>SESH01035480.1_pt1 | contig 56495 bp, 48 predicted proteins | sample 3171561 | NCBI WGS metagenome assembly SESH01 (sample SAMN10866947, study PRJNA518727) | freshwater metagenome | biome: subpolar coniferous forest; feature: holomictic lake; material: water; isolation source: holomictic Lake 442 2011 16.5 m and 2014 13 m | place: Canada: near Kenora, Ontario
GGGCGCAGCATGAGCACATCGTCAAGATTATCCTTGTCCTGTGGGGACACCAGGAGTGCCTTGACTACATCAGGCAACTGGTATTCGACGGCGGCGATGGCGTCGGCAGAAACAGAGTCGGCTTCAAACAGGAAGTCTTGTCGGCGCTGATCGATTTGAGCAATCTGCACGAAATGGCACCAACCGAGCCACCAGTAGCAGGCCGGTAAGATGTCGTCTGCCCTATCATCTTTTTAACCCAGGAGCTTTTCATGAACCGTGAAGTCGTCGTCGTCAGTGCAGTGCGCACCGCTATTGGTACCTATGGTGGCAGTCTGAAAGACATTGCCCCGACCGAACTGGCGGCGCAGGTGGTACGCGAGTCGCTGGCGCGCGCCAGTGTTGACGGTACCGAAGTCGGTCATGTGGTGTTTGGCCACGTCGTCAATACCGAACCGAAAGACATGTACCTGTCTCGCGTGGCGGCCATCAAGGGGGGCTGCGCTGAAGCCACACCGGCCTTTAACGTTAACCGCTTGTGTGGTTCCGGTCTGCAGGCGATTGTGTCGGCGAGTCAGTCCATTTTGCTGGGTGACGCTGACATTGCCATTGGCGGTGGCGCCGAAAACATGAGCCGCGCGCCTTTTGCCAGTCTGAATATGCGATGGGGTGCCCGCATGGGTGACACCAAGATGGTAGACATGATGGTCGGGGCGCTGCACGACCCATTCCAGACCATTCATATGGGCGTTACGGCCGAAAATATCGCCGCCAAATGGGGAATTTCGCGTGAAGAGCAGGACGCAATTGCAGTGGAAAGCCACCAGCGCGCCCAGCGCGCCACTGAATCGGGCTACTTCAAGTCTCAGATCATGCCAGTTATGCTCAAGAGCAAGAAGGGTGACATCGCCTACGCTACCGACGAGCATTTCCGCCCCAACTGCTCGCTCGCAGACATGGCCAAACTCAAACCGGCGTTCCTGAAGGAAAACGGCACCGTCACGGCCGGCAATGCATCCGGCATCAACGATGCTGCCGCAGCGGTGGTTTTGATGGAGGCAGCGACCGCTAAAGCACGTGGCTTGAAGTCGATGGCGCGTCTGGTGGCCTACGCCCACGCCGGGGTCGACCCCAAGTACATGGGCATTGGTCCGGTGCCGGCGACCCAACTGGCGCTCAAGAAGGCGGGTCTGACGGTCAAGGATCTGGACGTGATTGAAGCCAACGAAGCCTTTGCCGCGCAGGCTTGCGCCGTCAGCCGCGACCTCGGTCTGGACCCGGCCAAGGTCAACCCGAATGGCTCAGGCATTTCGCTCGGGCACCCCATTGGCGCCACTGGCGCCCTGATCACCGTCAAGGCACTGTACGAACTGGAGCGCATCGGTGGCCGCTACGCCCTGGTCACCATGTGCATCGGTGGTGGCCAGGGTATCGCCGCTATTTTCGAGCGTACGACCTGATTTTAGTGGTCTGGCGGGGCTGCAGCGCTGTCAGGGTAATTCCTGTACGCACACTAGATGTAGTGGCTATATAGTCGGGTAACCACTACGGGTAGTGGATCAACGTGTACAATAATTTTCAGTATTGAACTAAGGTATCTTCCCCAGGACGCCTTGGCTATAAGCCCTGATATTTCAGCCCAGACCTCGAAAAACAAGTCATGTCACAACAAACACCTGAACGAACAAAGCCGGCGCTGGCACTGGCGCCACAGCAAATCAGCGAAGAAGTTCTCCTGGAAAAGTACAGCAAGGGAGACGAAAAAACCATTCTGGACGTCAACCAGCGTGTGGCGCGCGCGTTGGCGGCCGCCGAAGCCCCAGAGCAGCGCAAGCAATGGGAAGCCAAGTTTTTGCAGGCGCTGCAAAACGGCTTCCTGCCAGCCGGACGCATTCAGTCGGCGGCCGGCACCGACCTGGCCGCCACCCTGATCAATTGCTTCGTGCAGCCGGTGGGTGATGCCATTGCACACCTGGAAGACGGACATCCGGGAATTTACACTGCCCTGACCGAGGCTGCCGAAACGATGCGCCGCGGCGGCGGCGTCGGCTACGATTTTTCGCGTATCCGCCCACGCGGCGCCTGGGTTGGCAGCACACAAAGCAGCGCCTCCGGCCCGGTGAGTTACATGCGTGTCTTCGACCGATCCTGCGAGACGGTGGAGTCGGCCGGGGCCAGACGTGGCGCACAGATGGGTGTCTTGCGCTGCGACCATCCCGACATCGAAGAATTCATTCACGCCAAAGACACGGGCGACCTGAAAAACTTCAATATTTCGGTGGGCATCAGCGACGCCTTCATGGTGGCAGTGCAGCAGAACGGCGAGTTCACCCTGGTGCACCGTGCCGAGCCCGGCGCCGCGCAAAAGGCAGCCGGCGCCTACCAGGAAAAAAGCAGTGGCCAGTGGATTTACCGCAAGTTGCAGGCACGCGATTTGTGGGATCAAATCATGCGCTCGACCTATGACCATGCCGAGCCCGGTGTGCTGTTTCTGGACCACATCAATCGCGACAACAATCTGTCCTACTGCGAAACCATAGCCAGTACCAACCCATGCGCCGAGCAACCCTTGCCGCCCTACGGTTGCTGCTGCCTGGGCTCGATCGACCTGACCCGCTTCATCAGCAACCCGTTTGAAGAGAATGCCCAATTTGACCAGGCTGCTTTTGCCGAGGTAGCCCGCGTTGCAACACGCATGCTCGACAACGTGCTGGACGTTACCGTCTGGCCACTGCCACAACAGCAGGAAGAGGCGCGCAGCAAACGTCGCGTCGGTCTCGGATACACCGGTTTGGGCGACGCGCTGGTGATGCTCAATTTGCGCTATGACACGAAGGAAGCGCGCGACATGGCACGCCAGATTTCGGAGTTGATGCGCGACACCGCCTACGACGCATCGGTCGAACTGGCGCGCGAGCGCGGCGCTTTTCCGCTCTTCAATGCCGACCTCTACCTCAGCGGCCAGACTTTTGCGTCACGTTTGTCGCCGACGCTCAAGGAGCGCGTGCGTACGCACGGATTGCGCAACTCGCACCTGCTCTCCATCGCACCCACCGGCACCATCAGTCTGGCGTTTGCAGACAACGCCAGCAACGGCATTGAGCCAGCCTTCAGTTGGACCTACACGCGCAAGAAGCGCATGATGGATGGCAGCTTCAAGGAGTATGCGGTAGAGGATCATGCCTGGCGCCTGTATCGCCACCTCTTCGGCGAAGACACACCCCTCACGTCCGCCTTTGTAACCGCCCTGGAGATGAGTGCGCAGGCGCACGAGGCCATGGTGGCTGCGGTAGCGCCATTTATCGACACGGCGATTTCCAAGACCGTCAACGTGCCGGCCGACTACCCTTACGCGGAGTTTCAACACCTCTACATGGAAGCCTGGCAATCGGGCCTGAAGGGCCTGGCCACTTATCGACCCAACTCCATTCTGGGTTCGGTGCTGAGTGTGACACCAACTTCCACGCCGGTTGCCACTACGCCGCTTCAAATTGAGGGCACCAACCACCGGCTCGCGCTGGAGCGGCTGCCGGTTCCGGTGCTGTCTTCGCTGCGCTGGCCCAGCAGGCCCGCTTTGCCTGGCGGCAACCCGGCCTGGACCTTCATGGTGCATCACCCGTTTGGCGATTTCGCCCTGTTTGTCGGTGAACTTGCGCCAGAAGAAGGCGGTGCACCGAAGCCATTTGAAGTCTGGGTCAACGGCACCGATCAACCCCGTGGCCTGGGCGCACTGGCCAAGACATTGTCGATGGACCTGCGTGCCAACGACCCGGCCTGGCTGCAACTCAAGCTCGATGCACTGGCGACGGTGGCCGAAGAACATTCGTTTGAAATGCCGTTTCCGCCGCACGGTGAAAAGCGGCTGTTCCCGGGTGTCGTGGCCGCGACCGCTGCAGTGATCCGCTGGCGCTGTGATCAGCTCAAGGCACTGGCCAGCGCCGACACGCAAATGCCTACGCCCGTGATGGACGCCATGTTCAGCCGCGGTGAGCCGCAGACCGGCCCCTCGGGCACGCTTGCCTGGGCAGTTGACGTGGACAACCCAGCCACTGGAGAATCCTTCACCGTGACGCTGAAAGAAGTCAACCTGCCAGGGCATGACGGAGTCATCGTCACGCGTCCATGCGCCGTGGGATTTTCCGGCAACTACCCACGTGCGCTGGATGGCCTGGCTCGGCTGCTGTCGCTCGACATGCGGGTCATTGATCCGGCCTGGATCGGCATGAAATTGCGCAAACTGCTCAATTACGCCGAGCCGCTGGGGCATTTCATGGCTTTTGTGCCGGGCTTGCCGCATGGCGAGCGCCGCCAGCAAACCTGGCCTTCAACAGTCGCCTATATTGCGCGCCTCATCATTCACCGCTATGCCATGCTGGGCATTCTGGATGAAGAGGGCTTGCCGCTGCGCGAGATGGGGGTGCTTGATGCACCCAAGAATCATGATGCGCCCAGCACCATGGCCGGCAAAGTCTGCCCGGAATGCGGCAACCCGACCGTCATCCACAAGGACGGTTGCGATTTCTGCACTGCCTGCGGCTACGTCGGGCAGTGCGGCTAAGAAGCTGAGTTCAGTCGCGCACCACCAGCACTGGTAGCTGGGTGTGCGACAGCACAGCTTGGGTGACGCTACCCAGCACCAGTTTTTCCAGGCCGCTGCGGCCGTGCGAGCCCATGACAATCAGATCGGCTTGCAGGGACGCCGCTGCCTCGACCACGCCGCGCCAGGCGGCGTGAGATTCAATCACGGAAGTACCAACACTGACACCGGCCTGCTCAAACGCGATCTTGGCGGCCTTGATGGCGGCGTTGGCTTCCGCCGTAGCGGCGCTCAGATACTCGGCCTGGCCGTAGGCAAAATCAGTGCCGACGCCGGTAAATGGATAAGGATCGATGACAAAGATCGCTGTGACGCGGCTGTCGAAAGCTTTGGCAAGACCAATCGCCTTTTCAACCGCCAACTGTGCTGTCGATGAGCCATCGACTGGAACAAGTATGTGTTTGAACATGACATAACCTCCTTCGGTTCTGGACAGTATCAGGCCACCTTCCGCAAAATGCCTTGACGCTTATCAAGTATCAGCTAGCTAGTCGGCTTGCCAGCACTTTGTCAATGCGCTTGCGGTCCAGGTCCAGCACTTCAAACAACCAGCCGGCACACTCAATTCGCTCGCCTACCTCGGGCAGGTGCCCCGACACAAACATCAGCAAACCAGCGACCGTGTTGTAACGCCCCCGCTCCTCCTCCGGTAGTTCTTCGAGATCAAGGCGGACTTTGAGTTCTCCCACCGGCATCAGGCCATCGATTAGCCAGCTGCCATCCTCGCGCCGTGTGGCCCACGCATCCACCTGCGCGCCAGGCTGCAATTCCCCGGTAATGGCTTCCAGCAGATCGCGCGGCGTCAAAGTGCCTTGCACAACACCATACTCATCGACCACGAACACGAAGCGCCCGGCCTTTGCGCGAAACTGCTCGAGCAACTCCATGCCGCTCAAGGTCTCCGGGACAAAGGTGGCTGGTGTCACGAAGGCTTCAAGACGATCGAGTGTTTGAGACCCCAGCTGCAACAACCGGGCAACACTGATCACACCGATCACTTCATCGAGCGAGCCGCGACAGACCGGGTACCAGGAGTGAGCTCCAGCAGGGCCGCTGCTGCCTACCCAGGCCAGCCCTTGCGCAACCGAACTGGAGGCATCAAGCCACTGCACATCGGTGCGCGGCACCATCAACGAGGTCAGGGGGCGCTCATCGAGTTGAAACACGTTTTGCACCATCTGGTGCTCATGCTGCTCGATCACGCCGGCGTCGACCCCCTCCTCCAGACTGGCGCTGATCTCCTCCTCCGTCACTGGTCGGGCTGCGCTGGTATCAATGCGCAACAGCTTGAGTACCAGGGCGGTCGTGCCCGAGAGCAATCGCACAAAGGGTTTGGCGGCATTGGCCAGCCACAGCATGGGACGGGAGACCCAGCGTGCCACCGGTTCAGGATAAAGCTGGCCAATGCGCTTGGGCACGAGTTCACCAAAGATGATGGTGGTGAATGTGATCGCTGTCACCACCAGGGCCGTCGCCGAAATAGCCGCCGCCTTGTCGGCGACGCCAAAACCATGCAGCCAGGCTGCCACACCGTCGCTGAATGCCGCTTCGCCAACGATACCGTTAAGAACGCCGATCGAAGTAATCCCCACCTGCACGGTCGACAAGAACTGGTTCGGGTTATCCAGCAGGGTGAGTGCCGCCTGCGCACCTTTGTCGCCAGACTCCGCCATCAGACTGAGCCGCGTTTTCCGGCTTGCCGCCAACGCCAGCTCCGACATCGCAAACACACCGTTGAGCAAAGTCAGGAAAACAATCAGCAAAAAATCCATGGATCAGGAGCGAAAATGAACACCATGGCACTCTACCTCATTGGCGACGTTCAGGGCTGCAATAGCGCGTTGCAGCGTCTGCTTGATGAAATTTCTTTCTCCGCCAGTCGCGACACGCTCTACCTGCTGGGAGATCTGGTGAACCGCGGACCCGATTCAGCTGGCGTACTGCGCCGCCTGATGGCTTATGGCAATGCAGCGCAGTGTCTGCTGGGCAACCACGACCTGCATCTGCTGGCCCTGTCGCAGGGCGTCCGCAAGCCGGGTCGGCACGACACTTTGAACAACATTCTGGAGGCACCGGATCGTTCAGCCATGCTCGAATGGCTGCGCTGGCAACAGATGGCGATGTTTAGAAATATCGACGGGCACGATCTGCTGATGGTTCACGCCGGTGTCCTGCCATGCTGGACCGCCAGCCAGACGCTGGCACTGGCTTGCGAGGTTGAGGCAGTTCTGCGTGGTCCGGCGCTTGGTGACTTCCTGCAGCAGATGTACGGCGATGAGCCCAGTGTCTGGAATGACACACTGACTGGCGCTGACCGGCTGCGCGTGATCGTCAACAGCCTGACACGAATGAGGTTTTGTGACGCTCTGGGACGCATGGAATTCGCCAGCAAGGAGGGTAGCGCCGCGGCACCACCCGGCTATCTGCCATGGTTTGACGTACCCGAGCGTCAAACGGCCCATATCACGCTGGCCTTTGGGCACTGGTCAACCTTGGGCTGGCTCGACCGGCCCGATGTCCTGTCACTCGACACCGGCTGTGTCTGGGGTGGCTGCCTGAGCGCACTGCGCCTGGGTGGTTTAAAAAGCTCAGGGACCACCCCGAGGGTGGCGCATCAACTCATCCAGGTCAAGTGTGAGCAGGCCCAAAAACCCGGCTGAGCGCTGCGCTATTCGGACTTGAATAGTGCCGCAACCCGACGTTTCGATTTGATATTGGCCGATATGCTGCGTCCAGCGCCGTGCCGACTGACTGTCGCATCCCACGAGGGGGCTGCTTCAGGCGTTGCGGGCGCCTCGTACGGCTGATCAAAAAAAGGATCGCGCGCAACGGCTGCCGGTCGCGAGTAGTCGCGACGCTGGGATGGTACGGGTCTGGCAAATTGCCCTTCACGCGCCACGTCACGGATCGCTCCCGGGTGGTGATTGCCGTGATGCGATTCATCCACCACCGGTTGGGAGTACATGCGCCGGCCATCGTTGATGCGGCCCTGGCGCCGGATATCGGGCGCATCCTCGTCAAACTCAACCGCCTCCAGTTCGATTTTTGTCTTCAGCAACTTCTCGATATCAGCCACCAGACGGGCATCGCTCTTGGAGACAAAACTCAGAGCCAAGCCTAAAGCGCCAGCGCGCCCGGTGCGGCCAATGCGGTGTATGTAGTCTTCCGCATTGAACGGGATATCAAAATTGAAAACGGCAGGCACATCCTTGATGTCCAGGCCACGTGCCGCAACATCCGTGCAAACCAGCAAATTCACCTCTCCGCTCTTGAAGGCCTCCAGGGCCTTGAGCCGTTCGTCCTGACTCTTGTCGCCATGCAGGGCGGTGGTATTCAGGCCTTCACGCTCCAGTGAACGGGCCAGCCGGGCACAGCCCAGTTTGCTGTTGACAAAGACAAAGGCCTGCTTGATGGAGCGTGCCTTGAGGATCTGATGCAGGGCATGGCGCTTGTCGTCATCGCCAACACTGTAAAAATGCTGTTCAACGGTAGAAGCCGTTCCGTTGGAGCCAACAACTTCGATCGTCGCCGGGTTCTGAAGATAGCTGCTGGCCAGGCGTTTGATCTCGGGTGAAAACGTGGCCGAAAACAGCAGCGTGGTGCGTTGCTTGGGCAAAAAGCTCAGAATACGCTGCAAATCAGGCAGAAAGCCAATATCGAGCATGCGGTCAGCTTCATCCAGCACCACGTACTCCACCTGATTCAGTACCGCGTTCTTGGCCTCGATGTGATCCAGCAAACGCCCAGGCGTTGCAACCAGAATCTCAACACCCTTTTTCAGTTCAATCGTCTGGGGCTTCATGTCGATGCCGCCAAACACCACAGCACTGCGCAGCAGCGTGTATTTGGCGTAGTCCTTGATGGCCTGCGCCACCTGGTCAGCCAATTCACGCGTCGGCAGCAGCACCAGTGCGCGCACGGGGTGCCGTGCCGGTGAAGTCGAGTTGCTCTCATGCTTGAGCATGCGCTGCAGCAGAGGCAGAGAGAAGGCAGCCGTCTTGCCGGTACCGGTCTGCGCCGCGCCCATCACATCACGCCCTTGCAACACCACCGGAATGGCCTGCGCCTGGATCGGTGTCATCGATTCATAACCCATCTCGGCCACGGCGCGAGCCAGCGGTGCGGCCAATTGCAACTGGGCAAAAGCCATCGGCAAGGGTTCAGGGGTCAAATCAGAAGTCAAATCGGTCATTCACAGCCAGTTCATGGTGCTATCAATCCGATAGCTCGGCGCGCCCTTGGACTAAGGGCAAACCCGCATTATCCTCCAATCCAGGGCTCAGGCCTTGGGCAGCGTCACGCCACGTTGACCCTGGTACTTGCCGCCACGGTCCTTGTAGCTGGTCTCGCACACCTCATCGCTTTCAAAAAACAGCACCTGGGCGCAGCCTTCGCCCGCATAGATCTTGGCCGGCAGGGGCGTGGTATTGCTGAATTCGAGCGTGACGTAACCTTCCCACTCCGGCTCGAAGGGCGTCACATTGACGATGATCCCGCAGCGCGCATAAGTACTCTTGCCCAAGCAGATGGTCAGCACGTTGCGCGGAATCCGAAAATATTCCATGGTACGCGCCAGTGCAAAGCTGTTGGGCGGGATGATGCAGACTTCGTCGTTGAAATCAACAAAGCTCTTTTCATCGAAATTTTTCGGGTCCACCACGGTGCTGTGGATATTGGTAAAGACCTTGAATTCAGGTGCGCAGCGAATGTCGTAGCCGTAGCTGCTGGTGCCGTAACTGACAATTTTCTGGCCATCGCGCTCACGCACCTGACCCGGCTCGAAGGGTTCAATCATGCCGGTCGTCTCGGCCATGTGACGAATCCACTTATCGCTCTTGATGCTCATCGGGACACAACTCCTAAGGTCGGTCGATTGTAAACAGTGCCTACTGCGCCTGCGAGATGACAGTTCTTTCAATCAAGCGATCGTCGCCCAGCACAATCATGGCAAACAACAATTCATCAAGATTGTTGGCTTGCGCGCTGCGGCGCGCCAGCAGGGGTGTCGCCTGCGGGTTCAACACAATAAAATCAGCCTCACAACCTGGCCGCAGGTTTCCTACAACGCCCTCCAGACCCAGCGCCCTGGCAGCTCCCGCCGTGTGCTGCCACCAAAGTTGCTGAGGCGAAAGCGACCGTCCAACTTTGCTCTGCCCCTCGCGCGCCACGTAGTAAGCCGCCAGCATGGTATGAAAGGGGCTGAAGCTGGTGCCGCCCCCGACATCGCTGGCCAAGCCGTACTGAAGCCCAATTCGATCGGCCGCGGCAGAGTCAAAAAAGCCACTGCCCAGGAACAGATTGCTGGTTGGGCTGACCGCGGCCACGGCACCGCTGTCGCGCATCAGGGTACGGTCCTGATCGTCGAAGTGAATGCAGTGCGCGTAAACGGCGCGCCTGCGCAGCAAGCCAAAATCGGCATAAGTTGCGAGGTAGCTGCGCGACGTCGGAAACAACTGGCGCGCCCAGGCGATCTCATCCCGGCTTTCAGCCACATGAGATTGAATCCAGGCCTCGGGATACCGCTCCGCCAGGTACCCCGCACCGCGTAACTGCTCTTCGCTGCAACTCGGCGCAAAACGCGGTGTGACCGCGTAACCCAAACGGTCCCGCCCATGCCACTTCTGCAACAGCACCTCCGAATCGATCAGACTTTGTTCGCAGGCATTGCGTGAGCCATCGGGTGCCGCCCGATTGAGCACGCCCGCAGGAGCATGGCGGTCCATCAGGCACAAGCCGCTGATCAGTCTCACACGACGCTGTTGCGCCTCACAGAACAGGGCCTCGACCGACTCCGTGCTGCAGGTGGCAAAGCTTAGCGCCGTCGTGACGCCATTGCGCAGCAGTTCATCCAGAAAAAACCTTGCCGCCTCGGTGCTGTACTGAGCCGATGAAAAACGCTGTTCTTCAGGAAAAGTGTAATGTTCAAGCCAAGGTAGCAGACCGTCCGCGGGCGAGCCAATGACATTGGTCTGCGCAAAATGGTTGTGCATGTCGATGAAGCCTGGCGCAATCACGCGCCCGTGCAAGTTCTCGGTGGGCACCGCCTGAAAGTGCGCCTTCAACTGGTGATACGGTCCGCTTGCCTGCACCCTCTGGCGTCCCAAAGGATCTGGCCCGACCACCAACAGACCGTCGTCTTCCAGCACAGCACAAGACCCCTGCTCACGGTCCGGCGTGAAGGAGAGAATGGATGCACGGTAGGCTTTCATAGGCAGGAGTCTAGAGCAAAGCGAACCCAAACTTGAGTCAGGGCACTGCCCAAAGGCCCGGCGCAGCATGACGGCGAAGTGCCTGCGATAATGCGCGCCATGAATGCTGCAAACTCCTCTACGACGCCGACACTGGCGCAGCTTTGGCGTCCGATTCTGGCGATGCTGGTCGTCATTGCATCGTCCAACTACCTGGTGCAATTTCCGCTCAATGACTGGCTGACCTGGGGTGCATTCACTTTTCCCGTCGCTTTCCTGGTGACCGACCTGACGAATCGGGCGGTCGGTGCAAAAGCGGCCCGGCGCGTCGCCTGGGTCGGCTTTTCCATTGCCGTCATCGTGTCTCTGGCGCTGGCGCCGTGGCGCATCGCTGTCGCTTCGGGGGTGGCCTTCATCATGGGGCAACTGCTTGACATTGTGGCCTTCAACCGCCTGCGCACCTTGTCTTGGTGGAAAGCGCCCTTCTTTGGCTCGCTGGTGGCATCGGTGATAGACACCGGCCTGTTCTTTTTCCTTGCGTTTGCCGGCACCGATCTGGACTGGCGAACACTTGCTGCCGGAGATCTGGCTATCAAATGGCTGATGGCTCTCGTCCTGCTCGCGCCTTACCGCTGGATGCTGCCCAGTCTGCAACGCTGGGTGCCGGTGGGCTGAACTCAGACAAAAGTTTCGAAACACTCGTCGAGTCGCTCCAGATAGGCCGCCTTGACTGTTGCATCGACAAAGCTGGCCTCAAAGCTGTTGCGTGCCAGTTGGTAGGCATGCTTTGCCGTCAGGCCCAGAGCGGCAAAACTCTCGCTGAAATTCTGGCTGATGTAGCCACCAAAATATGCCGGATCATCCGAATTGACCGTGGCAACAATACCGGCCTCGAGCATACGCCCCAGGTTGTGTTCTGCCAGATTTTGAAAGACGCGCAGTTTGAGATTGGAGAGCGGGCAGACTGTCAGAGCGATCCGGTCCTTGACCAGCCGCGCGATCAGTGCCGGGTCCTGCAGGGCCTGCACGCCGTGGTCGATACGCTCCACCTTGAGTACGTCCAGCGCGCTCCAGATGTAGGCCGGCGGACCTTCTTCGCCGGCATGGGCCACCAGGCGAAAACCGAGTTGACGTGCCCGGGCAAAGACGCGAGCGAACTTTTCAGGCGGATGACCTACTTCGCTTGACGCCAACCCGACTCCCAGCATTTTGTCGCGGTACGGCAAGGCTTGCTCCAGACATTCAAAGGCCTCACGCTCGCTCAAGTGACGCAGGAAGCACAGGATCAGCGACGCATTCATGCCAAACTGAGCACGCCCGGCGACACAGGCGCGGTGCAAACCATTGATGACAACTTCAGCGCTCAGACCGTGCCCGGTATGCGTCTGTGTATCAAAAAATATCTCGGCATGCAGGACACCGTCGGCCGCAGCACGCTCCAGATAGGCCAGCGCCATATCGTAAAAATCCTGCTCGGTGCGCAGCACCAACGTCCCTTCATGGTAGATGTCGAGGAAACTCTGCAGATCATCGAACACATAGGCGCGCCGCAGCGTCGCGACATCCGGGTAGGCCATGGCAAGGCCGTTGCGTTGCGCCAGCGCAAACATCAACTCGGGTTCGAGCGAGCCCTCGATGTGCATATGCAGTTCAGCCTTGGGCATGAGCCGCAGCAAATCTGGCAAACGCTCGGCCGCCACCGGTTTGATATTGAGCATAGTCCCCTCATCAATTGGCAAGAAAAAGTCCACCAAGTGTATGTCCTTAGACAGGATGTATTGGCTTGCCGAGCGCAAGCGACGCGGGAATGGATGTACATGAAGTGACGATTGCGGTGGCGGTCGCACCCTGGCGTGGTGGTGAAGTTCGCCAGGCTTGGGCATGGCAAATCTCTAATCCAGCGAAATCATGAAAGGCGGTAGACTGTCCCGCCAACGCATCATTACAGTTTCTGACGAAAGTATCGAATGACTTGGTCCATCATCGCTCGCGATATTTCAGGTGCATTCGGCGTTGCAGTAGCCAGCCGATTCTTTGCGGTGGGCGCGCTCTGTCCGCACGCTCGGAGCCATATTGGCGCGCTCGCGACGCAGGCGCTGGTCAACCCGACCTATGCTGCGCCGGCCCTTGCCGGTATGGCCCAAGGTATCGCACCGAGCCTGCTTGTTGAGCAATTGACAGCTCTGGACGAAGGGCGCGACCACCGACAACTGCATCTGATCGACTCACACGGTAGAGTGGCCGCCTACACAGGCGCTTCCTGCATAGACTGGTGTGGTCACATGACAGGTAATGGATATTCGGTGGCTGGCAACATGCTGGCAGGTCAGCAGGTCATAGAAGCCACGGTGCAGGGATACCTGGCGAACGACGGCATGCCCTTTGCCGAACGCTTGATCGCCGCGTTACAGGCCGGCGAAGCGGCTGGTGGGGACAAGCGCGGCAAGCAAGCGGCTGCCCTGCTGGTCTACACCACAGAAGACTACTGCGCACTCGATTTGCGGGTCGACGACCACCCGGAACCCATCCAGGAATTACAGCGCCTGTATCAAAAAAGTCTGGAGCGCTATCAGCCATTCACGGCCTGTCTACCGTCTCGTCAGCGTCCGGCAGGTATCACTGACCGCGCCTTGATCGAGGCTGAAGTCGAACGCTTTCATGCAGCAGGCAGCAGAGCAGGCCTATGACTGCTTTGCTCGAAGTCAGTGGTCTGCGCACGACCTTCAGGCTTGAATCGGGTGCTGAATTCGCCGCGGTGGACGGTGTCAGTTTTTCAGTCCAGTCTGGCCGCACGCTGGGCATCGTCGGTGAATCCGGTTGCGGCAAAAGCGTTACCTCCTTGTCCATCATGGGCCTACTTCCGAAGGGGCAGGGCCGCGTGGCTGCGGGGTCAATCCACTTCGAGGGTCGCGAGCTCACAACGATGACGCCCGCCGGGATGCGCACGTTGCGGGGCAACCGGATGGCGATGATTTTCCAGGAACCCATGACCTCGTTGAATCCGGCTTTCACCATTGGTGATCAGTTGATCGAGGGCATCCGCTGCCATTGCAAGCTCAGTCCAGCGCAAGCCAGAGAGCACGCCATCGAGATGTTGCGGCGGGTCCGCATTCCATCGCCGGAGCAGCGCATCGATGAATATCCGCACAAGCTTTCTGGTGGCATGCGCCAGCGCGTGATGATTGCAATGGCGCTGTCGTGCGAGCCAAAACTGCTGATTGCCGACGAACCTACCACCGCGCTCGACGTCACCATTCAGGCCCAGGTGCTCGACCTGATGCGCACCTTGCGTGCAGAGACCGGTATGGCCATCATTCTGATTACACACGATCTGGGGGTGATTGCCGAACTCGCTGATGAGGTATTGGTCATGTACTCGGGACGCATCGTGGAAAAGGCCACCGTGCATCGTTTGTTTGCCCAGCCACAGCATCCTTACACCATCGGCTTGCTGGGTTCGATTCCGAAGCTGCACCTGGACCAGGACCGGCTCAATGCCATCGAGGGACAGGTGCCGACCCCTATGTCTGTGGTGCAGGGTTGCCATTTCGCGCCACGCTGCCCTTTTGTCATCGCCAGGTGCCGCCAGGACTCGCCGGCGCTGACCGATCTGGGCGACGGACACGAAACTGCCTGTTGGCGTGCACCCCTGGACACCGAGATGGTGAATGAGCCATGAGCGCGCTGCTGCGGGTTGAAAACCTGGTCAAGCATTTTCCAATCCGCCGGCATCTGTTTGGCCGTCAAACCGCTGTCGTTCATGCTGTCGATGGTGTGAGTTTCTCAATCGACTCCGGCCAGACCATGGCGCTGGTGGGTGAATCGGGTTGTGGCAAATCAACGGTTGGGCGCCTGCTGTTGCGCCTGCTGGACGCCACCGCAGGCAAGGTCTGGTTCGATGGCAAGGATTTGATGACGCTCTCGCCGCAGCAGCTGCGCAGCACACGGCGCGAAATGCAGATGATTTTTCAGGACCCCTATTCCTCACTCAACCCCCGCATGACCGTGCAGCAGACCCTTGTCGAGCCACTGGCCCTGCATGGTCTGGCAGATGGACGACAGCGCGAGCGGGCGGCGGAGTTGATGGATCTGGTGGGACTTGCACCGCAGTATTTGCAACGCTATCCGCATGAGTTTTCCGGCGGCCAGCGCCAACGCATCGGTATCGCGCGGGCGCTGGCGGTGCAACCCAAACTTATTGTTTGCGATGAACCAGTTTCTGCGCTCGATGTATCGATTCAGGCGCAGGTAGTGAACCTGCTGCAGGACTTGCAACGCCAACTTGGCCTGGCCTATGTATTCATCGCGCACGACCTGGCGGTGGTCAAGCATATTGCTTCGCATGTCGCGGTGATGTATCTCGGGAGAATCGTTGAATATGCGGACAAGCGCCGCCTGTTTGCAGAGCCAAGACATCCGTATACGCAGGCCTTGCTGTCGGCAATACCGATCCCTGAGCCAGGACTCAAGCGCGAACGGGTATTGTTGCAAGGCGATGTACCCAACCCGATTGAGCCGCCTTCGGGCTGCGGCTTTCGCACCCGCTGTCCGCACGCAAGAGAACTGTGCACTCTGCAGGTGCCCGAATTGAAGTCCGTGGTCGATCATTCCGTCGCCTGTCATTTTTGGCAAGGGCTAGAGTCGCGAGTTCCGGTAGGCCAGGGGCCCGCGCTCAGTCAGCGTTTGGCGCAGTTGCAGTCGGCGTTCCGGGTGGCTAGAGTTTGATCAACGAAAACAGAGAAGGAAATATTCAATGTACAAAAAGCTTATGTCAGGTTTGGTCCTGGCAAGTATTGCAAGTCTGGCAGGCGCCCAGACTTTGCGAATCGGCCTGGCCGAGGATCCGGACATTCTCGATCCGTCACTGGCTCGCAGTTTTGTCGGTCGCATCGTCTTTGCGTCCTTGTGCGACAAACTGGTGGACATCGATGAAAAGCTGAACATCGTGCCGCAACTGGCAATGTCCTGGCAGTGGTCTGGCGACAACAAGTCGCTGACCATGAAGCTGCGCCCCGGTGTCACCTTTCATGACGGCGAGAAGTTCGATGCTGCCGCCGTCAAGTTCAACATCGAACGTCACAAGAATCTGCCCGGCTCGAACCGTCGCGGCGAGCTGCTGCCGGTGAGTTCAGTGGACGTTGTCGATGATCTGACAGCCAGGATCAATCTCAGTGCGCCGTTCTCACCGCTGCTCACGGTGCTGGCCGACCGGGCTGGCATGATGGTGTCGCCCAAGGCCGCCCAGGCCAATCCGAGCAACTTCGGCAGCAAGCCGGTGTGTTCTGGCCCCTTCAAGTTCACTGAGCGCATTGCACAGGACCGCATCGTGCTGGAGCGTTACGCCAACTACTGGAACAAGAGTGAAATTCACTTTGACAAGGTCACCTTCCAGCCGGTTGTGGATGCCACGGTGCGCCTGGCCAACCTGCGATCCGGCCAACTCGATCTGATCGAACGCGTCGCACCCTCGGATATAGCGTCGATCAAGGCCGACAAGAAGCTCTCGATCTCGCGCATTACGGAACTGGGCTACCAGGGCATCACCATCAATACTGGCAAGAGCGACCTGGCGCAGAAGAATCCCCTGGGCCGCGACCCACGCGTTCGCGAGGCCTTCGAGCTGTCGCTGGACCGCGCCGGCATCGTCAAGGTGGCCACCGACGGCGAAGCCGAGGCTGGCAATCAGTGGGTGCCGCCGGGCAACGCCTTCTATGCCAGAAACGTCCCTGTCCCCAAGCGCGACCTCGCTCGCGCCAAGGCGCTGTTAAAGGAGGCTGGTGTCACCAACCCAAGTTTCACGCTCATGACGCCGACCACTTCAGACGCCCAGCGCGTGGCGCAGGTGGTCCAGGCCATGGCCAAGGAGGCCGGCTTTGATGTGAAGATCCAGGCAACGGAGTTCGCGACCTCGCTCAATCTCGCCGACAAGGGGCAGTTCGATGCCTACGTTCTGGCCTGGAGTGGTCGGGCCGATCCGGATGGCAACCTGTTCAGCTTCTACGGCTGCAAGCAACCCCTGAATTACAGCGGCGAATGCCGTCCGCTGTGGGATGAACTGCTGAATCGATCTCGCACAACGCTCGACACCTCCGGCCGGATCAAGACTTTTGCCACGCTCGCCGCCGAGACCGTCAAGGAGCGTCCAATCATTTATCTGTATCACCGCAATTGGCTTTATGCCTCCAGCAAGAAGCTGAGCGGCATGCGCCCCATCCCCGATGGCCTGGTGCGGGTGCAGGGTCTGAAGATGTAGGCCGAGGCAAACTGTTTCATGCTCGCATACCTGCTCAAGCGCCTGGCCGCGATCGTGCCGACGATCTTCTTCGTCACGATCATCATCTTTGCCCTGCAACAGCTGTTGCCCGGTGATGCGGCTGTCGTTCTGGCTGGCGAAAACCAGGACCCGACCGTGATCGCCTACCTGCGCCAGAAAATGCACCTGGACGAGCCCTTGCCGGTGCGCTATGCCTACTGGATAGCAGGAGTGGCGCACGGCGACCTGGGCGAATCGCTGCGCATCCAGGAACCCGTGCTGGGCCTGATCCAGCAGAAACTTCCGGTGACGCTTGAACTGGCGAGCCTGGCGATGCTGATTGCGCTGCTGATAGGCATTCCGGCCGGCATCGTGTCGGCTGTCGGCAAGGATACGGCCTGGGACTACGCCGCCAACGTGATTGCGCTGTGGGGTTTGTCAACGCCCAATTTCTGGCTTGGCATTTTGATGATCCTGCTGTTTTCTGTGCAACTTGGGTGGTTGCCCGCCTCGGGCTTCGTCAGCCCTTTGGAAGACCTGAAAGCCAACCTGGCTGCGATGATCATGCCGGCCTTCGTGCTTGGTAACGCCATCGCCGCCGTGCTGATGCGCCACACCCGAAGCGCCATGCTGCAGGTGCTGAGCGCCGACTATGTGCGCACTGCACGTGCCAAGGGCCTGAACGAGCGCAGCGTGGTGCTCAAACACGCGCTACGCAACGCCTTGACACCCATCATCACGTTAGGCGCGTTGGAGTTTGGAACCCTGCTGTCTGGCGCCGTGCTGACCGAGCAGGTGTTCTCGATTCCCGGATTCGGCAAGCTGATTGTGGATGCCGTATTCAATCGCGATTACGCCGTGGTGCAGGGTGTGGTGCTGTTCACCTCGACGGTCTACATCGTGCTTAATCTGCTGGCAGATCTGGCCTATTTTGCGGTCAACCCGCGCCTGCGAGGCTAGGACATGAGCGGCCATCCTGCACAATCTCCGATGCAGCCTAGCGACACGCCGGGCCGGCGCGCCTTGCGCCGCTTGCTGCGCCGGCGCGGCGCGATGCTGGGCCTGGTGATCGTGCTCGCCTTCATCGTCCTCGCCATCTTTGCACCCTTGATTGCGCCCTATGACCCGGTGGCGACCAGCTGGAGCGCGGTGCGCACAGCGCCGAGTGCTGAGTACTGGTTCGGCACGGACGAGATCGGGCGCGACGTGCTGTCAAGGGTGGTGTGGGGCGCACGCGCCTCGCTGCTCGCCGGCCTGGTCTCGGTCTGCATTTCGATGGCCCTGGGGGTTCCTATCGGCCTGCTGGCCGCCTACGTCGGCGGTTGGACCGACGGCCTCATTTCACGCTTCACCGATTCGATGCTGGCTGTGCCCTTCCTGATCCTGGCCATTGCACTGGCCGCCTTTCTCGGCCCCAGCCTGACCAATGCCATGATTGCCATTGGCGTGTCTGCCACGCCCATTTTCATCCGGCTGACGCGCGCTCAGGTGCTCGCGGTCAAGGTCGAGGACTTTGTCGAGGCGGCCCGAGCCGTCGGCAATCCGCACTGGCGCATCGCGCTGCGACACATCCTGCCCAATGTGCTGGCGCCGCTCATCGTGCAGGCCACGCTGGCGATTGCCGCTGCCATCATCGCCGAAGCGAGCCTGTCCTTTCTCGGACTCGGGCAGCAGCCGCCCGCGCCAAGTTGGGGCAGCATGCTCAACACGGCCAAGAATTACGTCGACAATGCACCCTGGATGGCGATCTGGCCGGGTCTTTCCATCTTTCTGCTGGTGCTCTCTTTCAACCTTTTCGGTGATGGTCTGCGTGATGCGCTCGACCCAAAACACAAATAACTCCAGGAATTTTCCATGCTCTCATTCGATTCGGTCCACTACCCCTACGCTTCACGCCGCAACGTGGTCTATGCCAACAAGGGCATGGTCGCGACTTCGCAGCCACTGGCAGCGCAAGCCGGTTTGCAGGTCTTGCAGGCCGGTGGCAATGCAATCGATGCGGCAATCGCCACGGCGGCTGCCTTGTCCGTCGTCGAGCCCAGTGCCAATGGCATCGGTGGCGACGCCTTCGCGCTGGTCTGGTATCAGGGCAAGTTGCACGGCTTGAATGCCAGCGGTCCGGCACCACGCAGTCTGACGCTGGAAAAATTGAGCTCCCAGGGTCTGACGGAGGTGCCGAAATACGGGCCGCTGCCGGTCACCGTACCCGGAACGCCCGCCGCATGGGCTGCTCTGGCTGAACGCTTCGGCCGCCTACCCCTGCAGACATCGATGGCGCGTGCAATTGAACTGGCACGCGACGGATTCCCGGTCTCGCCGACCATCGCCTTTGCCTGGCAACAAGCGACCAAACTGTTTAGAGAGCAACTCAAGGAGGCTCATTTCAAATCGTGGTTCGACACCTTTGCGCCCGAGCGAGCGCCCAGCGCCGGCGAGATCTGGCGCTCTGGCGCGCATGCCGACACGCTGCAGGCCATTGCTGACACCAAGGCGAGCAGTTTCTATAGCGGAGCGCTGGCCGAGCGCATCGCGGCCTGCGTCCAGTCTGCCGGTGGTTACCTGCAGGTGGAAGACCTGGCCGCCTACCAGGTCGACTGGTGCGAGCCCATCAGCGTCAACTATCGTGGCTACGATGTCTGGGAAATCCCGCCCAACGGTCACGGTCTGGTGGCCCTGATTGCCTTGAACATCCTCAAAGGCTTTGATTTCACCGAGCGTGATACGGTGCTCACCCATCATCGCCAGATCGAAGCGATCAAACTGGCATTTGCCGACGGTCTGGCGCACATCGCCGACCCAGCCCATATGCGCGTCTCGGTGGCCGACTTGCTGTCATCTTCCTATGCTGACGAGCGCCGGAAATTGATAGGCGCGCGCGCCACTCATCCCTTGCCTGGCGAGCCGCCTCAAGGAGGTACCGTGTACCTGAGCACTGCAGACGGCGAGGGCAACATGGTGTCGCTGATCCAGAGCAACTACATGGGCTTCGGTTCCGGTCTGGTCGTGCCAGGCACCGGCATCGCCCTGCACAACCGCGGCAACAACTTCTCAATGAAAGCCGGCCATCCGAATTGCGTCGCGCCGGGCAAGCGCCCGTATCACACCATCATCCCCGGCTTTCTTACCAAGGACGGCAAGGCGATTGGCCCCTTCGGTGTGATGGGCGGCTTCATGCAGCCGCAAGGCCATGTCCAGATGGTGATGAACAGCATCGACTTCGGCCTCAACCCACAAGCCGCACTGGACGCACCGCGCTGGGAATGGCTGAGTGCCAAACACGTCAACATCGAGCGCGCCACGCCCGAGCATCTTTTTCACGGCCTGGCGGCACTGGGGCATGAGCTTTCATGGTCGAATAACCGGATCGTGTTTGGACGCGGCCAGATCATCTGGCGCAATGCAGATGGCGTGCTGTGCGGTGGCACCGAACCACGCACCGACGGCGCAATCGCAGCATGGTGATCCGGCAATGGCTTTGATGGACAAGAGCTTCATGCCCGCCCCGGCCTGCCGCGCCGGGTAGTCCCTCAGGCTCTTCATGAAGGCGCCCCGTTGCGGTCCGACCGCCGGAAGCAGCCATGACTTTTCCTTCATCCACAGGAAGTGACCACCGGCCCCTTCCGAGCTCATGAACCCGGCCGTCATTGCGAGCGCAGCGTGGCAATCCATGAATTCAAACTGCATGGATTGCCGCGTCGTTTCGCTCCTCGCAATGACGAGTCATGGGTTCATGCTCCATCTGCAGTTTCGGCCGCCCGAAACAGGATGCTCGCAATGACGGTCTTTATCAGCCCTTCACCAGTTCAGCCGCCAGTGCCGAGGCGTTCTGTGCCGCCAGCCCATAGATGGTGAGCTGCGGGTTGACACCAAGACTGGTCGGAAACAATGAGCCATCCATGACCGAGAGGTTGGCGAGTTGATGATGACGCCCACGACTGTTCACGACGCCGGTTTGCGGGTTTTCGCTCATGCCGCAACCGCCCATCAGGTGCGCTGTGAACAAGGTAGTGCGGAACTTTTCAAGTGGCAGGGTTTGAATCCCGTCCTTCGCTTCCTTCCAGCTTTTGTAGTTCCCGCCATCAAGGTGCGCCGGACGAACATGCGTGGCACCCGCTGCAAATTGAAGCTCTGCCATGCTGAGAAAAGAGCGGCGGATGCCATCCCACAGGTAGGGGCTGATGTTGTATTCCAGCACCGGACTGCCATCACTGCCGACACGCACCTGACCGCCTTCGCTCTCGGGTACAAAACCATCGCGCAACAAGGCCAGCACGGCGTTGTAATTCGGAAATTGTTCCATGCTCTTCTTCAGCTCCAGGCCGAAAAGATTCGATATGCCGGCGGTAATGCCGACAGCCAGCGGCGGCACTTCCAGCTTGTAGCCGGCCGGTCCGGTTGCGCCATCCTTCCACTGGAATTGGTCCGAGGCAATCGACTGCGGTGTGCCGTAAAACGCATTCACGGCTTTGGGCATCGTCGCCACCGAAAGATTGACCGGGTGAATGAAAGTGCGTTTCCCGAGCAGCCCATGCGGGTCTGGCGCCTGCGAGCGCAGCAGCAGCGCCGGCGAATTGATCGCGCCGCCGGCCACGATGTAGTGGCGCGCCTTGACGCTGACGGTTGTGCCCGTCGGCGTACTCCCGTCCGCACCGAGTGCGTCACAGACCAGAGCCTGAACCTGATTCGCGCCATGTTGAATCTGGCGCACACGCAAACGGTGGAACAGCGTCGCGCCATTTTGAAGCGCAGTCGGAATCGTCGTCACCAGCATCGACTGCTTGGCGTTGACAGGGCAACCATAACCACAATAGCCGGAATCCAGGCAGGCTTTGACGTTGCGCGGGATGATGTGTGACTCCCAGCCCAGCGCCTTGCAGCCACGCTGCAGGATGCTGTTGTTCTCGTTCGGTGTCAGGCTGCACGGGGCAATCGCGAGGCGCTCTTCCATCTTGGCAAACCAGGGTGCCATCTCCTTTTCGCTGTGTCCGACCACGCCATGCCGGGAGGCCCAGTGGGACAGAGTTTGATTCGGCGTACGAAAACTCGAGGTCCAGTTCACCGTGGTGGTGCCGCCAACACAGCGACCTTGCAGGATTGAAATGGCGCCGTCCGATGTGGCGCGTCCGGCACCCTCCTGGTAGAGATCCCGGTAGGCACGCGCTTCATCCATATCCTTGAAACTGTCCGAGGTCTTGAGGGGTCCTTCCTCGATCATGACAATCTTGAGTCCGGCCAGGCTCAGAATTTCAGCCGCCACGCCGCCGCCGGCACCGGTACCAATGATGGCGACGTCAGCTTCAACGGTCAGGGGCAGCTTCAAGGTGGACGCATCCACCACCTTCCAACCCGACGCGATGCCTGCGGTGTAGATATTGGGATATGCCATGGCTTTTTCTCGAAAAATTTAGTGAATTGCAATCAGGCTGGGCGCTTGCGCAGCGGCATCAGGAATTGGCGGCGTCAAAGACTTCCTTGAGCGGGCCTGGATAGCCGACGGCCGACCATGCCTGGGGCAACACGTAATAGGCGACGGCACTGAGTTTCATCAGTACATTGACACCCGCCGTGAGCGTCGCAAAGCGGCTCGACCGCCAGCGCGCGAGAAAGATCTCGATGTCCTGCTGACTGGCTTCATGCCAATCCCCGACACCCGTCAAGAAGCGGCGCAGCAGTCCAACCGCAAGCAGGTCCATCAGTTTTCGCAACTCGCTTTGCTGGTGCGCGACCAGGGCCGAGCAGGCTGCGTCAATGTTGTTGAGCACCATGTTGATGGTCTGTTTTTTCTGCGCCGGGTCGAGGGCTGCCACATCGCTGACCACAACCGGAATCAGCGCGCTGAACATGGCAACATCGCCGGCGTTCAGAAATTTCAATCCCGTCACCGCGAGCTTGTCGCTGCTGCTGCACCCGGACAGGCCCGGCAGGATGGCGGCACAGCTGGTGGCAGTGGCAAACCCGAAACCTACCTTCAGCAGGTTTCGGCGTGACAGGTCTGTCACACCAGGTGCTTGAAGCGCAGCGGCGTTGCTGTGGTGGATCAATCTTTCTTCGGTCATCGTGTTACCTCCATCAGGCAATTATCAGCTCAGCGATGCGGATAGCCCGTGATTCTCTGGATCTCGAGATACAGGGGTTGCAGTCGCTGGTACATGCGACAGTAGACGTGGCGGTAGAGTTGCTCATAGATTTGGGCGTGCACCGGTTGCGGCAGGAACACCTCGCCGATGCGGGTCATCCTGGCGATGGCAGTCTCAAAGTCAGGGTGAATTTTCAGGCTGACCGCTGCCAGTATCGCTGCACCCAGGCCGCTGGTCTCATACAGGTGGGGACGCTCACAGGGCAAGTTGAAAATGTTGGCCGTGATTTGCATGGCCGCATCGCTTTGCGAGCCGCCGCCGGAGATACGCACTTTGGTGATGCGGGTGCCACCGCGTTTTTCGATGCGCTCCTTGGCCTCGCGCAGCGCGTAGGCCAGGCCTTCGAGGATGGCGCGGTACACGTGCGCCCGTGTGTGGACATCGCCAAATCCGATGATGGCGCCCTTGGCCTCCGGGCCGGGAATCTTGATGCCAGGGTTCCAGAACGGTTGCAGCATCAATCCCTGCGCGCCCGGCGGCACGGCGTTGATCAGTTCGTCAAACAATGTTTCCGGCGCGACGCCGCGCTGCTGTGCAATCTGTTTTTCATGCAGGCCAAACTGCTCCTTGAACCAACTCACCATCCAGAAACCCCGGGTGATCTGAATTTCAGTGTTGTAGTGCTTCGGCACGGCGGCCTGGTACGGCGGAATAAAGGGCGTGGCTTCCAGGTAGCGCGGTGTGGTGGTGTTGACGGTGGCGGTTGTTCCGTACGAGAGGCAGGCGATGTCAGGTGTCAGACAACCCGCGCCGATCACCTCGCAGGCTTTGTCAGCGGCGCCGGCAATCACCGGCATGCCCTCAGGAATTCCGGTATCCAGTGCCGTTTGCGCGCTGACCGTGCCGATGATGCTGCCAGCGCTGACCAGTTCGGGCAACATGGACGGACGGATCGGCAGCACCTGCCATTTCCAGTCGGACTTGGCAGCCCAGCAGCCCTTCTTGTAATCGAACGGAATGTAGCCAACCTGGGACGCCACCGAGTCGACGAATTTTCCGGTAAAGCGGTAGTTGAGGTAGCCCGAGAGCAGCAGGAATTTGTCGGTCTTGGCCCAGATCTCGGGCTGGTGTTGTGCGATCCAGTTGGCCTCGGCTTCGCGCTGGAAGAAGCGCACCGTATCGCGCATGCCAATGGCGCGAAACGCCGCTTCCCACCACCATTTGAGCTTGGGCGTGACATCGGCACGGCGCTGATCGAGCCAGATCATGGCCGGCCGCAGCGGTTGGCCTTGCTTGTCCAGCGCAATCGTGGTGGCACGCTGGGTCGTGATGACCACGCCCGCCACCGCACTCTTGGGCACGCTGGTGTTGGCCCACAGGTGTTGGCAGGCCTGGCACAGGGCCTGCCAAAAGGCTTCTGGATCGTTTTCCAGCCAACCCGGCTGGGGCGACTGGTAGCTGTCGATCGCCACCTGCGATTTGTCAACCAGATTGCCATGCGCGTCAAACAGCAGGGCGCGCACGCTTTGCGTTCCGTTATCGATGGCCAGCAGATAGCTCTTGCTCATGGTGTGGGTTCCTCGGGTTTTGCGCTTGGCAATTGGTAATGCGCCGCGATCAGCGCCTGGTAGCGCGTAGTCTCGATGCGCCAGCCGGCATCACCCCATTGCAGATGGGGCTCACACAGTTCACGAATCCGCGCCAGATGATCGAGGCCGCCACGCGGCAACAAAATCCCCAGCCGCGTGCGGCGTAGCAGCAAGTCGTCCAGATGCTGCACGGCCTCATGTTGGGCCGCAATTGAAAGTTCCAGCCACAGCGTATCGGTGCCTGGGATCGTCTGCAAATCCGCAGCGCACGCCTCGCTGGTCAAGGTCTGCGCAAGGTATCCATAGCGTGCCGCCAGGCGATGCCGCACCGAGGCGCTCCAGTGCGGGTTCAGCGCGCTTGTCGGCGTGAACAGTACCGCGTCATCGCGCGCAAACGGCTTGCCGGCGTGCGGTGCTGCCAGCGCCAGTGCGTCCTGCGCCATGAGCCGAAAAGTCGTGAGCTTGCCACCGGCGACGGTGATCAGGCCGGCCTCGTCCAGCACGGCATGGTCACGTGCCGCTTTGGACGCCGCCCCTTCTGGCTGTGCCACGACCGGGCGCACGCCGGCATAGCAGGCGCTCACGTCCGCTGGCGTGAGGGCGGCGCCGGGGAACTGGTCGTTGACCGCTTCCAGCAGATAGTTCACTTCGGCTCGCGTGATGCTGGCCTCGACATCGAGGTCACCGTGGTGATCGAGATCGGTCGTGCCGATCAGCGTGCTGCCTTCCCACGGGTAGAAGAACACCGGCCTGCCGTCGCGCGGGTGCATCAGGCTGATGCTTTGGGCAACCGGCAAGCGCCAGAACGGCAGCACCAAGTGGCTGCCGCGCAAGGGGCGCAGCATCGGCTTGCCACCGACAGCCAAACGCAGGCGGTCGGCCCACACGCCAGTGGCGTTGACGACGGCCCTGGCGCGTACCGGGTAGCCCTGGAGCGAGAGCGTATCGCGCACCATCAGGTCGGTGCCGCCCTTCGTGTTGCGCTGAAGGCTTTGCGCCTGCGCATAGTTCAGCAGCACGGCGCCATCGCGCCGCGCTTCCATCAGCACGCGCCAGACCAGTCTGGCATCGTCGGTTTTTGCGTCGACATAAACCATGGCACCTCGCATCAGCGGCGGTGCCAAAGCCGGTGCCAGGCTTTGTGCCGCGTTCAGCTTGGCATAGAAGTGGCTGCGCTTGCCGGCCATCAGTTCATACACCATCAGGCCCAACTGAAACAGCCAGCGGCCCGGCTTGCGAGCGCTGCAGTCGGCAAACAAAAAGCTTTGCCTCTCAACCAGTTCCGGCGCTTCGCGCATCAGGCGTTCACGCTCGCGCACCGAGTGCAGCGTGGTTTTGATATCGCCTTCTTTCAGGTAGCGCAGGCCGCCATGCACCAGCTTGGAGGAGCGACTCGAAGTGCCCCAGGCAAAGTCGCGCTGCTCGACCAGGAGCACGCTCCAGCCGCGTCGCGCCGCCTGTTGCGCCACGCCGGCGCCGGTGATGCCGCCGCCGATGACGACCAGATCCCATTGCTGCGTCTCCATGCACGCCAGCGCACTGCTGCGCGCAGTGAGCCGGTTCAAGTCGCCCATGGGCCTTCGTCCTGCAGCAGCTTGCCGGGGTTCATGATTTTCTTGGGGTCAAAGTGGCGGCACAGCTGCGCCAGCGTGGCCATGCCCAGCGGCCCTTTTTCATCCTGCAAATGCGCTGCGTGGTCACGCCCGACACCATGCTGGTGGCTGACCGTGCCGCCGTGCGCCGCAATGGTGTCGGCAACCGCCGCCTTGAGCTTTTGCCAGCGTTCAAAGTTCGGAGCAAAACCACCGGGCGCAGTGGACCAGACAAACTGCGAATAGACACTGCTGCCCTGCGGGTACAGATGCGACAGGTGCGTGAAGGCGTGCACGCGCTCGCCGTACTGCGCAAAAACGTCACGTGCTGTCTGCTCCATGGCCAGCATCAGCTTCTTCACATTGGGCCAGTCCACTGCCGTCTCGATCGTGTCGGCACAGTAGCCCTGGTCCCACAGCGTGTTGCGCAGGTAAGGGCCTTTGAAACGGTTGCTCGCCCACTTGTCGCCCATGGCAGTCCCGATGTAGACCGCACCATGCAGAGACAAGGTGCGCCGGGCTTCGCGCAGGGCGTGGCGCGCGTTGCGCCGCTCGCCCGTGACACCCAGCATCAGCAGGCACTTGTCCGCGCCACAAGCGCGCAGGGCCAGATAGCGTTCCAGCCAGCCGATCAGCCTGGTGTGGCCGGCCAACGTGAGACTGGTCTGCGTTTCAATACCATTGCTCAGACGCGTCATGCTCAGCGGCAGTCGACGCTGGATCAGCGTGCGCACAGCGGTTTCGGCGGCATCCCAGTTTGGCAGAAAAATAGCGTGAAAACTCTCGTGCTCCGGCAGCGGGCTGACGCGCACCGTGACCTCGGTCAGAATGCCAAAGCGCCCTTCCGAGCCCATCACCAATTCGCGCATGTCGGGCCCGGCACTAGCAGCTGGCAGCGTAGGGATGCTGAGTGCACCGACCGGCGTTTCCATATGACCGCCGGCAAACAGTTGTTCAATGCGACCGTAGCGCAGCGACTGCTGACCGCTGGAACGTGTCACCACCCAGCCACCCACCGTGGAGTATTCGAACGACTGGGGAAAGTGCCCCAGCGTATAGCCCTGGGCGCGCAATTGCGCTTCAAGCTGCGGCCCGGCTGTGCCGGCGCCAAAGGTGGCGAGCTGGCTTTGTTTGTCCAGGTGCAGCAGCCGGTTCATGCGGCCGAGGTTGATCGACAGGATGGGCCGCTCGCTGATCGGGCAATCGAGATGGCCTGAGACACTGGTGCCGCCGGCAAATGGAATGACCATCCAGTTGTTCGCCTGTGCCAGCGCAAGCAGTTCACGCACCTGTGCGGTGGACTCGGGAAACGCCACGCCATCGGGTGCGGGCGGTACGGCGCCAAAGCGTTTGCGAATCCAGTCGGCAAAGCTCTCGCCCAATGCCATGGCCAAGCGCGTGTCGGTGTCGGTTTGAATCAGGGCGTGTTTGGCGCTCAGGCGGGACGGCGGAATTTTTGCCAGCATCTCGGCGCGCTGCGCATCCTGGCCGGGCCGGCCCGGTCCCAGCAACTCGGCCATCATGGTCCGCGCGCCTTCGCTCAGTTCCATTGAAGTGGCTTCGTCGCCCCATCCATTCCATCTGCGCATGTTTTCCTCCGATTTACTTTGTTCCAAGCGCACTCTATAGCGAGGCCTTCAATTGATCAATCTGTGTAGGTGCCCATTATTGAGCGCTCCGGATGCGCCAAGCTGTCGTGGCCGTCGCACGCCGTGTGGCGCCTGGCGCGCTCACAGGGCGAGTGCCGCAAACCCGCGCGGATTTTTCTGGTTCTTGGCTTCCCAGGCCGCCATGGCTGATTCCAGCCTGGCAGCGATTTCGGGATGGGTGGCGATGAGGTTGTAGCGCTCGCCCGGGTCGCGGCGCAAGTCGTAGAGCAGGGGTGCGCGCTCGCTGCCGAGTTGCTTGGTCCCGAATTTGCGGGAAAGGGCCTCAGCATCGAGCGGTACCGGCCAGACATAGCGGTTGGTTCTGCGGATGTACTTCCAGGTGCCCATGCGTACCGCTTGCAGTTCATCGTAGTGGTAGTAAAAGAACGCATCGCGCAGTGATTTGGGCACCGTGCCAGTCATTAGACCAATCATGTTGACGCCATCGATCACGCGGTCGGAGGGTTGCGCAAGACCGGCAAGTTCGAGCAGGGTCGGAAAGATGTCCAGATTGCTTACCAGTTCTGCAGACTCCGAACCGGCTTTGATTCGCCTGGGCCACTTGGCAATAAACGGCACCTTGAAGCCGCCGTCCATGGACTGGCCTTTGCCGCCACGCAAAACGCCCGCGCTGCCTTCGAACCACGGACCGTTATCGCTGGTAAAGATGAGCAAGGTGTTGTCGCTGACACCGGCGCGATCCAGTGCATCCGCGATCTGACCCAAGCTCCAGTCGATTTCCTCCACGGCATCGCCATATTTTCCAGCCTGGGATTTTCCGGCAAAGTTTGCCGACGCGGCCAGCGGCTGATGCGGAAAAGTGTGCGCCAGGTACAGGAAGAAGGGTTGCCCCTTGGCCTCCTCGATCACCTGGATGGCTTCGGTGGTGTAGCGCCCGGTGACTTCGGGCAGGATGCTCAGAATGTCGGCTTCTATTTGTTGCCCGTTTCGATAGAGCGGGCAAGGGCGCATGTCGTTGCTATGGGGAACACCCAGATAGCGGTCAAAGCCAAACTTGTGCGGATGAAACTCGCTCTGCTGGCTGAAATCGCCCAGATGCCACTTGCCAATCATGGCAGTGCGGTAGCCTGCCACTTTGAGTGCGGAGGCAAGTGTCAGTTCTTTGTCGGAAAGTCCTTCGGTGGCGTAGGCCTCGTGCAGGTCAGTGCTACCAAGGACGGCGAGTTGCCCGGCCCAGTTGCGCAACATGCGCTGCGAGCTTGCCTCATTCGCAGGGTAGGGGTTGCCCGTCATGCCGGAGCGGAAGGGATAGCGGCCCGTGAGCAAGCCAGCGCGCGAAGGCGAACAGACACCGCTGCACGCGTAATAGTCACTCAGGCGCAGGCCGGCCTTGGCCAGGCGGTCGATATTGGGGGTTCGGATCAAGGTGCTGCCGTAGCAGCCCAGATCGCCATAGCCCAGATCGTCACAGTAGATGATGATGACATTGGGCTTTTCGGCGTTTGCATTGACAAGCTTCGGCAAGCCCAATGCCGAGCGCTCCGGATACGGGCCGTAGAGATCTTCCATGGGTCGGCGATTGAGCAGGAGATAGGCTTCAGTACCGATAGCAGCGAGTCCACCCGCAACACAACCTCCCAACACGACTTTTCTCAGCAGGCCGCGGCGATTCATGTTGTTCTTGCTCATGACGACTCAAGCCCGAACTGTGCGCACAAGCCGTGATGAATAGCGCAGCGCGCCTCGATGGCAAGAATGCCTGCGAGCGGTGGTGGTTTAGACGCGGTCGGTAGAAGTTTCATGCCTGCACTCCAGTTGTTGTTGGCATATTTCGATACCTGCCAAGTCAGTCTACACATGGTAGTGAGCAAGCATGATTCGAATTGCCAAAATTCTGACAATGTTTATGGATTGAACTCATGGTTAACCCTAGGACCTCCCCGGATGTCCGCGCGTTTCTCAAGCCCACAGCTTTTTGGGCAGCTTACGCCAGAAGTACTGGAGAAGATAGCAAACTGCGCTGTCGTGGAGCGCTTCGAGGTGCCTAGTCACGCTCACCCAAGCCAAGAATCCAGCACCGGGCATGCTTGATCATTCTGGCCGCCTTGAACAGCAAGTCCTGCAACCCCGTCTTGAAGCCGTGCCAGCCTGGCACGGCGAGCCTCAGCGGTGCGCACGAGTTTGGTGACGACTCATCTTGTTGAGACGCGCCGCCCCTTTCAGAATCTCCGACTCGCTTTGATATCGGTCGAACCCGCCGGCAAACTGATGAAGTCGCCGTCCTGGCCGACTTGAATCGGGCCTTGAAAGATCGTGGCAGCGTCGCCTAGAAACGCTTTTTCCATGCCCGGCAGTGGCAAGGGTGGAGCGATATGACTGAGCAGCAGATAGCGCACCTTGGCATCAAGCGCGACCTGTGCCGCCTGCTCGGGCGATGCATGGTAATCAACGATGTCCGCCATCAATTTCTTGACATTGGGCCGCCCGGCGGCACCCGCTGCTTCTTGCATCAATCCGACCAGCGGGGCCGACAATGCTTCGTGCACCAGCAGATCAACATCATTGGCTTCGCGCTGCACCTCGGCGGATTTTTTGGTATCACCGCTGAGCACCACACTGCGGCCCTTGTAGCGAATGGCATAACCCACGGCTGGATGAACCGGCGCGTGATCCACATTGAACGCGCTGATTTCCAGATCGGCGTCCTTGAGCAACACCAGATGGCCGCCGGCGGGTGCCGTGAACGGCTTGGCCAGAGCGCCAAATCCGCTGGAGTGCACTGTCTGTTCGCCATGGTGGGCGACCCGGTAGTGCTGGTCCTGTTGATACGCCATCATGAACCCGTCAACCACTTGTTCAACGCCGGGTGGGCCATACAGCGGAACCGGCGCGACATTGCCGGTAGAGACCCAGCGTTGCATCAGAAGTTCGCCCAGACCGTCGATATGGTCCGAGTGGAAGTGAGTCAGAAAAATGGCATCAATACGCCCGTGATTGAACCCCATCTTGCCGATATTGCGAACGCTGCCGTTACCGGTGTCGAACACAAACAGACGTTTGCCGGCCACCACCAGCGTGCACGCTCCCATGCGCCTGTCATCCGGCATGGGCGAGCCCGCGCCGCACAGGCCGACGTGCAGACCGTCGGGCAACTCGGCCACCGCATCTGTGGCGAGTCGGCTCGCCACCACCCTCGACGCCAGCGCCACGCTCAAGGGTGCCCGCATGAGGTAGGCGGCCCCTGCAAAGACCGCTATGACAGCAGACACGATCAGCAAGATACGCTTGGGTTTCATGAAATTTCCCTTCAAAATGGTTGATTCGATCGAATTGCAGCGCTACTTCAAGCACCGAAAATTCTGGCCAGGCGGACCGCGACACCCTGAATCCAGGGTGCCACATAGCGCGTTTTTGGTCGAGTTGCCTCGGATGCCTTGACGATCTGCGCCACGATCGATCGCGTACTCTTCGCCTCGATCAGAGCAAATTCACGTGCCTCCTTCTTCTTCATTTTCGCGCTCACTGCGCTGAAGTAGGAGTGCTCTTGCATCCAGTCGTATTTGCGTTCGGTCATCGACTGGTTGAAACCGGTGTGGAAGGCCCCTGGTTCGATCAGTGCCACTTGAATATTTTTGCCAAGCTGATCCATCTCGGCGCGCAGGCCGGCGCCAGCAGCCGACAGGGCAAACTTGCTCATCGAATACGGCATCAGAAAGGGGACCGGCAGGCGTCCGGCAATCGAACTGACAAACAGTACCGTGCCGCGTTCGCGCTCTATCATGCCGCGCAGCACCAGTTGTGTCAGCGCCAGCGTCGCAAACAGGTTGACCTCAAACACCTTGCGAACGCGCTCCAGGTCCACCTCGGCCAGGGAGCCCGAGTCGCCAATGCCCGCGTTGTTGATCAGCACGTCCAAGGCCAGCGGCAACACCTTCTCTCGGTCGGCAGCCAACGTGATGTCGAGCTTGACTACTTCCAGGTTCTGCCGACGTGTCTGGCACTCGACACGCAAAGCTTCAGCCTGCGCTTCGTCGAAGGTGGTCGCGATAACACGGTGGCCGCGTGCTGCCAGCGCAAAGGCACTGTCACGCCCGATGCCGGTGCCGGCGCCTGTAATCAGAATGGTCTTCGTCACTGAAACGGCCTCGCTAATGGTGAAAGGGATGGTTGCGCCGCCAGTGACTGTTGAGCACAACCTCAGTCCTGGCCCGGGAACTGGTAGCCGTCCCTGGTGGTACCGCGAGCGCCAACGCTTTGGGACCCACTGCCTGCCGCAACAAGTTGACGGCCATTCGCCCACCCGCTCCTCCAAAGGATAGCAGCCAGGCCTCGACCCGCGCACAGCCGGCGTCGTCCATGCTCTGGAACTGACTACGCAAGTGCTGCAGGCAGCAGACCCGATACGGGTTCACTGCCGTGCTGAACTTGATATTTCTGCTGTGCCACGACAGCTGGAGCGCACCGGCTTCAATGGCTTGTTCGTTGACATCCAGATACGGCAGGTAGTCCTCGCAGGCGAGACACAGCAGGCGATCAAGTCCGCTGGTAAGCGCAGTTGGCATGGGCCGGTCGACAAATTGGTCGGGCGTCAGGTTCCACAAACGATGGACCCATTCCAAGACCTTGGGTGCGCGCTTTTGCATCAGAGCTGCGGGTGTTGGGTCACTTGCAAAATGGCGAAACATCGATCCGAAAAAACCAAAGTCAGCCTGCGTCGGTCGCTCTCCCATCAGAAAGGGTTGCGACGACAAGGCGGTCTGCATGGCATCGAGCACATCGATGTAGACCGCCTCGACGGCGCTGGCGGTCGCACGATTGACGCCGTCGCCGTGCAAAAAACAGCGTCGCTGGCGCGAGCGTATCAACCAGCGCCGCAGCAGCACCGGTAGCGGCACGTCGCGCAGCATGCTGCGGGCCAAGCGGTCGCTGACCAGACTGGCATCGGGCTCAAAAGACCAACGGTAGTACATCGCCGGACGCCACAACCACTCGTCGCCAAAATCCTCCAGCAAATCGGCGATAAAGCGCAGTGCCGGGTCATCAGGGTAGATCGCGACATCGGCCGCTGCCCTTTCAAAATGCGCGATGATCTGCGTGCTGTCGGTCAGCCAGCGCCCATCAGCCAGTTCCAGTTGCGGCATCTGCGCGACGCCAGTGATGCGGGCGCAACGCCTGAAACTGCGCGTATCCATTTCCACCAACTCATACGCCAAGCCTTTGGCGCGCAGATAGGCTTCGAGCTTGCCCGTGAAGTAGGAAACGTCGAGTCCGTGAACGCGCAGCTGGGTCATTCCACAAAAACCCGTGCCAGGCGGTCCATCGAGCACCAATAGAAATCGCGCCCCCAGCCGGGGCTCGGAAACACCACACCCTGGTTGAAGCCGCCGACCCGAACACGCCCGGTCTCGGCTCCGGTCTCGATCTTCAGTAGCACCACTTCCTCGCCTCCACGGCGGTAGTCGTTGACCACCAGCTCGCCAGTGTCGGGGTAGAGCAGCATGTGACTGGCGCAGCCAAAGGCACTCTTGTGCCAGAGCGGCGTCAATGCTCTTGCCGCGGCGTCGAAGCGCCAGGCCTGCAGATGGCTGTTCGCCGAGTCGTAGCCGACGACAATTTGTCGCTTCACGTCAATCAAGGGTGGATTGGTGATGCTGCCACCGGCCAGGCCGCAGACCTCCAGTATCTGATGGTCGCTGGCGTCGCTGAGTGAAACCCGGATCAGCCGGTTGGGTGTCGGGCTGACCCCGTTGCCCGTCATCTTGATGACGTAGCTGTGCTTGCCGTTGTCCATGAACCAGGCGTTGCGTCCGTCCAGCACGACGTCCCAGCCGTAGCTCTGCAGCGTTGACCCGATGTAATCGAAACGCCAGTTGGGGTCGAACTGCAAACAGCACGCGGTCTGATCCCAGTGATAGCGAAAGATCGAACGAACACCGACCACGTAGACCGTGTTGCCGGTCGCGCTCAGGCGCGCGATGGACGGCTCCGGGCAATCCGTTTCAGTGCAGACCGGCCGCAGCGTTTCGGCGTCGATGACGCTCAGTCGCGCGGGCGTCTTCTCGGACAGATTCTTGGTGACGATCAAACCGTTGTCGAGAATGACAAAGGAGTTGTAAGCCTCCTTGACTGGCAGCTTCAACATGGCCAAAGGCTGGCAAGCACGGTCGAGCCGGTGCAGGTAGCGGCCATAGACCACATAGAGATCACCGTTGCAGTGCAGCGCCATGCCGCCCGGCCACATCGGACCACCGGCCAGTCGCGGCGAGTGCCGAACCGTCTTCAGCGTTTGCGGGTCTATCAGTTCAACACGCGAGGTCGTGGCAAGACCCAGGTGGGAACGAATCGCCGAATGCGTCAGCAGGTAGACCTCGCCCGGCGCGCCAAGCACCGTCATCGTCGACAGCAAGGTTCTACGACTGGTACAAGCCAGTCTCTCGCCGTCTCTCAGCCCAGGACCCGAGCTGCCATGAGGCACCTGCAGGCGATTCGGGCCACCGTCTTCGCCCGGCCACGGCGTCGCCAGGTAGCCCGGATGACTCATGGCTTGCGCCGGCGTCGGCGCACAACAACCATACTCGCAAGCGCCGCCGCCAGTACAGAAAACCAGATCAGCACCGTCTTGCCGTAGGTCGGAATAGCGTAATTCAAAAGCTGGTTGATCGCGACCTGGTACACCGGGTTGTAGCCCTCAGGCATGGGCAATACGTGGTGCGAATTGGACCATGTCTGGTAGTCAGCGCGCATCGTTTGAAAGACCTCGGGCATCTGGCTTTGCAAGTCGCGCGTTTCACCGGGATCGCTCTTGAGGTCGTGCAGATGCCATTGGCCATCGCCCATCGGCGGGTTGTTCTTTACAATCTTCAGATCACCCCTGAACAAGGCCATGTTGCCGGCCAACTCATAGCCAATGACCTCATCGCTGGCGTGAACTCGCGCCAGCGGGTTCTGTAGCACCGGCAGCAGGCTGCGGCCGGTCAGTGGTTCGATCGCCTTGCCTTGGTACACCCTTCCGGGGTTGGCAACCTGGGCCAGATCGAGCAAGGTAGGGACGATGTCGGTGACGTGCGTCATACCCAGATGCACCTGGTCTTGCGCAATGCCCGGCACGCCGGAGATGATCATCGGGCTGCGGATGCCGCCTTCTCCAGAATAGAACTTGTAGGTGTTGAGCGGTGCCACCGACACGCTGGCCCAGCCTGGTCCCGCAATGCCGTAAGCGCCCTTGCCGCCAAGCTTGTCGATGTCCTGCGTGTATTGAGTCCAGAGCCAGGGCTGGGCCTCGGAGTAGTCCGAGCCCTCGGCGCCGTTGTCCGACAGAAACACGAACACGGTGTTGTCGTATTCGCCGCTTTGCTTCAGGAACGCAATCAGGCGGCCGGCGTGGTAGTCCATGGCCTCAGCCATGCCGGCGTAGACCTCCATCTCACGCGCCTGATAGAGCTTGTCTTTTTCACTCAAGGCGTTCCAGTCGCCGGTGGTGCTCATGGTGACCATGGGCGTCCCCGCGGGAACCAGTCCGAGCCCGGCCGCGCGGTCACGCCGCTCCTTGCGCAGGGCGGTCCAGCCATCCTTGTAGCGTCCCTTGTATTTGTCGATAAATTCTCGCGGCGCCTGCAGCGGCACGTGGTTGGCCTGAAAACCGACATAGGCAAAGAACGGCTTGCCGCTCTGGCTGCCCGAGCGCAGGTAGTCGATCATGCGGTCGACAAAGAAAGTGGATGAGTAGTATTCCTCCGGCATGAGGGCGTCCTTGCCATCCTCGAACCAGAAAACCTTGGCCGCGTGCGGCAGGTAGCGCTGCGTTGGCACCCAGTTGTCGGAACCGGTGTCGCCCTGAACAATCGAGCGGTCGAAGCCGCGCTGATCGGGCCGGTTGTAGGGTTCTGAGCCGACGTTCCATTTGCCGGTGATATAGGTGCGATAACCGCTGTCTTTCAACAAGGTGGCTACGGTGACCACGTTGGTATCGAGCGAGCCCAGGTAGCCAGGTTTGCCAAGGTGTGCTTGCGGCATGGTTTCACGCAGGTTGCCGATGCCATTGAGGTGATTGTCGACACCTGTCAACAGCATGGAACGCGTCGGCGCGCACGAGGCGGCAACATGGAAATTGGCAAAGCGCACGCCGTGACGCGCCAGTTCGTCAATGTTTGGCGTCGAGATCTCGCTGCCAAAAGAGCCGACGTCGCTAAAGCCCCAGTCGTCGGCCACCAGCACCACAATATTCGGGCGCACCCGGTCTGCCGCCAACACGGCGACGCAGCTACTCAGGGCCAGCGCGCAAATCAGCGCCCTCTTCTTCATGCAAAGTCCTTCTGCGCCATCAAACTGCTCCCTTCAGCAAGTCCTGCTGCACCGCCCACAAACGATCCTGTCCCCACACCACGGTAGCCCCGACCTTGAACGATGGTACCCCCCACAGGCCCAGGGCAAACATCTCCTGTCGGTTCTGCTCGGCCACCTTGCGCCAGCTCTCATCCTTCAGGGCCAGGCTGGCCGCTTCCCACGGCATCCCGCAGCGCTCGACAATCTTGCGCAGGCCACGATCACTGCCGGCATCGATGCCCTCGGCCCAGACACCGCGCATGAATGACAGCAAGTATTCCTCGCCTTTGCCAGCACTTTCAGCATAGGGAATCAACGCCAGGCCACGCTCGGTCGGGCGTCCAACCGGATCGTTGATGCGGCCAAACGGAATTCCAAGCGTAAAGGCCTCGCGCGCCGCATCCTGACTGATGTAGATTCGCTTTTCCCGAGGCACCGGCAAACCACGCATCACCATCGGCAGCACATAGCGCAGCTGCACCTGGGCACCGGTGAGTCGGGCCAGCTTGAAAACCCGAAACGTTGCAATCGCCGAATACGGACTGCGCAGCGATACGAAAAAGTCGATAGGCTCCGGTTTGACCAGAGGCACTGCTCGATCCAGATCAGCGTCCGGTGGAAACATCATGTCATTGATGCCGTCGCGTGCCGCGCCGAGTGCCTGCAAACGTCGTTCCAGATGGTGCAGGCGGTCGATGCCCCAGTACCACTCGCCGCCGTAGTAGATGGTGGCGCCGAGGTAGTGGCCCAGCCTTTTTCGCAATGCATTGGCAGCCATCATGTGCGCCGACGTCTGCGGCGTCAGGGTTGAAGCGGCGCAAGTGTCGCCAGCGAGTGCATCCCAGAGCGCGGCCGACAGTGCGCCAGCTTGTGTGACGAAGCTTCCGTTCTCTGCCGCAGCGACCAGTTGTTCCGTCACGCCTTGCACGCGTTGCGCAGACGGCTGTCTGCCATGGTCGTCAAATTTCAGGCCCCAATGTCGTGCCAACAGCTGTGCATCCTTGCGGCTGTAATCAATCAATTTCTGGCGCTCGGGCGCGGCATTGTCGGGTGGCTGTCCTACCACATGCGCCGTCAGGTCAACGTCGTAGCGGCTCACGAATTTCGGCAGAATGGACGCCACCAATGCGCTGTACGGATCGTCGACCTGGTGAAAATAATGGACCTGATGGCGTTCACTGCGGGCAGAGCGGCGTTTCTCAGCCGTGGCACGGGCCTTGAGCAGGCGCTCTCTTGAAAGAAAGCGCTGTGTGATGGCAGGCATCAACCAACTCTTAATGGACATTCATTGGCCTCGTCATTCCATACACTACTGTACTGAGACAAACTATAGCATTGCGCAAGGTTCGCCAGCGTCAGGGTTTTCGCTAGGTCCGCCTACTCGGCGCGAACCCATGTCACCGTCTTGCTGAATATTCCCACGCTTCCCTTCATCTCTATCTTTTGGCCACCGTCGACAACACGAATTTCCGCCTTGGCAATTGTTCCATCTCCTGCCTTGAGAATCGTTCCACCGGCGTAGATGTCGCCCTCTTTCTTCATGTCTTTCAGAACCGTCATTCCAAGAATCGGTATATCCTTGCGGGGATCGTCTGTAGGGCATTTCGTGCACTTTGCGCCAGGATCGCCGACCAGAACTTTTTCCACTTTGCCGGAAATCACGCCGCCGGAATCAGTGATGCGAATCAGGGCGGTTGCCTGTTTATCCTCATTGAACGCCTTCCAAAGACCGACAGGCGAGCTTGACGGTCCGGCATGAAGCGGCGTTGACAGGCTTAGGCAAAGCGTGAGGGCGAAAGCAAGACGGGGGTCGAACATAGGCAGCCCCTTCGGAGTGTGTCGATGAGTCAAAGCGCCATGAAGAGTGCCTCGCAACTGGTGCCGGCCAGCGCACGGTCAACCGTAGTCCTCGCGTTGGCGTCCAAGGCCTGGTAGTCGCGCCGCAACCAGTTCAGGCATTTGCCCTGGTACGGGAAAGCCTGTTGCACCCAGGGCTGACCATCGACCACCGCATGCACCTCGGTCTCGCCCGCAGCCAAAGCCCGCGCATTCGCCAGCATCACAGGGATGTACAGGCGACCGACTTCGCACAAAAGGTTGTGCACGCTGTCAGGCAGGGCATTGGCGTCGAGCCAGTCAGCGTCGTTGGGTTCGATGCCAGAGAGGTCTTCCATCAAACCAACCCAGCCCCAGACACGCGGCGCGTGTTGCACTGTCAGCGCCATCGGCGTCGGGTCAAAATGGGCCAGTTGGGTGAGCTGCCCGTACAGTCCAAAGTCGCCGCTGCCAGGGCGTTTACCGAGGACAAACGGATGTCGTTTGAAGTGCTCTTCCAGCACCTTGAGCACGCGCAGGTAGCCCGCTTCAATCACCGGCGCCGTGACTGGATTGGAGCCAACGTAACGCAGCCGGGGAATCTGCCGGTCGGCAATGTAGGTGGCGATCCTCTCGAACTGCACATCGTCCTGCATCGGCATGCCCTGGGCGCTGAGCACGTGGCGCGCCTTGGCGATATCGGCCGCATGGCTCCAGCGGTAGTGGAACATCGCCTTGGTCAGCCATTCGTCGCCAAAGTCTTCCAGCAGGGAGTCGATGAAAGCCAGCGCCGGGTCGAGTGGAATCACGCTGCGACCGGCAAATTCGGATTCGAAGCGGCGGATCAGCGGCGTTGAATCTGTCACCGCCTGCAGGCTGTCGTCGGCGGCCGGCAGGTAGAAGGTTGGCAGCAGAGGCGGCTTGGCCTGTGGCAAGCCGGGTATCCCATTGCTGGAATGAACCCAATGATAGGGAATGCGCCGATAGCGCAGCAGTGCGACCATTTTCCGGGTGTAAGGCGAGCCGGGATTGCCGCTGAGCAGCAAAGGTGCTGATGTTGTGGACGAAGTCATAAGCAGTTCCTGTCTTGGGTGCGTTCAAAGTCAGCTTCGCGTTCGTGCCATCAGGCTGTCGATGACAGCGGCTACGTCCTCCGGGCAGTCTTCCTGCAAGAAGTGCGCGCCCTTGAGCGTGACGTGGGCTTGGCCTTTGGCACCTGGAATGAGTTGCTGGAACTGCAAGTCACCCCCTTTTGTGACCATGTCGTTGTCGCTGAAGGAAGTGACAAAGGGTTTTTTGAACTGCGACAGCACCGCCCAGGCCGCCTGGTTTTCAGCCACCGAGCCATGTTGCGGCGTGATCGGCACCAACGTCGGGAACTGGCAGGCGCCAGCCTTGTAGCTGGCGTCGGGGAACGGCGCGTTGTAGGCCGCGATCTCGGCCTTGCTCAGCTTGCGGCTGCAACCCATGGCAACAATCTGGCCGACTGGCAGGTCAGGCGTACTCTGGCTGAAGGCCAGCCATTGCAGGAAGGCATCGGATACCGGCGTGCCCACCGGCAACGCGGTGTTGGCCACTACCACGCCCGCAAAGCGCTCTGGGAACGCAGCCACAAGCCGCAGCCCAAGCAGACCACCCCAGTCCTGGCAGAACAGCGTCACGTCCTGCAGGTTCATCGCCGTGAGCCAGCTGCTCAGCCAGGCGACGTGGCGCTCATACGTGTATTCCTTGCGGTCCGCTGGCTTGTCGGACCGGCCGAAGCCGATCAGATCGGGGGCGACGACGCGGTGGCCGGCGGCGACCAGCTTGGGGATGATGTGACGGTACAGGTAGGACCAGCTCGGCTCGCCGTGCATCAGCAGCACGGTGCGGCCATCACGGGGACCTTCGTCCACGCAGGCCAGGCGCAGCGTCTGGCCGCTGGCCGCATCGCTGATCCCGGTGTAGTGCGGCTCGAAGGCCCAGTCGGGCAGCTTATCAAATCGGTTGTCAGCGGTGCGGAGTATTTCCATGGTGCTCGTCTAAAGAATTTCGGTGATCGGTGTCTGCCACTTCGGCATGACGTTTGATGCCGCCACATCCGGACTTGAATGTATTGACAGTACACGTGTCACTATATGCATAGATTCCTGCTAGATCATCGGTAATAACCCTAGATGGCGCAAATTCCTTCTTCGACTTTGTCCTGAAACATGTCAGTGCGAAAGCAAGGCTCTGGCGGCCAATTGAAGTGTGGCGACTGTGGCACTGAAACTCAAATCTTGATCCCTTCGCATCCTGAACCAGCAGTTCGGACTCAGGAGCAGGATCTTCTTGAGCGTCGCGGTTTTGATCAATCGATCCAGCCGGTTTTCCGGCTCCTATTGTTTTGCGCTCAGTCAAGGGCTTCCCCTCTTATCTAACCGGTTTGACTATAGTGACACTTAGAATGTCGATACATGCATGACAAAGACCAAACGCTGTGAGTCAATTTTTTGCAGACTTGTCCATCGCCGATATGGCTGCCAGTTGGCTGGCTCGGGTGGCGCTAGCCGCGCACCTGAAGGCGGCGGAGAGTTCGCGCTCGCGCCAGGCACCGCCGGGCAAGAACCCCTTACCCTCGGTCCTAGCTCTGCCAGGCGGAACACCCCCCAAAAGGCGCGGTGCCCGATGGAACCTTTGGCGACCACAACGCGCAGTACGGCGGTTACTTGCAGCTGCGCTTTGTTAAGGATTCTTGAGCTGCATGATGAGCATCAAGATTTCGACCTTCCGATGGCTTGGCGCCATGGCGCTGGCTATCTTCCTGTTTTTTTGGCTGGGCCTGCCCGCGGTGCTGCAAGCTCTGGGTTTGCATCCGGTTTATAACGGGCCAAGATACAGGCTGCCGGGCAAGCGCGCGCTGATCGTCACGACCAGCCATGGCACGCTCAACAAGCCCGGCCAGACTGACGGCAAGGCGACTGGCGTGTTTGCCTCCGAAATGACCGCGCCCTACTATGCTTTTCTCGACGCCGGTATGCAGGTCGACGTGGCAAGTATCCAGGGTGGCGTGATTCCGATCGAACCCGATTCGCTGCGCTGGTTCCTGGCTTCGCCCGCCGACAAACGTTACTTGAAGGATGCCGAGTTGCAGGCAAAGACGCGCCGATCGCCGGCACTAGCGCAAGTCGACTTCTCCAGGTATGACGTCGTCTTTCTCGCCGGTGGCTGGGGTGCGGCCTACGACCTCGGAAGGTCTGCCGAACTGGCGCGCGGTGTTTCCAGCGCCTGGGCGGCAGCCAAAGTGGTGGGCGGCGTGTGTCACGGCCCGTTGGGTCTGCTGCACGCCACTGACACTGACGGCTCGGCACTGGTGCGAGGCAAACACCTGACGGCCGTGACCAACCGCCAGATTGAGGAGTTGGGCATTGAGTTCACCCCGGAGCATCCGGAGCGTGATCTGCGAGCAGCCGGGGCATTGTTCGAGAGCGCCAGCGCTTGGCGCGACATTTTTGCGCAACATGTGGTGGCCGACGGGCGCCTTGTCACGGGGCAGAATCAGAATGCAGGCGAAGCGACGGCGCAACGGATGATGCGCATCGCGGGCGGTCAGCCGAGCCCCTAGACATCATCTGCCGACGTCTTGCCGGATTCGGACACAGCCAAAACACACGCTGGCCCAGGGATGCCAGGTACTGACGGCTGACTTCAGCACTGCTATTGAAGCAGGGGTAATCCACTTCCTCCGGCGCTGCTATCGGGTAGATCGTGGCGGGTAAATGGGTCATTGGGGCCGCCGATGCGCTCGAGCGTCATGACGAAGCCCTGGTCCGGACGACTCCACACCATTTGCCCTTGCGGGTCAAGACGGCGCGTCACTTTGATCCAGGGCAGCGGCACTGGCAGCCAGGACCAGGGAATATTCACCGAAGGAAATTTTCTGGCTATGACACTGACCAACATCGGTTGCAGGGTATAGGTCTTTCCTTCTTCGTACCGCACAATGACATGGATGGGCGTCTTGTAGTCGAAGACCAATACATCGTGAATGCCATTTTCCGGCGTACCGTCGGCGCGACCATCCGCAACCGTACCACCACCCATATCGACAATGCGATTGCCGCATTGTTCGATACGTTCTACGTAGTCGTACAGTCGATCGGTCTCGCTCACCAGTGCATCACCGCGCTCGACTCGAATAGCCTTCCAAATGCCGCGCAGGTCGGGTGCCCCGTCCACTAGCGGTTCTGTACAGCTGATCAGTACGGGCAGCGGGAAGGTATTGCCATAGCCGCCGGGCGGCGTGTGGGCGACCGCAATGTCGTCAGCCATAACACCGGGTCCTGAACGGTGTGTATGGCTTGGCGGCACGGCGTCCGGCGCACAAGCGAACAGGACGGCCATTGCGGCCACCCCCATCATGGCGGCAATCGTGATACCAGACCTCATGTGACAGCATCCTTGTCAGATGATGCCATGGCGCTTAGCAGCCAAATGCGAAGCTGCCATTAAACCGAGGCAATGAGATCGGATTCAAGTTGAAGCGGGCCCTGGAACGAATCGCCGTTGGAAAAAAACACGACACGTGCCGGGTTCGGCAGTTCGACCAGCAGGTCTTTCGCCAGTGTTACCGTGCGCACAGACCAGCCTTGCGGGAGCTGGCGTTCGGTGCTGATTCCAAGAGCCGCCAGGATCGGTCCACGCCCCCGGGAGACCTGCTGCAGATAATCATTGCCATCACCGCAATCCATGATTTCGATACTGCGCCCGGCTTTGAACAGCACGCGGTGGTACTTGTCGATATACGCAAGCCACAGGCCGCGATGTCCCGGCTCGAAGCGCACCGGTCGGGCGACGCGGGCGAAGCGCAGACCATCGACCTCCATCGTCTCGACCGGCCCGTCTGCGCTTGCGCCGGGTGAACGCCGAAAATAGGCAGCATCGACACTTGCCTGTCCAATGCCGCTTTTGTGAAAGCCCGCTGGCGGCACGAGCGACTCGAACCGGGCGTCGCTCACCGGCTGCTGCGCCAGCCAGACGTCGCTGGTAGCAGCGTTCATGATTTCCATGTGCAGCGAGCCACAGCCACCTCGCGTCCAGTTGTCAGTCCACTCGGGCTGCCCCAGCGCCTCGTCGAAATGCAGATTTTTCATTTGAATTTCCCCTCAATTGATATCGATTTCACGCCTGCAGTGCTGCCCGCCGCAGGCTACTCAACTTGTGCTGCAGCCAGGACATTTTCCAACACAGCAACAATGTCCGCGGGGCAATCCTCTTGCAAGAAATGACCTCCGTTGAGCGTGACGTGCGCTTGCCCCTTTGCTCCAGCGACGCGCTTTTGAAAGTACGCATCGCCACCGCGGGTGATCGGGTCGCCATCGCTGAAGGCGGTGACGAAGGGCCTGGGAAACTTCTCTAGCACTGTCCGAGTCGGTGATCTCGGTGTAGTGCGGCTCGAAGGACCAGTCGGGCAGATGACTGAAACGGCTGTCGGGCATACGAAGTATGTTCATGGTGCGCTTTCAAAAGGCATTGTCAAGAGCAAGGACAGCTCATTTGGGCCGTCAGCCATCTCCTGTTGACCTGACTTGTTCTTCCTTCATATAATGACATGCAAAGTGCCAATATACAAGTTTTTTCGACAAATGAGTACCTCACCGAACCTTGCGCCAACCCAGATTCGCCTGCGCGCCTACCCAACCGGCGCAGTCACCGATGACACCTGGCTGATGAGCCACGATCCACTTCCGGTTCTGCAACCGGGCGAGATCCGGGTCCGGATCAAGCACCTCTCGGTAGACCCGGGCATGCGCGGCTGGATCACGCCCAAGCGCAGCTACATCGCGCCGGTACAAGTGGGCGAGGCGATGCGGGCATTTGGCGTGGCTGAAGTGCTCGAGACGGCCAGCAAGTATTTCCAGGTTGGTGACCACGTGACCGGATTTACCGGCGTGCAGACCGAAGCCGTGCTGGACGGACGACAGATGCGCAGGGTCGATCTGTCGTTTGCGCCGGCCCGCAGCTACCTGACGAGCGTTGGCATGACAGCGTTCACTGCCTACTTTGGACTGATGGATGTAGGCAAGCCCAAAGCGGGACAGACGGTGGTCGTCTCGGCCGCTGCTGGCGCGGTTGGCGCCGTCGTTTGCCAGATCGCCAAGATTCAGGGTTGCAAGGTCATCGGCATCGCCGGTGGTCCCGAGAAGTGCGGCTATCTGCGCAATGAACTCGGGGTCGACGCCGCCATTGATTACAAGAACGAGTCGGTCGCTCAGGCTTTGAAACTGGCCGCAACGGACGGCGTAGACCTCTATTTCGACAATGTCGGCGGTGACATTCTGGACGCGGTGCTGATGCAGATTAATCGCCATGCACGCGTCGTGGTGTGTGGCGGAATCTCACAGTACATCGATATCGAGCATGCGCGCGGCCCAGCCAACTACCTGCAGATCATCGCCCAGAGCGCCACCATGCAGGGCTTCACCATGCGGGACTATCTGGAGCGCATACCCGAGGCTTTTATGTCGCTCATGACGTGGCAGAGCACCGGAAAACTCAAGGTGCGTGAACATGTGCTGCACGGCATCGAGTCCTTTCCAAGGGCTTTTCAAATGCTATTTACAGGTGAAAACCTGGGCAAACTGGTGATCGACTTATGAATACTTCGACAATACACGGCGCGTGGTGGGTCTGGCTGGTTGCTGCTGGCCTGTATATCGTATTTCGACTTTGGTACGACAACTGGCGTGGCCCCTTGAGCAAGGACGAAGTCGAGCACTTCATGCGACTTGCGCAGTCATCTCCGAGCAGGGACCACACTGACACAGAGGTCCTGCGGGCCTTTCTGGAAAAGGACGATGGCAAGGAGTTTGTCATGTGCAATCTGGTCAAGCTCCATGCGCGGCCGATTGCACATCCGGTCAGCGGCGAAATGACAACGTCCATGTCGCTGATACAGCAATACTTTCGCCCCTTCCTTTTGACTTTGTTGCTGAGCGGCGGGCACCCTGTGCTCACATCCCGCAAGGTGGCGGGCTATGTGGACTCCTGGAATACGTCACCCGACCCTGGCTGGACAGCCGTCGGAATGATGCGCTACCGCAGTCGCCGTGACGCCATGCGCTTGACGTTTGACAAGCGTTTTCAAGGCGGGTACCCGTTCAAGATTGCTGCCATCGAGCAGACCTTTTCCTTCCCAACCCAAGTGATTTCAGAAATGGTGTTGAGACCGCGTGGCATCGTGGCACTGGCACTGGCCCTTCTTGCAGCACTCGCTCATCTTGCTTCCCTGCTGATCTGAGTCGTATGAAGATCCTGCGTACACCGGATGTGCTGTTCGAAGGCCTGCCCGGCTGGCCCTTTGAGCCGCACTACACCACCATAGCGGCCGACGACGGCACGCCCATCCGTATCGCCCATGCCGAGCAGGGCCCGAGTGAGGGCGAACCGATCCTGCTGATGCACGGCAACCCGAGCTGGTCCTACCTGCACCGCCACATGATGGTCCCATTGGCCGCTACTGGACGACGCGTCATTGCGGTCGACCTGGTTGGCCATGGCCGCTCGGACAAGCCGGCGTCAAAAGACGACTACACACTGGCGCGCCACATCGACTGGATGTCCAAGTGGCTGCTCGCCATGGACCTGCAGCACACCACCCTGTATTGCCAGGACTGGGGCGGCACCCTCGGGCTGCACCTGGTAGCTGCCTTCCCTGAGCGCTTCGATCGCGTCGTTATCTCCAACAGCGGCATACCGCTGGGCGACCGTTCCAACTGGTTCCTGAAGCTGTGGACCACTCTGATGGGTGTGGCCTGGCGCTTTCCCTGGTTCATGTTCAAGCCGGGCTTTGCCAGACCCATCAGCGATGCCGTCTATCGTGCCTACAGAGCGCCCTACCCGACCGCCGCCTATGAAAAGGGACCGGCCAAGTTCCCGGTTCTGATCGCGGTGTCGCCAGACAATCCGGGTGTGCCGCTGAACCGGGCTGCCTGGGCCAGACTGAAGACTTTCGACAAACCCTTCCTGACCCTCTTCGGTGCCAAGGATCCGGTGGCGCGTGGCGCCGACAAGCGGATGCAGCGCCACATTCCTGGTGCTGACGGGCAGGCACATGAGGTGATGCCAACGGCCAAGCACTTCATCCAGGAAGACGAGCCGCAGTGGTTGGTGGAGCGCATCACCCGATTCCTGGAGGTCAAGTCATGCAAAACCAGCCGCTGACGCTGTTCGGCGCCCCGGTCGGTCTGTGGACCGGCAAGATCCGCAGCTACCTGCGCAAGCAGGGCATTCCTTTCGTAGAACGCTTGCCTTCCGACCCGGTATTCCAGAGCGAAGTCATGCCCGCGGTCAAGCGCTTCATCAACCCGGTGATCCGCTTCGCTGACGGCACGCTGGTGCAGGACACCACCGACATCATCGACTATCTGGAGCGCAAGGGCTACGCCCGCTTCAGCGTCTATCCGCGGCAGCCACTTCAGCGCATCGTGGCGCTGGCGCTGGACCTGTTCGGCGGCGAAGGGCAGGTGCGCGCCGCCATGCATTACCGCTGGAGCTATCGCGACTACAACGACACCTTTTTGCGCCACGAATTCGGCCTGGCCTTCCGGGCGGTGGGTCTGCCTCAGGCCGCCATCGACCAGCAACTCGATGGTTTCATGGGCTACCTCAACGCTTACTTGCCCAAGCTGGGAATCAACGCCGCCAGCGCACCCGCGGTGGAGGCCGCCTATATCGATTTGCTTGCCGCACTGGACGCGCACTTTCGGGTGCAGCCTTACCTGCTCGGCGGGCGGCCCGCGGTGGCCGACTTCGGTTTCATCGCCAATCTGTTTGCCCACCTGGGGCGCGACCCCTACCCGGCCGATCTGATGAAGCGCAAGGCGCCCAGCGTCTTTCGCTGGACCGAGCGCATGATGGCCAATGACCCCGACACGCCCGAGTTCCCGGGTTGCGCCTTCGCGCTGCCCGAGGCCGACGAAGTACCCGCCACGCTGGTCCCGGTGCTGCGCCTGATGGCGCAGGACTACCTGCCCGAGTTGAAAATGGCCGTGGCCTACACCGATGCCTGGCTAGCTCAGCAGGGCGATATTGCCTCTGGCACGCCAGTGGGCGGCAAGCCCAAGGTGCGCACCATCGGCCAGGGTCGCTTCCACCTGCGTGGGGTGGAACTGGACACGATGGTCTGGCCCTACAGCCTTTACATGCTGCAACGCGTCACCGACGCTTACGAAAAGCTCGATTCCCAGCAACAAGTCGTCATCCATGCGTACTTCGCCTCAGCGGGTTTGCAGGACTTGTTGACCTTGCGGGCGACGCGCCGGGTCGAGCGACGCGACCACATCGAGATTTGGGCCTAGACCAAACACCGGAGACATCAACATGATCAAACGCGTCTTCATCGGCCTGCTGGCGCTCGCCCTGCTGGGTGCTTTGTCGATCTACGCTGTCGGCGGAAAACTCGAAGCCATGCTGCTGTTTGTCAAATACGGGATGCGCCAGGAACATGCGCCAACGCGGGAAATCGCGTGGATTCAGGGGCCCGACCAGCCGGCCGCCGCTGATCGAAAGAAAAAACCCAATGTCATCCTGATCGTCGCTGACGACCTGGGTTACAACGACATTACCCTGAACGGCGGCGGCGTGGCCCACGGCGCTGTGCCAACACCCAACATAAACCGCCTGGCCCAGGAGGGCGTCAACTTTCAGACCAACTACTCCGGCAATGCAACCTGCGCCCCATCGCGCGCGGCCATCATGACCGGGCGCTACCCGACCCGTTTCGGCTTTGAGTTCACGCCAACGCCAAAGCTGTTCATGAAGATGATTGGCCAGTACAAGCCGGCGGGTGATATTCGCTTTCCCATATACCACCCGGACCGCGAGTCGGACGTCATTGCCTATGAAGACATGGGTCTGCCGGTGAGCGAAGTCTCGTTGGCCAAACTGATGAAGGGTGCGGGCTATCGCACCCTGCACATCGGCAAATGGCATTTGGGTGACAGCCCGCAGTTCCGCTCCTATGCGCACGGATTTGATGAAGCACTGTCCTTCATGCACGGCAGTTCCATGTACCTGCCGGAAAACGACCCCAATGTCGTGAACGCCAAGCAGGACTACGACATGATCGACCGCTTTCAATGGGCCGCGCACAGTTGGGGCATTCGCTTCAACGACGGCAAAGTCTTCAAGCCGAAGAATTACGTCACCGACTATCTGACCGACGAAGCCGTCAAGGCGATTGCAGCCAACAAGAACCAGCCCTTCTTCATGTACCTGGCCTACACCGCGCCGCACACGCCACTGCAGGCCACCAAGGAAGATTACGCTGCACTGCCGCAGATCAAGGACCACACCGAGCGCGTCTACGGCGCCATGATCCTGTCCCTGGATCGCAATGTCGGACGGGTGCTGCAGACCTTGAAGGAGCAAGGCCTAGACGACGACACCCTGGTCATCTTCACCAGCGACAATGGCGGCGCCCACTATATCGGCGTTGAAGGCCTGAACAGTCCTTTCAGGGGCTGGAAGGGTACCTTCTTTGAAGGCGGCATCCGTGTGCCACTCTTCATGCGCTGGCCGACGCGCCTGCCTAAAGGAGCGACACTGAGTGAGCCCGTCAGTCACATGGATATTTTTGCGACCACGGCCAATGCAGTTGGCGCCAAGGCGCCAACCGACCGGATTATCGACGGAGTTGATTTGCTGCCTTTTATCGAAAAGAAAGCAAGCGGTCGGCCGCATGAAACTCTTTTTTGGCGCACTGATTCTTACCGGGTCGTGCGGCACTTCGACTGGAAACTGCAGGTCACCGAAATTCCGAAAAAGGACTGGCTCTATGACCTCGGAGTCGACCCGACCGAGCAGAAGAATCTGGCACTGATGGATCCGCAGCGCGTCAAGACATTGACTTCAAAAATTGTGGACTTCAACAAAACGCAGGTCAAACCGCTTTGGCCTTCGCTTGCTGAAGCACCCATTCCCGTCGACAAGATGATGAAGCAGCCGCAACGCCCGGATGACGAATTTATCTATTACGCAAACTGAGTTGCCCGTGCATGAGGCCAAATGGATGCAGCAGGACAAGAATCAATCAGCACAGGCCGCCGGACCCTTGCCGGCCCGCAGGGAAAGTACAAAAAAAGCCGTCGCCAACAAGAGAACAATGTAGGTTCCATAGGAGCCGGGAGGCGCCGCAGCAATTTGCAATGGCTTCAAATGCCCGGCGCTTATGCGCAACAGTTGTTCCAGCACGACCGCCAGGAGCATGGCTGGCACCAAAAAGCGGTAACGCAGAACCACCAGCCACTGAAGAAACGCCAGCACCAATTGGCTGGCGCCCCACTGCGCGAACAAGGCGACGATGTTGACGCCGCCCGCAAGGGCAATGTCGATTCCGGCGATGCTGTGCGAGCCACCGTCGGCGGCGAACATGTGAACCAGACTGCGACCGGTACTGGCAACAGTCAGGAAGATAAGGAAATAGAAGGACCAGCGTGATCCGGTATAGACCCGCTCAACTCTGGGAAACAAGGTGTTCACGTCCATCATCGCCCTTTGCTTCAGTTCGGACACATTATTATTGACATGTAGCATGCCATAATATAAAGTGACTGGCAAGCAACTTCGTCCATCGAGTCATGATCCCAATTCTTTACGGTATGCCCGGCTCTCTCTACACCGGCAAGGTCCGCTGCTACTTGCGCAAGCAGCGCATCCCGTTCGAGGAACGCGTCGCCGGCGATCCACGCTTCATGAACGAGGTTGTTCCGGTGGTCGGCCGCTGGATTGTTCCGGTGCTGCAAACACCGCAGGGGCAGATCTTGCAGGACGGCGCGATGATCATCGACCATCTGGAGACGCTGCCTCAGGCCGGACCACGTGCGGCGCCGGATGATCCGGTGTTGCGGGTCGTGGCACACATCTTCGAAATGTTTGGCGGCGAAGGCATGCTGCGCCCTGCCATGCATTTCCGCTGGAATTTTGATGAGACCAATCTGGCATTCATCAAGAGAGATTTTCTGAATTCGCTGGCACCCGGCAAACAGGGAGCTGAGGCGGACATGGCGTTCGCCTTCGCGAGCGGGCGCATGCGCAAGGCTACGCTAAGCTTTGGCGTCACTCCGCAGACAGCGCCCACCATCGAGCATGCCTACCAGGAGTTTCTGGAGCTCTTTGACAAGCACCTTGAAACCACGCCTTATCTGCTGGGGTCATCGCCCGGTTATGGCGATTACGGCTTGGTCGCAGCACTCTTTGCCCACTTGGCGCGTGACCCCTACCCTTCGCAATTGATGAAGCGCGTGGCGCCCAGAGTCTGGCGCTGGGTGGAGCGCATGAACGCACCCGACGCAGATGCGGGCGAGTACCTGGGCAATGCGCCCGAATGGATTGACCTTGCGCAGCCCTGCGAGTCACTCGACGCCCTGCTTCGTTTTGTGGCAGAAGACTATCTTCCTGAAGTGGAAGCGATGGTGCGCTTCACCAACGATTGGCTGGCTGAGCGGCCCGACCTGGCCGTTGGTAGCAACGGCATGCCCAGACCCGGTGACCGGCACATCGGAATGATGAAATTCGAATGTCGTGGCATGCCGATCGAGGTGATGGTGATGCCCTACCGCATCCTGATGCTGCAACGGATTCAGGACAGCGCGGCATTGTTAAATGCGCAGCAGGGTGCCGTCCTGAAGGCGCTTCTTACCCGAACCGGCTTACAGCGATTGCTTGAAATATGCTGCCATCGCAGGGTCGAACGCAAGGGCCATCTGGAAGTTTGGGGCCCAGCACAACATTGAGAGGATATCGCCATGAGCACCACACGCCTTCTTGTCAAGAGGTCAAATATCGCGGAAACAATGATTGAAGTGCAGGAGTCTGCGCCGCTGCAGGACGGACAGATTCGACTTCGCATCGAGAAAGTCGCGCTGACCGCCAACAACATCAGCTACGCTGCAACTGGAGACATGCTGCAGTACTGGCAGTTCTTCCCGGCTGAGGCACCGTGGGCTTGTGTGCCGGCCTGGGGATTTGCCTTCGTCACTGAATCTTTGGCCAAGGGTGTTGAGATCGGAGAAAATCTGTGGGGCTTTCTGCCGATGGCTTCGGAAGTGGTGATGGAGCCGGTCAGGGTGTCGGGCTTTGGGTTCACCGACGGACTCGCTCACCGGCGTGCCTTGCCTCACATTTACAACGAATACACTCGATGCCGTATGGACCCGATGCACACCGAGGGTCAGGAGGATGTGGAAGCTATATTGCGACCGCTTTTCGCCACCGGATGGCTGGTTGACGACTTTCTGGAAGACAACAATTTCTTTGATGCAAAGACCATCATCCTGTCCAGCGCTTCGAGCAAAACGGCCTATGGCACCGCCGCCCAATTGGCGCGGCGCAAGGACTTGCAGATCGTGGGTCTCACTGCCAACCGAAACCTGGAGTTTGTCAAAGGCCTTGGCAGCTACACGCAAGTTGTGTCCTATGACGCGCTGGACCAACTCGATGCGAGCGCCGCCTGCGTTTACCTTGACTATGCAGGCGACGCCGAGCTGCGCCGCAAATTGCACACCCTGCTCGGCAACATGACCCACAGTAGTTCCATCGGAGCGTCACACGTTGACAAGATGGGCGGTTCAAGCGGCTTGCCGGGGCCCAAGCCAACCTTCCTGTTTGTGCCGACGCAAGCCGCCAAGCGCGTGGCGCAATGGGGCATTGCCGGTTTGATGGAGCGCATGACGCGCGACTGGAAAGCTTTTGCCAGTCGGGTGACCGATGCCGCGCAACCCTGGCTTGTGGTGCAGCATCACACTGGGGAAATGGCGGTGCAAGCGGCCTACGCACTGGTGCTCGTCGGCAAGGGCGACCCCAGGACGGGGCATATGCTTTCCTTGTAGGCCGCCTGTATATGTCCGCTGCAACCAATACCCCTGCCATTGCCGACGAATCCGGCGCTCAGGACGGGCGCCGCAATCGCACGGTGGAAACGCGCAAACGCATCGTCAAGGCGCTGATCGAGTTGACCAGGGAAGGGCAGGTTGCCCCAACTGCCGAAGATGTATCGGTGCGTGCCAACGTCGGCCTGCGCACCGTCTTTCGTCACTTCGACGACATGGAGACCTTGTACCGCGAAATCAACAACGAATTGCAGGGCACCGTCCAGTCGATGGTGCACATGGAATTCGAGTCTGCCGACTGGCAAGAGCGGTTACTCGAAGGAATCCGAGTGCGCGCACGCCTCTATGAAAGCATCACCCCGTTTTTTCGCAGTGCCCAGGTTCACCGCCATAAATCGAACGTAATTGACGCCAACATCCGAGACGGCATCGGGCTCGAACGTGCCATCCTGAAGAAGTTGTTGCCCAAAGAGATTGTTGCGGACCGACCGCGCTTCGAAGCCCTGATCATGGTTTTGAGTCCGGATGCCTGGGTCAGGCTGCGCCAGGAACAGGGTCTGAGTTTCAGTTCGACCATCGCGGCAACTCAGATGGTTGTCAAAGGACTGCTCCCGGCATGATCGTGCACATCGAATTCAAACCACCGCCGACGAATCGCGCCTCACTTGGGGCTTCGCTGGACGCCACCGCCTAAGGTCGCTCGCGCAATTCGCGCCGCAGAATTTTGCCGACGTTGCTCTTGGGCAAGTCGTCCATGAACTCTACGAATTTCGGCACCTTGTAGCGCGTCAGGTTCTCGCGGCAGTGTTCGATCAGGATTTGTTGTGTCAACGCTTGCGACTTCTTCACAACAAAGATCTTCACGGCTTCGCCCGTGTCGGGGTCCTTCTTCGAGACCGCAGCCACCTCCAGCACGTCCGGGTGCATCATGACCACTTCCTCGACCTCATTCGGATAGACATTGAAGCCCGACACCAGAATCATGTCCTTCAGGCGATCGACAATCTTCAGGAAACCACGTTCGTCCATCACCGCCATATCGCCGGTGCGCAAGAAGCCATCAGCGGTCATCACGGCAGCGGTTTCAGCGGGGCGCTGCCAATAGCCTTTCATGACTTGTGGGCCTTTGACACACAGTTCACCTGCTTGGCCGGTGGGCAACTCAAGGCCCTCGGCGTCGCGGATCGAGACCTCGGTCGAAGGCACCGGCAGGCCGATGCCGCCACTGAACTCTTTCAGGTCATACGGGTTGACGCTCACGGTGGGCGAACACTCGGTGAGTCCGTAGCCTTCGAGCAGCGGTGTGCCGGTCACCTGCTGCCATTGGTCGGCGACGGCCCTTTGCGTGGCTGCCCCGCCGCCCACACCAAACAGCAGCTTGCTGAAGTCGACCTTGGCGAAGTCGGGATTGTTCAGAAGGCCGATAAAGAGCGTGTTCACCGCCGGCAGGCTGGCGAACTTGTACTGTGCCAGCACCTTGACGAAAGCGGGAATGTTGCGTGGGTCAGACACTAGAACATTGGTGCCGCCACTGCCGATGCCGCCGATGCTGTTGCCAAGCGCATAGATGTGATACAGGGGAATGGCGGTGATGCTGATCATGGCCTGCTGCTTGTCGATGATGGGGTCGAACCAGACCCGGCCCTGCTCCACGTTGGCCAGCACGTTTCGGTGCGTCAGCATGGCACCCTTGGACACACCGGTAGTGCCGCCGGTGTACTGCAGGAAGGCCAGATCGTCCGGCTTGAAACTGACCGGCTTGAAGATCGCCTGTGCGCCACGCGCAAGCGCATCGCGCAGGCCCAGGCTGCCTGGCAGGCTGTAGTCGGGGACCGCCCTCTTGACATGGCGGATCAGGAAGTTGCCGATCACACGCTTGCCCCAGGGCATCATGTCAGTCAGACCGGTGACAAGCACATGCTTGACGGACGTGCTGGCGATCACCTTGGCCAGGGTGTGCGCAAACACCTCCACGACAACCATCGCCTCGGCGCCAGAATCCTTGAGCTGGTGTTCGAGTTCGCGCGGCGTGTACATCGGGTTGACGTTGACCACCACGTAGCCAGCGCGCAGCAGGCCGAACAGACAAACCGGGTACTGCAACAGGTTGGGCATCATAAGCGCCACACGCGTACCCTGGGGCAGCAAGAGCACCGACTGGAAGTACGCTGCCACGTAGCGGCTCAGCGTGTCAAGCTCGCGGTAGCTCAGCGCCACGCCGGTGGAGCCGCTGATGAAGGCCTTGCGGTCCGCATATTGGGCGACAGATTTCTCGAAATAGTCTGCGATGGAGCCCAAGGCATCGACGTCAATCTCGGCGGGGACCCCGGGCGAATAACTCTTGAGCCAGATTTTTTCCATGATGCCTCCGTTTCGTTATTCTGTTCAAGACGTTCCGACCACGCCACCATCACAGGCAATGGTCTGGCCAACCACATACTCACCAGCCCGCGAGCAAAGAAAAATGGCAAGTCCGGCAATATCTTGCGCGCTACCGACGCGGCCACTCGGATTGAGCTTGCCGACACGGTCCCAATCCACGCCTTCGGTCTCGCCACCAAAGCCGACACCGGTGCTGAGCATCCAGGTCGGAAACGGTCCGGGTGCGATCGCGTTGAAGAGGATGTGTTCCCTGGTCAGGTGCGCCGCCATGAAACGCGTCAGGTGATGCACCGCAGCCTTGGAGGCGCCGTAGGAAAACGTGTCAAACACGGCGGCCTTGATGCCGTCGATCGATCCGATGTTAATGACCCGAGCCGGGCTGGCGGCGCTGGCTGCCTGACGCAACAAAGGAAGCAATTTCTGGGTCAGGAAGAACACGCCCTTGACGTTGGTGTCCATGACCTTGTCCCACCCTGCCTCCGGAAACTTCTCCAGCGGCGCGCCCCAGGCGGCACCGGCATTGTTAATCAGAATATCGAGCTTGGACTCTCGCTCTGACAATTGCTTGGCCAGACTTTCAACGCCCGCCAGTTGCGAGAGTTCAGCCGGTAGCGCGATGCATTGGCCACCATAGGCCTCGCTGAGGCGCTTGGCGGTCGCCGCACATACATCGGCCTTGCGCGCCGAGATGTAGACCTTGGCACCGTTCGCCAAAAAACCGGCGGCGATCATCTCGCCAATGCCGCGCGAGCCACCCGTCACCAGCGCGGTCTTGCCCTTGATCGAAAACAGATCGTTGAATTGCACACTCATTGATTCACTCCAGTTGGGTCATCAAGCCCGGTTGTTGAAAGTTTCCGTTACACCACTTCAAACAATCCCGCCGCCCCCATGCCGCCACCGACGCACATGGTGATGACCACGTACTTGACGCCACGGCGCTTGCCCTCGATCAGCGCGTGCCCGACCATGCGCGCGCCCGACATGCCATAGGGGTGACCAATGGCAATGGCGCCACCATTGACGTTCAGGCGCTGATCCGGAATACCGAGCTTGTCACGGCAATAGATGACCTGAACCGCAAAGGCTTCGTTCAGTTCCCACAAGCCGATGTCATCGACCTTGAGACCAGCGCGATCCAGCAGGCGCGGAATCGCAAACACTGGCCCAATACCCATCTCATCCGGCTCACAGCCCGCCGATGCAAAGCCGCGGAAGATGCCCAGGGGCTTCATGCCCCGTTGCTCCGCCAGCTTGGAATTCATCACAACCACGGCCGAGGCACCATCCGAGAACTGGCTCGCATTGCCCGCCGTTATGACACCGCCAGGCTTGGCTGAGCGGATCTTGGCTACACCTTCGAGCGTCGTGTCAGCACGTATGCCTTCGTCCTCGCTGACGGTGACCTGCTTCATGCCAAAGCCTGTTTTCGGATCGGCCACACCCATGGTCACTGTGATCGGTGCAATCTCATCCTTGAACAGTCCGGCCGCGCGACTGGCAGCTGCGCGCTGCTGGCTACGCACGCCATAAGCGTCCTGCACATCCTTGCCGATGTTGTAGCGCTGCGCGACGATCTCAGCGGTGTCGAGCATGGACATAAAGAAAGCGGGACGGTTCTCGGCCATCCATTCGTCCTGGATGTAAGTCATGTTGACATTGGCCTGCACACAGGAGATGGATTCGACACCACCGGCCACCATCACCGGCACCTTGTCGATGATGACGCGTTGTGCCGCTACGGCAATGGCCTGCAGGCCGGAGGCGCATTGGCGGTCGATGGTGGTACCACCGGCCGTTACCGGCAGCCCAGCCCTTAGCGCGGCATAACGGGCGATATTCAGGCCGGTTGCGCCCTGTTGCAGCGCACAGCCCATGATCACGTCTTCAACCTCGGCCGGGTCGATGCCAGCGCGCTTGACGGCGTGCTCGATGGCGTGCCCGGCCAGGGTTGCGCCGTGCGTCATATTGAAACTGCCGCGCCAGGATTTGCCCAGCGGGGTGCGGGCTGTGGAAACGATTACTGCGTCTGTCATATCAATTCTCTTTGTTCGTTGGGTCAGTTGAATGTCTTGCCTTCGGCAGCCAGCTTGGCCAGCAGCGGCGCAGGCCGCCAGACGCTCTTAGCGGACTTGTCGTTGCGCGCGAAGCCCTCGATGGCGCGCTGCACACTCAGCAAGCCCAGGCTGTCGGCATACAGCATGGGGCCACCACGGTAAGGTGGAAAGCCATAACCAAAGA
>SESH01097653.1_pt1 | contig 56261 bp, 41 predicted proteins | sample 3171561 | NCBI WGS metagenome assembly SESH01 (sample SAMN10866947, study PRJNA518727) | freshwater metagenome | biome: subpolar coniferous forest; feature: holomictic lake; material: water; isolation source: holomictic Lake 442 2011 16.5 m and 2014 13 m | place: Canada: near Kenora, Ontario
TTCGCTCATTCTGTTGACACCTTGGGCAATACTCTGGAAGAGTTCCAGGACTCGTGCTATGGTTGATTTACCGGAGCCGTTTTTTCCAATCAAAAGCGCCGAGGGGATCCCTTTTACGATCAGCTCAAAGTTTTCAAGGCATCGGTAATTATGAACATATAATCGTTGCAGCATGGGTGTCGGGTTGGTTCGTTATGAGCTATGTGGGGTCAAAATACGTATTACACCAGTCACTTCCATTTTTTGGTTGCTGGAAGAGTTAATGGACTGGTTTCCAGTGCGTATTCTTCTTGCAGATCGCGTGCTTGATGCTGTCGGTTTTGAGCGGTTGCTGGAATTCGGAGGATATAGATTTGCGTTCAAAACCTCACAGGTCGTTCGCTAAAAGTTGTGAAGTATTGCATACATTGTGGTTACAGTGGGAAAGATGGTGTCAAAAAAGAGGAGATCGTCATGTTCAGCAACAGGAGATCCAGATGACTACAGCGGAGAAACTTTATAATACAGCAAAAGAGCTTCCTGAACCGGTAGTGGCTGAATGCTGCAACTCCCACATTCTCCGATAAAGCCCATTCCCGGCCATCAGCTCCCCATGCCCCCCCTGCTCCACAATTCGCCCCTTCTCAAGCACAAGAATCTGGTCATACTGCTCCATCCCCTTTAAGCGGTGGGTAATTGTTATCAGCGTCTTCCCTGCACTGATCTTCTTCAGGGTACTGGTTACCTCTCTCTCCGTCACGCCGTCGAGGTTGGCGGTTGCTTCGTCGAGAATCATGATTGGGGCACGTTGCAACAGGACTCGGGCGATGGCGATACGTTGTCTTTCGCCACCGCTGAGTTTCATGCCGTGCTGGCCACACCATTCGTCGAGTTTTGTGGTGAAGTGGCCGAGCCCGGCGGCAGTGAGCGCTTTTTTGAGATCGTCGTCGGTGGCTTCCGGCTCGGCAAGTGTCAGGTTTTCGCGAATGGTTTCGGCGAAGAGGTAGGTTTTTTGCGAGACGAGGGCGATGTTGCGGCGCAGCTCTTCAGGGTCGAAAAGAGTGATGTTGTGGCCACCGATAGAGATGCTCCCATTGTTGCTGTTCCAGAAGCGCATGAAGAGCGAGGTGATGGTCGATTTTCCTGCTCCGCTTGGGCCGACGATGGCGATGTGCTCTCCTGGACGCACGGTGAAGTTGAGGCGGTCGAGCGCTTTTGCTGTGCTGCCGGGGTAGGTGAAGCTGAGTTTCTCCACCTTGATGGCATGGTCAGCCGGAAAGGGCACGGGAGTGGCCGGGGCGACAGTTTCCGGTTTGGCATCGAGAATTTCAAAGAGGCGCTCTCCGGCGTGCTGGTCAGCTTCAAGGTGCTTGAGGGTGGAGGGCAGCGGGAGGAATGGCTCAAACGAAGCCATGACGGCGAGAGTGATGACGGTGAGTGAAATGCCGTTGACCGCGCCGGTGCCGAGAGATGGAATGAGTGCCCAGAGAATGGCGATAAGAGCGCCGTTCATGAGGAGGCCGGTGAGCGATTCGTGCAGCCCTTCGATGATGGCGTTTTTTCTCTGTAACTGGAGCTTGCCGGTTTCGGTGCTCTGCATGGCTTCGAGGTGTGCCGGTAGCCTTCCATAGAGTTGCAGCTCTCCGATGCCCTGGAAAAGGTCGAGTGCCAGCACCTGCTGCTCAGCCTTGTAGTTCATGATGCCGACCGAGACACCACGGCTCAACTGCTTGGTAAGGAGCGGCACGCCGATACCTGCAAGAGTGTGGAAACAGAGGATAAGCAGCGCCGCCTGAAGAGAGTAGGTGCCGAGAAGAAACCACATCAGTGCGGCCACCAGCAGGGCGGTGAGTGGTGGGCCGAGTACCCTGGTGTAGATATTTTCGAGGCTCTGTATGTCGTCCACAACCCGCTGCAGCAGGTCGCCGCTCTTGAAGTGCATGAGGCGTGCCGGTGCGAGGGGCTCAATGGCATCGTAAAACCATAGCCGCAGTTTTGCCAGAATCCTGAAGGTGATATTGTGGGAGATGAGCCGTTCGGCGTACCGGAACACTCCCCGCGAAAGTCCGAAAAAGCGCACGCCGACGATGCCAAGTTGCAGCGTCACCATCGGTGGTTGCAGGGCTGCCTTGGCGATGATGTAGGCGGAGGTCATCAGGAGTCCGATGCCGCTGCCAGAGGTAGCGAATCCTATAAGTGCGGCAAGTGCCATCCACCAGAAGTATGGTTTGACCAGTCCCGTCAAGCGAAATAAGGTTTTCATGATTCTCTCTCCTGTTGCAGAAGCAGGCTGTCGCGGTAAAAGCCTCCGTTGGCCATCAGCTCCTCATGGGTGCCGCACTGGGTGATTTTCCCGTGGCTGACGACGATGATTTGTTCTGCTGAACGTATCGTTTCGAGCCGGTGGGCAATGATGACGGTGGTTCTCCCTCTCATCAGCTCCTGGATGGAGTTGCGCAGTGCCGCTTCGAGTTCAGGGTCGGTGTGCGAGGTTGGTTCGTCGAGCACCAGCAACGGAGCGTTTTTCAGGAATGCGCGGGCCAGTGCCACCCGTTGCGCCTCTCCGCCGCTCAGCCGTGTCCCCTCTTCGCCAATCATGGTTTCAAGTCCATCGGGCAGCGTCTTGATAAAGCTGGTGAGGCCGGTCTTGTTCAGTGCGATCTCCATCTCCTCTGCTGAAGCCTCCGGTTTTGCGAGGAGAATATTCTTCCGTAGCGTGGCGTTGAAAAGGTAGGGATGCTGCGGAACCCATGAAATTTGGCGATGCCACTCCTCAAGCGGAATGTCGCGAATCGGGTTGCCGTCGATGGTGATTCGCCCTTTGCCGGGCTCCTGAAACCGGAGGAGCAGGTTGATCAGGGTGCTCTTTCCTGAACCGCTCGGGCCGATGATGGCGGTGGTTTTACCGGCGGGAATGGTGGTATTGATCCCTTCAAGCGCTGGCCGCGAGCTGCCGGGATAGGTGTAGGTGAGGTCAGTAAATGCCATGAGCCTTTTTCCGGCGCTCTCCTGCACCGCAAAGGCAGGCTTCTGTACCGCAGCAGGCAGACTCTGGTCAAGAATGGCAAAGATCTCCTTTGAGGCGCTGACGCCCTCCATTCCCGCATGAAATTTGGTGCCGAGCTGGCGCAGTGGGAGGTAGAAGTCGGGCGTGAGTATCAGCACAAAAATCGCGTGCTGAAAGGTGAGCTGACCACCCATAAGACGGAGCCCGATACCGACGGCAATCATGGCGGTGCCGATGGTGCCCACCAGTTCAAGCGTCAGTGAGGAGAGAAAGGCCACTTTCAGGACGCGCATGGTAGCATGGCGGAAGCTTTCGCCCGACTCTTCGATTGCGTCATGCTGCCGCTGGCTCTGCGCAAAGAGTTTCAGAGTCGGCAGCCCTTGCAGCACATCAAGGAAAAAGCCGCTCATTCGGCTCATGGTTTTCCACTGCTTTTCAGTCATGGCGCTGGCCGATTTCCCGATCAGAATCATGAAGAGGGGAATAAGGGGGGCCGTGAGGAGCAAAATGCCACCTGAAATCGGGTCGCCGGGCAGAATGGTGCCCGCAATCAGGAGTGGCGTGAAAAGGGCAAAAAAGATCTGCGGGATATATTGGCTGTAGTAGGCATCGAGCGCTTCAACCCCTTTCAAAAGGGTGGTGCTGAGCCGTCCACTCTGTACCGACTTGGCATAGATCGGCCCGAGCACGCCGACCGTGCTGGTGAGCCGGGTGAACACCTTCTTGCGGATAATGAGTGTGCCGCGGTTAGCTTCGGTATGGGAGAACCAGTTAAAGGCCATGCGGAGGGTGCTGAAGAGCGCAAAGAGGCCAAGCGGCAGGAAGAGCCTCTCTATGCCGCTTTTCTGGATAAAGGCGCTGTCGATCACCTGGCTGAGGTAGTAGGCCTGGGCAACCAGCATCGCCGCAGCAAGAATTCCCGATATAATCGAAACGATAAACGGCTTGCCATCTTCTTTAAGCAACTGGAAGAGGCGCCGGTCAATATTCATGGTTCATGCTTGTTCGTTTTTCTGCAAAAGGGGTAGTAGTGTACATAATAAAAGGATTGTATGCAATGGGGTGGGCTTGTATGGAAATGGTTACTGGGGGCAATGAGTTCCCTGGGGGGTGTTAAAGTAATATGGCTGTCAAGAGTTGTGAATAGTTATTCGCCTCAGTTCCCTATATTCAGAAAACAGCAGGCATTTGTCCATCACCATCTCCCCATGAACCCTACCACCCTCAAAAAGCTCGAATTCGACAAAGTCGTCCTCTATGCTTCTCAGCTCTGCCTCTCGGCGATGGGGCGCGACCAGCTTCTTGCTGCCGTCCCGCAAAGAGATCGGCAGGCGCTTGTCACCGAGCTTGAGCGGCTGCTTGAGTTGCGCAATCTGCTTCAGGAGGGGATGGCGCTTCCCTTCTCTTATCTGCCCGACACCCGCCCGCTGCTGAAAAAGCTGGAGCTGCTGGGGAGCTATCTGGAGACGGAGGAGCTGCAGGATATCTATCATCTCCTCTTTTCCTCGGTGCAGTTGCGGAAGTTTATGGTGCTCAACCGCGAAGTCTATCCGCTGCTCAATGAGTTTACTCTGCAGCTCTGGCTTGAGAGTGCTCTTCAGGCGGGGATTCGCCGGATTATTGATGAGCAGGGGAGGGTGCGCGATACGGCGAGTGATGCGCTCCTGATGATTCGCGGGGAGCTGCTGAGCAGTCGTGAACTGATTCGCCGGAGAATGGAGCGGCTGCTTCGTCGCTCCCAGGAGAGTGGCTGGCTGATGGAGGAGAGGGTGGCTATAAAGAATGGCCGTTTGACGCTTGGGCTGAAGGTGGAGTACAAGTACAAGATTGCCGGGTATATCCAGGATTACTCCGGCTCGGGGCAGACGGTTTTTATTGAGCCTGCTGAAACGCTGGAGATCAGTAACCGCATTCAGGATTTGCAGATCAGCGAACGGCGGGAGATTGAGCGCATTCTGAAGGAGATGACGGGGGAGATTCGGCAGGAGCGCCACAACATTCAGCACAATGAAGCTCTGCTTGCGGCCTTCGATGCCCTCTATGGACGGGCGCGGTTTGCCGTTGAAACCCATGCGGTGCTGCCCTCCATTACGGAAGGGCAGGCACTTCGCATTGTGAAAGGCTATCACCCCTGGCTGCTGATTTCGCATCGTCAGAAGGAGGTGCAGCCTCTTGACCTGATTCTGGATGTGGAGGAGCGGGTTCTGGTGATTTCCGGCCCCAATGCTGGCGGAAAGTCGGTGGCGATGAAGAGCGCCGGGCTGCTCTGCTGTATGCTGGTTCATGGCTATCTGCTCCCTTGCAGCGAGAGCTCGGTGTATCCCCTTTTCCGCGATATTTTTATCGAAATCGGCGATGACCAGTCGATTGAAAATGACCTCTCCACCTTCAGCTCGCATCTTGGCGCTATCAAGACGATTCTTGATGGCGCTGGCAGCCGCGATCTGGTGCTGATTGATGAACTCTGTGCAGGTACCGATGTGGAAGAGGGGGGAGCCATTGCCCGTGCGGTGATTGAGGAGCTGCTCAGTCGCGCCACCAAGAGCATTGTGACCACCCACCTTGGCGAGTTGAAGGCTTATGCCCATGAACGGGCGGGTGTGGTGAATGGCGCGATGGAGTTTGACCGGGCGGAGCTTCTGCCCACCTTCAGGTTTGTCAAGGGGCTGCCCGGCAACAGCTTTGCCTTTGCCATGATGAAGCGGATGGGCTTTGCGGGAAAAATGGTTGAGCGGGCATCCTCCTTTATGCTGCATGAGCGCATCGGGCTCGACCGTATGCTTGATGACCTGAGCCGCATGTTTGAGGAGAACCGCCTACTGAAGCAGCAGCTTGAGCTGGATAAAGCGGATATGGAGAAAAGGGAGTTCTCATTGCGGCAGGATGAAAAAGCCTTTGAGCAGAAGCGCCGAAATGCAAAGCTCGGAGCATCGCGGGAGCTTCAGAAGGAACTTGAAGAAGCCCGACAGGAGATACGTGAGATTCTGCAGGAGGTGAAGGCCGCTCCGACCGACGAAAAGATTGTGCACGTTGCCAGAAAAAAACTTGGCATCAAAAAACAGCAGGCCGAAAAGAGTGAGTCGCTGCTGCGTGCAAGAGCTGAAGCAGTGGCCAAAGTTGATCGTACAATACGTCCGGGCGACCTTGTCTCTATTCTCGATACCAATACCTCCGGTGAGGTTGAGAGTGTTCATGGTGAGAGTGTGGTGGTGCTCTGTGGTAATTTCAGGCTCACCACGGCGCTGAAAAATCTTGAAAAAACATCAAAAACGCAGGCGAAAAAGAGTCTGCGACAGCCTGAACCTCGGCAGCAAAAAAGCTCATGGTCGGCCATGACGACAGGGATTGAGTCAACAAAACTTGATGTGCGGGGGTTGACTGCTGATGAGGCAACCCTGAAAATTGAGAGATTTCTTGACACCATGCGCCTGAACCGCATTTATGCAGCTATGATTCTGCATGGCAAGGGCACCGGGTCGCTCCGCAAAAGAACGGCGGAGTGTTTGCAGCAGCATCCGGCGGTCAAGAGCTTTCGGCTTGGTGAGTGGGGTGAAGGCGGTGATGGCGTTACCTTTGTGGAGCTGGAGTAGAGGTTTTTTTACAAGAGAACAGATCCTGGAGGTGATCCGGCAGCAGCGATTTCGAGAATCTCTTTTCAGTGATTGAAAAAGCGCATTCAAAGCTGTATCTTGAAGGAAAAAGAAGAGTCACGCTTTTGCCGTGATAATGTTATCTATAAATAGAGCAGGGCTTGAGAGACGAGTATCTAACCATACCCAACCAGTTGACCGCTTTGCGGATTCTGCTTGTTCCTGTTTTCGTGGCATTGCTGCTGCAGGAGGACCCTTGGCTCAAGCTTTTGGGTGTTATCGTGTTTGTCGTGGCCTCTCTTACCGACATCTATGACGGGTATCATGCACGGAAATATGGTGTTGAGAGTCGGCTGGGTGCTTTTCTGGATCCACTTGCCGACAAATTGCTCATTACTGCGGCTTTTTTCCTCTATGTCTGGATGGGCTATCTGGTGCTCTGGATGGTGATTCTGGTTGTGATTCGCGATGTTGTGGTGACGGCGTTGCGGGTTTATGCCGAATATAAAAACAGGCCGGTGGTGACCAGTGTTGAGGCGAAGTATAAGACCCTGGCGCAAAACATTCTGGTCTATCTGATCATGGTGCTCATCCTGATGAAGGAGGCTGCATTTTTCGGTTCGAGCCTCTCCGTTACCGTGAACCAGTTTCTTCTCTCCGACTCGCTCTACTATATCATGCTGGTGGTGACTCTCTTTACGGTCTATACCGGAGTCTCCTATCTGGTCAGCAACTGGAGCAGCTACTTTCAGAAGTCGCTTGAGAGTCGCTGAGGTTATCATGCGACTTGCAGCAAAAATTCTCTCCACCTGTTTCGGAATCGGGTATTTCCCTGTGGCTCCCGGGACGGTAACGAGCATTTTGGCCGTTCTTTGCTATTATTTTATCCCGGTACTTCATGAGCCACCGCTCCTTCTCTCCCTTATCTTGCTCTCCACCGCTGTTGGTGTCTGGTCGGGAAGGCTGATGGAAGCGGAGTTCGGAGAGGATCCATCTATTGTGACGATTGATGAGCTTGCCGGCCAGTGGCTGGCGCTGGCGTTTCTGCCTGAAGGGTGGTTGCCGGCCCTGCTCTCGCTTGCCTTTTTCCGTTATTTCGATATCGCAAAACCGGGACCGATTGATGCTGCCCAGCGGTTCCCCGGTGGCTGGGGAATCATGGCTGACGATCTGCTTGCCGGGCTGTTTGCCAATTTTTCAGTACAGGTGTTGCTTGGGATGCTTACCTTTTTTCACCTCTGGCCATTTTTGTAAAACCGCTTGATGTTTTCCGCCATTGTAGGGGTGTCGAAGCCGATTTCCCGGTAAAGACTGTTCATATCTCCATGGGTAACAAAGGTATCGGGAAGCGCCACCTTCAGTACAGGCCGATGCTGCCCTATGGTATTGAGGTGATCAATCACCGTGCTGCCCAGACCTCCGATGGTGCTGTTCTCCTCAATCACGGCAAAATGGGTTGAGCGGGATGACAGCGTGTCAATCACTTCAGTGTCGAACGGTTTGAGAAATCTCATGTTGACGACGGTGGCGTTTATGCCCTCTTGTTCCAGGTGAGAGGCAACTTCAACTGTTTTTGCCACCATATTTCCGATTGCAAGAAGCGTCAGACCCTCGCCCTGACGGATAATCTCTGCTTTTCCGACGGGAAGAGAGGTAAAGTTTTTCCGCAGGGTTACACCTGTGCCGTTGCCTCTGGGGTAACGGATGGCAACCGGGCCATGTATATCATAGAGCGCCGTGTAGAGCATATCGCGCAGCTCCTGCTCATTTGCGGGGGCCATGATGACCAGTCCCGGGACGCTGTTCAGCCAGGAGAGGTCGAATGCACCGTGATGGGTCGGGCCATCTTCACCAACAAGGCCTGCGCGGTCAATAGCAAAGATAACATACAGCTTCTGAAGTGCAACATCGTGAATGAGCTGGTCATAAGCTCGCTGGAGAAAGGTGGAGTAGACACCGAAAACGGGTTTGAATCCTTGGGTAGCCAGTCCTGCGGCAAAGGTGACGGCATGTGGTTCTGCAATGCCGACATCATAAAAACGGTGCGGCAGGGCGTTTTGAAAAAGATCAAGCGATGTTCCGCTCGGCATGGCGGCGGTAATGGCGGTAATCCTGATATCTTTCAGGGCCAGCTCAACCAGCGCCTCCCCGAAGACCTCCTGATATTTTGGTGGGAGAGAGTTGTCGGCAACCTTCAGGTTTTTACCGGTTGTGGTATCGAATCCGCCGCTGTGGGCGTGCCACTTGCTCTGATTCTCTTCGGCTGGCTTGAACCCTTTCCCTTTTGTGGTGATCACATGCAGCAGTTTCGGGTGGGGAAGCGACTGCATCTCCTTGAGCGCCTTGACGAGCTGCTCCATGTTGTGGCCATCAATCGGCCCGAAATATCTCAGCCCCAGCGCCTCAAAAAATGCTCCGGGAGTCAATGCGGCCTTGAACCCATCCTCAAGTTTGCGGAGAGCCTTTTTTGCCTTCTCACCCAGATCATTATTAATCAGGGAGATCGATTGCCAGAGCAGTGTGCGGGCCTTGTTGTAGCTCTTGCTGAGGGTCACGTTGATCAGATGGGTTCTGAGTCCGCCGGTACTTGGCGAGATAGCCATCTGGTTGTCGTTGAGAATGACAAGAACATCACTTTTCAGATCTCCGAGGTGGTTCATCGCCTCAAATGCCATACCTCCGGTCATGCTGCCATCTCCAATGACGGCAATAACCTTCTCTTTGCTTCCACTCAGTGCTGCTCCAACAGCAATTCCTGCGGCTGCGGATATTGAGGTGGAGGCGTGGCCGACTCCAAAAGCGTCGTGAGGGCTCTCTGATCGTTTAGGAAAACCGGCAAGTCCGTTGTAATGCCGGTTGGTTTGCATCTGCTCTTTTCTGCCGGTGAGGATTTTATGCACATAAGCCTGGTGGCCGACATCCCATATAATCTTGTCGTGAGGAGTGCTGTAGACATGGTGCAGCGCCACGGTCAGCTCAACGACACCAAGGCTTGAGGCAAAATGGCCGCCATTGACTGAGACAAGATCGATGACTTCGCTTCTGCACTCATCAGCCAGTGTCTGAAGTTCTGCAAGAGTAAGTTTCTTGAGATCATCTGGCGAATGGATTGCAGAGAGATGAGGCAAGCGCTGTGCTACAGGAATTGAATCAGACATGGTGTTTGACGGCTTCAGGTTAATGCAATACTACAAATGTGACCATGCTTGAGCCTTCCTGGTTCCTTGCTTGCACGGAAAGCTATATTCCCGAAATCTGCAAGAGAACGGTTCTCTCTTTTCGTGGCCCGTCAAGTTCAACAAAAAAAATAGACTGCCACCGGCCGAGCAGCATTGTGCCCTCTGAAAAAGGGATGCTCTCCGAGCTGTTCATAAAGAGCCCGAGAAGGTGGGAGTGGGCATTGTGGCGGCCATCAATCGGATTGAGGTTATGCAGGTAGTTACCATCTTTGGGCACAAGCCGCTTGAGAAAGGTCTCCATATCTTCAAGCAGCCGCTCCTCTTTTTCATTGATGTTAATGAAGGCAGTGGTATGGCGGCTTATGACGGTGATCTGCCCTCGGTTGAGGCCGGTTGAGGCGAGGGCTGCCGTTACCTCAGCGGTAATATCAATGACTTCAATCGGCTTTGTGGTAGAAACCGTAATAGTGTGCGTTGTGACTTGCATAAAACAATTGCATAAAACAGGATTGATTGATGATAAGGTGACACACTTTGCTATTGCTGATGTGCTGCCACCGTTGTCACACAGGTTATGACCAGTGCCTCATGAGGCGCGAGACTCAACTTCATGACCTTTTCTATATAACTAATGCTTTTTTTGTTTTTGTTTTCAGTGCTGAGTATGCTAAGTTTTTTGATATTATCATCTTCAAGAGAATGGTGCTGGAATTCAAGGGCTATGCCAGTTCCGCTGAAATTTGCCAGAACATAGGCATTCTCCTTGGCAGTAAAGCGGTGAAAGCCCAAACAATGTGAGTTGTATGGCGCATTCAGGTTGATCCATTCGACTCTTCCTTCCTGAAATACCTCTCTCTCTTGAAGTAAAAAAAGTTTCTGGTAAAACTCAGCAAGCTTCGTATCACTGGTTTCAGTTGCTTGCCGGAGGAGTTGAACAGGAATTCTCTTGCTGAAGCCGTATATCTGATCTTGATGGATAAGATGCATTCCTGGAGATGTCAGCATCACCAAGGCAGCGGCCTTGTGGTTTAGTCCGATTTTTTCAGCAGCCCTTGGCTCATCATGGTTTTCAAGAAACCGGCAGAGATGTTTCTGGTATTCCCAATTGCCAAGCAGGTGACCTGTCAGTTTTTCAACATTGACAGCTCCATTGCTGAGGTAGTCATAAAATGGTTTGTCGTAGGTATAGTCAAAACCCTGTTGCTGTAACTCCCACTCCTTGTTCCAGTAGGCCTCGGCCAGAAAAATAAAATCGGGATGGCGAAGCTTGATAGCGGCGATGGCATTGCTCCAGAACTCCTCTTCCATGATACCGCCAAGGTTGCTCCAGGTCGTGTTAAAAACGCTTTTCAGAATCAGCATCGCAACATCGCACCTGACGGCATCACAGAGTGAGCTTATCTTGAAAAGATTCTCTGTCATCATTTTGTGAGTCTCCTTTCTGGCGTAGTTGAGCTGCAGGGTGTCCGTCCAGGGATCAAAGTAAGGGTCTTTTCCGTAGGCAAGGTATGTTTCTTTCATATATTCATAGGCAATGCCAGGATTCTGGTGTAGTTCTGCGCCACTAATCGGAACAAAATACTCCGGGTGTTCGGGCAGGAAGGCGTTGTCGAGCGCAAGATGATTCGGTACAAAATCGAGCATGAGTTTAATGCCGCTTGCATTAAGTTTTTCACGGAAGGTAAGCAGCTCCCTCTCACCTCCCAGTGCTTCATTAACGGTATACGATGGGATTGAATAGGGTGATGAAGCTATATCATCAGGTGTTACAGTCGGGATATTTTGCAGGTAGGAGGCCCGAAGACCTTGATGTGCAGTTGCAATTGCTTTGCTGTACTGGCTTGGTTTCCACACTCCCATGAGCCATACAATATCAAATCCGGAGGTTGAAAAAAAGGTAAACTCCTCATCTGGAATATTCCCGAGGGTAACAACACGGTTTTGTTCGATGCTTAATTTCTGTAGCCAGATCCTGGTGTTAATTTCGTAGACAAGAGGAAACATGGAATCAGGTGTCTTCAGTTTTGGTAAAATTTTCGAGGCTTAATATACAAACTCTGAAAGCCAAACAGGAGCGCTGGAGAGACGAAAAAGAGAATGTTTTACCTGACAGGGATTTGTTCGGGAGTTATTTGTAAAAAGGGTAAAGTTATACGAAATTCAGGGAAAGATTTTTGCGCTATCTGGTCGAGTCGGAAGAGCAGAGGAGCGTTCAAACTGTAAACGGGTAGAGAGAAGTATTGACGGATTTTTTGAACGACCTTAATGACGTGCAGCGAAGTGCTGTGGTTGCCACTTCAGGTCCAGTTATGGTGCTTGCTGGTGCAGGCTCTGGGAAGACAAGGGTGATTACCTATCGTATAGCGTATCTTATTAATCATGAAGGTGTTGCTGCAAACAACATTCTTGCTCTCACTTTTACCAACAAGGCGGCTGGCGAGATGCGTCACCGGGTTGATACACTGCTGCACCGTGGCAGTTCGCGTGGTTTGTGGATAGGGACTTTCCACTCAATTTTTGCCCGTCTTCTCCGTAACTATATTAATCTCATCGGTTACGATCGGAACTTTTCAATTTTTGATACTGACGACAGTAAAAGTCTGATCCGGCAATCCATGACTGAACTGAACATCTCCGTTGAGTCGGTGCCGGTCAATACGGTGCAGGGGCTCATAAGCCGAGCCAAGAACAGCTTTATTCTGCCAGCCGAATTTCATCGTAATGCCAGTGACTATAACCAGCAGAAGGCTTCACAAATCTATGAATTATATGCCAGGAAGCTGAAGGAGAATAACGCCCTTGATTTTGATGATCTGTTGATCAAGCCACTTGAGCTTTTCAATGCGCATCCGGATGTGTTGCATGAGTTGCAGGACTCTTTCCGCTATATCATGATTGATGAGTATCAGGATACCAACCGGGCGCAGTACCTTGTAGCCAAAATGCTTGCTGTAAGGCATCGCAACATTTTTGTCGTGGGTGACGATGCCCAGTCGATCTACTCCTGGCGTGGCGCTGATATCTCCAACATTCTCAACTTCCAGGATGACTATAATGAGGCGTTGACCTTCAAACTGGTTGAAAATTATCGGAGTACGGGAAATATTCTCAAGGCAGCAAACAGTGTGATTGGTCGCAATCTCCGGCAGATCAAAAAAGAGCTGATTTCACATCGTGACGATGGTGAGCCGCTGACGTTGATTGAAGCATATAATGAGCGCAATGAGGCAGAAAGGGTTGGCGAGCAGATACGCACCCTGCGCCAGAAGCAGGGTTACGAGTTCAGAAGCTTTGCAATTTTTTATCGCACCAATGCACAGTCGAGGGTGGTTGAGGATGTGATGCGCCAGAACAAGATTCCTTATCGACTGTTTGGAAGTGTCTCGTTCTACAAACGCAAGGAGATCAAGGATGCTGTTGCCTATCTTCGGTTTATTCTTAATGAGCGTGACAGCGAATCACTGCTGAGAATTATCAACTTTCCTCCCCGCAAAATTGGTGATGTCAGTATCAGCAAGCTTAAGGAGTTTGCCGAAGAGCGGGGGATCACGTTTTATGATGCTATCAGGCGCTCTGAAGAGGGTGGCTTTCAGGCGCGACTGGTTAATGCCCTCAGCTCTTTCAGCGCAGTCATTGAAGCGCTTAAGCTTCTCGCTGTGAACGGGACGGTCTTCGAAGTGTTGACAGAGTTATTTACCCTGACCTCGATTCCATTACTGCTTCAGGCGGAGAATACACCAGAATCGCTGGCGCGTCATGAAAATCTTCAGGAGCTGCTCTCCATGGCGAGGGATTTTTCTGACCATAACCCTGACGCCGGTTCACTTGGCGATTTTCTGGAGAATATCTCCCTTGCCTCAGACTATGAAGAGACGCAGGATTCAGATAATTATGTCTCATTGATGACGGTTCATGCGGCCAAGGGACTTGAGTTTCCTGTGGTCTTTATCACTGGTCTTGAGGAGAGGTTATTTCCCCTGCACTGCTATGAGCCAGAGGAGCTTGAGGAGGAACGCAGGCTTTTTTATGTGGCGATGACGAGGGCGCAGGAGAAGATTTTTCTCTCCTGGGCGCAGAGCCGATATCAGTATGGGCAGTTACATTATTCGTTGCCATCAATGTTTATCAGTGAAATTGACTCTTCAATAGTCCAGACAGAGGGTGGTCATCAATTGTCAGAGCGTCACTTGAAGGATAAACCCTCCACTGGAATATCCCCTGGGTCGAGAGGGTATCAGCAAAAACCGGCAACACCATCAGGGGGAGGTGCCGCGTTGACTCCACAATCCCCCCGACCAGCCCTTCGTGAAGGCGTGATGGTGCATCATGCTCTTTTTGGCCCCGGTGTTGTGCTTGATGTTCAGGGAAGCGGGGCAAAGCAGAAAGTCCGGATCACATTTCGCCGTTCAGGGGAGAAGACTCTGATGGTACAGTATGCTAATCTGAAAATTCAGCAGTAATGAAAATCCTTTTTGGTGTTCAGGGAACGGGGAATGGCCATATCAGCCGCAGCCGTGAGCTTGTCAGAAAGCTCAAGTCGGACGGTCATGATGTTGAAGTCATCATCAGCGGCAGAAAAGAGGAGGAGCTGAAGGAGATAGAGATATTTGCCCCTTATCGGGTGATGAAAGGCTTGACACTGATAACCCATAAGGGAAAGCTGGATTATCTCAACACGATGGTTCATCTTGATCTGGTTAGTCTGATGGCTGATATTGTTCTGCTTGATACGGCAGGCACTGACTTGATTATTACCGATTTTGAGCCGATTACCTCCATGACTGCGAAATTAAAGAATATTCCTTCCATGGGGTTTGGCCATCAGTATGCTTTTCAATACGATATTCCTTTATCTGAGGGAACACTCTTTGAAAAATATGCTCTTTTGAATTTTGCGCCAGCCCAGTACAATGCCGGACTGCACTGGAACCATTTTAATCAACCGATTTTTCCTCCGGTTATTCCTGAGAGTCTTTATGCACAAAATGATATAACGGTTATTAACGAAAAGGTGCTCGTCTATCTTCCGTTTGAAGAGTTGGAGGATATTTCACTCTTTCTCACTCCGTTTGCCGGATATGAGTTTTTTATCTATGGAAAGGTGCTGGAAAGCCTTGATGAGGGACATCTGCATTACAGAAGCTATTCTCGTGAGGGTTTTCTAGGTGATCTCAGAGAGAGTTCCGGTGTGGTTTGCAATGCAGGGTTTGAACTTCCAGGCGAGGCGCTTCATCTTGGAAAAAAGCTGCTACTCAGGCCTCTTGATGGTCAGATTGAGCAGCAATCCAATGCGCTTGGTATGGTAGAACTTGGGTATGGCATGGCGATGGATAGTCTTGATGGCGCTGTTCTTGCCGACTGGTTGCAAAAGCCTGGGCGGGAGCCGTTGCGTTATGCCAGAACAGTGGACTATATTGCCGAATGGATAGGTTGTGGCCATTGGGAGGAACTTCCAAAATATTCCGCAGCCTCCTGGGCGGAAAAATCTTGACCCTTACTACTATGGAATTCAGGGAGCTTGTAACGCAAAGTCGGAGTTACCGGCGATTTAATGGTAACTTCCCAGTGACGGATCATGTTGTTCGGGAGCTTGTCGAGCTTGCCTGCACTGTTCCTTCGGCCAGAAATCTTCAGCCACTGAAATATATCGCAGTGTGTGACCCTGCAGTTGTTGAAGCTCTTTATCCATCTCTTTTATGGGCGGGCTATCTCGCTGACTGGCCAGGGCCGATTGAAGGAGAACGACCACCAGCGTATATCGTCATGCTTGGTGATCTATCCATAACCAAAGATTTTGCCTGCGACAGTGGTATTGCAGCTCAGACCATTCTGCTTGGTGCAACTGCATCGGGTCTTGGCGGATGTATTATTGGCGCTTTCAAAAGAAAAAAAATCAGTGAATTACTGAAGATCCCTGATATTTTTTCACCACTCATGGTTATTGCAATCGGAAAACCCGTCGAAACGGTTGTTATTGACCAGATGTCTAATGGTGATTCAGTTCGTTACTTCAGGGATGTGAACGGTATTCACCATGTGCCCAAAAGGGTGCTTGACGACGTTCTTCTGAATTTTTTTTAATTGTCGCTCTTCAAGGCAGGGGAAAAATCGTAACTTACGGGACGGTTGTTTTTTCTCCTAAAGAGGGAATGCCTTTTGGGATTATTGAGCTTTAACAAGGGGAATTTTTATGTTGTCAAGAGAGTTGACGGAAAACCAGTCGCAGACAAGAGTTATCATTTATTCAGGAAAAGGAGGGACAGGAAAAACCACCATTTCATCTTCTACAGCAGTTGCTCTTGCACGGCAGGGCAAGAGGGTGCTTATTATGTCTTCCGACCCAGCCCATTCACTTTCGGATGTCTTCGATGTTCGTATCAGCCGCAACGATCCGCAGAAGATTGAAGAGAATCTGTACGGGTTGGAGGTCGATACTGTCTATGAATTGAAGAAAAATATGTCTGGTTTCCAGAAGTTTGTCTCTACTTCATATAAAAATAAGGGTATTGACAGTGGTATGGCTTCTGAGTTGACCACTCAGCCAGGGCTTGACGAGATTTTTGCCCTGAGCCGTCTGCTTGATGAGTCGCAGTCCGGTAAATGGGATGCGGTAGTGCTTGATACCTCTCCTACCGGAAATACGCTGCGTCTGCTCGCCTATCCCGAAATTATTATTGGCGGGAACATGGGGAAGCAGTTTTTTAAACTTTATAAAAACATGTCGTCGCTGGCTCGTCCGCTAAGCGGAAAATCTATTCCTGACGATGACTTTTTTAATGAGGTGAATGTGCTTCTGAAGCAGATGGAGGATATCAACAAGTTTATCCTGAGTCCAGAGGTAACATTCAGGCTGGTGCTGAATCCTGAAAAACTCTCCATTCTTGAGACCAAGAGGGCTTATACCTTTGTGCATCTCTATGGTATCAATATTGATGGTATTGTGATTAACAAGATTCTTCCTGCCTCCAAAACAGTAGGGGAATATTTTGAATTCTGGGCTGATCTTCACAGTAAATATTTGCTGGAGATTGACCAGTCCTTTTATCCAACGCCTGTTTTCCGATGTCAGTTGCAGAGAACCGAGCCGATAGGAGCCGATGCGCTTCATGAGGTCAGTAAACTGGTTTTCGGAGATCAGGTGCCCGATCAGACCTTCTATACCGGCAAGAATTTCTGGATTGAGAGCAAGAAAAATGAGGCGACTGAGGATCACCGTGAGGTGCTCTGTATTAAAATACCGTTCATCAAGGATGCTGAGGAGGTTACTGTTGATCGGATGGGCACAGATATTGTGGTTGTCGTGGATAGAGCCCAGAGGATCATTACCCTTCCAAGGGCTCTGTACAGTCTTGAAATGGAAAAGTTTATCCGTGAGGATAATCTTCTTCGGGTAGTGTTCAAGGAGATTGTTGTCGAAAAGGAGGAGGTTGAGTTGAGTGTCAATAAAAATATGCTTGACAAGCTGCGCTCCATGAGACGAATAAAGGTGTAATTTGTGTATTTATTGTCATGAGGCACAAAAAATCAAGGGAAACAGTTTAGGTTTTCAAGGGAATCTTGTATCTTCACTGTTTCAAATATCGAGTTAAAGAGGATTTATCCCAATCTTTGTTAAAGAATCAGCTTATATCATGTCCGAGAAAGCGCACTATGGTTTGTTGAAAGGGAAGAAAGGAATTGTTTTCGGCCCGCTTGATGAGAGCAGTATCGGCTGGCAGATTGCGCTTCATGCTTACAGGGAGGGTGCCGAGATTGCTATCTCCAATGTAGCGGCAGCTTTGCGTTTTGGCAACATCGAAGAGCTTTCGGTACAGTGTGGTAATGCTCCGATGATTATGTGCGACGCATCGAAAAATGAGGATGTCGATAACTGTTTTAAGGAGTTGAAGGAAAAAATCGGACCAGTCGATTTTATAGTGCATTCTATCGGAATGTCGCAGAATATTCGCAAGCAGATGCCTTATGAGGATCTCAATTATGAGTGGTTTATGAGAACCCTCGATGTTTCGGCATTGTCGCTGCATCGCCTGGTCTCTTATGCCCTGAAAAATGAGGTGATCAATCATGGGGGCAGCATTCTCTCCCTCTCCTATATAGCTTCGCAGAGAAATTATTGGACTTACTCCGATATGGGAGATGCAAAGTCCCTGCTCGAGTCTATTGTTCGCAGTTATGGTCCAAGGCTTGCAAGGAGTGGAATACGAATTAACACCATATCACAAAGCCCGACCTATACCAAAGCTGGTAGCGGGATTCCCGGGTTTGAAAAGATGTACGAGTACAGTGATCTCATGTCTCCCCTGGGAAATGCCTCTGCTGAGGAGTGTGCCGAGTACTCCATGACCATTCTCAGTGATCTCTCTCGCAAGGTAACCATGCAGAACCTTTTCCATGATGGTGGTTACAGTTCAATGGGGGCTACCATTCCCATGATCAAGCTTGCCCATGAGGTACTCAATGACAAGGAGCTTGCAGAACGTGTCGGTCTTGATGAATTTTCGCCATCCAGAGAAACTCCCGGGCAGTAACGCCACGCTCTGTTCTCTGGTTCCGAAAGTAACGGTATTTGATTTTCATTAATACGGTTACTTCGCTGAAGTATAGAAAGCTTTTCATTTTAGAATATCCCTTTTCGCCCTGATTGTGACTGCATGATCAGGTGTGGTTCCTGTTGTCTCTCTTTCCGGAGTATTTTTACTTTGTTTTATTTTTTTTATTAATACTTAAACCGACACTTGGTTATGGCAAAAAACGCAACAATCGTTTATACCAAAATAGATGAGGCACCGGCTCTGGCAACCTACTCTCTGCTCCCGATTCTCAAGGCTTACACCAAGGGAACTGGCGTTGATGTTGTGGCCAAAGACATCTCTCTTGCTGGCAGAATTATTGCGAACTTTCCCGAAAATTTGACCGAGAGCCAGAGAATTTCCGATTATCTGGCTGAATTGGGTGCTCTTGCACTGACACCGGACGCGAATATCATCAAGCTGCCGAATATCAGCGCCTCTATTCCGCAGTTGAGAGCTGCCATCAAAGAGCTGCAGGAGCATGGCTATAACATTCCTGATTACCCGGAAGCGCCTGCAAATGAGGCAGAAAAAGAGCTTCAGACACGCTTTGCCAAGGTGCTTGGCAGCGCAGTAAACCCTGTGTTGCGTGAAGGTAACTCCGACCGTCGTGCGCCGCTCTCAGTCAAAGCGTTTGCCAAAAAGAATCCACACAGAATGGGTGCGTGGAGCAGCGATTCAACATCGCACGTTGCTTGCATGAGCAGTGGTGATTTTTATGGCAGCGAAAAATCAGCGACGGTTGCTGAGGCAACCATTGTTGCCATCGAGTTTGTTGATGCGGCTGGCAAGGCCACCGTACTGAAAGACAAAACTCCGCTTCTTGCTGGTGAGGTTATCGATACATCCGTCATGAATGTCCGTTCGCTCCGCAAGTTTTATGCGGATCAGATTGATGATGCAAAAGCAACAGGCGTACTCCTTTCGCTGCACCTCAAGGCAACCATGATGAAGGTCTCCGATCCAATCATGTTCGGTCATGCCGTTACTGTTTTCTACAAGGATGTCTTTGAAAAACATGCCGCCACCATCAAGGAGCTTGGCGTAAATGTGAACAACGGACTTGGCGATCTCTACGCAAAAATCAAGAATCTGCCTGATGATAAGAGAGCTGAAATTGAGGCTGACATTCAGGCAGTCTATGCCACTCGTCCTGCGTTGGCGATGGTTGATTCCGACAAGGGAATCACCAATCTTCATGTTCCAAACGATATTATTGTTGATGCATCCATGCCCGTTGTTGTTCGCGATTCGGGCAAAATGTGGGGACCGGATGGCAAATTGCACGATACCAAGGCGATGATTCCTGACCGTTGTTATGCAACCATGTATCAGGCGATCATGGAAGATTGTAAAAAGAATGGTGCATTTAATCCTGCCACCATCGGCAGTGTCCCCAACGTCGGGCTTATGGCGCAGCAGGCTGAAGAGTACGGCTCGCATAACAAAACCTTCATTGCTCCGGCCAATGGCACCATCCGTGTTGTCGATACCACAGGCAAAACGCTGCTCGAACAGCAGGTTGAAACCGGTGATATTTTCAGAATGTGCCAGGCAAAGGATGCGCCAGTTCGCGACTGGGTGAAGCTTGCCGTTAGCCGTGCACGCATCACCGGTGCGCCAGCCATCTTTTGGCTCGACAGCAACCGCGCCCATGATGCTGAGATCATCAAAAAAGTTACGCTGTATTTGAAAGAGCACGACACCACCGGTCTCGACATCCAGATTCTCACGCCTGTCGAGGCAATGCGCTTCTCTCTGGAGAGAATCAGAGCCGGAAAAGATACCATCTCTGTTACAGGCAATGTGCTTCGTGATTACCTCACCGATCTGTTCCCGATCATCGAACTTGGTACCAGTGCCAAGATGCTTTCGGTGGTTCCGCTCATGAATGGTGGTGGTCTCTTTGAAACCGGCGCTGGCGGTTCCGCTCCGAAGCATGTTCAGCAGTTCCAGAAAGAGGGCTATCTCAGATGGGATTCTCTTGGAGAGTTTTCAGCGCTTGCCGCTTCATTTGACCATCTGTCACGCGCCTTCAATAACGACAAGGCTGCCGTGCTTGCCGAAACGCTTGATCAGGCGATTGGTAAATTTCTCGACAATGACAAGTCGCCAGCACGCAAAGTTGGTCAGATTGACAATCGTGGCAGCCACTTCTACCTTGCTCTCTACTGGGCAGAGGCACTTGCCGCCCAGAGCAAAGAGAAGGAGTTGCAGGCACGTTTTACCACTGTTGCCAAAGCGCTTGCTGACAATGAAGACACCATCAACGCCGAGCTGATTTCTGCACAGGGCAGGCCGGTCGATATGGGTGGTTATTATCATGCTGATGATGTGTTGACCGAAAAAGCGATGCGCCCGAGCGCAACTCTGAATGCCATTATTGACGCATTCTGACGAACACTTTTTGGTCGCTTCATCAGAAGAGTGAAACTCAAAAGCCCGGCATGGTTCCGGGCTTTTGCTGTTTTGGTCATCCTCTGCTTTTGTCTCCTTATCCAATCGCGTATGTTCCCAAGGTTTCCATGATTTCGCCAGCCCAGAACCCCTTGAAGATGTGCGTATTTGCGTCGTGCATGAATGCGCCTGCCATTTCGCCTTTTGTGGCTTGATGGCTTATCAGCATCGTGTACAGTCGAGGAATGACGCGACCAACAAGCTGAGGATTTGCGCCACACCGTTTGCACAACACAGCACCCTTGAGCGCAAGAGCAATCATATGGGGATCTTTGTCACCATTCGTGGCTGATGGCGCTGTTGGTGGCTGCTTTTCCTTGAACGAAGTTGGCACGTAGGCATCTTTTGGGTGCGCGGTGAGCCATGCGTCAAGCCAGCCGAGAAAGGTGGTGCACACTTTTGATGCGTTTGCAACGGCTGCATTGCTGGTTTTCGAGTACACGCAGTGATACCAGAAATCAGCAGTGGCAGCAAATGGCCTATACTGGAATCCTCCCCAGAAGGTGTTCGGATCCGGACCTTCCCACGTAAAGCTGTTTTTCACCGCTTTGCCTATAAACGAATCGTCATAGTGATAGACTGGCGCAAATGGGCCGGTAATGCCGGTGCTTTTTGCATAAGCCGCTTGGGCATCAATCAGAAATTGCAGGGTATTTGCCGCTGCGGTGTAATCTTGCAGATAATGCCATGGCAACGGATCCTGATAGCCAGCATAGTATGGGCCGCGAAAGATTGGCGAAGAGTTTACCGCAAGATTTGCACCTTTATTGGTGTATTCAAAGGGCATGGCACCTTTGTAGGGAATGCTTTTTTTTGGATCAGTAATCAGCCTGAACTCTCTGAACATCGCATTTCGGGCGTTGAGCCACTTTGCTCTCATCTCGCCAGCTTCAAGCAGGGCGAAAAGATCAAAGGTGGTAATAAACCAGTGGAGCGAATCGCCAGCCGTTGCAAACTCATTGGGACGCAACTTCCTCCACGAAGGCCAGCACTCATACGCCTCGCCATAGGCGATCTGCTCCGATTCGCGCCCTTTCTCCTTCGAGTTGAACGCAGCACCAGCGTTGACAATCCAGTGCGAGCGCCATGGAGCCGTTGAGGGGATAACGCCAAAAAAGAAATATTTGATGAGTGAATCCGCAAAACTCCGCGCCGCTGTCAAGTATCGACTCTCTTTGGTGGCTTGATATGCCCGGAGGTAGCCGCGAACCATCATGACCTGACTTTCTGAGGTGCATGCTCGCTCCTGATAATATCCGCCACGTCCCTGCTCATCATCCATGTTATTGCGGACAAGAGCTTCAGGTGTTATCAGATAGGTGCCACTGTACTTGCCACTCTTTGCTTTCCAGTGCTGGATGAAGGTGTCGAGACTTGCGATAGCTGCTGCTGTGGCCATGGTTTTCTCCGATTGATTGATGTTTTTCACAAATAATGCTGTGACAGAATGTAACAATTCTTCACTCATTGCATGAGAGTGGTCTCTGCATCATCTGCTATGATGTGGTTCAAATTAGATTGCTCATTGTGGGGAGCAATGTGTAACTTCCCTTACAGTCAGTTTTAAATAACAGAACAGGTTAAGAAAAAAGTATGGCACAGAAAACCCTGAACCTCATGTTCATTGGTGATGTTGTCGGCACTCCGGGTCTCCAGATGGTAGGTCGGATGCTGAAAAGTTTTATCAGCAAGTATCATGTTGATTTTGTAGTCTGTAATGGCGAAAATGCCCATAATGGCAAAGGGCTGAGTCTTGATGCCCTGACACAGCTTCTTGAGGCTGGCGTTAATGTGGTGACTGGTGGAAACCATACCTGGAGTAACTTCAATTTTTTTGATACACTGAAAACGCACCACCAGGTGCTTCGCCCGCTGAACTATCCCAAGGGGACGTATGGCAAAGGCTACGGTATCTACAAGTTGCCGAACGGATTTGGTGAGATTGCTGTGGTCAATCTGCAGGGCAGAACCTTTATGTATTCCATCGACTGTCCCTTTCGGACGGCAGATTGGGTGATTAAACAGATCAGGGAGCAGTCGAAAGAGAGTGTCAAGTGTATTTTTGTGGATATTCATGCCGAGGCCACCGCAGAGAAGATTGCGCTTGGCTGGTACCTTGACGGCAAGGTTTCTGCAGTGATTGGTACTCACACCCATGTGCCGACCGCCGATGAGCGTATTCTGCCGAAAGGGACGGGATACTGCACGGATGCTGGTATGACCGGACCTCATCAGTCAGTCATCGGGATGCAGATTAAGTCGGCAACTGACAGGATGCTTTACCAGACACCGCACAAGTATGAGTGTGCCGAGGATGATGTCCATTTTTCCGGGGCGCTGCTCTCACTGGATGTTGCCACCGGTAAAACCGTTGGTATTCAGCGAATTTTTTATCCGGAATTTGATCGTGGTGTGGTGCAGGGTTAACGGAGGATCGTTATATGGCTGACGGTTGTGGTGGATTGGTTGACCGTTGTAGGGGCTTGCCGTGGCAAGCCCCTACCGGGCATCCGAAAAAACCGTATTTTACCTCTTTCCCTGCTCAAACTCCTCCGCCACAAGAACATCATCGACACTGCCGATGTAGAGGGGGGTGCGCTGATGCAGTTCGGTTGGCTGAATGTCGAGGATGCGATCCCTTCCGTTTGTGGCGCGGCCTCCAGCCTGTTCGCAGATAAAGGCAAGCGGGTTGGCTTCATACATGAGGCGAAGCTTTCCGTTGAGATGCTTCGTTGTTGGTGGATAGATGAAGATACCGCCGGTCAAAAGGTTGCGGTGGAAGTCGGCAACCAGTGAGCCGATGTAACGGGTGCTGTAAGGGCGATTGGTGGCTTTGTCCTCCTCCTTGATGTAGTCGAGATATCTCTTGGTTCCCTCGTTAAACTGCGCATAGGAGCCCTCGTTGATGGAGTAATATTTGCCACTTTTCGGGGTGACGATATTCTCGTGAGAAAGAAGGAACTCGCCGATGGTTGGGTCGTAGGTGAAGCCGTGCACTCCGTGTCCGGTGGTATAGACCATCACCACTGATGAGCCGTAGATGACATAACCGGCCGCCACCTGCTCGTAACCAGGCTGCAGGCAGTCGCTGATGCTCGCCTTGCCTGGATCGTCGCCCTTGAGTTTGAAGATCGAGAAAATGGTGCCGACGCTCACATTGACATCAATGTTTGAGGAGCCGTCCAGTGGATCAAAGAGAAGTGCATAGCTGCCGCTCTCATTTTTCGGCGGAATAATGATCCCTTCGTTCTCCTCGGAGCCCATGATGGCAAACCGGCCGTGCTGACCGATAGCGGAGATGATTTTTTCATTGGCAAAGAGATCAAGTTTTTTGACCTCTTCACCCTGAACATTGGTGCTGCCTGCAAAACCGAGAATATCAACCAAACCTGCACGGACAACCTCCCTTCTTACCAGCTTGGCGGCAAAGGCAACATCGTTGAGAAGGTCGGTAAGTTCGCCATGTGCTTCCGGAAAGAGTCGCTGTTGTTCAAGGATGTGGCGTTCAATGGTAATTAAATTGCTCATGCTCTGTTTCCCCGATGGTTAGTGTGTTGATGGATGGGATACTGATGAATCAATCGGAAATGTAAGAAATATTCATCCCTTCTTCCATAGTAAAGAGAGTCAGCGGTGGATGCCAGCATGTTTTTTTCAAGAAAATGTCCACGGGTTCCCTACATTGCCCAAAAGTTTTCATTACCCTGCAATTTCCCATGAAACGATACCGCTGGAATTTACTCTCTCCCGATGAACAGGCTGTTTTTGCTCTTTCAGAGGCGATCAATGTCACTTTGCCCATCGCAAAAGCCTTGTGCAATAGGCAGATTACTACCTTTGCCGAAGCGAAAGATTTTTTTCGCCCATCCATTATTGATCTTCACTCTCCCTTTCTTTTCCAGGATATGGCGAAAGCTGTTGAACGGGTTGTGCGTGCCATCAGAGAGCATGAAAAGATAATGCTTTATGGTGATTATGATGTTGATGGTACAACTGGCACGGCGATGCTTATGCTCTTTTTGAAAGAGATGGGTGGGGAGCTCTCCTGGCACATTAATGATCGTTTTGTTGAAGGCTATGGCCTGTCGATGGAGGGGATTAACTCGGCTGTTGAACAGAAGATTGGCCTTCTTGTTACAATAGATTGCGGTATCAGGGACAACGCTGCGATAGGTCGCTGCCAGGAACTCGGAATTGATGTGATTGTGTGTGATCATCATGAAGCTGCTGAACTGCCTCCGGCTTATGCTCTTTTGAATCCAAAGGTTCCTGGTTCGACCTATCCGTTTCGTGAGTTGTGCGGCTGTGGGGTTGCGTTCAAGTTTATTCAGGCCATAGCGGAGCAGAGCAACGCCGAACCGGAGAGCTGGCAACAATATCTCGATTTTGTCGCCATTGCCACAGCCGCCGACATGGTTGTTCTTGACGGCGAAAATCGCACGCTGGTTCGTGAGGGAATTCAGCGAATGCGCACAAAGCCAAGAGTCAACATCAAGGCGATGTTCTCTCTCATGAACGTTGTCGCGTCAGAATTTGGTATGTTTCACATTGCCTTCGGTATTGCGCCGCGTGTCAATGCGGCAGGCAGAATGCACTCTGCCCGCCTTGCCGTTGACTGGCTGCTTTCGGATTCGTCAACTGATGCGCGATTTCATGCGGAGGAGCTTGATCGTATCAATCTGGAGAGAAGAGCGTTGGATGCCGATATTATGGCGAAGGCTGAAAAGATGCTCAATAGCCATTTTGCCTCCTGGTGTTCCTCTATTGTGCTTTATGATGAGTCGTGGCATCTTGGAGTGCTGGGTATTGTGGCTTCCAGAATGATTGAAAAACACTATCTGCCCACGGTCATCCTCGGCGGTATGAACGGGCTCATCAGGGGCTCTGTACGAAGCGTTGAGGGGCTTGATATTCATGCTGTTCTGCAGCAATGCAGCGACTATCTCGAACAGTTTGGTGGGCATCATCAAGCGGCGGGCCTTACGCTGAAGCCTGAGAACCTGGCGGGATTTCGTAAAATGTTTGATGAGATATGCGGTAATCTGCTCTCCATCACACAACTCCAGAAAGAGCTGGTTGTCGATACAATACTTGAGCTGGAGCAGATTACCGATAAATTTATCAATGTGGTTGAGCAATTTGCCCCTTTTGGTCATGGCAATCGGGAGCCGCTGTTTATGACCGGGGAACTTGCACTGTATGGTCAGCCGAAACTTCTCAAGGAGAGGCATGTGAAGTTCTCGGTAAAGGACAAGCAGGGACGACTCTTTGATGTTATCGGTTTTGACCGTCCTGACATCTATGCCGAGCTTGCTGCTGCGGCTTCTCCATTGTTTGCCATGGTCTATTCGATTGAGAAAAGGGTTTGGAATAACAAGGTACAGTTGCAGATAAAACTGAAAGATCTTCAGCTCAGTAAAGGCTCTCAGGGGGCGGAAACACTTTTTTCATGACGAATTCGTGTCAATACCCCCGCAAGTGACGAAACAGCGGAAAGAGCGAAAAAGATGATCGATAATGCAATACCGGGGTTGGTATCAAGGTGGACAAAATTGAGAAGATAATAGAAGGTTATTTCACGGGCTCCAGCCCCCCCTATGGTAATCGGCAGGATGGTTGCTATTGTTGAGATCAGGAAGATGGCCAGATAGTCGACCTGGTTGGTGTGTAGTGAGATGGCCTGGAGGATGAAAAACGCAGATATGGTTTGCGTCACCTGTACCATCATTGACTCAACTGCAGTGACGGTGAACACTCCGACAAATTGTTTATAGAAAATTTTGTTAATGAGCAGCAACAGGGGGTAGACTACTGCCAGAGATGTCCAGGCATAAGGTACCAGATGAGGGAATTCCAGGGAAAATGAGCTTGGTAGCAGCAGAAAAATTGAGAGAAACAGAAGGGCAAACATCCCGCCAATTCTGTCCCACAATACGGCATGGAAAATATTAACCATCTTTAACCCATGGTTTTTCTGCAGAACATAGATTTTGTAGCCATCCCCGCCAACTCCTCCGGGAAGAAACAGATTATAGAACATTCCGAGGTAATAAAGCTTCAGATTGTACAGCATCGAAAGCTCAATACCGATAGCTTTGAGGAACCTGTTCAGCCGCAATGCATTGAACAGCTTTGAGATATTGAAAAAAAGAAGAGCGACGAGAAGATACCATGGGTTTGCACTTTTGATGGTGCTGACCAGTTGGGTAACATCGGTTTTCATGAGCACCAGATAGAGAGCCAGAGCGGTTCCAAGAATCTGGAGCAGAGGTTTCAGTATCTTTTTAAGGTTATAGTGTTGCGCCATGGTTAAGGCTTTCAAATTTCGGTTTGAAAAAACAGGTATAGAGAAGAGCTGTTGTGGCAATGCCCAGCAAAGAGCCTGCAATAACATCACTGACATAGTGTTGTGCAAGAAAAATACGGCTGAATGCCACCAAAAACCCGATACAGAGGGAGACAACCCTACATCGAGGGTAGAGTATGGCAAGAAGCATGGCAACACTCAGTGCGGTCGCTGAATGGCCTGAGGGAAAGGAGGTCCATACTTTTGCAGTCTGGAAAAAGGTAAATCCGTAAAAGTTTTCATTAAAATAGAGCACTGGTCTTGCTCTGCCAGCGATAAATTTAACAAGATCAGCAACTAATCCCGATGTTGCGACTGTAGAGAAGAGAAAAAGGCCAACCGTTGCCCGATAGACCTTCTTGTGGCGAAAAAGTAAAAATAGCACCATACCGCCAACGAGGTAGACGAGGGAGTCGCCCAAAAGAGTGATGAGGCTGAACAGCTCATACAGGCGAGTGTGATCGAACTGATGGAACCAACGTGCTACCGGTATATCAGCATAAGCGTAACTTGCCAAGCAGAGAAGAATAACTGCTGTTGATGCCATACTCCATTGAAGAACTTTGTTCATAAGGGTGTAGCGGGTGTTATAGTAATTGGCAGATAGTCTGCCATTTGATGGAAAAAATACATTAAATTAGTGTGACGGCTGAGTCTCAGGCTGGGAAGATAGTCATGAGACGAACAAGTGCAATACAGTTCAGGCAGTTGAGTAGTGCGCAAACATTCTGGATGAGGTCAGAGGTGGTTGAGCAGCCATGACAGCCAGCAATAATCAATACTCATGAAATTATGGGCCATAGAACAGCAGGAGCGTGCGATCATTCGCATGATGTCAGCCACACTCACCACCACCACGTATCCGGTAATATCAAGATTGCTTTTTTCCTCAATCTTGGATTTACCCTTGTCGAAATTGTCGGAGGCCTTCTTACCAACAGCACGGCTATTCTTGCTGATGCTGTCCACGATCTTGGTGACTCCATTGCTCTTGCCCAGGCGTGGTACTTTGAACACAAAGCTGGAGACAAAAGCAGCCCACGATACTCCTACGGCTATAAACGCTTTTCTCTTCTGGGTGCATTGATCAGCACGGTGGTGCTTCTGACCAGCTCCCTCTTCGTGCTCGCCAACGCCATCCCCCGCATTCTTGAGCCGCGTCACCCCGATGCCGGAGGGATGATTCTGCTGGCGGTGGTTGGTGTTCTGGTCAATGGCATTGCCATGGCACGACTGTCGAAGGAGAGCGGGATGAATGCCAAAGTGGTGGCCCTGCATTTACTTGAAGATGTGCTCGGTTGGGTTGCTGTGCTTGTTGTTGCCGTCGTCCTCTACTTCTGGGATATTCCTGTGCTCGATCCTCTTCTTGCTGTCATCATTACGCTGTACATCCTTTCCGGTGTTGTCAAAAATCTGAAAGCCATGCTGCCAGTTTTTTTGCAGGCGGTGCCTTCTGATCTTGACCTCGGTGTGATCACCAGAGAGATCGAAGCCCTGGAGCATATCCATGCAGTTCATCATGCCCATATATGGTCTCTCGATGGAGTGTATAGCGTTTTTTCCGCTCACCTTGAAGTGGATACCCAGCTTGATGCCAGAGCCTATATGCAGCTCAAGGAGCTGATCAGAACACTGGTTGAGCGGCATGGCATATACCACTCAACCGTCGAGATCGAATACCCCGGCGAGGCGTGCCGGAACATTCAGGGTTTGATATAGGCGTTCAGGCCAATCGTCACGGGTTTGCCGTTAATCTCAACGTTGGTGACCGTGTTGCCATGCGTGCTTGCCACGACGAGCGTTTTGCCGGATGATGAAGGTGTTGGCTTTTCAAGGTCTATTTCAATACAGAGCTTGTTGTTTTTAATTTCGACGGTCATGGCCATTGGTGAGACTCCTGTTTTGTTTTTGTGAGTGTAAAAGCTGAATATACGAAATTATTGCTTTCTCATGGGTATTTTATCGCTTCGACTTTATTGCTGAAAAAAGTTACCTTGAAAAACATCTTTCCGCGATGTTTTTTGCGTTATATGAGTCGTGAGTGTACTGAAGTCGTCGTCAAATGAAAATTCTTGAATATACAGGTCTTGATACCTCAAGCGTCAAAGCAGGCTATCGCAAGGTGAAGGATGCGCTTGCCCGTGACGATTTTCGTGCAGCCCAGGTCAAGAAACTGGTTAACCTGACGCATGGAAAGTTTTACAGGGCGAAACTTGACGCAGCCAATCGGTTGCTTTTTACCTTGGTGCGTCATGGCGATGAGGTCTGTGCCCTGATGCTGGAGGTTATTGCCAACCACAATTATGGTAAATCCCGTTTTTTGCGAGGCGCAGAGATTGATGACTCAAAAATTCCAGATATTGATGCCTGTGATGCGATAAAGGAGGCAGAGCCTTTACGTTACCTCCATCCCGAGCACACGGCCATTCATCTTCTCGACAAGCCCATCTCCTTTGATGATGCCCAGGAGTCTGTGTATCGCCAAAAGCATCCATTGATTATTGTTGGCAGCGCCGGCAGTGGAAAAACCGCTCTGATGCTTGAGAAGCTCAAACATGCTGAAGGCGAGGTACTCTATGTTACCCATTCGGTTTATCTTGCCCAGAATGCCCGAAACATTTACTATGCCAATGGTTTTGAGCACTCGGGCCAGGAGGCGCAGTTTCTTTCATACCTTGAATTTGTAGAGTCTATTCGTGTCCCTTCCGGTCGGGAAGCGACGTGGCGCGATTTTTCAGCCTGGTTTTTAAGGATGCAGAACTCCTTTAAAGGTATTGATGCTCATCAGGCCTTTGAGGAGATTCGCGGTGTCATTACTGCTGGGGAAGGAGCTGTTCTGAACCGCGATGACTATCGGATCCTCGGGATTCGACAATCTATTTTTCCTGAACATCAGCGTGACACGCTTTACGATCTCTTCGAAAAATATCGACAGTGGCTTGCTGATGAGGAGCTATTCGACCTGAATCTGGTGGCCCATGAATGGATTGCAACCCCCCGATACGATTTTATTGTTATTGATGAGGTGCAGGATTTGACGATAGCGCAGCTCTCATTGGTGCTGAAGATGCTTAAAAAACGGGGCCACTTTATTCTCTGTGGCGATTCCAACCAGATTGTACATCCCAACTTTTTCGCCTGGAGTCAGGTCAAAACGCTCTTCTGGAATGATCCGAAACTGGCTGGTCAGCAGCAGTTGAGTGTGCTCACTGCCAATTTTCGTAATGGAACCGAAGCGACCAGAATTTCCAATCAACTGCTTAAAATCAAGCATCAGCGTTTTGGTTCTATTGATCGGGAGAGCAACTTTCTGGTTCAGGCTGTGGGAGGGGAGCCGGGGCAGGTGGTACTGATGGCCGACAAGGATGCGGCAAAGCGAGATCTCGACAAAAAAACGAAACAATCAACCCGTTTTGCGGTGCTGGTGATGCGTGATGAGGATAAACTGGAGGCACGAAAACATTTCGCAACACCTCTTCTCTTCTCGATTCATGAAGCCAAAGGGCTGGAGTATGAGAATATCGTCCTCTTCAAGTTTGTTTCAGGCAATCGATCGGAGTTTAATGAAATTGTTGACGGAGTCTCCCGAGAGGAGCTCTATGTTGAAACGCTTGAGTATCGAAGGGCAAAAGACAAAGGCGACAAATCGCTTGAAGTCTATAAATTTTTTGTCAATGCAATTTATGTTGCCTTGACGAGGGCGATCAAGAACATCTATATCATTGAATCTGATATTGGCCACAGGCTTTTTACCCTGCTTGATTTGGCGAGTGCGGGAACGGTGAGCGTGGATGCAGCAGAGTCATCACTTGAAGAGTGGCAGAAGGAGGCCAGAAAGCTTGAGCTTCAGGGCAAACAGGAGCAGGCCGAGGCGATACGTCGTACTATTCTCAAAGAGGTTCCGCCGCCATGGCCGATATTTGACGAATCTCGTCTGCGAGAGCTTCTTATCAAGGTTTTCCGCGACAAGGTTCCCGGGAACAAGGCCAAGCAGCAACTTTATGAGTATGCTGCCTGCCATGACGAGCCTGTCTTAGCGGCAAGGCTTTCAGCGGATGCTCAATTTGATGCCCGCGGCACTTTTGAAGATCATCTGGATACCGTTGGGCGGAAAAGTTATGTCCCCTATTTCAGCTTGCAGACAAAAAATATTCTGAAGCAATGTGAGCAATATGGTATTGATCATCGGTTGCCGATGAATCAGACCCCGCTTATGGCGGCTGCTGCTGCCGGGAATGTGCCGTTGACGGAGGCGTTGCTCGAACGGGGCGCAGACCGGGAGAAAACCGATCAGTATGGGTACAATGCCCTGCACTGGGCAATGCGCAAAGCTTTTCGCCATCCTGACTATGCCCGCAGAAACTTTGGTACCCTCTATGAGCAGCTTGCCCCTGCCAGTGTTGATGTCAGCACTGGTGAGCGAATGGTTCGGCTTGATCGCCATCTCTCTGAATACCTCCTTTTCCAGACGCTTTGGGTGATCTTTAAATCACGTTTTTTAAGAGAGTCCCGTCCTCACTATGGAGCGGTTGACACTCGGCTTATTTTGGATCTCTGGGCCAATTTGCCAGCCAATGTTGTTACTTCGGAGCGCAATAGGCGTCAGTATCTCTCTTCGGTTCTTGCAAGGAATGAGGTGTCGCGCGATTATGCCTATAACCGTGCATTATTTCAGCGACTTACCCAAGGGTGGTATCAGTTCAATCCGGCGCTTCTGGTGCGCTCTTCCGATCCCGACAACAAGCCGGGGTGGGTTTCCGTGTTTCGGGCTTTGAATCTTCCAGTGATTCACGAGTTTGCTTATGAGGCTTCGTTACCCCGGCTTGAGCAATGCTTTTTGACAGCGGGAATGAGGTCGCCAGCCCCCTCTGTAAGTGGTGAGCAGGCAGTTATCCGCATGGAAGAGCTTGAGAAGATGCGTGAACGATCACGAGAGCTGTATCGTCTACAGCGAGAACAGGAAGAGCAGAGAAAAAGTGATGTTATTGAGGCTTATCGTAAGGCTCTGGAACAAAAAAAGCAGCTTGCCATAGAAAAGCAGGCAAGGAGAGCCACGAAGCAAATTACAAAGCTTGAAAAACAGGAGCAACTGATTAGCCAGCAGTACAACATGGAGTTTTAGACCCATCTTCCCTTCTGGAGGATTGGGGATGGCGCAATGTCGTTACAACAAACAACAGAAGTTCAAAACATACCATTTATCATGAAGCATATTGAACTGCATGACATGGAAGTCATGACCACTTATGCCTTGCTTGACGATCTGTTGTTGGGGTATAAAGAGCTCTTGGGGGGCGATTATGATTCATACAGAAATCACTGTATGCGTGTTTTCAACTTTTGCCGTGCTTTTGCCGGAGATAGTGCTGATGCTGCGAATAAAATTGCTCTTGCCGCCCTCTTCCATGATCTCGGGATATGGAGCGACATCACTTTTGATTACATTGTGCCCTCTCAATTACTCGCCAGACGTTACCTCGAAAAATGTGGCAGGGTTGACTGGATTGATGAAATAGAGGCCATGATCGGTGAGCATCACAAGCTTACCCGGTACAGGGTAAATCCGTTGTGGCTGGTGGAGTCATTCAGAAAAGCGGACTGGATTGATATTTCTGGAGGAATGCTTCGTTTCCGTTTGCCGGATGATTATGTTACCGATGTGCTTGAAGCATTTCCAAATGAAGGATTCCATAAAAAACTTGCACAACTTTCTGTTGATCGCCTGAAAACTCATCCATTCAGTCCATTACCTATGGTTAAATTCTAGAACATGAGTTTTCGCTGCTCATGGGCAATCTATTTCAGGAGTAGCATGTCAATGTTGTTGGCGATTGTTATATATTTTGGCTCGCGCAGAGTTCAAATGCACAAAATTGCGCCCTTGTCAGAGGGTATGCATTTGTTGGGTTAACCCCTCAAGTAAATTATTCAGGGGTCTTGATGTGGCTGAAAGACAAACTTTTTCTGTTTAACATTCAAAACGGAGGTAGTAATGCAAAGTAACCAGACCTTTGCTGATCTCTTCAGGGCCAGGGGGGTAAGCCGTCGTGACTTTCTCAAGTTTTGCTCCCTCACCTCAGTTTATCTTGGTCTCTCACCATCCATTGCTCCGGCTCTTGTTGAGGCGATGGAGAACAAACCACGCACTCCTGTTTTATGGATTCACGGCCTTGAGTGTACCTGCTGCTCTGAATCTTTTATTCGCTCTTCCCACCCAACAATTGAGAATCTTCTTTTCAACATGATCTCGCTGGACTATGATGATTTGCTCAGCGCTGCTGCGGGCCATCAGTTGGAGGCGGTGCGCAAAAAGATCATGAAGGAGTACAAGGGTAAATATATTCTGGCCGTTGAGGGAAATGTCTCGACCAAAGATGATGGCGTTTATTGTATGGTTGGTGGTGATTCATTCCTCAATATTCTGAAGGAGACAGCGGCGGATGCGGCGGCAATTATTGCATGGGGCTCCTGCGCCTCGTTTGGGTGTGTACAGAATGCAGCACCAAACCCTTCGGGCGCAGCGCCGGTTTCTGATATTATCAAGGACAAGCCCATTGTCAAAGTGCCGGGGTGCCCACCAATCTCCGAGGTGATGACCGGGGTTATTGCTCATTTCCACACTTTTGGCACCCTTCCTGAACTTGATCGTCTTGGTCGTCCCAAAGCCTTTTATAACACCCGTATTCACGATAAATGCTATCGTCGCGCCTTCTTTGATGCAGGGATGTTTGTCACAAGTTTTGATGATGAAGCAACCCGGAAGGGGTGGTGTCTTTACAAAATGGGATGCAAGGGGCCAACCACCTACAACTCATGCTCCAAAATTCAGTGGAATGGAGGAACCAGTTTCCCGATAGGTTCAGGCCACCCCTGCATTGGCTGTTCAGAGCCAAATTTCTGGGACAAGGGGCCTTTTTATGAGAGACTTGCGTCGGTTCCATTTCTCGGCAGCGACAGTAATGCTGACAAGATTGGTATGGTTGCTGTTGGCGCTGCCGTCGCAGGCGCTGCCGCTCATGCAGCCGTTACTGCTGTAAAGAAGGTGAAATCAGACAAGCTTGGTAATGATAAAGCATAATCAGGGAGTAAACTTATGGCTAAAAAAATAGTTGTTGACCCGATTCCCCGTATTGAGGGGCATCTGAGAATAGAGGCGACGCTGAATGAAAGCAATGTTATTGAGGAGGCCTACTCTACTGGCACGATGTGGCGCGGTATTGAGGTTATTCTCAAGGGTCGTGATCCAAGAGATGCCTGGGCCTTTACGGAACGCATTTGTGGTGTCTGTACAACGGTTCATGCTCTTGCGTCGGTAAGGTGCGTTGAGGATGCCCTTGGAATCGCCATTCCCACCAATGCCCGTATTATCAGAAACCTGATGAATGCCACCCAGGTTACCCAGGATCACCTGGTTCATTTTTACCATCTTCATGCGCTTGACTGGGTTGATGTTGTCAGCGCTCTCAAGGCAGATCCAAAACAGGCATCTGCCATTGCCCAGAGCATCTCCCCATGGCCGAAGTCGTCGGTTGGCTACTTCAAGGATCTCCAGCAGCGTCTGGTCGGGTTTGTTGAAAGTGGACAGCTTGGTATTTTCTCGAATGGTTACTGGGGCCATCCTGCCTACAAGCTTCCAGCGGAAGTGAATCTGATCGCGGTGGCACACTATCTGGAGGCGCTTGATTTCCAGAAGGAGATCATCAAGATCCACACGATTTTCGGTGGCAAAAATCCCCATCCAAATTATCTGGTGGGTGGTATGGCTTGTGCCATTGATCCCAACAGCGATACGGCGATCAATATTGAGCGCTTGATGATGATCAAGAAAATCATTGACGACACCAACACCTTTATTGACCAGGTCTACATTCCTGATCTTATTGCTATCGCCGGATATTACAAGGGGTGGCTCTATGGTGGCGGACTGGGTAACTATCTCAGTTATGGTGATTTTCCTGAAACGACTCTTGATGATTTCAAGACGCTGCTTTGGCCAAGAGGCGCTATTCTCAACAAGGATCTTGCCAATGTTATTGATGTTGATCCAAGGGATGCCGCTCAGGTTACCGAGGAGGTGAGCCACAGTTGGTACACCTATTCTGGAGGTGACGACAAGGGGCTTCATCCATGGAAAGGCGAGACAACGCCGAGTTATACAGGTCCGAAACCTCCTTTTGAACATCTTGATACCAGCAAAAAGTACAGTTGGCTCAAGACACCACGCTGGAAGAACCACGCGATGGAGGTTGGTCCGCTTGCCAGGGTACTGGTCGCTTATGCCAAAGGAGATCCGATGATCAAGGAGACCGTTGGTCTGGTGCTCTCGAAGCTTGAAGTTGGGCCGGAAGCGCTCTTCTCGACACTTGGTCGTACCGCTGCGCGTGGCATTGAGTGCAAGCAGACTGCTGGTTTCATGACTCATTATTACGATCAACTGATTGCCAACATTAAAACGGGTGATTACCGCACCTTTAACAGTGAACATTGGGATCCCGCCTCCTGGCCTGAAGAGTGCAAGGGATTCGGTTATACTGAAGCACCGCGAGGTTCACTTGGTCACTGGATTCAGATCAAGGAGAAGAAGATCAAGGAGTACCAGATTGTGGTGCCCTCCACCTGGAATGCCTCGCCACGTGATGTCAATGGTAATCCCGGAGCTTACGAGTCTGCGCTGAAGGGGACACCGATGATCAATCCTGAACAGCCTCTTGAGATTCTCAGAACGGTGCACTCATTCGATCCCTGTCTTGCCTGTGCCTCTCATCTTTTTGATATGAATGGCAAGGAGATTACCTCGGTAACAATCGTCTAAACGGAGCGGTGTCATGGGTAGAATAATTGAAGAGATCTATGTCTGGAGGCTGCCGGTCAGGTTTTACCATTGGATCAATGCCCTGTGTATGGTGGCTCTTTTTGCAACTGGTCTGTATATTGCAGCTCCGGTATTGAATCCCGCTCTTGGTGAGGCCGTATGGCAGAAGGGCATGGCATGGTGGCGCTATCTCCATTTTGTTTTCGCTTTTATCTTTATTGCCAATTTTTTGTTTCGCTTGTATTGGGCACTCTTCGGCGGCGACAAATATGCACGATTTGGTGGATTCAGGCCGTGGTCACCGGCCTGGTGGGGAAAACCTTTCAGGGAGCAGGTTGAGTCCTATCTTTTTTTGCGATCGGATGAGCCCAACTATGTTGGCCATAATCCTGTTGCAGCTTTAGCTCATTTTATTTTCATTTTCTGTGGCTCGACCTTTATGATTCTTTCCGGTCTGGCGATGTACGGCGAGAATAATCCGGGCGGCTTCAACGGAGTATGGTTTGGCTGGCTGATACCGCTGTTTGGTGGCAGTTACAGCTTGCATTTTGCGCATCACCTTTTAGCCTGGATTTTTCCGGTCTACGTGATCATGCATCTTTATGCGGTTGTTCGTCATGATATTGTTGATCGCACCAGTGTTACCTCTTCTATTATTACTGGTTATAAGCACAAGGTCGAGGAAGAGCCGGTATGAAGTATAACGCTGTCAATGTTATCGGTCTCGGCAATATTCTTTATGGCGATGAGGGTTTTGGGGTGGCAGCTCTCAACAGTTTCAGGGACTCCTCAAGTTTCCCTGAAACTGTTCGATTTATTGACGGTGGCACCCAGGGGATTGCTCTGCTTGATTATATTGAAGCATGCGATGCAGTAATCGTTTTTGATGCCTTGATTCCTCTTGAATATGATCGGCGTGTTTATGTCTATCGAAACGATGAACTCCCGGCGTTTATTCATCGGAAAATGTCCTCTCATCAGATGGGGTTGAGTGAGATGCTTGGTATTGCAAAACTTCATGGACGGATGCCCCGCGAAATTGTGTTGATTGGTGTTCCACCCAAGGAGCTTGAACTTAATGTTGGTCTGAGCAGGGAGATCTCCCTGCTGCTTCCCGAGGCGGTGGAGCAGGCCCGTGCTCTCGTCGATGGGTGGCTGGCAGAGTCACGGTGACCCCGTTTCAGTCACGGGTGACTCGATGCTGAACGGTGGCAGGTTTATGGCTTGATCAGTCGGAGGAATTCACTCCTTGTGGAGGGTGAGGTGATGAATTGTCCCGACATGGCTGAGGTTGTGGTGACTGAGTTGATCTTTTCAACGCCACGCATTACCATGCAGAGATGTTTTGCCTCAATGACAACCGCGACACCTTTCGGGTTCAGCACATTCTGTATGGCATCCCGTATCTGTTGGGTGAGCCTCTCCTGTACCTGGAGGCGGCGGGAAAAGACCTCAACCACCCGAGCAAGTTTTGACAACCCGACAATTTTTCCGTCCGGAATATAGGCAACATGTGCTTTTCCGAAAAAGGGGAGTATATGGTGTTCGCACATCGAAAAAAGATCGATATCCCTCACTAACACCATCTCATCGTAAGCTTCGGTAAAGACGGCATTTTTCAGAAGCTCTTCTGGATCCTGATGGTACCCTTTGGTTAAAAAACGAAGTGACTTGGCCACCCGCTCCGGTGTTTTCAGGAGCCCTTCACGTTGTGGATTTTCACCGATTCCCTCCAGCATGGCGTAGACTGCATCTGATAGTTTGTGCTCAAGTTGAGGATCGGTCTCAGGTGTCTCGGAGCAACATTCGTCATCATCACAGCAACTGCCTCTGCCGGATGGGAGGAATTGGTTATTCTCCGAGATAGCGGACGGAATTTTTTCCTGTTTCATAGATAGTTACTTCATGGAGCGCAAGCTCCTGGTTATTGGTGGTCGTTTGCAGTCGTTGTTCAAGAATATCCCATATCAGCACCGCCAGTACCTCAGTCGTTGGCACACAATCCTGAAGTTCCGGCACGTCATGGTTCAGGTGCTTGTGGTCAAATCTACCGATTATCTCCTCTTCCAGTATGTTTTTCAGCTCTTTAAGGTCGAAAAGAAAACCCGTCTTTTGATCAACAATACCACTGAGGGTGATTTCGAGCAGATAATTGTGACCATGCCCGTTGATATTGCTGCATTTCCCGTAGATTTCAACATTTTCATGCTCTGTGCAGAGAGGATTGAAAAGACGGTGCGCAGCATTAAACTCAATTTTTCTTGAAACGTAAACTTTTCTCGGTTTCTGCAAAAGATTATTCATAAAACAGCGTCATAAGTGGTTTACAGACGTGGCTAAGTATCATGCCAGATTGCAGCACTCTTTTCGACTAAACAAACAGGTGTTGGCGGTTATAAGTTTCAAGGTCTTATTTTTGGTTGAGTTAAGGAGATTTTGTGCTCCCATGGTGGGGAATGCGGGAAAATTAGGTTAGAATGGGGGGGCGGAGGTAGTTCGGCGGCATGATGACATTTGAGACTGACAATGAGTGTCACTATTATTCAGGAAGTCGAATGTTGTTCCATAACTTAATACGAGATAATGGATAATAATCGGATAAAGAGATTGTTCAGGATACCGATCGCTATCGGTGTGTTATCGCCACTCCTTCTATGGGGTTGTGGTGCAAACAGTGATGGCGGCAAGGATCCGAGAAAGAAAGAGCAGCCAACGTTGTCGGTTGCGACGGTGCAGCGTTCGGATGCAACCGTTACCACCGGATATGCAGCCCTGCTTGAGGGCAAGGTGAATGTTGAGGTACGCCCCCAGGTTGATGGTACGCTCCAGAATATTTATGTCGATGAAGGAGCCTTTGTCAAGGCGGGTCAGCCGCTTTTCAGGATTGATGATCAGGTTTACCGTGAGCAGTATAATGGGGCTTTGGCCGCCCAACATGCGGCAGAGGCGCGGCTTGTTGCGGCAAAGATCAATATGGATAAACTGGTTCCGCTGGTGCAGAGCAACGTGGTCTCGGATATTCAACTTAAAGGTGCGCAGGCTGATTATCAGGTTGCTCAGGCTGCTGTTGAACAGGCGAAGGCGGCTCTCCGTTCTGCTTCGCTCAATCTCGGTTATACGATTATCAAGGCTCCTGTCAGCGGTTATATCGGAAAAATTCCCTTCAGAATAGGGACTCTTGTCACGAAAAATCAGGCGGGATGGTTGACTTTGCTCAGTGATGTCAGCGAGGTGTATGCCTATTTCAGCATGAGTGAGCTTGACTATATTCGCTTCAAAAAGCAGTTTACCGGTTCGTCAATGCAACAGGCGCTTCGTCAGGTTCCTCCGGTTTCGCTGCTGCTGGCCGATGGCAGCCGTTTCAGTGAAAAAGGCTCTATCACAACGGTGAGCGGGCAGTTTGACCAGGCAACGGGATCGGTCAGGGTAAGAGCGGTTTTCCCCAATCGCCAGGGCCTGTTGCGTTCAGGAAATACCGGTACGGTGGTGATGGAATCGCTTTATCATCAGGCGCTTATGGTGCCGCAGGCTTCGACGGTTGAACTGCAGGACAAGGTCTTTGTGTTACTGCTCGACAAGGGCAACAAGGTGAGGAAACAGGCAATTACCGTGGCTGCAAGAAATACCGACAGCTATGTGGTGAGTTCCGGCCTGAACGAGGGCGATACTTTTGTGGTGGTGGGTGTTGACAAATTGCAGGATGGCGCTGTGATTACCCCGGTCAGGAGCACTCCTTTTGCAGGGGAGACAAAAAAATAAGAGTGCCACTGATGGAGAAATTTTTTCCGCAGTGTGCGGACGAGCTAAACGTATTGAGTGATGTTTGAACGATTTATTTCCAGACCGGTTCTCGCGACGGTCATATCGGTTATTTTGGTGATTCTCGGTCTTGTCGGGATGAATCAGTTGGCAATTACCCGGTTTCCGGATATTGCTCCTCCGAGCGTATCGGTGAGCGCCAGTTATCCCGGTGCAAGCGCTGAGACGGTTGGTCGCTCTGTGGCTCCACCCCTCGAAGAGGCCATCAATGGCGTGGAAAACATGACCTACATGACCTCCACCTCTGCCAATGATGGCTCCCTCTCCATTACCGTCTTTTTCAAGCAGGGTACCAACCCTGACCAAGCGGCGGTAAATGTGCAAAACCGTGTGTCGCAGGCGACAAGCCGCCTGCCTGCCGAGGTGAACCAGATCGGTGTGACGACAGTCAAGCGCCAGAACAGCCAGATTATGCTGATCAATCTGGCCAGCAAGGTAGCTCACTACGATACGATATTTTTGCAGAACTATGCCAAAATCAATATTGTCGATGATTTGTCCAGGGTGCCGGGTGTTGGCCAGGTGTCGGTCTATGGCAACCTTGACTATTCAATGCGTATCTGGCTGCGGCCAAAGCAGATGGCGGCCTACAAGGTTACACCACAAGAGGTCGCTGCAGCTATTCAGAGCCAGAATCTGGAGGCTGCTCCCGGATCGTTTGGTGAAAATAGTGATCAGGCAATGCAGTATGTGATGAAGTACAAGGGGAAGAATCGCTATCCCGGCGAGTATGAAACTATGGTGATTCGATCAAACCCCGATGGTTCACTGCTCAAGCTTGGCGATATTGCCCGCGTAGAGTTTGGTGCCTACCGTTATACGGTCAATACCAAAGCAAATGGAGAGTCTGCAGTGGTTCTTGCGGTTTTTCAGGCTCCAGGTTCAAATGCCAACAAGGTTGAAATTGGTCTTCGCAAGGCCCTCGAAAAGGTCTCCGTCTCTTTCCCGACAGGCATCACCTACTCGATTCCCTACAGCTCCAAAAAGGTGGTTGATGAGTCCATTACCCAGGTGATTCATACGCTGATTGAAGCCTTTCTGCTGGTCTTTCTGGTGGTCTTTATCTTCCTGCAGGACTTGCGTTCCACCCTTATTCCCGCCATTGCCGTTCCGGTAGCCATCATTGGCACCTTTTTCTTTATGAATCTCTTTGGCTTTTCCATCAATGTTCTGACGCTTTTCGGGCTTGTGCTGGCGATTGGGATTGTGGTGGATGATGCCATTGTGGTGGTAGAGGCGGTTCATGCCAAAATGGAGCAGAAACGTTATCCAGCCAAAGTTGCCACCGTCTCGGCAATGCGGGAGATTACGAAAGCCATTGTCACCATCACGCTGGTCATGTCCTCCGTCTTTTTGCCGGTTGGCTTTCTTGAAGGATCAACGGGTGTCTTTTATCGACAGTTTGCCTTTACGCTGGCCATTGCCATTCTTATTTCAGCCGTAAACGCACTGACGCTGAGTCCCGCGCTTTGCGCCCTCTTTTTGACAAATCTGCACGATCCTGATGGCGGCCCCGGTAACCATCATAAACTCAAGAAATTTGGCGGCTTCGGACAGCGCTTTTTTACCAGCTTTAATGCCGGCTTTGAGGCGATGAAGCGAAAATATCTCGGCGCTCTTGTATATCTCATCCGAAACAAGCGACTCACCTTTGGCGCTCTTGGTGTGGTGATAGCCCTCTCCTTCTGGCTCTTCAAAATTATGCCGACAGGCTTTATTCCTGATGAGGATAATGGCTTTGTGATTGTCTCCGTCACTTTGCCACCGGGCGCTTCATTGCAGCGTACGCAGAAGACGCTCGACAACGCAACCACGACGCTGCGCTCCATGCCCTCAGTGCGCAAGGTGATTGAGGTCGCCGGGATAAACATTCTCACCCGAAGCTCTTCGCCCTCATCCGGCCTGCTTTTTGTGCAACTGCGCGATCATCAGGATCGGGGTGCCGAAGGCGATATCAAGAAAATTCTTGCCACAATGTCGAAGAAGTTGAGCAACCGGGATGGTTCGTTCTTTGCCCTTGCGCAGCCAACAGTGCCTGGCTTCAGTACGGTCGGTGGTCTTGAGTTTGTGCTGCAGGATCGCAGCGGTGGCTCGATCGACAAGTTCAGCGGGATATCGAAGGGGTTTCTTGACGCATTGATGAAGCGGCCGGAAATCGGGTTTGCCTTTACCAACTTTAAAGCCACCTATCCGCAGTATGAGCTTGAGCTGGATAATATCAAGGCTGCTCAGCTTGGGGTAAATGTCAAAGAGATCATGACCGTTTTGCAGGCCTATTATGGCAGTGTGCAGGCATCGGATTTCAACCGCTTTGGCAAATATTATCGTGTGGTGATGCAGGCCGAGCCTTCGGAACGCACTGAGCCATTGTCACTGAACGGGGTTTTTGTCAAAAATTCCAGAGGTGATATGGTGCCGGTTTCATCGCTCATTACTCTTAAAAAGGTATATGGCACCGAGTCGGTTGACCATTTCAACCTTTTCAACGCCATTTCAATCAACGCAGTCGTCAAGCCGGGTTTCAGTACCGGTCAGGCAATCAAGGCGGTTGAAGAGGTCTCCATGAGCACATTGCCGTCGGGCTACACTTATGACTGGAAAGGACAGAGCAGGGAGGAGATTGAATCAACCGGCGGGCTGCTCTTTATTTTTCTGCTCTCGATCCTCTTTGTCTACTTCCTGTTGGCAGCTCTTTACGAAAGCTATCTGCTTCCTCTTGCGGTGATGTTTTCGATACCGACAGGGCTGCTTGGTGTTTTTCTCGGTATCAAACTGGCCGGTATTGAGAACAATATATATGTCCAGGTTGCTGTTATTATGCTGATCGGGCTCCTTGCCAAAAATGCTATTTTGATTGTCGAGTTTGCCCTGCAGCGGAGAGTTTCAGGCAGTACGCTCTCTGCAGCGGCTATTGAAGGGGCAAAAGCGAGGCTTCGCCCTATTCTGATGACCTCTCTTGCCTTTATCGCAGGACTGTTGCCGCTTCTCTTTGTTAGCGGGCCTGCGGCTCAGGGTAACCACTCGATTGGCGCTGCGGCTATCGGTGGAATGCTGGTTGGCATGGTGCTTGGTATTTTTGTGGTTCCGGTGTTGTTTGTCACCTTCCAGTATCTTCAGGAGCGCATTACCGGAGTGGCATCTCCAATTGTTGAGGCAGGGGAGCTACTTGAAGAGGTGCTCATTGAAGAAAAAGCGCGCTCACAGAAACTATCTTGATGTTTTAAAAGAGGTTATGAAAAAAAAGAGGGATGTTGTTATATCGACAGGAATGCTTTTTCTTGTCGGCTTCAGTATGGCAGGGTGCAGTGGCAGTCGAGAGTCAGTGCAGCGTGCTGGTGCATTTCCGGCAAGTTATCGTGGCGCTTCACCGGTGGTTTCGGTTGCACCTCCTGATACGGTTATCGCCAAGCTCCCCTATAAAATATTTTTTGCTGACCAGCCATTGCAAGCGCTGATTGATACGGCTGTGGAGAACAATATTGATCTTCAGGTAGCCGTAAAAAATATCGATTATGCTCAGCAAACGCTGAATGCTTCAAAACTTGTAACTCTTCCAGCATTAAGTCTTGGAGGACAGGGCATTCGAAACTACTCATCCGACAACGGGGTCAAGAAAACTCCTGAGGAGTATATTGCTTCAGCGTCAGCCTCCTGGGAACTTGATGTCTGGGGGAAAATTCGAAGCAGGAGTCAATCAGTGCTTGCCTCATATCTAAAAACAGAGGAGGCTGCCAAAGCGGTGCGGACACGGTTGGTGGCCGATGTGGCGGCAGGTTATTACAATCTTCTTATGCTGGATGAACAGCTTGCGGTATCAAAGAAAAATTTGGCTCTTGCCGATACAACACTGAAGATGATCCAGCTTCAGTATACCGCTGGACAGGTTAATGATCTTGCCATAAAGCAGCAGGAGGCATCGCGGTTATCGATTGCCGGTTCAATTCCACTTATTGAGCAGAATATCGTGCTGCAGGAGAATGCGTTGAGTACACTTTCCGGAAAAATACCGGGTTCGATTAACCGAAATCAATCGCTTTTTAATGTGAATGTGGTTGACAATGTTTCAGTCGGAATTCCTGCAGCCATGCTTCAGAACCGCCCCGATGTGCGTGCTGCTGAACTTGCGGTCAAGGGTGCAAATGCCGATATCAATGAAGTGGGGGCAACTTTTTATCCCTCTCTTGTTATTACTGCCCAGGGAGGAGTGAGCGCCCTTAAGGCAAGTGAGTGGTTTTCTCTTCCGGGCTCCTTGTTCGGGATGTTGCAGGGCTCGTTGCTTCAGCCGCTGTTTCAGCGTGGGCAATTGAAAGCAAGCTATGAGCAGTCAATAATTAAACGGGATCAGGCTGAACTTGGATTCAAGCAATCGGTGTTGAAAGCGGTAGCCGAGGTCTCCGATGCCCTTGTACGGCTTGAGAAGATAAAGGCGCAGGAGCTTATCGCAGAGGCTCGTGTTGCCACGTTGCGGGTTGCGGTTACCAATGCCGGAATGCTCTTCAAGAGCGGGATGGCGACCTGGCTTGAAGTTATTGTTGTACAGAGCAATTCGCTTGCCGCAGAGCTTTCACTTGCCGATTTGCGGAGGCAGCACCTTGCTGCCATGGCAGAGCTCTATCGTTCAGTTGGCGGTGGTTGGCGGTAGGGTGATCGTGCAATATGAAAAATTAATAATGGTGCCGTAAAAAAACGATATACAATGGACACTCAAGGATATAATGCGACGGTTATCGGTAAAATCATGATTACTCCAGATATCATGATCTTTACGATCAATGCCGATGAAGCAAGAGCAGAGTTTGAGGCTGGACAGAATATGCTGCTTGGCCTTTATGGGTACGAGAAGCGATCCTCCAATTCGGAACCGGAGTCTGCTCCTGCTGAAGAGCACAAGCTTATCAAAAGGCCCTATTCAATTGCCTCTGCAAAGTCAGAGACTCGCCAGATTGAGTTTTACATTTTACAAGTCAAGTCCGGTCAGTTGACCTCAAGGCTCTTTAATCTCAACATTGGTGACAGGCTCTATGTCGGCACAAAGATAAGCGGACTTTTTCGTCTTGATGAAACACCAGAAGGCAGTGATATTGTTATGGTTGCAACAGGAACCGGCATTGCTCCCTATATCAGTTTTCTGCGCTCACATATTGTTGAGCGACCAGAGAGTAAAATGGTGGTCATTCAGGGTGCGGCTCATCGCTGGGATCTTGGCTACTACAGTGAATTGACCTTTCTTGAAAAAACTTATGCGAACTTTTTTTATGTCCCGACGCTGACCGATGCAGACGATCGCTGGGATGGTTATCAGGTATGTATTGAAGACCTCTTGCGCAATGAGGTGCTGCAAAATGAATTTAACATTTCACCAGATCCTGAACGAACCCACTTCTTTGTGAGTGGAAAACCCGAGATGGTTGCTCATGTGTCGGAATGGCTTCACGATTTTGGTTATACACGCCATCATCCAGACGATCCGGGAGAGCTGTATGTCGAGGAGTTTTGACCTCTCAGTGTGAAGCGAACACTCTATCCAATTGAGCGACTTGTTCATCAATAAAGTTTGGCTCAAAGGGCAGACACAAAAGGCATCAAGTTAGACGATACCACTTGGCAACGGTTTGCTGCTTTGGCACGTATTCGCGACCGATCGCCGCACTGGCTTATATGTAAAACAATCGAAACATTTTTAGATAGCGAAAAAAACGACGAGCGAGAAAAACGCGAGGATATGGAACGTTGGGAACGTTGGAACGCAAGATAACGGAAAGTCTCAATTACGTTATACAGAGCTCACCAAGCCCCGGATTTTTTCCAGTGCAAGCAGCATATCTTCGGGTAGTGGTGCTGTAAAAGAGAGTGTCTCACGGCTGGTGGGCTGCTGAAAGGAGAGGGTTTCGGCGTGCAGTGCCTGGCGCGGCAGCAGCTCAAGCAGGTTTTTGACGAAGCCTTCGCTTTTGCTGAAGGGGAGGGTGCGCAGTGAGGCCCCTCCGTAGGTTTCATCACCAAGGATCTGGTGGCCAAGGTGTTGCAGGTGTGCCCTGATCTGGTGGGTTCGTCCCGTATGCAGGGTGAGCGAGAGCAGCGAAAACCAGTGGAGATTTTCGGTGATGCTGTAGTCCGTGATGGCCGTTTTTCCATCCTTTCCTTCGTAGGGAAAATTTGCCATCACCTTCCGGTCTCTTTTCGACCGCCCGATATTGGTTGTTATGGTGCCTGAGGGAGGGTTGGGAACTCCCCACACCATTGCTTTATAGATCTTTATCACTTTGCGATCAGCGAACTGGCGGGCAAGACGGTGGAGAGCCACAGGATTTTTTGCGACAATGATAAGTCCTGAGGTGTTCTTGTCGAGCCGGTGTACAATGCCGGGGCGCAGTTCTGACTTGTCGAGCTCCTCGGCATCCTTGCCGATGTGGTGCAGAATCGCGTTGGCCAGCGTGCCCGTCCAGTTGCCGAATGCCGGATGAACAACCATGCCCGGTTTTTTATTGATAACCATCAGATCATTATCTTCGTACATGATCTCAATCGGAATATCTTCCGGTGCCAGTTCCGGTGCGGGTGGCCGAAGAAAGGTCATCTGAATAACATCGCATGATTTGATGTGGTAATTCGATTTGACGATTTTTTCATTGACCAGCACCCGCCCCTCTTCGATTGCCTCCTGCACCTTGTTGCGCGTGGCGTTTTCCACCTGGCGTGTCAGGTATTGGTCAATGCGCATTGGGGTTTGCACGCGGCTGACCTGAAGGGTGAGTTTTTTTGGTTCAAGAGGAGTCTCTTCCACCGATTCCGATTCGTTTTTAATCAACTGTTTTTGCATTTTCCAAAACTTGAACACTATCGCCAGAACACTTGCGGAGTCAGTATAACAAAACCATACCATATCTGCTATGTTCTTTGGTATATCGCCTTGAGGTTACTGCTGAACTGCTGGCCGGGACGGAGCAAGCCCCGTCAAACCCTCTTAAAGTGTAAAAGAGGCCCTGTAAAATGCTTTGCGCATGGTAACTTTTTGAAAACCATTTTCTATTGTCTTTTCAAAAGTATAAATTAGGCCTCTATAAATTAGCTTCTAAACAGTAAGCCTTTTCCGGTGAATGAGTTCACAGGCGGAGGTATCAACCAAACGACCAATTATGACTCAGACTGAACCAGTTGCAAAAAAAACTGCTGCAAAAAAACCAGTTGCGGCAAAGGCAAAGGCAGTATCAGAGGCGAAGGCAGTCAAGCCATCTGCAAAAAAGAGGTCTGGCCAGGCATTTCCTTTTACCGCAATTGTTGGTCAAGAGGAGATGAAACTCAGTCTGATTCTCAATATTATTGACTCGAGAATTGGTGGTGTGCTTGTTATGGGCCACAGGGGTACAGGAAAGAGTACTACCGTGAGGGCGCTTGCTGAAGTGCTTCCGTTTATCGAAAGGGTTGCCGGTGATACCTATAATCGTACGGTTGAACAGTATATTGAGGGTGAAGAGGATAAAAAAGGTAGCAAGGCAATTGATCCTGCAACGCTCAAGGTAGAGCAGATTCCGGTTCCGGTGGTTGATCTTCCGCTTGGCGCTACCGAAGACCGTGTTTGCGGTACCATCGATATCGAACAGGCTCTGACCAGCGGTGTGAAGGCTTTTGAGCCTGGTCTTCTTGCGCAGGCGAACCGTGGCTTCCTCTATATTGATGAGGTGAACCTGCTTGATGATCACCTTGTCGATGTTCTGCTCGATGTTGCTGCCAGCGGCAGAAACGTCGTTGAACGTGAAGGTATCAGTATTCGTCACCCTGCGCGTTTTGTGCTTGTGGGCTCAGGTAACCCTGAAGAGGGCGAGCTTCGTCCTCAGCTTCTTGATCGTTTTGGTCTTCATGCCCGTATCATCACGATTCTTGATATTGAGAAAAGAGTTGCTATTGTCAAACTTCGCCGTGAGTTTGACGACGACCCTGATGCGTTTATGCATAAATACAACAAGGAGCAGCTGAAGCTTCAGAAGAAGATTCAGACCGCTAAAGATCTGTTGCCGCAAGTGACCATGACCGACGAGGTGCTCACCGATATTGCCAAGCTCTGTATGAACCTTGGTATTGATGGTCATCGCGGTGAACTCACCATTACCCGTACTGCCCATGCCCATGCCGCATACAAGGGAGAGACTGTGGTGACCATGCAGCATGTCAAGGAGATTGCAGGGCTCTGTCTGCGCCATCGTCTGCGTAAAGATCCTCTGGAGACCCTTGATGCTGGTGAAAAAATTGATCGTGAACTCGCTAAAATCCTTGGAGAAGCGGAAGCTGTATAATGATAGCTTTTACCGATATTGTAGGGATGGATCTGGCCAAGCAGGCGCTCATGCTGCTGGCCGTTGATTCTGAACTTGGCGGTGTTGTCATCCCTTCTGCTGTTGGGTCGGGAAAATCGACACTTGCCAGGGCGTTTGCTGATATTCTTCCTGAAAGCACCCCTTTTGTGGAGCTCCCCCTGAACGTGACCGAAGATCGTCTGATCGGTGGCGTTGACCTTGAAGCCACTCTTGCTACAGGTCTCCGCGTGGTTCAGCATGGTGTGCTCTCCAAAGCGCATGGTGGCGTGCTCTATGTGGATTCTCTCAGTCTGCTCGATAGCTCTGCTGTTTCGCATGTCATGGATGCCATGTCGCGTGGTGAAGTACTTGTTGAGCGCGAAGGGCTCAGTGAGGTGCATCCTGCGAAGTTCATGCTTGTGGGCACTTATGATCCAACCGATGGTGAGGTGCGCATGGGGCTGCTCGACCGGATTGGCATCATTGTTCCCTTTACCGCGCAGAACGACTATCGGGCTCGCAAGAAGATTGTCAAGATGGTTATGGGTACAAGGGATGCAGAAGATACTCGGGATGAGTTGAACATGCTTGCCGGTTTTATCAATGCAGCGAAAGAGCAGTTGCCGCATGTCTCCATCACTGACGATCAGATTCGGGCGCTGATTCAGACAGCCATCAGCCTTGGTGTTGAGGGAAATCGCGTTGATATTTTTACGGTTCGGGCGGCTATAGCCTCTGCGGCTCTTGCCCAACGCAGCGATGTTGATGAGGAGGATATGAAGCAGGCCATCAAGCTGGTCCTTATCCCCCGGGCAACGCGAATGCCGGAGAAGGAGGCTGAATCGAATGAGGCGCCTCCGCAAGAGGAGATGCCACCGGAGGAGCCAGAAGCTGAGGATGAGGAGGCACCATCCGATACCCCTGATGCCGAAGCTGAAGAGGAGCAGAAGGAGACTCCCGACATGATTGAGGAGCTGATGATGGAGGCAATTGAGATGGAGCTACCTGACAATATTCTCAATATCTCCCTGGCATCAAAGAAGAAGGCGACCACGGGAAGCCGTGGTGAGGCGCTCAACAACAAGCGAGGCCGTTTTGTGCGATCACAGCCGGGTGAGATGCGCAGTGGCAAAGTTGCTCTTATTCCAACGCTTATCTCTGCTGCACCGTGGCAGGAGACTCGCCGCCGCGACAGCAAGATGGCTGGCAGACCAAAAACGGCGCTGCTTATCACCAAGGATGATGTCAAGATCAAGCGTTTCCGCGACAAGTCCGGCACGCTCTTTATTTTTATGGTGGATGCCTCTGGCTCCATGGCTCTGAACCGTATGCGTCAGGCGAAAGGCGCTGTAGCAAGTCTTTTGCAGAACGCCTATGTGCACCGCGACCAGGTAGCTCTTATTTCGTTTCGTGGCAAGCAGGCCCAGGTGTTGCTACCCCCATCCCAGAGCGTCGATCGCGCAAAGCGTGAGCTTGATGTTCTTCCGACTGGAGGGGGCACACCGCTTGCATCAGCCCTCTATCTTGGCTGGGAGACGGCAAAACAGGCACGCACCAAGGGCATTACCCAGGTGATGTTTGTGCTGATTACCGATGGTCGTGGCAATATTGGCCTGCAGGCAACCTTTGACCCAACTGCGGAAAAAGCTACCAAGGAGGAGCTTGAGAAGGAGGTGGAGGCGCTCTCACTCTCCATCCAGGCTGATGGTGTTGCCGCTATCGTCATTGATACCCAGATGAACTATCTTTCGAGGGGTGAAGCACCCAAACTTGCCCAGAAGCTCGGAGGTCGCTATTTTTACCTGCCCAACGCAAAAGCCGAACAGATTGTTGAAGCAGCAATGAGCTTTTAGGCGCGACGGTACATACCTATACGTCAAAGGACGTTGCCTTCTATTTGGGGCAACGTCTTTTTTTTGCCTAAATGACATCCCTGTGATCGGATTCAAATCAGGTATAGCTATTTTACGTTAATATTATTCGGCAGAATAATCACCGAGAGCGTTGTCGGAAAGCTCATTTCGGAATTATTCCCCTTCTTTTATACATTAGGGTTATGCCGTTTTAATCTCGCGTTATGAACGTGACACTCTAATTTGTATACCATGTCTCATCTTCGTAAAATTGTTGCTGTTGTTGGCCTTGAGCAGTACAACGCCGGTCTCTGGAAAAAAATCAAGGGGCTTCTTGCCAGCGAAGCTGAACTGACCCAGTTGAGTGATATTGATCTGGAAAAAAAGAATCCTGAAGCAGCGAAAGCAATTCAGGAGGCCGATTGTGTTTTTATGAGCATGATCAACTTCAAGGAGCAGATCGACTGGTTTAAGCAGCAGCTCGAGCTGGCCACCAATGAGAAGACCATTTTTATTTTTGAGTCTATGCCTGAAGCGATGGCTCTGACCAAAGTGGGGAGTTATTCCGTCGGTGATGGAAAGGCCGGGATGCCCGATATGGTTAAAAAAGTGGCGAAAATGCTGGTGAAGGGGCGCGATGAGGATGCCCTTTACGGCTACATGAAGCTGATGAAAATCATGCGCACCATTTTGCCGCTTGTGCCCAACAAGGCCAAGGATTTCAAGAACTGGCTCATGGTCTACTCCTATTGGATGCAGCCGACAGCGGAGAATATCGCCAACATGTTCCGGCTGATTCTTCGTGAATATTTTAATGAGCCGGTCAAGGTCGGGGCGATTGTTGATGTGCCGAATATGGGGATTTACCATCCCGATGCGCCAGCATACTTCACTGATATCAAGAGTTATAAAAACTGGCAGAAAAAGCGCGGGATAAATATGGACAAGGGGCAGAAAATTGGACTCCTCTTTTTCCGCAAACATCTGCTGCAGGAGAAAACCTACATCGACAACACCATTCGAGTGTTGGAAAAGCAGGGGATTCGTCTGTTTCCATCGTTTGTGATGGGAGTTGAGGGTCATGTTCTTGTGCGGGACTGGCTGGTCAAGGAGAATATTGATCTTCTGATTAATATGATGGGTTTTGGGCTTGTGGGTGGTCCTGCCGGCTCAACCAAGCCGGGCATTGCGGCCGAAGCACGTCATGAAATCATGACAAAACTGGATGTACCCTATATGGTGGCCCAGCCTCTTTTGACCCAAGGGTTTGAGTCATGGAAAGAGCTTGGAGTCTCTCCGATGCAAATCACCTTCACCTATGCTATTCCTGAAATGGATGGTGCTATCTCCCCCGTGATACTTGGAGCTTTGCAGGATGGCAAGATTGAGACTGTCCACGAGCGTCTCGAACGGCTGGCTCTTCTGGTCAGCAAGTTTCTTCGGCTGCGGGCGACAGCAAATCGTGACAAGAAGGTGGCATTTATTGTCTATGACTATCCTCCCGGTCTTGGCAAAAAAGCCACAGCAGCGCTGCTTGATGTTCCGAGGACACTCTTTGCCACCCTGCAGAGGCTCAAAAAAGAGGGGTATAATGTCGGCAAGCTTCCCGAATCATCTGATGCTCTCTTTGAGGCGATTGATCGGGCAACTGAGTACCAGATCATGCAGCATAAGCCTGATGCTGTGAAGGTGAGTTATGATGGATTTAAAGTGTTGACCACGTCGAGGGAGCGTGAGCGAATTGAGGAGCGGTGGCAGAAATTTCCTGGTGAGATTGTGCCGATTGGCGATCATGATGTTTTTGTGGGGGGGCTGCGATTTGGCAACATCTTTATTGGTGTTCAACCCCGTATCGGCGTGCAGGGTGACCCCATGCGCTTGCTTTTTGACAAGTCAAACACGCCGCATCACCAGTATATTGCCTTTTACCGCTGGATAAGCCGGGAATTTGAGGCACATGCCATGGTGCATGTGGGAATGCATGGTTCGGTTGAGTGGATGCCGGGACTGCAGACAGGTCTTACCGGTGACTGCTGGCCGGATGCCCTGCTCGGGGAGGTGCCGCATTTTTACATCTATCCGGTCAATAACCCCAGTGAATCAACCATTGCCAAACGGCGTGGTCTTGCCACCATGGTCTCCCATGTGGTGCCACCCCTCTCTCGTGCTGGTCTCTACAAGGAGCTGCCTGCACTGAAAGAGCTGCTGGTCGATTTTCGTGAGAGGAATCTTGCGGCATCCGGTTCGTTTGAAGGTCAGGGTGACGGTTCGGGTATTGAGGAGGCGGTTATGCAGAAAGCGGAGCTGCTCAATTTGACTGACGACTGTCCCCGCCGTGAACAGGAGGGGTTCGCCGATTATGTCAGCCGCCTGTATATCTATATTAGCGAGCTTGAAAACCGCCTTATCTCCAATTCACTCCACGTCTTCGGTGAGGCAAGTCCTCCCGAGGCACAGATTATTACGGTTACCGAAACGCTGAAAAACCGTGAAGAGGATTCAAGGACGTTACCGTCGCTTCTCATGAGCGCATCGGGCAAGAACGGTCATTTCAGCAGTTATGAAGAGCTGAGTAGTCGGTCGAGAAAGGGCGAAGAGGAGGCTATCCGCCTGCGGGAGTGGGTTGACGGTGCCTGCAGGGATTTTGTTCAGCAGGCGCTGTTTGACCGCAAAAATGTCTTGTCGGCCTTTGCCTCGGTAACTGGAGGAGCCACACTTCCTGTTGAGTATACTCCCTTTGTTGAGCAGTTGATCAGGGAGGGCTCTCAGCTCCTCTTTGCGCTGCGCGATAATACTGGTGAGATGGATGCTCTCATGAAGGTGCTTGATGGTCGCTATATCTCTTCGGGGCCGGGTGGTGACCTTGTTCGTGACGGCGTGAATGTGCTCCCTTCCGGTCGTAACATTCACTCCATTGATCCGTGGAGGATTCCGTCTGTGCTTGCCTTCAAGCGTGGCTCGCTCATTGCCGACAGTATCGTTAAAAAGCATCTGGAGGAGAGTGGGGGCGAGTATCCAGAAACCATTGCCCAAGTGCTCTGGGGGCTTGATACTATCAAGACCAAGGGAGAGGCTGTCGCGGTGGTGATCAGGCTGCTTGGCGCTGAACCGGCGTACGATGCGTTTGGTAAAATCAGCCACTACAGTCTTGTGCCGCTTGAGAAGCTGCGCCGTCCCCGTATTGATGTGCTCATGCAGCTCAGCCCTATTTTCCGCGATGCGTTTGGGCTGCTTATGGATCAGCTCGACCGGCTTGTCAAAGAGGCGGCCAAAGCTGATGAGCCGGAGGAGATGAACTTTGTTAAAAAACATGTTAATGAGGCGCTTGCCTCCGGGATGGAGTTGGAGAGTGCAACGGCTCGCCAGTTTACCCAGGCACCGGGCGCTTATGGCACCTATGTGGATGACATGATTGAGGATTCAGCATGGGAGACGGAAAACGATCTTGACGATCTCTTTATTCGTCGCAACTCCAGCGCTTATGGCGGTGGCCGGAAAGGGGGGAATGAATCAGCAATTTTGCAGAAAATGCTTGGCTCGGTTGACCGGGTGGTGCATCAGGTTGACTCCACCGAATTTGGGATTTCCGATATTGATCATTACTTCTCATCATCCGGCTCACTGCAGCTTGCTGCACGTCGCCGGAACACGAAGGGTGGCGATATCAAGCTCAACTATGTTGAGTCGTTTACCTCCGATATCAAGGTTGATGATGCCGAAAAATCGCTCCGCATTGAATACCGTTCAAAACTGCTCAATCCCAAGTGGTTTGAGGGAATGCTCAAGCATGGCCACAGCGGTGCCGGTGAAATCAGCAACCGTGTCACCTACATGCTTGGCTGGGATGCAGTCACCAAGAGTGTGGACGACTGGGTCTATAAAAAAACCGCAGAGACCTACGCGCTTGATCCCGAGATGAGGGAGCGGCTTGCAACCCTCAATCCGCAGGCCATCAAGAATATTGTCGGTCGTATGCTTGAAGCGCATGGTCGCGGTATGTGGAAAGCTGATCAGAATATGATTGATGAGCTGCAGGAGATTTACGCCGATCTTGAGGATCGGCTGGAGGGGATGACTGACGACAAATAGCTTGTAATGGCTGGGGCCGTTGCCTGCCTGGAGTTGCAAACCTGGTTAGTCAATCATGGAGTTGTGTATGGAATTTTTAAACGAACGATAAAATGTGGAGGTTTTTGATATGGGTCCAGTCTAATCCCGAAAATATGGTGAAAGCTGCCGTAGGAGTTGCAGGCGGTGCGGCTTTGATTGCTCCTGCCGCTCCAGTTTTTGCACCGGTTGCCATGCCTGCGTTGCATGGCCTTGCCGGTATTGCTGTGGTGGGGCTTGGTATTTTTGCTGTTGGTTCGCTTGTGGTTAAAACGGCAGGAGCGCTGAGCAGCATAGGTAATCTTATGACACCAAAGGGTGACGGCAAGGCCGTCGGTTGAGCAGAGGTATTACGATTTGTCTATTTTCCTGTGGTTTTTTTAAGTGCTCTGAAGGGTAAGCGGTAATCACTTGCCCTTCAGAGGCCTTGGAGCCCTGCCGCTGTCTCCCTCCCTACATCGCAGTCGAATAGTTCGGAGCCTCTTTGGTAATTTTGACATCGTGCGGATGGCTCTCCCTGAGTCCGGCCGATGTGATTCGCACAAAGTTTGTCTTGGTTTTCAGCTCTTCAATGGTGGCAACTCCACAGTAGCCCATAGAGGATTTCAAGCCCCCGATTAACTGATAGACCACCTCGTCAAGTGAGCCTTTTGCCGGAATACGCCCCTCAATTCCCTCGGGAACATATTTCTTCGATTCGCTTGACGCATCCTGGAAATAGCGGTCACTGCTTCCATCAGGTTCCGACATGGCGCCGAGAGAGCCCATGCCACGATAGGTTTTGAATTTTCGGCCTTCATAAAGAATTGTTTCACCAGGGCTTTCGTCGGTTCCAGCAAAAATACTGCCGATCATCACCGAATCAGCGCCAGCCGCAAGTGCCTTGGCAATATCGCCGCTGTATTTAACACCACCATCAGCAATGACCGGAGTGTTGGTTTTTGCCGCCTCTTTTGCACAGTTCATGATAGCGGTCAACTGTGGCATACCGACACCAGCGACAATACGAGTGGTACAGATACTGCCAGGGCCAATACCCACTTTTACGCAGTCGGCTCCAGCTTCCACAAGATCTCTGACCGCCTCGGGCGTGGCGACATTCCCGGCAATGATCTGAAGGTCAGGCCAGGTGCTTTTGATAGTCTTGACCATGTCGAGGACGGCTTTGCTGTGGCCGTGAGCTGTATCGACAGCAATAACATCCACACCCGCATCAATCAGAGCACTGACCCGTTCAGGAGTATTGGCGCTGATGCCTACGGCAGCACCAACCCGTAGATGGCCCTGACTGTCCTTGCAGGCATTTGGAAACTGTTTGCGTTTCTGAATATCTCTGAACGTGATAAGCCCCTTAAGGTTTCCATCATTGTCGGTAATAAGCAGTTTCTCAATTTTGTTGGAGAGCAGAATCTCCTCGGCTGTTTGAAGATCGACATCTTCTCGTGCCGTAATGAGATTTTTGCAGGTCATGATCGTGGTAATTGTCGCGTTAAGTTGCGGTCTGATACGAAGATCCCTGTTGGTAACAATACCCTTCAACATCCTATTCTGGTCGCCCTCATGCCTGGGTCGTCCGATGACCGGAATACCGGAAATGGAGTGACGTTGCATCAGGTCAAGTGCATCCTGCATGGTTGCATCTTCGTAGAGTGTAAAGGGATGGCGAATAATGCCACTTTCATAACGCTTCACTTTTGCTACCTCGCGCGCTTGTCCCTCTATGGACAAATTTTTGTGAATAATACCGATACCGCCTGCCCGCGCCAATGCAATAGCCAAACCAGACTCTGTTACGGTGTCCATTGCTGCGCTCACCAACGGAATTTTCAGGGCAATGGTTTTTGTAAGACGACTTTCAGTAACAGTCTCCTTAGGGAGAACTTTTGAATATGCAGGGATAAGTAGTACATCGTCAAACGTCAGCGCTTCATAGAGAATCTTCGTCATGGGCAGAGCAATATTTATTGGAATTTCGGCAAAATCATTTTCGCCAATTTACAAAAAATGAGCGTAGAACGACAATTTAATAGCTCTTTCGATCAACCTGCTAAAAGTACAGTGCAACAGCCGGGTGAAATAATATCATCATGGAATTAGCGATACTCTGCCGGAATACTTTTGAAAATCAAAAATAGAATGTAAATTCCGAACCTTTTTCCCTTACAAGATACGGAGAGGTCGCATAGTTGGTCTAGTGCGCTCGCCTGGAAAGCGGGTAGGGTGTTAAAGCCCTCGAGGGTTCGAATCCCTCCCT
>SESH01057145.1_pt1 | contig 56064 bp, 49 predicted proteins | sample 3171561 | NCBI WGS metagenome assembly SESH01 (sample SAMN10866947, study PRJNA518727) | freshwater metagenome | biome: subpolar coniferous forest; feature: holomictic lake; material: water; isolation source: holomictic Lake 442 2011 16.5 m and 2014 13 m | place: Canada: near Kenora, Ontario
CGGCATCGTCGCAAGCGTTAGCAGCAGCCCGGCGCGGTCGCGGCCGCTCTCACCCATGCCGAGGATGCCGCCGCAGCACACCTTCATGCCTGCATCGCGCACATGGCCAAGTGTGTCGAGCCGGTCCTGATAGGTGCGCGTCGTGATCACCTCGGCGTAGAACTCCGGCGAGGTGTCTAGATTGTGGTTGTAGTAGTCCAGTCCCGCGGTCGCCAGCGCCGCCGCCTGCGACGCACTGAGCATGCCCAGCGTCGCGCAGGATTCGAGGCCCTGCTCGCGCACGACGCGGATCATCTCGATCACGTTGCCGAGGTCCCGATCCTTCGGCGAGCGCCAGGCCGCACCCATGCAGAAACGCGTCGCGCCGGCGGCTTTGGCGCGGGCCGCAGCTGCGGCGACCGCGGCGACCGGCATCAGCGCCTCCCGTTCGACACCGGTGTCGTAGCGAACGCTCTGCGGGCAGTAGGCGCAGTCTTCAGGACAACCGCCAGTCTTGATCGACAGCAGCGTCGATACCTGCACGCGGTTCGGGTCGAAGTGTGCGCGATGGACCCGCTGCGCCTGAAACAGCAAGTCAGCGAACGGCAGCGCGAGCAGCGTCTCGACCTCGGCCAGGGTCCAGTCGTGGCGAACCGCACCGAGGCGGTCGATCAGGGGAGTCGTCATCGGGATCCTCGCTGCGCCCGACGGGCGCTCTGGCCTTGGACGGCGCAGTGTTCGGGGCGCAGGAACCCGTGTCAACCAATTATGTCGCAACAGGTTGACACAAGGCCTGCGCTCAGCGCCGGGTGACGATCCGGGCGCTGTGGTGGACTCCCTCGAGGACGGCAAGCGAACCGGTCGCGATGCCGGCCGCATTCGCCTCATCGGTATCGACGTGCATTTCCAGGCGGAAGTTGTCGCCAACCCGGATCCTCACCTCGCCGAAGGTCAGCTCACGGCCGCCTTCGCCGACGCGGACGTCGACCCGGTCGCCGTTGACGACTCCAAACGCGGCGGCATCGGCCGGCTGCATGTGGATGTGACGCAGCGAGCAGATCACCCCGCGCAGCAGCTCCACCGATCCGGCCGGGCCCTCCAGACGCAGGCCCGGCGTCCGCTCGAGGTCAGCGGACTCGCGCACCGGCGCATCGACGCCCAGCACGAACTCGTCGGTGCGCGAGATCTCGACCTGATCGGCAGCCCGCTCCGGGCCCACAACCCGAACCTGCTCGATCCTGCCGGCCGGCCCCACCAGCACCACGGTCTCGGCGGCCGCGAACTGGCCGGGCTGCGAGATCGGCCGGGCCACCGTGAGGCGCCGGCCGGGCCCGAACAATTGCTCGACGCTGGCGCGCGTCAGGTGCACATGCCGCGCGGAGACGGCGATCGGAATAGGCGCTGTGCTGGCAACGGCATGCCTGCCGTCGACCACCCGACGCGCAGCGGCGGCTATCGCACGATCCGTGTCGCTTGCGACCACCAGTACCGGGCAGCGGCCGTGCTCGGGCGACACCTGAACAACGCGCGTGATCGCGTCGACCCGCGCATCACGGTTGCGATCCTCGTCGATCTCGGCGCCCAGAAAACCCAGTCGTTCAACGATCCGCCGGCGCAGCGCCGGGCTGTGTTCGGCCACGCCACCGGTGAACACGATCGCATCCACACCGCCCATCGTGGCGACGGCAGCGCCGATGTACTTGCGTACCCGGTGCGCGTAGATCTGCAACGCCAACCGGCAGCCGGCGTCGCCCTCACGTGCGCGCCGCTCGAGCACCCGCATGTCGGCGGTCCCCGTCAGGCCGAGCAAGCCCGCGCCATGGTTCAGCAGGCGCTCAAGATCGGCGTGCGTATGGCCGGCACGTAGCAATTCCAGCAGCACACCCGCGTCCAGATCGCCCGCGCGGGTCGCCATGACCAGACCCTCGAGCGGCGTCATGCCCATGCTGGTATCGACGCTGCGGCCGTATTCGACCGCACACACGCTGGCGCCCGCGCCCAGGTGGCAGCTGACGATGCGCAGCGCGGTTCGCTCGACGCCGAGCCAGCCGGCGGCGGCCGCCGTCGCCGCATCGTGACTGAGCCCGTGGAACCCATAGCGACGCAGGCCATGCCGCTCGGCGAGCTCACGCGGCAGCGCGTACTCGCGGGCGCGGCGCGGCAAGGTAGAGTGAAACGCGGTGTCGAAGACCGCCACATGCGGCACGGCCGGCAGGCGTGCACGCGCGGCGCGCAGGCCCTCGAGGGCGGCGGGATTGTGCAGTGGCGCGAAGCGGCCGAAGTCGGCGATCGCAGCCTCGACCGCGGTATCCGCCAGCACCGGCACGCTGTAGCGATCGCCGCCGTGCACCACGCGATGGCCAACGGCCACGAGGTCAGGGCCCTGCACGCCGTGCAGCGCCAGTTCGTCGAGCAGCAGATGCACCGCCGCCCCCACCCCGACAACGGCGACCGGGCGGGGGACTCCCTCGACCCACAGCTGCGGCGCAGTGCCCAGGTCGTCCAGCATCAGGTGGTGGTGGCGGACGCCCGCCTCGTCCACGACCGCCGCCTTGACCGAGGTGCTGCGACAGCTGAGGGCCAGGACCGACCGACCCGACTGCAGGCTCTGCTTCGACACTACGACCGCCTCTGGGATTAGAATCGCCTATGGGCACCGCTAACGATCACGACGCCTCGCTGTCATTCTACCGCCGGGTATTTGGACTGTGCGTGACAGCGCTGCTCGCCTTCCTCCTCTATAAGGTCGTCCGCCCCTTCCTCGCGCCCTTCGCGTGGGCGACGGTGATCGCTTACCTGATGCATCCGCTGCAGGCACGGCTGCAGGCACGGCTGGGCGGTCGCGCCGGACTTAGCGCCGGACTACTTACCGGCACCTGCTTCGCTGTGCTGGTCGGCCCGCTGATGGCGCTCGGCGCTGCCTTCGCCTCGCAGGCGGCGCTGCTGGTGACCTCGCTGCAGCAGCTCGTGCAGCGCCTGCAAATCGGCAGCATCGACGACCTGATCGCACTGCCCGCCGCACAGGAAATCATCGGCTGGATCGAGCAACACCTGCCAGTCACCGCAGAACAGCTGCGCAACTGGGCCGTCAACGGTGCGCAGCAGTTGCTCACACCGCTGGCGACGCTGGGTGGCCGCGCCTTCTTCGGTGCGTTCGGCACGGTGATCAGCTTCACGCTGACCTTGTTTTTGCTGTTCTTCCTGCTGCGCGACGGGCGGCTCCTGCTCGAGGCCGTGCTGGGCCTGATTCCGATCGAGGGCTTTCGCAAGCAACGGCTGCTGCATCATCTGGGCGAGGTAACGCGCGCGGTCGTGTTCGGCACGCTGGCCACCTCCATCGTGCAGGGCATCTCGGTGGCGATCGGCTTTCGCCTCGTCGGCCTGCCGTCACCGATCGTGTTTGGCGTGCTCGCTGCGATCGTGTCGGTGCTGCCGGTGGGCGGCACCGCGTTTGTGTGGGGCCCGGCCACCGTGTGGCTGTACGCCACCGGCCACTCCGGCGCCGGAACGTTCATGCTGCTGTGGGGCGCGCTGATCGTCGGCCTCGCCGACAACCTGTTGCGGCCGTTGCTAATTTCCGGGCGCGGTGCGGTGCCCACGCTCGCCGTATTCGTCGGCGTGCTCGGCGGACTGGCCGCGTTCGGCATGGTCGGCATGTTCCTCGGTCCGGTCGTGATCGCGCTATTCGTCGCTTTGGTACGCTTCGCAGACGAGTCGCTCGCGACTCGATAGACTCTCGCCCGTGCAACCCGAAGACCTACTCAAGCACCTCAATGAGGCGCAGCGTGCGGCTGTCTCCGCAACCCCCGGCCCTATCCTCGTACTCGCGGGCGCCGGCAGCGGCAAGACGCGCGTGCTGGTCAGTCGCATCGCCTGGCTGATCTCGCAAGATGGCGTCTCGCCCCACTCGGTGCTGGCCGTCACGTTCACCAACAAGGCGGCCGCCGAAATGCGCGGCCGCATCGAGAACCTGCTCGGCCTGCCAGGCGGCGCGCTGTGGGTCGGCACGTTCCACGGTCTCGCGCACCGGCTACTGCGCCTGCACTGGCGCGAGGCGGGATTGCCGCAGACATTCCAGATCCTCGACTCCGACGACCAGTTGCGCGTCGTCAAGAAGGTGGTCAAGGCGCTGGAGCTGGACGATACCCGCTGGGTACCGAAGGAGTTGCAGTACTTCATCAACGGCCAGAAGGACGAGGGCCGGCGGCCGAAGGCGCTCTCCGACGACGGCGATCCGACCCGACGCACGATGATCCGGGTGTATGCCGCCTACGAGGATGCCTGCCAGCGCGCGGGCGTCATCGACTTCGCTGAGCTGCTGCTGCGTTCGTTCGAGCTATGGCGTGACCATGCGGAGCTGCTCGCCCATTACCAGCGTCGCTTCCGCCACGTGCTGGTCGACGAGTTCCAGGACACCAACGCGATCCAGTACCAGTGGATACGGCTGCTCGCAGGCAAGGAAAGCCTGCCATTCGTGGTCGGCGACGACGACCAGTCGATCTATGGCTGGCGCGGCGCCCGCGTCGAAAACATCCAGCGCTACCAGCGCGACTTCCCCGGCACAACGGTCTATAAGCTCGAGCAGAACTACCGCTCTACCGCCACCATCCTCAACGCCGCCAACGCGTTGATCGCCAACAATAGCGGCCGCATGGGCAAGACCCTGTGGACCGATGGCGTGAAGGGCGAGCGAATCCGCACCTACGCGGCGTTCAACGAGCGCGACGAGGCGAACTTCGTCGTCGAGCGCATCCTCGAGTCGACACGCCTCGGCGCCCGCCGGCAGGATTGCGCGGTGCTGTACCGCTCCAACGCGCAGTCGCGCGTGATTGAAGAGGCATTCATCGGCGCGCGCATCCCGTACCGCGTTTACGGTGGCCTGCGGTTCTTCGAGCGCGCGGAAATCAAGGACGCACTGGCCTATCTGCGGCTGATCTCGAACCGGCGCGATGACGGTTCGTTCGAGCGCGTCGTCAACCTGCCTACCCGTGGCATCGGCGCGAAGAGCCTCGACACCGTCCGCGACATGGCCAAAGCGCAGACGATATCCCTGTGGGAGGCATCGGCCGCCGCGATCACCGCCGGCACCCTCGGCCCGAAGGGCGCCGCTTCGCTGCACGCGTTCCTCGCGCTGATCGAGAAACTCGCGCGGGAGACCGCCGGCCAGCCGCTGCATGAGCAGGTCGACAAGGTCATCGCAGCGTCCGGGCTGCTCGACCACTTCCGCAAGGAGAAGGGCGAACGCGGCGAGGCTCGAGTGGAGAACCTCGAAGAACTCGTCTCCGCGGCCCGCGGCTTCAGCCGCGATGAAACCTCCGAGCTGGGCGAACTGGACGAGTTCCTCGCTCATGCCGTGCTCGAAAGCGGCGAGGGACAGGCGAGCGAATGGGAGGACAGCGTACAGATGATGACGCTGCACTCGGCCAAGGGCCTGGAGTTCCCGATCGTCTGCCTGGTCGGCCTCGAGGATGGCCTGTTCCCGCACCAGCGCTCCATCAACGACATCGGCGGCCTCGAGGAGGAACGCCGGCTCGCCTACGTCGGCGTCACCCGCGCGATGCGCCGGCTGTACCTGACCTACGCCGAGCAGCGCCGACTGCACGGCGTCGATCAGTACGGCACCCCATCACGGTTCATCGCCGAGATCCCGGCCGAGCTGATCGAGGAAGTGCGGCCGCGAGTGCAGGTGTCGCGACCGCTTTACAGCAGCGGCTCCTCCTCGTCGTCCTCGTCCGGTTACAGCGGCGGCTATAGCAGCCCGTCGCCGGGCGGGTCCGGCAGCCGGGGCGGCGCTGGCGCCTACCAGGGCGCCAAGGATCCGGGCCGCTACGTCGAACCGCCGAGCGGCGGCGATGGCATGAAGCTGGGCCAGCGGGTCCGGCACGGCCGCTTCGGGGACGGCGTGGTGCTGCGGGTCGACGGCCAGGGGCAGGGTGCGCAGGTCGAGGTCAACTTCGAACGTGCCGGTCGCAAGGTCCTGATGCTGCAGTTCGCCAACCTGGAATCGATCTGAACGCTCCCGCCGCTCGGGCAGGGCTCGTCCGGCGGCGTCCTGCTAGACTGCAGGCTCAGGACTAGCTGCCGCGTGGTCACTTGAAAATCATCATCCTCGGCGCCGGCCAGGTCGGCCGCACCGCCGCGTACCACCTGTCCCGCGAAGAGGCCAACGAGGTCACGGTCGTCGACTCTGACGACGCCGTACTGCGCGAGCTGCAGGACCGTCTCGACGTGCGCACCGTCAGCGGCAACGCTGCCAGCCCCGCCGTCCTTGAGGCCGCCGGCTGCGCCGACGCCAACCTGCTGGTCGCGCTGACCAATAGCGATGAGGTCAACATGGTCGCGTGCCACGTGGCCTGGACCCTGTTCAAGACGCCCACCAAGATCGCCCGCATCCGCAGCTCGGCCTACATCACCCGTCCGGAGCTGTTCTCCGAAAGCGTCGGCTTCGCCGTCGACACCTGGATCAGCCCCGAGCAGCTGGTCACCGATTACATCGAACAGCTGATCCAGCACCCGGGCGCGCTGCAGGTGGTCGACTTCGCCGACGGCCACGTGCGCCTGGTCAGCGTGCGCGCGGTTGAAGGCGGACTGCTGGTCGGCCAGCCGCTGAAGGCGCTGCGCCAGCACATCCCGCGGGTCGAGACGCGGGTCGCGGCGATCTATCGCAAGGGTCGCAGCATCAAGCCCGAGGGCAGTACCGTCATCGAGCCGGATGACGAGGTGTTCTTTCTCGCCGCGCGCGAGGACATCCGCACGGTCATGAGCGAGCTGCGCAAGCTCGAGGCGCCGATGAAGCGGCTGATCATTGCCGGCGGCGGCAACATCGGCATTCGCCTCGCGCAGGTACTCGAGGGTCGCAATCAGGTCAAGCTGATCGAACGCGACCCGAAGCGCGCCCGCCATGCATCCGAAGTGCTGCGCAACACGATCGTGCTGCAGGGCGATGCTGCCGACGAAGAGCTGCTGCTGGAGGAGAACGTCGACAGCGCCGATGCGTTCATCGCCGTCACCAACGGCGAGGAGGCCAATATCCTCTCCGCCATGCTCGCCAAGCGACTCGGCTGCCACAAGGTGATGGCGCTGATCAACAGGCCCTCCTACGCGGAGCTGATGGAGGGCGATCGAATCGACATCGCCATCTCGCCCCAGACCATTACGATCGGCTCGCTGCTCGCGCACGTCCGTCGCGGCGACGTCGCCAAGGTGCACTCGCTGCGCCGTGGTGCGGCCGAAGCGATCGAGGCGGTCGCGCACGGCGACAGCGAGACCTCGCAGGTCGTTGGACGCACGGTCGAGGCGATCAAACTGCCCGAGGGCACAACGATTGGCGCGATCGTGCGCGGCGACGAAGTGCTGATGGCGCACCACGACACAGAAATCGTCGAAGGCGACCACGTGATCCTGTTCCTGACGGACCGCCGCCACGTCGAGGCCGTCGAGAAGCTGTTTCAGGCCGGCGTCTCGTTCATCTAGCGGCACGCGCATGCACCTAACGCTGGTCCAGCGCATCCTCGGCCTCGTCGTCACGATGTACAGCCTGACGATGCTGCCCCCCATCGGCGTCTCGCTGTATTACGGCGACCCGCTATGGCTGCCGTTTCTGCAGTCATTCGCGATCCTGGTGGTGGCCGGCCTTGCGCTCTGGCTGCCGGTTCGGAACGTCGAACGCGACCTGCGGCTACGCGATGGGTTCGTCGTGGTCGCGCTGTTCTGGGTGCTGCTGAGCCTCGCCGGCGCACTGCCGCTGCTGCTCGGCGATCAGCCACAGCTGGGATTCACCGACGCGGTATTCGAGTCCGTCGCCGGCATCACCACGACCAGCGCCAGCGTAATCACCGGACTCGACTCCCTGCCGCGTTCGCTTTTGTGGTACCGCCAGCAGGAGCAGTGGCTGGGCGGCATCGGCGTGATCGTGCTCGCGGTGGCGCTGTTCCCAGTGCTCGGCATCGGCGGCATGCAGCTGTACAAGGGCGATACGCCGGGACCGGTGAAGGACGAGAAACTCACCCCCCGCATCGCGCAGACGGCACGGGCACTGTCGGGGGTGTACGCGCTGCTGACGATTGCCTGCACCACGGCTTACGTACTGGCGGGCATGGACTTGTTCGACGCGCTGTCGCACGCCTTCTCAACCGTGTCGACCGGCGGATTCTCGCCCTACGACGAGGGGCTTGAGCACTTCAACTCCTATGCCATAGACATGGTCGCGATCGTGTTCATGTTCTTCGGCGGGGTGAACTTCGCGCTGCACTTCGTCGTCTGGCGCACCAAAGACGCGTGGTCGTACTTCAGCGACCCGCAGTTTCGCGCCTACCTGTTCATCACGCTGGGCCTGATCGTGTTGGTCACGGGCTACCTGCTGGCGACCCACAGCTATTCCTCGCCGGCTGACGCGTTCCGTTTCGGCGCAGTGACTGTCGTGTCGATGCAGTCGACCACCGGCTTCGTCTCGACGCCATTCGCCAACTGGCCCGGCATGCTGCCGGCGCTGCTAATGCTGATGACCTTCGTCGGCGGCTGCGCCGGCTCCACCGCCGGCGGCATGAAGGTGATCCGCTGGCAGCTGGTGCTCAAGCAGGCGCAGCGCGAAATGCTCCGGCTCGTGCATCCGAGCGCCACGCTGCCGGTGAAGTTTGCGGACAAGCCGGTCGCCGGCCGGGTGCTGGCCGCGGTCACCGGCTTCTTCGCGATGTACCTGGTGCTGTTCGGCGTCATGATGCTGATGATGATGGCGACCGGCGTCGACCAGATCAGCGCCTGGTCCGCTGTGGCGGCCTGCATCAACAACGCAGGTCCGGGCCTCGGCCGGGTCGCCGATACCTACCAGCACCTGCCGGAGGCCGCAAAGTGGGTCTCCATCAGCGCGATGCTGATAGGCCGGCTTGAGGTGTTCACCGTCGCGGTGCTGTTCACGCCGGCGTTCTGGCGCCACTGACCCACCCGACGGACGGGCCACCGGCCCGTCGTCACTCCATGCGTACCGGAATTCCGCCCAGGCTCGCCATCATTCGCTTCGGGCCGGTCTCGTGCACCGATTCGCCGTGCGAGTCGACCGCGACCGTCACCGGCATGTCGTGTACCTCGAACTCATAGACCGCCTCCATCCCCAGATCCGGGAACGCGACGATGCGACTGGAGCGAATCGCCTTGGAGACGAGGTAGGCCGCCCCACCGACCGCGATCAGATAGGCACTCTTGTGGCGGCGGATGACCTCGATTGCCTCGGGACCCCGATCTGCCTTGCCGACCATCGCCAGCAGGCCCGCCTTCTCCAGCATGGTCTCGGTGAAGCGATCCATGCGACTAGCGGTGGTGGGACCTGCGGGCCCGACGACCTCATTGCCGATCGGGTCTACCGGACCTACGTAATAGATCACCCTGTCCTTGAACGACAGCCCCGCCGGTAACGGCTCGCCGGCATCGAGCAGCGCACAGATGCGCTTGTGCGCGGCGTCGCGGCCAGTCAGGAACTTGCCGTTGAGCAGCAGTCGCTCGCCGGGCTTCCAGGCGGCCACTTCAGCGCGGGTCAGACTATCGAGATCGACGCGCCGGGTGCCTGCATCCGGCGCCCAGTCAACGCGCGGCCAGCTGGCGAGATCTGGCGGATCCAGACGCGCGGGGCCCGTGCCGTCCAGGTGGAAGTGCACGTGCCGGGTCGCGGCGCAGTTCGGGATCACGGCGACCGGCAGGGAAGCGGCGTGGGTTGGATAGTCACGGATCTTCACGTCCAGCACGGTGGTCAACCCGCCGAGGCCCTGCGCGCCGATGCACAGTGCGTTGACCCGATCGTGGATCTCGATGCGCAGTGCTTCGATGTTATTGCGGGGCCCCCGCGCCTTGAGCTCGGGCATGTCGATCGGCTCCATCAGCGATTCCTTGGCCAGCAGCAGCGCCTTCTCTGCGCTGCCACCGATGCCAATGCCCAGCATGCCGGGCGGGCACCAGCCGGCGCCCATGTGCGGCACTTGCGCCAGCACCCAGTCGGCGACCGAGTCCGATGGATTGAGCATTTCGAACATCGACTTGTTCTCGCTGCCACCCCCCTTGGCCGCAACGGTGATGTCGATGCCCTCGCCTGCCACCATCTCGACGTGGATCACAGCCGGCGTGTTGTCCTTCGTGTTCAGGCGCTTGCCTGCAGGATCGGCGACGATGGAGGCACGCAGCTTGTTCTCGGGCAGCCCATACGCGCGCCGCACGCCCTCGTTGATCATCTCATCGAGGGTCCGCTTCGCGTCCCAGCGCGCATTCATGCCGATCTTCACGAACGCGACGACGATGCCGGTGTCCTGGCAGATGGGACGATGCCCTTCGGCGCACATCCGTGAGTTCGTCAGGATCTGGGCGATCGCGTCCCGCGCGGCGGGGCTGGTTTCGGCCTCGTAGGCGCGGCCCATGGCGGCGATGAAGTCAGGCGCATGGTAGTAAGAGATGTACTGCAGCGCGTCGCTCACGCTTTGGATCAGATCGTCTTCGCGAATCACGGCCATGGAAATCACCCGCGTCAGAACCGCGCCAGAGGCAGGCGCGAAACCGATTTTAGCAGGACCGGGGACGCGCCTCAGCCACGCCCGCGCAGCCCGCCTGCCAGCAGCAGCTCCACCTTGTCGCGATGGGTGCGCGACAGCTTCAGCTCCTGGCCGCCCGCGAGCGTCAGGAAGTATTCGCCATTGGCGTGGGGCCGCAGCTTCCTGACCCGCGCCAGGTTCACGATCGCCGAGCGGTGCACGCGCTGGAAGACGGCCGGGTCCAGCGCGTTCTCCAGCTGCTTCATCGTCGCGCGCAGCACGTGGGTCTGGCCGGCGGCATGGATACACATGTAGTCGCCGGCGGCGTCGATCCACTCGATCTCGGCGGCATGCACGCGCATGACGTCGCGGCCCGTGCGAATCGCGATGATCTCAGGGTAGCGCGTTGCAGGCGAAGCCATGCGCGCCAGTACCTCCTCCGGTTCGAGCTCGCCGGCACCCTTCACGTCCGCCAGCAGCGCGAGCATCTTTTCGTGCTGTGACAGGGTGTCGCGCGCGCGCACTTGAGCACGGATCCGCTCCAGTGCCTGGCCCAGCCGCTCGTCATCCACGGGCTTGAGCAGGTAATCGAGTGCCCGCGCCTCGAACGCATCCAGCGCGTAACGATCGAACGCGGTCACGAACACGACCACCGGCATCGTGTCCTGCGGCAGCGCCGCGAGCACGTCGAAGCCGTTCAGCCCGGGCATCTGGATGTCGAGGAACATGACATCAGGCGCAAGCGCGGCGACCTTCTCGATCGCCTCACGGCCGTTCTCGCATTCGCCGACGATCTCAAAGTCCGGCGCGGTGGCGAGCCTGAGCTCCAGCCCACGTCGCGCAAGGCGCTCGTCGTCGACCAGCAGCGTGCGGATGCGGCTCAACTGGCGAACTCCGCTGGGATTTCCAGATCGGTGCGCAGACCAGGCTCGGTGTTGTGCCCGGCGAAGCGCGCTTTATCACCGTAGAGCACGGCCAGGCGCTCGCGCGTATTGCGCAGACCCACGCCACGGCCAGCGACAAACATCCCTTCGTCGGCAAGGCCCGGTCCATCATCGGCAACGTGCAACAGCAGTCGCTGGCCGATCAGGCGGGCGCCGATGTGCAGCTTGCCGCCGCTCTCGGACGGCGCAATCGCATACTTGAGCGCGTTTTCCACCAGCGGCTGCAGCAGCAACGAGGGAACCAGCGCACCGAGCGCCGCACTGTCGATGTCCCGCTCCAGCCGCAGGCGCGGCCCGAAGCGCAGTTTCTCGATGCTCAGGTAAAGATCTAGTGCTTCGAGCTCCTGGCGGAGCGTGACCTTCTTCATCGGGTCCTGGTCAAGCGTGTGGCGCAGGAACGCCGACAGCCGCGTGACGGCGTGGTTGGCCGTGTCGTTGTCCCGGTCGAGGATCAGCGTCGAAATCGCGTTGAGCGTGTTGAACAGGAAATGCGGGTTCAGCTGGTAGCGCAGCATCTTGACCTGCGCTTCCTGCGCGAGCGCCACGGCACGCAGCGTCGCCTCTCGCTCGCGCTGCACCGCTTCGTAGAAGTAGATGCCGAAGTACAGCGCCGTCCATGACATCAGCAGGTAGGTCGCGATCAGTGCGCCGGCAAAGACATGGGCCGCGCCGGCGAACATCTCGTGCTCGCCCATGAACGCGATATAGGCGCCATTGATGAACACCCGCCAGATCAGCGCCGAGATCTCGATCAGCACGAAAGCGATCAGCGCCACCTGCGCCAGCGGCCGGTCGCGGATGCGCCGGTAGGCGTAGCGCAGCAGCGACGACAGCACCAGTCCGGTCAATGCCGCGACCAGCAGCACGTAGACGTAGCCGGTCAGTTTGTCGGGGCCCAGCTTTTCGGGGTAGAACAGGGCGGAGACGTACTGCGCGATGAAGTACGCGCTCCAGCCGAAACCCTGCAGCATCCAGAACGACACCTCGCGATGGCGCATCAGGCCGCGCAGCGCGGTCGGTGCGGCAGGGGCTACGGACGACGCAGTAGTCATGCTGACGAGGGTAGTCCAGAAGCTGCGCCCAGCGGGCTCGGTTCGGCGCGCCAGTAGCTCGGTTCGTCGATGGCCAGGAGAGCAGACAGCGGTATTCTGGCGGAAGAGGGGGGCTTCGGAGGGAGTTGGGTTAAATAGCGCTTTTTCACGCGGAATCTGTCAATAAATAGCCACAATATTTAGATTATCGACCTAATATGACTTTATAAATCCACAATCTTATAAAATTACGACTTGTGGAAAATACTTTCTAATTTATGTTAATTATTGAACATCGAGTGGATTTATTATTTATATAAATCTACTGAATTGCAAAAATGTGGGGGAATATATGAATACTGCCCGCGATATTGCGCGCAGGCGCAGGTCCAAACGCCGGGCGCGACCATGATTGGCCTGTTGCAACGGGTGAGCGGGGCCTGCGTCCGTGTCGACGGCGAGATCGTCGGCGAAATCGGTGCTGGCCTCCTGGTCCTGCTCGGCGTGCAGAAGGGCGACGCCGAGGGCGAGGCTGACCGCCTGCTGGAGCGGCTGCTGACCTACCGGGTCTTCGACGACGCGGACGGCCGCATGAACCGCAGCCTGCTGGACACCGGCGGCAGCCTGCTGCTGGTGTCGCAGTTCACCCTGGCCGCGGAAACGCGCAAGGGCACCCGGCCGGGGTTCACCACCGCCGCCGCGGCGGCAGACGGCGAGCGCCTTTACGACTACCTCGTCGCCGCCGCGCGCCTGCAGGTCGTGCAGCTGGCCACCGGCCGGTTCGGGGCGAACATGCAGGTCGCCCTGGTCAATGACGGCCCGGTGACCTTCTGGCTGGAGGTTCCGCCGCGCTCGGCGGCGGCCGGCCCCTGAGAAGGTGATCCTTAGCAATCAGGGGCGTGTGCCTTTGCGGTATCATCGTTTTTCCCGAATGGGTGGCGACGGAGAGTGCAAATGGGTATCGGTTTTCGCGAGCTGCTGGTCATCCTCGTCATTGCGCTGCTGATCTTCGGCGGCAAGAAACTGCGGACGATCGGTTCCGATCTGGGCGCCGCCGTGCGCGACTTCAAGAAGGCCATGGACACCGGCGAGAGCGAGGCCGAGCAGAAGCCGCTCAAGCAGCTCGGTGCGCAGGACGCCGACTTCCACGCCGCGGACAAGCAGGGCACCAAACCCGAGCAGAACACCAAGTCCTGAGCCGGCGACCGTCCCGCACGAATCGGACTGCGTAACTCATGTTCGACGTGGGCTTCAGCGAAATTCTGCTGATCATGGTGATCGCGCTGGTCGTGCTCGGGCCCGACAAGCTCCCCAAGCTCGCCGCCGATATCGGCCGCTGGGTCGGGCGCGCGCGCGCCATGGCCCGGCAGCTAAGCAGCCAGCTGGAACAGGAAGTGCGCCTCGACGAGATCTCGCGCGCGCAGCGCGCGCACTCGCCGGCAACCCCGCCGCCGGCAGAACCTGCGCCCACGGAGGCAACAGCGCCGGCCGCCACCACCAGCGCCGCCCCGCTCAATCCGCCCGCGGCAGGCCCCGACGCGCCGACCGACGGCGCCCCCAGCGACCAGCCCCACCAGCACGCGGCGCCGCAGGCGACCGACGTAAATGCGCCCCAGGCCGATGGCAAACCCTGAACCCGAACGGGAGCCGCTGGCCGAAGGCACGCTGATCTCGCACCTGCTCGAGCTCAGAACGCGCCTCATGCGCGCGCTGATCGCGGTGCTGCTGGTCGCCCTGCCCTGCATGGGCTACGCCAACGAACTGTTCGGGTACATCGCCCGACCGTTGCTGAAGGTGCTGCCGAAGGGCGCCTCGCTGATCTCGACCAGCGTGACCGCGCCGCTGCTGACGCCGTTCAAGCTCGCGTTCTACGTGGCATTGATCATCGCAATGCCGTACGTGCTGTTCCAGCTATGGTCCTTCGTCGCCCCTGGCCTGTACCGCCACGAGAAGCGCTTTGCGATGCCGCTGCTGATCTCGAGCATCGTGCTGTTCTATGCCGGCGTCTCGTTCGCTTATTTCATCGTGTTCCCGCTGATGTTCGCGTTCTTCACCGCGACCACCCCGACGGGCGTGCAGATGATGGCCGACATGACCCAGTACCTGGACTTCGTGCTGGTGCTGTTCGTCGCGTTTGGCCTGATGTTCGAGATTCCGGTGGCGATCGTGCTGCTGGTCTGGACCGGCCTCGTCAAGATCGAGACGCTGCGCAAGAACCGCGGCTACGTGCTGATCACGGTGTTCATTCAGGCCGCGGTCATCACCCCGCCGGACGTGATCTCACAGACGATGATGGCGCTGCCGATGTACGCCCTGTACGAGGTCGGCATCGTGATGGCCGGCATCCTGGCCAAGCGCAAGCTTGCCGAACGCGCCGCAGCCGCCGCTGCGGAGGCGGCCGCTGAAGCCGAAGCCGACGCTAGCCACTGACCCTGGCGGGCGCCACGCGCCCGCGGCGTTGCTAGTGCGGCGCGCCATACGGCACACTCGGGCAACTCCATGAGAGCCCACAACGGGCCGAAGGTCGCAGCAGAATGACCCCGACTCCGGATTCCGGCACCGCCTTCTTTGGCCATCCCCGGGGACTTGCGACGCTTTTCCTCACCGAGTTCTTCGAGCGCTACAGCTACTACGGCATGCGGGCGCTGCTCGTGCTGTTCCTGACCGCCGCGGTCGCGGACGGCGGCCTCGGCGTCGATGCGCTGACCGCCGGCGCCATCTACGGGCTCTATACGAGCACCGCCTACCTGTGTGCCGTGCCAGGCGGCTGGATCGCAGACCGACTGCTCGGCCAGCAGAAGAGCGTGCTGTACGGCGGCATCCTGATTGCCATCGGCAACTTCATGCTGGCGGTCCCGGCCGGCAACTTCTTCTACTTTGGGCTCATCGTCACGGCGCTCGGCACGGGACTGCTCAAGCCCAACGTCAGCGCGATCGTCGGCGAGCTGTATGCCGGCCAGCCAGGTACCCGGCGCGACGCAGGCTTCTCCATCTTCTACATGGGCATCAACCTGGGTGCCTGGATCGCGCCGCTGCTGTCCGGCACGATCGGCGAGACGCTCAGCTATCGCTGGGGGTTCTTCACCGTCGGCGTCGCCATGACCCTCGGTGTCCTGCAGTACCGCTCAACCGCCCGCCACCTCGGCGAAGCAGGTCTGACCCCGCACGGCACGACCCCCGCCGAGCGCACGCGCAGCTCACGCCTGCTATTGGTCGGCGTCATCGTGGTAGCAGCAGCTGTTGCACTTGTCGCCAGTGGCACCATTGCCGTCACTGCCGTGCAGCTGGCGGATGCTGCCCGCTGGTTCATGGTTGCGCTGGCAGTGCTGTTCTTCGGTGGCGTGCTGCTGTTTGGCAAGCTGGACGCGGCCGCGATCAAGCGCGTGCTGGTGATCATCGCGTTCATCGTCTGCGGTGCGCTGTTCTGGGCGGGCTTCGAGCAGGCTGGCTCCACCTTCAATCTGTTTGCGCGTGACCTGACCGACCGCTCGTTCGCCGGCGGTTGGTTCGCCGCGCACGAGCACCCGGCCACCTGGTACCAGTCGGTCAACTCGGTCTTCATCATCCTGCTGTCGCCGTTCTTCGCCTGGGTGTGGATCGCACTCGGCCGCCGCAACCTCGACCCGTCGGCACCGGTGAAGTTCGGCCTGGGTCTGATTCAGCTTGGCCTCGGCTTTGCGGTGCTGATCTTCGCCGCGAAGCTAATCATCGCGCACGGTGGCGGCAAGGTCGGGCCGCAATGGCTGATCGCGACCTACTTCCTGCATACCTGCGGCGAGCTGTGCCTGAGTCCGATCGGGCTGTCGAACGTCACCAAGCTCGCCCCGAAGCGCTTCGCCAGCCAGATGATGGGCATGTGGTTCCTCGGCACGGCGCTGGGGAACCTTGCGGCCGGGCAGATCGGTGGCCGCATCGGCAGCGATGTCTCGACGATGCCGGCCGAGTTCCTGCAGATGACGATGTTCGCCGCAGGGCTCGGCCTGCTGATGCTCGTGCTATCGCCGTTGCTGCGCCGCTGGATGGGCGGCATCCGCTGAGCTGATCTACCGCTAACCGGAGAGAGCCGATGAACGACGTCCCGCAGCTGTCGCTACGCGCCGTGTTGCTGTCGATCGCGCTGACCGTGGTGCTCGCCGCCGCGAACGCCTACCTCGGGTTGTTCGCGGGCCTGACGGTCGCGACCGCGATCCCGGCAGCGGTCGTGTCGATGGGTGTGCTACGCCTGCTCGGACGGACCAGCATCCTCGAAAACAACATCGTCGCAACGGGCGCCTCGGCGGGTTCTTCGATCGCGGCGGGCACGGTGTTTACGCTGCCCGCTCTGATCATCCTGGGTCACTGGAGCCGCTTCGACTACTGGTGGGTGTTCGCCATCATTGGCCTTGGCGGGCTACTGGGCGTGCTGTTCTCGGTGCCGCTGCGGCGCACCTTGATCATCGACCAGGAACTGCAGTTTCCGGAAGGCGTTGCGACCGCGGAGCTGCTGCGCGCAGGCAGCGACAGCAGCAGCGCCGGCGGCGCCAAACTGCTGGGGCTGGCGGCGCTCGCAGGCGCCGTGTTCAAGCTGGTGATGTCGGGGCTGCGCTTCGTCCCCGAGTCGTTCACGCTCGCACGCTACCTGGGCAGTCGCACGATCGCCTATGCGGGAGTCAACCTCTCGCCGGCGCTGTTAGGCGTCGGCTACATCGTCGGCCTGAACGTCGGCGTGGTCATGATCGGCGGCGGCCTGCTCGCGTGGTGGCTGTTCATCCCGATCTACAACACGTTCCTATTCGACCACGACCCAGCGCTGCTGGTACGTCTGGCAGGCGTAGACGCGGAAACCGCGGCGGGCCTGATCTGGACCACCAAGGTGCGCTATATCGGCGTCGGCGCGATGCTGGTGGGAGGCCTGTGGGCACTGTGGACCCTGCGCTCATCGCTGCTGTCGGGCGTGAAGAGCGGCCTGAGCATCGGCGGCAGCCGCGACGCGGTCGACGACACCGAGCGTGACCTGCCGATGGCGGCCATCCTGATTGGCATCGTGCTGTTCGTATTGCCGCTGTTCGCGCTGTACTACGCGGTCGTCGGCAGCTTCGGCATCGCCGCAGCGATGGCAGTGATCATGATTGTCGCGGGCTTTGTGTTCTCGTCCGTCAGCGGCTACATGGCCGGGCTGGTCGGCTCGTCCAACAACCCCGTCTCAGGCATCACGATCTCGACGATCCTGTTCGCCTCGCTGGTACTGCTCGGCTTCCTCGGTGCCGGCAGCACGGTGGGCCCGGTAGCTGCGATCCTGATCGGTGCCGTCACCTGCAGCGCGGCGGCGGTGGCCGGCGACAACCTGCAGGACCTCAAGGCCGGCCGGCTGATCGGGGCAACGCCCTGGCGCCAGCAGGTGATGCTGGCCATCGGCGCGGTCTCTGGTGCGGCGATCATGGCGCCCGTGCTGAACCTGCTGCTGGAAGCCTATGGCATCGGCACCCCGGCGCATGAGGGCGTGCGCGCGCTAAGCGCGCCGCAGGCGACGCTGATGGCTGCCGTCGCGCAGGGTATCTTCGGTGGCGGCCTGCCGTGGGACATGATCATCCTCGGTGGGCTAGTCGGCGTGGCGGTGATCGCGCTCGATCTGCTGCTTGCGCAGCGCGGCGTGCGCTGGCGCACGCCGGTGCTGGCAGTGGCGGTCGGCATCTACCTGCCACTGGAATATACGAGTCCCATCTTCCTCGGCGGCCTGCTCGCTGAGCTGGCCGATCGCTGGCACGCACGCGGCGCCGGCGGGGATCTGGAGAAGGCTCGCCGCTCGGGCCTGCTGTTCGCGTCAGGCCTGATCGCCGGCGAAGCGATCATCGGCGTGCTGATCGCGATTCCGATCGTCCTGACCGGCAACGTCAACGTGCTGGCACTGCCTGAAGCGCTGCATTGTGGTCAGTGGCTGGGGCTAGGCGGTCTCGCGCTCGTCGCGTGGTGGCTGTATCGCAGCGCGACCAGCGGTGCAGACTGATGCCAAGGGCAGCGCGAGGCGCGTAGCATGGCGGGGCTCCACCTCACGCTGACGCCGCGCCATGCCCCGCTCCCGCCCACCCCTGCCGCTTGTCGCTGCGTACGCAGCGGTGTACCTGGTGTGGGGCTCCAGCTTCGCGGTCACCAAGTTCATGGTGCACACGCTGCCGCCGTTACTGGCAGGCGGCGTGCGCTTTGTCGTTGCGGGCCTGCTGATGGTCGGCTTCGCCACCCTGCGCGGGGCTGCGATCCCGCGCGCTGCGCTCGAGTGGCGGCATGTAGCGCTGATGGCGCTGTTTCACGTGGTGCTGTCGGCCGGCGTCAACATCTTTGCGATGCCGCACGTGGCCTCGAACCAGTCAGCGCTGTTGAACGCCACCGCAGCGCTGTGGATACCGTTACTCGGCGCGCTCGGCCGCGATCCCCATCCGCTAACAGCGCGCGTCTCAGCGGGACTTGCCATCGGTTTCGTCGGCACCGGCTTCCTGCTTTGGCCACACGGCGGCTTTAGTCTCGCGAACTTCGGCTGGCAGCTGCTGGTGGTGGGCGCCTGTTTCAGCTGGGCGATAGGCACCCGCTATTTCCGCTTGGTGCACACGTCCACGCCGATCATCATGTTCTTCGCACTGGAGATGCTGGTCGGCGGACTGGCGCTGTCAGCGGCGGGGCTTGCCGCGGGAGAGGCGCCACGCTGGCACCCGGACGGACCGAGCGTGGCAGCGCTTGGGTTCCTGACGCTATTCAGTTCGTGCCTGACCTACACGGCGTTCGGCTATCTGATGAGTCATACGACGCCGGCGCAGCTGTCGACCTACGCCTACGTGAACCCGGCGATCGCGGCACTGGTCGGCTGGCTGGTGCTGGGCGAGCGGATGTCGCCGACGCAGATGGTGGGGATGGCAGTCGTGCTGGCCGGCGTTGTGCTGGTGTCCCTGCCAGACGGACGCTCGTCACCGGCGCGCGCTGCAGAGCTGGCCGAACCCCCCGGCTGAAGCTCAGGCGCGCGCCAGCGCGCCGCCAATCCACGACACCACGCTGACAATGAGCGACGTGCCAAGCGCCGCCCAAAAGCTGTCCAGGCGCATCCCCGGCAGCAGCCAGGCGACGCAGGCCACCATCGCGGCGTTGATCACCAGCAGGAAAAGACCGAGCGTGACCACCGTGATCGGCAATGTCAGCACGATGAATAGCGGCCGCACGAAGGCATTGATCAGGCCCAGAACGGCGCCGGCAAGTAGCAGGCTCGCTGCATTGTCAAAGCGCAGGCCGCCGACGAAGTAGGTCGCGACCCAAAATCCTATCGCGGCGAATGCGCCGCGCATCAGGATGGCATTCATAGACTGATCTCCCCTACGACGCGGACTAGCGGTAGCGCAAGCCGCGGTGGATCACGAGCTCGACGTCCTGCAGGCGCTCTATGTGCCGGAGCAGGTCGCCACGGACGGCGATGATATCTGCGATCTTGCCTGGCGTGATGCTACCGGTATCCGCATCGATTCCCAGGACCGTGGCGGCGTCCAGGGTCGCCGCACGAATGGCCTCGGCCGGGGTCAGATGCGCTTCCAGCACCAGAGCCTCAACCTCCTGCCAGCTGGCACGGGCCGGCAACTGGGCCGGTTCGCCCGCATCGGAGCCGAGCACGAGGCGGGCGCCGGCAGCACGGGCGAGCTGTAATCGCCGCGCGAGCACCGCCCGGCGCAGCGCCGGGGTCTCCAGGTCGATTTGCGTCACAAGATCGCCGAGCGAGCGGCGCACGTCTTCCGCAACGATCAGCGGCATGCCCTCGTACAGCCGCGGATCCGCCAGCGGCCCTGCGTCGAGGCGCAGCCACTCGTAATTCGTCAGCACCGAGGCGCCAACGCTCCAAGGGACCGGCGTGCCATGAGCGGCGCGGCTGCGCAGCGCGGCGAGGGCTTCCTCCGGCAGCGTCTCGGCAGTGCCGGCGCCGAGCCCGATCAGGCCCGTTGCGCCGGCATCAAGCGCGCGGGCGATGTCGGCGTCAGCGTGTACTTCGGCATACCAGCGAAGGGTGGCGGCGCGGGTCGCCTGGTCAATCGCAGCGAGCTCGGCATCGCTGAAGCTCTCTGCGCCGCCTACAACGACAAAGTCGGCGCCAGCACGGACCAGTCGCTCGACACGCGCACGCGCGTCAGCGGCACCTTCGACCGGCCAGTGGCGGGCACGATCGTGAGTCGGCGGGTCGCGCTCCAGGATGGGTCCTGCCACATACAGCGTCGGTCCGGGAATGCGACGCATCGCGATGCGCTCCCGAATCGCGATAGCCGCGTCCAGCGGCGAGCCGACATCGCGGGCCGAGGTGACGCCGGCGTGCAGCAGTTGCTCGGCGGCCGCAGGCATCACGACGCGCTCCAGCAGCGGCAGGTAGGCCTCCCGCCAGCGCGTACGACTCGCGTGACCTAGCTCGGTGAGGTGGACCTGCAGATCGATCAGGCCCGGCAGCACGGTCATGCCGTCCAAGGGCACGATCTCCGCGTCTTCTGGAATCGCAACCATGCCACGGCGGCCGACGGCGGAGATCCGCTCGCCGTCGATGACAATCACGCTGTCGGCGAGCGCCGGTCCGCCGTAGCCGTCGAGCAGCGTCGCACCGACCAGCGCGCGCGGCGCGCCGAGCGCTACCGGCGCAAGCATCCACAGCCAGAGTACGAGCAGCAGTCGCCGTGGCGCGGACCTCATCGGGTCGGGGGTGTCGGTGGGTTCTCGAGCAGCTTCTTCAGGCTGTCGAGCCAGTACGCCCAACCGCGACGCACCCACAGGTATTCTTCGTCCCAGTCGTGTGAGGAAGGCATGCCGCTGCCCAGAACGCGCACGACGGTATTCTTGTCCTTACCATCGAACATGAGGTCCTCGACCAGCGGACCGCCGGCCGGCAGGCCGGGATCTGTCAGGTAGATCAGCCGCAGACGCCGACCGGGCTCCCAGACGTCGATCAGCGCATCCCTGACCCGGCCGTCGCGCAGGCGCACACGATAGGCGCCGCCAGTATGTGGCTCGATGGTCGCTTCGGGGCCATACCAGCGAGTGACCATCAACGGCTCGGTGCACGCCATGAAGACGTGCGCGGGCGTTTGGGTGATCTCGACCGACTGCAGGTAACCGCGCGGGGCGCTGAGCATGGGGCGTCCGGGAATGTGACGGTGTATTCTGCCCGCTGGCTGTGCGGCCCGGAAGGGCACTGTAGAACTCATAGAAAACCACCGCGGGGGGATTAGGAAATGAACCTGGTTTACATCGTCATGGGACTTGCGCTCGTCCAGTACCTTTACTTCGGCTTCGCCGTCGGCAGCGCCCGCGGCCGCTATGGAGTGCCGGCGCCCGCCTCCTCCGGCCATGAAATGTTCGATCGCTACAACCGTGTCCACCTGAACACGCTCGAGTTGCTCGTCGTGCTCGTGCCAGCACTACCGCTGTTTGCGTACTACATCAGCCCGACCTGGGCCGCGGCGCTGGGCGCCGTCTACCTGGTCGGTCGGTTCGTGTACTTCTTCAGCTACATCAAAGATCCCAAGACGCGCGGTGCCGGCTACGGCCTGTCGTTCCTACCAGTCGCCCTCTTGCTGCTCGGCGGCCTCGGTGGCGCGATCGCCTTACAGTTTCGCGGCTAACGGCTAGGCACTGGGCACGACCGCGCTCGCTGCGTTCGCGCGCAGCACGCGGTCGCGCTCCAGGCGGCGCTCCGCGGCAGCGAGCAACGCCGGCGCCGAACGTCCGTCACGCGGCACGGACGCTATTCCCACGCTGATCGTACAGCGAACGTGTCGCGCGCCCACCGCCAGCGTCGACGCATAGATCGCATGGCGGATGCGCTGCGCCGCCACCAGCGCGGACGCGGCATCCGAGCCGCTCAGCAATATCGCAAATTCGTCACCGCCGATGCGCGCGGCCCGGTCGGTCTGGCGCAGCACCCGCCGCAGCACGTCCGCCACGAACTTGAGCGCGGCATTGCCGGCTTCCTGACCGTGTAATTCGTTCAGTCGTCGGGTACCGGTCAGGTCCAGCACCAGCAGTGCTGTCGGCAGATCACGCCGCGTCGCCATCGTGACCTCTTCCTGCAGCGCCTCCATGAACGCACGGCGGCCGGCGAGCCCCGTCAGTGCATCACCGTCGGCGAGCGCGGCGGCGCGGCGGCGCGCCGACGACAATGCGCCGCCAAGCTCCGAGGTCAGCCACGCGACGATCACAAGCGGCGCGATCGCAAGCGCGGTACGGCCTGCGAAGGCGGCCGAACGCAGCGGCAGGTCGGCGTCGGCTACGATGGCGCCAATGCTGATCGCGCCGATCGCGACTACCAGCGGCGCGAGCCGTGCCGGCGCGAGGACGAGGCCGGCGAGCACCACGGGCAACAGGTACAGGCTCTGCAACGGACTGGCATCGGCGCCGGTCATCCAGACCACGTAGCCGATGAACACGACCATGGACCAGGCCTGCAGCTCGATGCGCAGGCGCGCATCTGTCGGCAGCGTTGGCAGTCGCAACAGGACGCCGGCGACGGCGAACGCGGCGGCGGCCAGCCACACAGGGCGTGCATCGACCAGCGTCGCGGTCGCGTACAGCACGCCAATCAGCAGCACCAGCCAGTCCGCGGCCGTAACGTGTCGAACCAGGCCGTCGAGTTCGCGGTCAGGCGTATTCGTCGGATGGGGCATAGCTGTCACGATGGGCAGGCAAAGACGGTCAAGCGGTCATCAGTGGCAGATCGGCGCCGACGATGATGACTTCTTCTTCAGTCGTCGCGCCGGCCGAAACCAGTTCGTACAGCGACAGTTCCTGCAGCACTTCCTCCAGCGGCTGTGGCTTGCCGATAGCGAACCCCTGGCCATAGTCGACGCCGAGATTAGTCATGCGGATGCGCAACTCGTCGGTTTCGACGAACTCCGCGACCGTCGTGATGCCCATGCTGCGAGCCAGTTGCGCCAGCGCCTTGACCATCGAGTCAGAGCGCGAGTTCGACAGCACGTCACGAACGAAGGAGCCGTCGATCTTCAGCACCGAGACCGGCAGGCTCTTCAGGTAGGCCAGCGACGAGGCGCCGGTACCGAAGTCATCCAGGGCGAACTGGCAACCGAGGTTGCGCAGTCGATTCATGAATGTCACGGCACGCTCCAGGTGCGTCACCGCTGCAGTCTCGGTGAGCTCGAAGCAGATAACCTCGCCGGCCACTTTGCTCGCAACGAGGCTAGCCTCGATGAACTGCGCGAAGGCGGGCTCGGTGACGGACTGTCCGGAGAGGTTGATCGCGAAGCGCGCGGAGTTGGCGCCGAGTGTGGCCGCATGAGCACTGATCATCTTCAGGGAGTTCTCAACCACCCAGCGGTCGATCGCGGGCATCAGCTGGTAACTCTCCGCGGCGGGCAGGAACTTGGCCGGCGGCAGCAGCTCGCCGGTCTCGGTGAGCATGCGGATCAGGATCTCGAAGCGCGGCTCGCTGGGGCCGGTCGACAGCGGCAGGATGGGCTGGGCGTACAACCGGAAGCGGTTGGTGGCGATCGCTTCACGCAGGCTTGCGATGATCTGCACCTCACCATGCCGGCGCACCATGCTGACATCGCCGTTATCGAAGGTTTCAACGCGGTCGCGGCCGTGATCCTTGGCCGCCTTGCTCGCGATCTCAGCCGTGGCCAGCGCATGCGACAGCGGGTGGCGGGAATTGACGGGCAGCGTCGCGACGCCGGCGCTGAGGCTGATGTTGAGAACGCCTTCCGGGCGGTTGGTACTGAGGTCGGCGACGGCGTTGCGGATGGTCTCGGCAGCGGCAGCTGCAGTTGCGGTATCGGTCGACGCCATGAAGATCGAGAATCGGTCACCGGAGATGCGTGCGCACAACGCGCCAACCGGCGCGCGGCGACGAACAACCTCGGCCACCTTGGCGATCGTCTCGTCGCCAACGTGCATACCGAAGTTTTCGTTGATCACGTGCATCTGATCGATGTCCAGATACACCACCGAGTCGTCGCCAGCAGCCGTTCGACCCGAAATCAGCGCATCGACCTGCTGCTCGAACGCGGCACGCGTCAACAGGCCTGTTCCTGCGTCGTAGCTGGTCAACAGAATCGAGGTGACCTTGCGAGCCAGCAATTCGGCGAGACGGGTCTCACGCAGCTCGAAGTCGGCGGCATCGGGATGATTGAACAGCGCAAGAAAGCCAATCACGCGATTTGACAGGTGGCGCACCGGCACCGAAAGGATCTTCAGCGGCGGCACCTTGTCGGAGGCCGTCGAGACACGGTTTACGATCATGGTGCGTCGCTGCAACTGCGCCCAGGCCAGCAGATGACGGTGAGTGCGCGTAACGATGGCAGCATCGGCGCCTAGCGGCACGCCGCGCTGCGTGCGCACCACGGCCACCGATCGCTCTGGGATTATCAGCGTACCGATGCGACAGCCCAGATGATCGACGGCCGCCTGCACGAGGCGGCCCAGTTCATCCGCATCACGCGGCGTGTCAGCACGCTCCACGGAGGCATCGAGCAGCAGCTCCAGATCACGATCGCGAGAGGACAGATCGCGCGACATCGCACCGAGGGAAGCGCGCAACGCAAGATCCCGCTGCAGGCACTCAAGTGCAGGGCGCAACAGGCCCAACACGAGCGAGGTAGGACGCGGTGTGCCCGTTTCACGCGCGAGCATGGCGACGACGGCAAGCGCCATGCCCTGGGTATCACGCAGCAGGAACGTGTACGCGGTCACGTCGTCGCACTGCTGGGTGTCGCCCTCGATGTCGTTGGCAACGCCAGGTGGGCGTTCGATGACCTCGCCTGCTAGGCGGCGCAGGTCCGGGTCGTCCTGACCTGCGGAGACCCATAGCGGCGCGCCACCGCTGCCGTATACGACTATCGTCTGAGCCCGCGGCAGCATCATCTTTATGAGCTGACCGTAGGGGTCGAGGCTCGGGATGCCGGGCGTGGGCTGTTGGGCAACGGCCACCATCTTCCATGATCTCCGATCGCACAGTTCGCAGGCGTAGGTTCATTCCTTCGCCGGGCTAACTTGACCTAATGCCGATCGAAATTCTTTGAATCACTGCCCAGTTCAGCACCCCGAAAGAAGGGGCTGCAGCCGCCGCGGCGGACCCACTTCACGGTTTGGGCGCGCCTCGCAGCCACTGGCGGGGGTCCAGCGGCCGGGCACCCTCGCGGATTTCCACATATAACTGGGGGCGGCCAGCGCCATCGCCGGCGGCATAGCTTTGCGCCAGCAGGTCGCCAGGCCGGACACGCTCGCCAACGCTGCGATGCAGCCGCTCGTTGTAGCCGTACAGGCTCAGAAAACCGCCGCCGTGATCGAGGATCAACAGCAGCCCGAGTCCTGGCAGCCAGTCGGAATAGACCACGCGGCCGAAGTACGGCGCGCGTACCTCGCCGCCAGAATGCGTGTCCAGCAGCAAGCCATTCCAGCGCAAGCCACCGGCCCGCACTTCACCGAACTGCGCCGCCAGCTTGCCGTGGGCCGGCCAGGCGAGCTTGCCACGCAGCTCCGGGAACGGCCGTCGAGCGGAGGCAGGGCCAGGGGCGTCCTCACCGCTCTCCTCCTCCTCCAGCGCCGCGCGCAACCGTGTCAACAGATCTTCGAGGGAGGCGGCATTCGCACGCAGATCCTTGAGTTCCCCCTTGCGGCCCGCGATGCGCGCCTGCAGTGCGCCGAGCGCGCGCTGCCGGCCGGCACGCGCCGCATCCAGCGCCTGTGCCTGCCGCTGCTGTTGCTGAGCGAGCTTGGCAAGCTGCGCCGTCTCCGCGGCCAGCGCCTGCTCCAAAGCCTCCAGCTCAGCGACGTGCTCGTGAATCGCGGCGATGCGGGCCGCACGCGCCCGGCCGAGGTAGCCGTAATAGGCGAGCATGCGGCCGAGGCGGCCGGGATCGGCGTCGTTGAGCAGCACGCGCAGCTCCTGTTCATGGCCGCCGAGGTAGGCCGCGCGCAACTGGCCGGCTAGCGCACTGCGCTCCTCGACCAGCGCCTTGGTCGTGCGTGCCTGCTCGGCACGCAGCTGTGTCTGGCGCTGCTGGCTGGTGGCGTGCCGCCCCCGCACATCCTCCAGGCTCAGCCGCGCCGCAGCCAGCGCCTGATCGGCACCGCGCAGCTCGGCCGCAACACCGTCCCGACGGGCCACGTCGCCCTGCACCGCCTCGGTCACTTCGCGGATCCGGGCCTGGATCCGGGTCAGCTGAGCCTCGGTGTCGGCAGGGGTCCGGGCAGCCCCGGCAGGCAACGCCGCGAGCAGGCAGGCAAGGATCCAGGGCAGGCGGGCGCGTTGGCGTGTCACGGGCGCTACTCTAACGGAGGCAGGCGGCCGCGGCTGACTGCTATAATCGTGGGCCCGCCGCCGTATTGGCTGCAGAAGTACATGAAAATGCAGCAATTTTTATCATACGCCTCAAATCACGCCATGCTCGTCGCAGCAACCGTGCTGATGGCGATCGTCGTCCTCGTGCATGAATTTCGCGCCCGGACGGCCAGTTTCGGCTCCATCAGCCCCGGCGAAGCCGTGCGCATGCTGAACAGCGGTGCGCTGCTGATCGACATCCGCACCAGCGAGGCCTTTGCCGCCGCTCACATCGCCAACGCCCGCAGCGTTCCGGGCGCGACGATCGCCGACGGTGCCGCAGCGCTGGAGCGTTTCAAGGAAAAACCGGTAGTGGTCTACTGCGACAGCGGCCAGACCGCCGGCGCCGCGGCGCGCCACCTCGGTCGGCTCGGCTTCAAGCAGGTGTCCAACCTGCGCGGTGGTCTGAGCGCGTGGCGTGCGGAGAACCTGCCCGTCGAGAAGAAGGGCTGAGGCACCTCAATGGCAGCTGCAATCACCCTGTACGCGACCGCGTGGTGCCCGTACTGCGCGCGTGCGCGCGCGCTGTTGGAGCACAAGGGCGTCAGCTGGACCGAGATCGATACTGACGATGCGCCACGACGCGCGGAAATGATCGAACGTACGGGCCGGCGCACCGTGCCGCAGATCTTCATCGGCGAGCGTCACGTGGGTGGCTGTGACGATCTGTACGCGCTCGACGCCGCAGGCGGCCTGGATAGCCTGCTGGCCCTCTGACCTGACACGCCCCTCACGACCCGCTTCAAGACTTAACATTCACACATAGGATCCCGACATGGCAGACGAAACCCCGACCGGCATTGCGCCGGCCGCTGATCCGAACGCGCAGGAGCTCGTGCTCCAGAGCATCTACATCAAGGATGCGTCGTTCGAAGCGCCGAATGGCCCAAACCTGCAGGTCGCAGAGTGGAACCCGCAGTTCGGCATGAGCATGAACACCACCGGCTCCACCGTGGCCGACAACATGCATGAAGTCGTGCTGACGATCACGCTCGAGGCGAAGATCGCCGAGAAGGTCGCCTACCTGGTCGAGGTCAAGCAGGCCGGTGTGTTCCTGATCCGCGGCTACGCCGAGGAAGAAGGTCGTCGCATCATCGGTTCGTTCTGCCCAGGCGTGCTGTTCCCGTACGTTCGCCAGGCGATCTCCGACCTGATCCTCAAGGGTGGCTTCCCGCCGTTCCTGCTGCCGCCGGTGAACTTCGACGCGCTGTTCCAGCAGTCGATGGATCAGGCTCGGACGCAGACCCCGCCCGCGATCAACTGAGCGGCAGCGCGCCCATGCCCCACCGACATGGCGATCCGGCGTCCAGCGCGCCGATCGCCGTGCTCGGCGCGGGCTCCTGGGGCAGCGCGCTCGCGATCCAGTTTGCCCGCTCGGGCCGTCCCACCCTGCTATGGGGCCGCGACCCCAGCCATCTGGCCGCGCTCGCGGCGGACCGCCGCAATACCCGCTACCTGCCTGATGCGCCCTTTCCGGCGCAGCTTGCCATCGAGCCGGATTTCGGCCGCGCTGTCGCTGATGCAGTGGACATCCTGCTGGCCGTTCCCAGCAACGGGTTCCGCGCCACGCTAGAGCGACTCAGGCCGCTGCTCAAGCCTGGCCAGCGCGTCGCCTGGGCGACCAAGGGCTTCGAGCTGTCCACCGGCCGCCTGCCGCACGAAGTCGCGCGCGAAGTCCTTGGCCCGGATATTCCCGTGGCAGTGCTATCGGGACCTACTTTTGCGAGCGAGGTCGGTCGCGGACTGCCCACGGCGATGACCGTTGCCTCGCCCGATGAACACTTCGCCGCCGAGCTGGTCCGTTCCCTGTCGGGCCAGAACTTCCGTGGCTACACCTCGCCCGACATCATCGGCGTCGAGGTCGGCGGTGCGGTCAAGAACGTGCTCGCGATCGGCGCCGGTATTGCCGACGGCATGGGCTACGGCGCCAATACGCGCATCGCGCTGATCACGCGCGGGCTGGCCGAGATGACCCGTCTGGGCGTCGCGCTGGGCGCCCGCCCCGAGACCTTCATGGGTCTGGCCGCCATGGGCGACCTGGTGCTGACGTGCACCGACGATCAATCCCGCAACCGGCGCTTTGGCCTTGCGGTCGCACGCGGCCAAAGTCCCGCTGCAGCCGCAGCCGCGATCGGCCAGGTCGTGGAGGGAGTCGCTGCGGCGCGGGCCGTTAACGCAGTTGCACGCCGCGTTGGGGTCGAGATGCCGATCGCCGAGCAGGTCTACGCCGTGCTGCACGAAGGCCTCGATGTCGCCACGGCCGTACGCACGCTGATGACGCGCGCGCTAAAACCCGAATAGGACTGCCTGCCATGCAGATGGAACACGCGAGCCCCTACGAGCATGGCCTCGAGCGCAACGACGCCAATTTCGTCGCTCTGACACCGCTGTCGTTCCTGGAGCGCACAGCGCTCGTCCATCCCAAACGCATCGCGGTCGTCCACGGCGCGCGGCGACACAGCTGGGCGCTGACCTACTCACGCTGCCGACAGCTGGCGTCTGCACTCGGGCGCCGCGGCATCACTCGCGGCGACACGGTCGCAGTGATGCTCGCCAACACGCCGGAAATGTTCGAAGTCCATTTTGGCGTGCCGATGGCAGGTGCGGTGCTCAACACGCTCAATACCCGACTCGATGCCGAATCAATCGCTTTCATGCTCGAGTTCGGCGACGCGCGGATGCTGATCACAGACCGCGAGTTCGCGCCGGTGGTCCGACAGGCGCTGCGGCTGCTGTCGCGCGAGATCACCGTCATCGATGTCGACGACGCGCAGTACACCGGCCCAGGCGAGCGACTGGGTGCCATTGACTACGAAGCACTACTCGCCGAGGGCGAGCCAACCTTCCAGTGGCTGCGGCCGCGCGATGAGTGGGATGCAATCTCGCTGAACTACACCTCAGGCACCACCGGCAACCCGAAGGGCGTCGTCTACCACCATCGCGGCGCGTACCTGAACGCGACCTGCAATCTCGTCACCTGGGCGCTGCCGCCACACGTGACGTACTTGTGGACGCTGCCGATGTTCCACTGCAACGGCTGGTGCATGCCATGGACCCTGGCGGCAAACGCAGGTACCAGCATCTGCCTGCGGCGTGTCGACGCCGAGGCGGTATTCCAGCTGATTCGCGCTGAGCGGGTCACCCACTACTGCGGCGCACCCATCGTGCACATGTTGTTGATCAACACGCCGGCGTCGCTGCGCGAGGGCATCACACAGCGCGTGCACGCGATGGTGGCAGGTGCGGCACCGCCCGCCGCGATGATCGAGGGCATGGACCGGATCGGCTTCGAGCTCACCCACGTCTACGGCCTGACCGAGACCTACGGTCCGGCTGCCGTCTGCGCCCCACAGGAGGACTGGGCCGAGCTCGACATCGTCGCACGCGCACAACGCCACAGTCGGCAGGGCGTCACTTACCCACTGCAGGAGGCCATGGCGGTGCTGGACCCGGACACGATGCGACCGGTACCTGCCGACGGCGCGACGATGGGCGAGATCATGTTCCGCGGCAACATCACGATGAAGGGCTATCTGAAGAACCCGCGCGCGACCGAGGAGGCCTTCAAGGGTGGCTGGTTCCACAGCGGCGACCTGGCCGTCGTCGAGCCGGATGGCTACGTCAAGATCAAGGATCGCTCCAAGGACATCATCATTTCCGGCGGCGAGAATATCTCTTCGCTCGAGGTGGAGGACGTGCTCTACCGCCACCCGGCGGTACTGGCATGCGCCGTGATCGCACGGCCGGACGAGCGCTGGGGCGAGACCCCGTGTGCCTACGTCGAGATCAGGGCCGACGCTCAGGTCACCGCCGAGGAGCTGCTCGCGCACTGCCGCGCGCAGCTGGCTCATTTCAAGGCGCCGCGCCACATCGAGTTCGCTACCTTGCCGAAGACCTCGACCGGAAAGATCCAGAAAGCGGTGCTACGCGCCGCCGAGAAGGCGGCGCTCAGTGCGAATAAAGACGCCGACGCACCCAGCGGCTAAACCACTCGCCCAGGGCAAGCACGCTCAGAATCGCAGCTGAAAACAGCGGCAGCGCGCTGCCGTGAAACCCGATGCGGTGCCACAGCCATTCGAAGGCAGCCAGAGCAACCAGCAGCAGGCCATAGCCCGCAAGGTAAGTCGCAGGCCAGGTGAACAGCGCGACCCCGAGGACGTACGCCACCGCGACCGTGTCACGCTCAAGCGCCGTGGCCATCGGCCGCAGGAACGAACTCTCCCCCAGCAGCAGCACGAGCGGTCCTCGCGCAAGAATCCAGCCCGCGGCGAACCGTACGGCGGCCATGATCCACGGCATGACTCGCTCGCGCCAGGCCGGCAGGCCAGAAGCATCTTTGGGCAACATCAGGGAGTCTCCGGGGCAAAGTCGTTCTGGCGCCACGCCTCGTAGACGACCAGCGCGACCGAATTGGACAGGTTCACGCTACGGTTGCCCGGGCGCATCGGAATGCTGAGAATGGTTTCAGGCGGCAGGCTCGCCAGCACCGCCGCCGGCAAGCCGCTCGTCTCCCGCCCGAACAAGAAGGCATCGCCGGGCCGGAAACGCACATCACTGTAGCGCACCGTGCCGCCGGTCTCGACCGCATAAAGGCGGGCCGGTCGCAGCGCCGCGAGGCAGGCAGCGAGGTCGGCGTGCTCGTGCACCCGCGCCATCTGGTGGTAATCCAGCCCGGCGCGGCGCAACTGGGCGTCGGACAGCGAAAACCCGAGCGGATGCACCAGATGCAGCCGGCAGCCGGTGTTGGCCGTCAGCCGGATGACGTTGCCGGTATTTGGCGGGATCTCGGGTTCGAGGAGGATGATGTCGAACATGGGTCCAGGGCCGTTGTCGCGGCTATAATCATCGCATGTCCGACTCCTTCGCACCGCTTCCTGCCTCGCTCGCGACGACCTTCTGTGGCCTGTCGTTCGCCTCGCCCATCGTGCTGCTGTCCGGGTGCGTCGGCTTCGGCGAGGAATACACACGGGTCGAGGGATTCTCGAACCGGGACTGCGGCGCCGTCGCGCTCAAGGGCACGACGCTGAACGCCCGCCCCGGCAACCCAGCACACCGGGTTTATGAGACGCCGATGGGCATGCTGAATGCGATCGGGCTGCAGAACCCCGGCGCAGGCCACGTTGTGCAGCGCATCCTGCCGACACTCGACTTCGAGGAGACGCGCTTCATCGCCAACGTCTCGGGCAGCACGATCGAGGAGTACGTCGAGGTGGTACGCCACTTCGACGACTCGCCGATCGATGCGATGGAGATCAACATCTCCTGCCCCAACGTCAAGGAAGGCGGTGTGGCTTTCGGCAACCACCCGGAAATGAGCGCGCGCGTGGTGGCGGCCTGCCGCGCAGCGACCAAGAAACCGCTGATTACAAAGCTGTCGCCGAACCAGACCGATATCCGCGAGAGCGCGCGGGTCTGCATCGAGGCGGGCAGCGACGCACTATCGGTGATCAACACCATGATGGGCATGGCGATCGACGTGAGGACGCGCCGGCCGGTCATTGGCAACATCCAGGGCGGCCTGTCGGGGCCCGCGATCAAGCCGATCGCGCTATTGAAGGTCCACCAGGTTTACGACGTTGCCAGACGCCACGGCGTGCCGATCATTGGCCAGGGTGGAATCACCAACGCAACGGACGCGCTCGAGTTCATCATCGCCGGCGCAAGCGCCGTCGGCATCGGCACGGCGCTCTTCTACGATCCGCTGGTCTGTCGCAAGGTCAATGCTGGCATTGCCAGCTACCTTGCCGACAATGGCTTCAAGAACGTCGCGGAACTCACCGGCACGCTGAACACAACCAAGCGCTGATCCTCACCGGCAGTCAGCGCTGGCCGCTACCGTTGCTGATGCCGCAGTTCAAGCCGCGCCTTAGCGCGGCGGCAGGGTCGACAGCGCGATCCCGCGCTGTTCCAGCGATGTCAGGATCGCGATATTGATGGCCTGCACGGCCGCAAGATAGCCGGCGTAATCGACGTCCGGCACCGTGTAGGCGGCCTCAATGTCGAAGCCCGTGGGGCCCAGCGCCAGCAGATGCGCGCGCTCGAATCTCGCTTCAGGGCGCGTCGCCACGGCCGCGCGGACCAGCTCCGGAACTTCAGCCAGCGCCGCCGCTGGGGTGCCGTAGCCGAGCTGGAAGCGGAACACCAGGCGCCGCTCGAGGATCCTGCCGTAATTGCGAATGCGTGCCTTGGCCAGTTCCGCGTTGGAAATGACGATCTGCTCGCCGCTAGTGCTGCGCAGGCGCGTGCTCTTGATGCCGATCGCTTCGACCGCGCCGGTGTAGCCGGATTCGAGCACCAGCGTGTCGCCGACCTCGAACGGCTTGTCGAGCGCGATCGACACCGACGCAAGCAGGTCGCCGAGCACATTCTGCACCGCCAGCGCGACGGCAATGCCGCCGATGCCCAGGCCCGCCAGCAGCGCCTTGACCTCGACGCCAAGGTTGTCGAGCGCAAGCAGCACAACGAGCGACCAGATCGCGACATTCGCGACGATCCGGACGATGGTTACCATCGTCTGCGAGCGACGATCGGCAGAGTGGGCCGAATGCTCCTCCAGATAGAAGCGCACCGCCGCGGAGGCCCAGAGGCCAAGCTGCGCGCCAATCATGATGATGATGATCGCGGTGGTCGCCTTCTCGGCGCGCAGCGGCATGTCCAGGTACTTGGAGCCTGCGCCCAGCGACACTGCCAGCAGCGGAAACAGCTTGGTGCGACGAATCAGCAGCAGCGCAAGGCGCATGCCCGGGGGCAGCTCGTGCGCAATCAGGGCGCGCGTGCGTAGCGCGATCTGGCGGCGCAGGAACAGCAGGACGACAAAGGTGGATAGGCCCAGACCGAGCGCGTAAGCCCAGTCGGCCAGCGGATTGCCGAACAACAGATGGTTCGGGTCTAGCCCGGCAAAATGCAGCAATGCGTCCATGGACACCATTATAAGCCTGCCAGCACTACGCGCCTCAGGCTGCCGTTACTTCCTCATCGAGCGCGCCACGCTCCATGCCCAGCTCACGCATCTTGCGTGTCAGCGTGTTGCGCCCCCAACCTAATACCTTGGCCGCGTCCTGCCGGCGTCCCTCGGAGCGCGCGAGCGCCACGCGAATCAGCGTGCGCTCGAACTCAGGCAGGGCCGCATCAAGCAGCGGCTCGCCGCCCGCCTCAGCGCGGCCACGGGCCCACTGCTCCAGAGCGCGGACCCAGTCGTCCTGTACGTTCGCGGCATTACCGCCGCCGATCTCGGCCGGCACATCCTCAGGGCGGATGTCGCTGCCCGGCGCCGCGACGGTGAGGCGTCGGCAGACGTTGACCAACTGGCGGACATTGCCGCCCCAGTCAGAGGCCACCAGCAGTCGCTCTGCGGCCGACGTTAGCCGCTTCGGGTCGACGCCGAGCTCACGGGCGGCCGCGCCGAGGTAGTGGCGCAGCAGTTCCGGGATGTCCTCGCGACGCGAGCGCAACGGCGGCAGGGTAATGCGGATGACATTCAAGCGATGCAACAGGTCTTCGCGAAAGAGACCTTCCTTGACGCGCGCCTCGAGGTCCTGATGGGTCGCGGCGATCACCCGCACATCCACACGGATCGGGGTATTGCCGCCGACCCGGTAGAACTCGCCCTCGGCGAGCACGCGCAGCAGGCGCGTCTGCAGCGCCTTAGACATATCGCCGATTTCGTCGAGGAACAACGTACCGCCGTCGGCCTGCTCGAAGCGACCGCGTCGCAGCGCGTCGGCGCCCGTGAACGCACCCTTCTCGTGGCCGAACAACTCGGACTCGAGCAGGTCGGGTGTAAAGGCCGAGGTATTAAGCGCAATGAAGGGCTTCGCAACGCGCGGGCTGTGGCGATGCAGCGCGCGCGCGACCAGCTCCTTGCCGGTACCCGACTCGCCGTTGATCAACACCGTCATGCTTGAGCGTGACAGCCGACCGATCGAGCGAAAGACTTCCTGCATGGCAGGCGCATGACCGAGCAGTTCGGGGATTTCCGTCGTCTCGACGCGGCCGTCCCCCGACGGTGGCGCCTGGTGGGCGGCGCGACGCACCAGCGAAACCGCATCGTCAATGTCGAAAGGCTTTGGCAGGTACTCGAACGCGCCGCCCTGATAGGCGGCGACCGCGGCATCCAGATCGGTGTGCGCGGTCATCACGATGACCGGCAGGCGGGGATGGGCGGCCTGCACTTCCTCAAGCAGCTTCAGGCCACTCTTGCCGGGCATGCGAATGTCGGTGATCAGGACGTCCGGTTCTTCGAGATCAAGCGCCGTCAGCGCGCTCTGGGCATCTTCGAAGGCCCGCGCGCTCATGCCGCTCGCCTTGAGCGCACGTTCCAGCACCCAACGAATTGAGGCGTCATCGTCGACGAGCCAGACTCTGAGGGAATCAGCCATTGGATACTCCATCAAAAGGCAGCAGCAACGTGAACACCGTGTGTCCGCGGCGGCTATCGAACTCGATCAGGCCGCCGTGGCGGGTCACCAGGTCCTGTGCGACGGCAAGGCCAAGGCCCGTCCCGTCCGCGCGACCGGTTACCAGCGGATAGAAAATCGTGTCGGCGAGGTCCGGCGGTACGCCAGGACCGTCGTCTTCGAACTGGATGCTGGCGACCACCCGATGGCGACGAGCGCCGATGGTCGCGTTGACGACCGCGCGCGTTCGCAATGTCAGTCTTCCCTGACCCTCTAACGCCTGCACAGCATTTCTGCCAAGGTTCAGCATGGCCTGAATCATCTGGTCGCGGTCGACGTGCACTGTCGGCAGGCTCGGATCGTAGTCACGTACGATCTGCACACCTGCCGGGGCTTCGTTGCGCAACAGCTGGAATACGTGCTGCAGCATCTCGTGCGGGTTGACGTCGGTCTTGTGCGGAACACCGCCGGGACCGAGCAGGTTGTCAACCAGCGTTCGCAGCCGATCGGCTTCGCGGATGATCAGCCGCGTATATTCCTTCAGCGGCTCGGCGGGCAGTTCGCGCTCCAGCAGCTGTGCCGCACCACGCAGCCCGCCGAGCGGATTTTTTATCTCGTGCGCGAGCTGGCGAACCATCATGCGGTTGCCGCCCAGCTGCGCGAGCAACGCGTTGTCGCGACTGATGCGCTGCTGACGGGTCGTATCGGAAATCTCAAGCAGTACGCGCTCGGCGTCCAGCATCGAGGCTGTACAGTCGACGACGAACTGGCTGTCGGCGCGGGCAGTGGGAACAAGCCGCAGCTCCCGGTACGCGATCGGCTCACCGCCATCGCGCGCGCGCGCCACCACCGCTTCGATAGGCTCGGCGTCGCGCAGGAACTCGAACAGATGTCGGCCCCGTGCCTGGTTGATGCCAACCGCAATCAGCGTCTGCGCGGATGCATTCAGGTATTCGATTTCGCCACGCGGGCCGATGATGGCAAGCGCGGTGGATAGCGCATCGAGCAGGGACGCCTGGGCTTCGGGGCTCATCGCAAGGGCCTCATGCGCCATTGCCGTAGCCCACGCGCGCGGTCAGCCGTGCGGTTTCTTTGGCAATGCAGGCCCACGCGGCGCCGTGACCGCGGAATTCTGCCGTACGTGGAAAGTCACCGACGCAGAAGCCAGCAACTCGGTGTCCGCCGCGTCGGTAACCAGCGCCGAGACCGTATGCGTGCCGCGCGGCAGCTCGACCTGCGTCGACATGCCGTCGGCGGGTTCGGATTGACGGGTGCCGTCGATTACGAACCATAGGTGGTGACCGCTAGCGAGGCCGGGCTGCAGGGCCGCGCTGACGCTAACGAGGCCGTCGGAACGCCAGACCACGCCGCCTTCTTCAGGCGAACTGATCGCGAGCATCTTGTAACTGGAAGCGGAGGTCGCAGCCCCGTTGTGTGCCGTTGCACTGCGGGCGCCGGCCGCGGCCGGAGCGTGGTAGCCCTGGGCGCTGCCAACCTCAACTGCGGTAGCACCGGGCTCAGGCAGATCGGAGTAATGCGTGACGCCCTTGGCATCGACCCATTTATAGAGTGGCGTGCCGCCTTGCGCGGTAATTGCCGCGCCAGCAAAGGCGACAAAAAAAACGAGCCGGCTGAGTCTGGGGTACCGCAAACGCATGAGATCAGCATAGCGCTTCGCCTCAGGCGTGACAAAGAAGCTCCGGCCGCGGTGCCCCCCGGACGTCTGGATTCGAGCAGCTGATCACGATTCCAGGCCCGGTGCACTTATTGCACCAGGCCTGGAGGACGATCACAGGCTGTAGTACATGTCGAACTCGACCGGGTGCGTGGTCATCCGCAGCCGGGTGACTTCCTGCATCTTCAGCGTGATGTACGCGTCGATGAGGTCGTCGGTGAACACACCGCCCTTCTTCAGGAACTCGCGATCCTGGTCGAGCGCATCGAGTGCCATGTCGAGCGAGTGGCACACGGTTGGGATGTGCTTAGCTTCTTCCGGCTCGAGGTCGTACAGGTCCTTGTCCGCCGGATCGCCCGGGTGGATCTTGTTCTGGATACCGTCGAGACCGGCCATCATCATTGCGGCGAACGCGAAATACGGGTTCGCGGTCGAGTCCGGAAAGCGAACCTCGATGCGCCGCGCCTTCGGGCTCGACACGAACGGGATGCGGATCGAGGCGGAGCGGTTGCGTGCCGAGTAGGCAAGCATGACCGGCGCCTCGAAGCCCGGCACCAGACGCTTGTAGCTGTTGGTCGACGCGTTGGTGAACGCGTTGATCGCCTTGGCGTGCTTGATGATGCCGCCGATGTAGAACAGGCACGTTTCGGACAGGCCCGCGTACTTGTCACCGGCGAAGATGTTCTTGCCGTCCTTCGACAGCGACTGGTGCACGTGCATGCCGCTGCCGTTGTCGCCCACCAGCGGCTTGGGCATGAACGTCGCGGTCTTGCCGTAGCCGTGCGCGACGTTGAGGATCGCGTACTTGAGGATCTGGACCTCGTCGGCCTTCTTGGTCAGCGTGTTCGCGCCAACACCGATCTCACACTGCCCGCCAGTGGCAACTTCATGATGATGCACTTCGACGTCGAGGCCCATGTCCTCGAGTGCGCCGCACATTGCGCCGCGGATGTCGTGCAGCTGATCGACCGGCGGAACCGGGAAGTAGCCGCCCTTGACGCCCGGGCGGTGGCCGCGGTTGCCATCGGCGAAGTCGGTGCCGCTGTTCCACGCGCCCTGCCCCGAATTGATCGAGTGCGAGGCGGTGTGCATCTCCGTGTTCCACTTAACGTCGTCGAATACGAAGAACTCGTTTTCGGGACCGAACAGTGCGCTGTCGGCGATGCCAGTGCTCTTGAGGTAGGCCTCGGCACGCTTGGCGAGCGAGCGTGGATCGCGCTCATAGCCCTGCATCGTTGCCGGCTCGATGATGTCGCAACGGATGTTGAGCGTTGCTTCCTCGAAGAACGGATCGATGACGATCGTCGACGCGTCCGGCATGAGGATCATGTCCGACTCGTTAATGCCCTTCCAACCGGCGATCGACGAACCGTCGAACATCTTGCCGTCGACAAAGAAGTCCTCGGTCACGTACTTGGTCGGGATCGTGACGTGGTGCTCCTTGCCGCGCGTGTCCGTAAAGCGGAGATCCGCGTACCGCAGTTCCTTGTCCTTAATCAGCTTCACAACATCGGCGGGAGTCGTCATCGCAAACCTCCAGAGGGCGGGCAGGGTCAGAATTCAATACAGAGTCTAGTTGCAGGATTCGTGCCTATGCACCCTTTTGAAGCAGAATCAGCCAGTTAGGCGGCGAGCCCACGAGGCCAGAGCCCCGATGCGCACTATTATAGTGCGCGCAAGGGCTCTGGCGCACCGATACGGTGCGTTTATTCGCTGGGAGTGGCGGCTTGCGCGTAGCGGGCGCGCAGGACCTTCTTGTCGAGCTTGCCGGTCGCGCCCAAGGGCATTTCGTCGACGAACAGCACGCTGTCGGGCATCCACCACTTGGCGATCTTGCCGTCGAGCCAGGCGAGGAACTCCGCCGCGGTGGCCTCCTGGCCCGGACGCAGGCGCACGATCAAGAGCGGTCGTTCGCGCCAGCGCGGATCGGGTACGCCGATCACGGCCGCCATCAACGCCTTCGGGTGACTGGCGGCAATGTTTTCGATTTCCACCGAACTGATCCACTCGCCACCGGACTTGATGACGTCCTTGGCGCGGTCGGTGATCTGCATGTAGCCATGCGGATCGATGGTCGCGATGTCGCCGGTATCGAAGTAGCCCTCCGCGTCGAGTACCGCGCCCGGCTCGCGGAAGTAGCGCGCGATGATGGCCGGCCCCTGCACCCGCACATGGCCCTGCGCGACACCGTCCTGCGGCAGGCGCACCTCATCGTCATCGGTAATCTTCATGTCGATGCCGAACGGCGCGCGGCCCTGCTTGAGGTTGAACGCAACCCTAGCGTCGGCGCCCAGCGCCGCGACTGCCGGCGGCGGCGCCCCGGAGATCGTGCCGATCGGCGACATTTCAGTCATGCCCCAGGCATGCAGGACTTCGACACCGTAGCCATCGCGAAAGCCCCGAATCAAAGCCTCGGTCACGGCACTGCCGCCGATGATCACCCGGCGCAGCGTCGACAGCGGCAGTCGATTGGTGGTCAGAAAGTCGAGCAGTGCCTGCCAGACCGTCGGCACGGCCGCGGACAGGGTCACCGCCTCGGTCTCGAGCAGTTCGTACAGGGACGCGCCGTCGAGCTTCGCGCCGGGCAACACGAGTTTCGCGCCGGTCGCCGCAGCGGTAAACGGCAGGGCCCAGGCATTGGCGTGGAACATGGGCACGACGGCCAACACCGAGTCCTGCACTGACATGCCCATAGTGTCGCGCTGGGCGCAAATCATCGCGTGCAGCACCTGCGAGCGATGCGAATACAGCACGCCCTTCGGGTTGCCCGTGGTGCCGGAGGTGTAGCACAGCGCCGCGGGGGCGTGCTCATCGACGGTCCCCCAGGGAACATCGGTGGGGCGGCCGTCGATCAGACTTTCGTAGTCGGCAACGCCCGCACCGGCAGGCAGCTGGTCCGGGCCGCACAGATAAATGATGCGCTCAAGGGTGGGGCAGCGCGGCCGCAGCTTCTCGATCAGCGGCGCGAACTGCGGATCGGCCAGCAACCAGCGGTCGGACGCGTGGTTGATGATGAAGACCAGCTGGTCCTCGAACAGACGCGGGTTGAGGGTATGGCAGACCGCGCCGTAACCCATGATCCCGTACCAGGCCTCGACATGGCGGGCGGAGTTCATCGCCATGGTCGCGATGCGCTCGCCCGGCCGGATGCCGGCGGCAGCGAGCACGGCCGATAATTGGCGCGCGCGCGTTGCACTGGTAGCCCAGGTGCTGCGCACGATCGAGCCATCCGCTTCGCGGCTGACCAGCTCGTGCTGGCCGCTCCAGCGGGCGGCATGGGTGATGAACCGATCCACGGTCATGGACCACGCCTGCATGTGGTCGCCAAGCAAGGTGTCGTTCTGGTCTGTCACTAGCCGGTCCCCTCTAAGCGCGCGCCGTGCAAGGCGCGCTCGCCGACGCACAAGATACCGGAAGGATGCGGCCGCGTGCTCCGCTATAATCAGCGCCTTTCCACGCTGCCGGGTTGCCGGCGAACGACGCTCGAGGCACCCCATGGCCCGCTCCCGGACCGCCATTCGTCCCCGCACCTTCCAGGACCTGATCTTCGCGCTCCAGCGCTACTGGGCCGAACAGGGCTGCGTACTTGTACAGCCGTACGACATGGAGGTAGGCGCCGGCACGTTCCATACCGCCACTTTCCTGCGCGCCGTCGGCCCGGAGCCCTGGAGCGCCGCCTACGTGCAGCCCTCGCGCCGACCGACGGATGGCCGCTATGGCGAAAATCCCTTCCGCCTGCAGCGCTATTACCAGTTCCAGGTCGCCATCAAGCCCTCGCCACCGAACTTCGTCGACCTGTACCTCGGCTCGCTCGCGGCGCTGGGCTTCGACCCGCTGACGCATGACATACGCCTCGTCGAGGACAACTGGGAGTCGCCGACACTGGGCGCGTGGGGCCTCGGCTGGGAGGTCTGGCTTAACGGCATGGAAATCACCCAGTTCACCTACTTCCAACAGGTAGGCGGTCTGGACTGCCGACCGGTCATGGGCGAGATCACCTACGGCCTCGAACGGCTGGCGATGTACCTGCAGGGCGTCGAAAGCGTCTATGACCTCGTCTGGACCGATGGCCCGCATGGCCGGGTGACCTACGGCGACGTCTATCACCAGAACGAAGTAGAGCAGTCGAAGTACAACTTCGAACACGCTGACACCGACGAGCTGTTCCGGCAGTTCGATGCCCACGAACGAGAGTGCCAGAAGCTGCTGGCTGTGCCGCTCGCGCTGCCCGCCTACGAGCGCATGCTTAAAAGCTCGCACACGTTCAACCTGCTCGACGCCCGCCGCGCAATCTCGGTGACCGAGCGCCAGCGCTACATCCTGCGCGTGCGCGCTCTTGCCCGCGGGGTGGCCGAGGCCTATTACAAGAGTCGCGAGGCGCTGGGCTTCCCGATGCTGCGCACGCTGGCGCCCTTGGTGGATCCGCCGCTACCGGAAGCGGTTGCCAGTGGGAGCCACGCATGAGCACGCGCGACTTCCTGGTCGAGATCGGCACCGAAGAACTGCCGCCCAAGTCGCTGCCGGCACTGTCGGCTGCATTCAGCGAGGGGATCCTCGCGGCACTGGCCGCGGCCGGCATCCGCCACGGCAAGGTCGAGCGCTACGCCGCGCCGCGGCGCCTCGCGCTATTGGTGCGGCGTGTGGCGGAGCACCAGCTGGATCAGCAGATCAAGCGCAAAGGCCCGCCGGTCAGCGCGTCGTTCACGCCGGACGGCCAGCCTACACGGGCAGCAAGTGCGTTCGCGGAGTCCTGCGGCACGACACTGGCGGCCCTTGGCCGCATCACCGAGCCCAAGGGCGAGTTCCTGTTCCACACCGGCGTCAAGGCCGGTGCCGCGACGATCACGCTGCTCGAGGGTATCGTGACCGCCTCCCTCGACAAGTTGCCGATCGCCAAGCGCATGCGTTGGGGCGCGGGCACCGCCGAGTTCGTGCGACCCGTGCACTGGATCGTGCTGCTGTACGGCCGGGAAATCGTACCGGCGACGATCCTGGGCATCACCGCCAGCGACCGCACGCGCGGCCACCGCTTTATGGCGCCTAAGGAGATCCGCCTGTCGTCGCCTGCGAGCTATGCGGGCCGTCTGGAAAAGGCCGGCCGAGTCATCGCCGACTTCGCCCGTAGGCGCGAGCTGATTCGCGAAGGCGTCACGCGACTGGCAACCGAGCACGGTGGCCGCGCGATCATCGGTGACGCGCTGCTGGACGAGGTCACCGCGCTGGTCGAGTGGCCCTCCCCCATCGCCGGTCGCTTCGAGGAGCGATTCCTTGCGCTGCCGCGCGAGGTGCTCATCGCCACGCTGCAGGATCACCAGCGTTACTTCCCGGTCGAGGACGCAGGCTCGCAGCTGACCTCTTTGTTCATCACGGTTGCCAACATTGTCAGCCGCGCGCCGGACGAGGTACGTCGCGGCAATGAGCGCGTCGTGCGGCCGCGCCTGGCGGACGCCGCGTTCTTCTGGGATCAGGACTGTCGCACGCCGCTCGCGGCGCGGCGCGAACAGCTCAAGGCTGTGACGTTCCAGGCCCAGCTCGGCTCCTATTTCGCCAAGAGCGAGCGGGTTCGCGCGCTCGCGCTCGAGCTCGCCCCACAGGTAGGCGCGGAGGCGGCCGATGCGGCGCGCGCGGCGGAACTTGCCAAGTGCGATCTGCTCACCGGCCTGGTCGGTGAGTTCCCCGAACTGCAGGGCACGATGGGCGCCTACTACGCTCGCCACGACGGCGAAGCGGCTGCCGTCGCAACGGCACTCGGTGAGCAGTACCTGCCACGCTACGCCGGCGACGCCTTGCCGGCGACCCCGACCGGCACGGCGCTCGCGCTCGCCGATAAGCTCGACACGATCGTCGGCGCATTCGCCATCGGCCAGAAGCCGACCGGGGCCAAGGATCCGTTCGCCGTGCGCCGCGCGACGCTCGGCGTGCTGCGTATCGTTCTGGAGCGGCGCCTGGAGCTGGACGTCCCTGCGCTCGTGGCGGGCGCGATGGAGGCGATCCGCGCAGATCTCAACGCGCAGGCGGCAGCCCGTACGGACGGCAAGCCACCAGCAGCGCTACCGGACAGCGCCGTCGTGGGCCGCGAGGTCTACGACTACGCGTTCGAGCGACTGCGTGCGTATTACCTGGAGGCCGGCGAGGGCATCAGCACGGAAATGTTCGATGCGGTATTGGACCGCCGTCCGGGGTCGCCGCTGGACTTCGACGCACGGCTGCGCGCACTCGGCGCATTCCTCGCCTTGCCGGACGCCGCGGCGCTGTCTGGCGCCAACAAGCGCATCGCAAATATCCTGCGCAAGGCGAACCACACGCCCGCGGCAGCGGTTCGCGCCGAGCTGTTCGAAGGCCCCGAGGAGCGCGCGCTCGCCGAGGCGATTGCAGCGCTGACACCCGGTGTCGAGGCCCGACTCGCCGAGCGGGATTACGCTGCAGCACTCAAGCAGCTGGCGACGCTGCGACCGGCAGTGGATGCGTTCTTCGACAAGGTAATGGTCATGGCGGAGGACCCGGCCGTGCGCGCGAACCGGCTCACCCTGCTCGGCTCGATGCAGCGACTGTTCCTGGAGATCGCCGACCTGTCGCGACTTCCCGGCTGATCAACGCACCCGGGCGCAACGCCCGGGTGCGTTCGCAGCGGCCCGACGGATTGGCTTACACTGGAGCGATCATGCAATGGCTGCTGTCGCTCCTGTATACGACCTTCCTGTTCGCCGCGACGTTCGTCTATAGCTTCCTGATCGTCTGCGCCGGCGTACTGCCCTACCGGTACCGCTCCGCGCTCGCCCGTAGCTGGGCGCAAGTTCAGCTGGCCGCGCTCAAGCTGCTTTGCGGCCTGGACTACGTCGTCGAGGGCGCCGAACACATCCCGCCCGGCTGCCACATCTCGATGTGGCGCCACTCGTCCGCCTGGGAAACCATGGCGCAGGCTGTCCTGTTCCCGCCGCAAGCCTGGGTACTCAAGCGCGAGATCCTCTGGATCCCACTCATGGGCTGGGCGACCAAGCTGATGCGGCCCATCGCCATCGACCGCTCGGCCCATACGCAGGCCGTCAACCAGGTCGTGACTCAAGGTCGCGAGCGGCTCGAGTCGGGGCTGTGGATTCTCGTTTTCCCGGAAGGGACCCGGGTCGGCGTCGGCGAACGGCGCCGCTATGGCATCAGTGGCGCGCTGCTGGCGACGCAGAACGGTCGGTTGATCGTGCCGGTCGCGCACGACGCCGGGCGCTACTGGGGACGGCGGGGCCTGTTGAAGCGACGTGGCACCATCCGAGTGGTGATCGGTCCGCCGATCGACCCGGCTGGACGAGAGCCGCGCGCGGTCAACGAGGAAGTCAAAACCTGGATCGATGCCAAGGTAGCCGAGCTCGGCGGCTGAAAAGCGGCTAAACCGACTCCGTTAAAGCACGATCGTTCGGTTCTTTTTTGCCGATAGCGAATACGGCCCCTTGCCGGTCCCGCCTGAGCCGCACACGTCGCCGCGGCCCGGAAGGCCGCAACCCACTCAGACGTCGAGGTTGGCGACCGCCAGAGCGTTCTTCTCGATGAACTCGCGCCGCGGTTCGACCTGGTCGCCCATCAGCGTTGTGAATAGGTCATCGGCCGTCACGGCATCCTCGATGCGCACCTGGATCAGGCGGCGCGTCGCGGGGTTGATGGTCGTATCCCAGAGCTGCTCGGGGTTCATCTCACCCAGACCCTTGTAGCGCTGGATGGACTGGCCCTTCTTCGCCTGATCCATCAGCCACGCCATGGCTTCCTTCAGGCCGTTGATCTCCAGCCGGTCATCGCCCTTGGCGACGTAACCACCAGCTTGAATCAGCCCGTCCAGGCGTCGCGTCAGATCCGCAATCCGGCGGTACTCCGCCGAGTCGAAGAACTCGCGCTGCAGGTGCTTCTCGGTGGTCAGACCATGCTCGGTGCGGAACACATTGAACCGTACTGGCATGCCGCCGGCATTCACCTGCAGCTCGATCCGATAGCTGCGCGTTGTGTGCGGATCGGCATTGAGCTGCTGTTCGAGTTGGCGGGCCCAGCCCGTCAGCAGCGTGGCATCAGCCAGGTCTTCGTGCTTGACGACCGGGACGTGCAGCAACTGCTCCAGCACGCGCTGGTCGTAGCGGCGCGCCCACTTCGTCAGGATCGTCTGCACGTCGATGTACTGACGCGCCAGCGCCTCGAGCTCGGCGCCCTTGATCACGCGCGCACCAATCTCGGTGTCGGAAGCCACATGGATCGACGCTTCATCCAGCGCCGTGCGTAGCAGCACCGCATTGAGCTCGGCGTCGTCCTTGACGTAGGACTCGCTCTTGCCACGCTTCACCTTGTAAAGAGGCGGCTGCGCAATATAGATGTGACCGCGCTCGATCAGTTCATGCATCTGACGGTAGAAGAACGTCAGCAGCAGCGTACGGATGTGCGAACCGTCAACGTCCGCGTCGGTCATGATGATGATGCGGTGGTAACGCAACTTCGCGACGTCGAAGTCGTTGCGGCCGATGCCGCAACCCAGGGCGGTTATCAGCGTCCCGACCTCGGCGCTCGACAGCATCTTGTCGAAGCGCGCCTTCTCGACGTTGAGGATCTTGCCCTTCAGCGGCAGCACCGCCTGCGTGCGACGGTCGCGGCCTTGCTTGGCGGACCCGCCTGCGGAGTCACCCTCGACGAGGAACATCTCGCACAGCGACGGGTCCTTCTCCTGGCAATCGGCCAGCTTGCCGGGCAGACCCGCAATGTCCAGCACGCCCTTGCGACGCGTCATGTCGCGCGCCTTGCGCGCAGCTTCGCGCGCGCGCGCCGCATCGACGATCTTGGCGACGATAGCCTTCGCCTCGGAAGGCTTCTCGAGCAGGAACGCCTCGAGCTTCTCGGCGACCGCGCTCTCGACGATGCCGCGGATCTCACTCGAGACCAGCTTGTCCTTGGTCTGCGAGGAGAACTTCGGATCCGGCATCTTCACCGACAGGATGGCGGTCATGCCCTCACGGACATCGTCGCCGGTCATGTCGATCTTTTCCTTCTTCGCCTCGCTCTCGATGTAGTCGGAAAGCTTGCGCGTCAGCGCGGCGCGGAATCCCTGCAGGTGGGTGCCACCGTCCTTCTGCGGGATGTTGTTCGTGTAGCAGAACATCGACTCGGCATACGAGTCGTTCCACTGTGCGGCGACCTCGACCGTGATCGGACCTACCATCGTGCGGAAATAGAACACGGTGTCGTGGATCGCTGTCTTGCCGCGGTTCAGGTACTTCACGAAGGCGCCGATGCCGCCCTCGTACTCGAACACGTCGTGCTTCTCGTCTCGCTCGTCGACCAGCTCGATTCTGATGCCGGAATTCAGAAACGACAGCTCGCGCAGCCGCCGCGCAAGGATGTCGTAGGTGAAATGGATGTTCGTGAAGGTTTCGGCACTCGGCTTGAAGTGCAACGTGGTCCCGCGGGAGTCCGTGCTGCCGACTACCGTGAGCGGGGTCTGGGGGTCGCCGTGGCGATATTCCTGGCGGTGCAGGCTGCCGTCACGGCCAATGGTCACGACCAGGCGTTCCGACAAGGCGTTTACGACCGAGACACCGACGCCGTGCAGGCCGCCCGAGACCTTGTACGAGGTGTCATCGAACTTACCGCCGGAGTGCAGCACGGTCATGATGACCTCGGCTGCAGAAACGCCCTCTTCCGGATGGATATCCACAGGAATCCCACGGCCGTTGTCGGTCACGGTAATGGACTCGTCAGCGTGCACCGTCACAACAATCCGATCGCAGTGACCGGCGAGAGCTTCGTCGATCGCGTTATCGACGACTTCGAAGACCATGTGATGCAGGCCGGTGCCGTCATCGGTGTCCCCGATGTACATACCGGGCCGCTTTCTGACCGCGTCAAGGCCTCTTAAGACCTTGATTTTGCTGGAATCGTAGACGTCGTTGTTGGACATGAAGCAGCCTAGCCAAACGGACGCTGGAGTATAGCATTCAAGGGCTTAAGTGACTGCCCTGCTACTCGGCTTTGGCGCGTCACCCCCCAGGGAAGCAACGGTAGGGCTGGCAAAAGCCGCGTTTGGATTCGGGCCAAGCAGGGCACTGAACGCATCCCGCGCCGACAACGTTATCCACAATTTCAGCCGAGCTCAGCAACCTGCGTCACGCGACCTTGTTCCACGTGAAACATCGCGCCCGGATGGCCGAGTCCGGGCAGGTCCGCGCGCAACGCGGTGACGAACAACTGCACGTTCAAGGCCCGGACCAGCTCAAGCAGCAGCCCCAAACGCTGGCCATCGAGCTCGGCAGCAGGATCATCCAGCAATAGGGCTCCGGACCCCGGCGCCCTCGCCTCCTGCACCGCCAGCTGCGCCAGCGTAAGTGCCGCCGCAAGCAGCTTCTGCTGGCCGCGCGAAACACGCTCGCGGGCCAGCTGCCCTTCTACCCTGACACCGACATCACCGCGGTGGACGCCGACATGGGTGATGCCAAATCTGCGATCCCTCTCGGCACTGCGCGCGAGCGCCTCCTCGAAGGTCTCGCCTTGAGCCCAGCCGGCCTGGTAGGACAACGTCACGTCCAGCCCAAGCAGATGCCGGCCGTATTCCGCCAAGGTTGGCGCCAGCAGCGCGAGATACGACCGCCGCATCTCGTCCAAGCGTGTTCCAGCGGCCACCAGCTCTGTATCCCAGATCGCGGCCGTGCGCAGATCGCTGTTGGGTTTCAAGGCAGCATTACGCTGCCGCAGCGCTCGGTGATATCGCTGCCACACCTCAAGGAACTGTGGTTCCACGTGGAACACGCCCCAATCCAGGAAGCGACGCCGCCTTTGCGGCCCCTCCTCCAACAACTTGTGGACTTCAGGATCGATGATTTGCGGCGGGAAGTGGTTGGCAAGCTCAGCGGCGCCGCCCGCCGGCGCGCCGCCAATGCGAATTTCGGTGCTTTGACGGCTACCCGAAATTCCCAGCACCGTAGAGCGGCCACCCGACTCTACCCATCCAACAACCCGGAATGCCTCTTGACCCTGTCTGATCAGGCGATCCAGACGACGGGTTCGGAATGAGCGACCTCGCCCCAAAAAGAAAATCGCCTCCAGCAAGCTAGTCTTGCCGGAGGCGTTGGGTCCAACGAACAGGTTGTAGCGCGGATCGAAGCGCAGCTGCGCGCGCTCGATGCAACGGAACTCGTCTATTTCGAGTCGCGCGAGCGCCATTCCTCGTTCAGAGGCGCATCGGCATCACGACGTAACGTGCCGGCCCGCCGCCAGGCGCACGCACGAGACAACTGCTGTTCGCGTCCGTGATACCAAGCTCGACCTCGGCGCCATCAATCGCCGCGAGGGCGTCCAGCAGGTAGTTCACGTTGAACCCCACCTCGAACTCTTCGCCGTCGTAGCTGACTTCGACGTCTTCTTCCGCCTCTTCCTGCTCCGGGTTGTGTGCCGTGAGCTGGATCAGGTTCGCCTTCAAGGCAAGCCGTATGCCGCGATATTTCTCGTTGGCGAGAATCGATGTCCGCTGCAATGCGCGTCGCAGCGCTTCGCGATCGGCACGTACCAGGCGCGGCGGCGCCGCCGGGATCACACGGCTATATTCCGGGAAACGTCCGTCAATTAGCTTCGATGTGAAGCGAATGTCGCCGATCGTGACGCGAATGTGATTGCTACCGACCTGCACCGCAACGGTGCCTTCAGAGCCCATCAGCCGTTGCAGTTCCAGCACGCCTTTGCGCGGCACGATGACCTGCTGGCTACCGGATTTAGTAACGAGCTCCATTTCGCATAAAGCCAGACGATGGCCGTCAGTCGCGACAGTTCGCAGCATTTTCCCGTCGGATTCCAGCAACATACCGTTCAGGTAGTAGCGCACGTCTTGCTGCGCCATCGAAAAATGCGTCTTTTCGACGAGCCGCTTCAGGGCGGCTTGTTCGACTTCAAAGCTCAACTGCGCATTGATCTCGTCCACGGACGGGAAATCGGTGGCTGGCAGCGTCGTCAGTGTAAACCGGCTCTTGCCCGCCTTCACCGTGACTTTTTCGCCCTCGACCGAGAACGTCACGACTGACTTGTCTGGCAGCGCACGCACGATATCCAGGAACTTGCGCCCGGGAACGGTAATGTCCCCGGCCGTCTGCACAGTGACCTCAGCGCCTGCAACGAGCTCGACTTCGAGATCAGTTGCCGTGATCGCCAATCGGCCATTTTTGGCCGATAGCAGCACGTTCGCGAGTATCGGCATGGTCTGGCGTCTTTCGACAACGCCAATGACGGCCTGCAGTGGCTCAAGGATCCGTTCGCGTTCACTCGTGAATTTCATCGCTGCACCTTAGCGGTCCCGCGGCCTTTTGAACCACGGTCTATTGATTTAATTCTTTCTTAAGATCTCTAGGAATACAGATAGTTGTTGTTACAACTAGGGAAGGCCCTTTCTCTGGATAACCCCGAAAACTACAACCTCGTCACTGACTTGCGGTCAGTCAAACCCTCTTAATAGAGTGGCCTGAGACCCCCCCATACACTGTGTGACTCTTGTGGATATCTTGCCATGGTTTTAGGGGCGTTTGCCGCTCCACAAGTTGTCCACATCATCCGGTCAGGGTTCTCAACAGGTTTGAGAAGTCCTCGCCTATACGCCGCTCCACTTCCCGCAGTTCCTTGATTCGCTTACAGGCGTGCATCACGGTCGTGTGGTCCCGTCCTCCAAACGCATCGCCAATCTCGGGCAGCGAGTGATTGGTCAGTTCCTTGGCGAGTGCCATCGCAAGCTGCCGCGGACGCGCGATCGAGCGGCTGCGTCGTTTTGACAGCAGGTCCGCGACACGAATCTTGTAGTACTCCGCGACGGTCTTCTGGATGTTCTCGATCGTGACCAATTTTTCCTGCAAGGCCAACAGGTCGCGCAGTGCTTCTTTCGCAAAATCCAGAGTGATCGGTCTGCCGGTAAACTGCGCATTGGCCGCGACTCGGCGCAGCGCGCCTTCGAGCTCGCGCACGTTCGAGCGGATGCGCTTGGCGATGAAGAAAGCGACTTCCTCGGGCAGCGCGATCTGCGCGCCCTGGGCCTTGCTCATCAGGATCGCGACGCAGGTTTCCAGTTCCGGTGGCTCGATCGCTATCGTCAGGCCCCAGCCAAAACGTGATTTGAGCCGCTCCTCCAGGCCGTTGACCTCCTTCGGGTAACGGTCGCAGGTGAGGATGACTTGCTGCTGGCCTTCCAGCAGTGTGTTGAACGTGTGGAAGAACTCCTCCTGGGAGCGCTCCTTGCCGGCGAAAAACTGGATGTCGTCAATCAGCAGCGCATCGAGCGAGCGGTACGCGTGTTTGAAGTCCGCGATCGTGTTGTGCTGGAGCGCGCGCACCATGTCGCTGACGAAGCGTTCCGAATGCACATACGCAATGCGTGCATCCGGTCGGCGCGCTTTGATCGCATTCGCGACCGCGTGCATCAGATGCGTTTTGCCCAGTCCCACGCCACCGTACACAAACAGCGGGTTATAGGCCTTACCCGGATTATCTGCGACCTGGCGCGCCGCGGCTTTCGCCAACTGGTTGCTCTTGCCCTCGACGAAGTTGTCGAAGGTAAATTCCGGGTTCAAGCGGGCGCCGACGACGATGGGCGCTGGCCGCCCTGAACGCAGCGGGGCGGCGGCTTCGGCAACGGGAAGGGCGCCCGGCTGGGCGACTGGTCGCGTGCCGACTTCGAGCACGACCTGTAACGGCGCGTCGCCGCCATGCTGGCCACTGCGGATCAGTTCGCCGATGCGCTCGTACAGGTTCTGTCGCACCCAGTCGACCACGAACCGGTTCGGCGCCAGCAGGCGCAGTTCACCGGTGGCCTCGACCGCCTGCAGCGGGCGGACCCAGACGTTGAAGAGCTGTTCTGGTACCTCCGCTTCAAGCTGGCGAAGGCAGCGGTTCCACACGGTAGCCTCGGTGACCATTTGCGTCTTGTCTTGCGCCGAGGGTGGGGGAAGGGGAGGGGAGTCTATACCGACCGTTGGTTGGGACCAATGGGCGTTTCTGTATGAGGTGGTTGACAACCCCCATGGCTCAAAGTAAATTTGCCGGCTCGCGCCGATTTCGGCAGCCGTTTGTTTTTTGGACGATTTTCCCATGAAGCGCACATATCAGCCGAGCAAGGTCAAACGCGCCCGTACGCACGGCTTCCGTGCGCGCATGGCGGACAAGAAGGGTCGGCAGGTCCTGGCGCGTCGTCGTGCCAAGGGCCGCAAGCGCCTTATTCCCTGAGTCAGGCGTTTAGCCCGCGCGCGGCGCTCCGTTCCGCGTCGCCGTGACTAGCCCATACCGATTCCGTCCCTGCCATCGGCTCCATGCCGGGCCTGAGTACGATCGCGTCTATCGTCAGGGCAAGCGTGCCGGCGACGGACTTTTTGCGGTCAATGCCCTGCTTAATCCCCTCGGCCACGCCCGGCTCGGCATGTCGGTCAGCTACCGCACGGTCGGTAATGCTGTCTGTCGCAACCGCATCCGGCGCATGATCCGCGAGATGTTTCGCGTCCGTCAGGCGATGCTGCCGCCGTTGGATTTTGTCGTGACCAGTCGCCCTGGTGCGCGCAACGCGGAACGACCGGTCATGCTGACCAGCCTCGAGCGTCTGTTCGCCGAAGCGACCCGCAAGGCGGTGATGGCGCCGGCCCCGCAGACCCCGCCGGCGCCGCCGGCGCCGCAGCACTGAACGGAGGGACGCATGCACCTGCCCGCCGAGTCTCGTAGTCCGCTGGCGCATGCCGCGCGCGGTGCAATCCTCTTTTACCGCTACACGCTCAGTCCGTTGATCGGACCTTGCTGTCGCTTCTATCCCACCTGTTCGGCCTATGCCCTTGAGGCCATAGACCGGCACGGAGCCCTCCGGGGAGCCTGGCTCGCCGCGCGCCGCATCGGCCGCTGCCATCCGTGGCACCCGGGCGGTTACGATCCGGTACCCGCGCGGCAGAGCCGCGCTCGTGATTCAGACCTGAAGAGTTCGCTGCATGGATAATCAACGCATCTTCCTGTGGGCCGGTCTTGCGGTTCTGCTGTTTCTTAACGTGCAGACCTGGCAGCACGACTACAGCCCGCCGACGCCGGCTGTGGCCGTGGCGCAGACCACGGCGGCCGGTGCTGCTGCTGCGCCGGCGACCACCGGTGGATCGCTGTATGACGCCGTGCCCGGCGCAGGTGCGCCGCCAGCCGCGCCGCCGGCCGTGTCGCCCGCTCCGACAACCAGCGCCGTGCCGGCCGCCGTTGTTGGCGCGCCGACCGAGACTCCGATCGCCTCGACCATCCATGTCAGCACTGACGTGCTGCAGCTGGAGATCAGCACGCTCGGCGGCGAGATCCGCGACGCGCAACTGCGCAAGTACCCGCGTCGCAAGGACACACCGAACGACCTTATTCATCTGATGAGCGCCGACGGCGCCGACGGCCCGTCCGTGTTCCAGTGGGGCCTCACCACCGGTGGCACGGCGGCAGAGCCTAACCAAAAGGCGCTGTTTACCGCGGCGGCATCCCATTACGAGCTTGCCGACAATCAGGACGAGCTGTCGATCCCGCTCACCTGGACCGACGACGCGGGTCTGACCGTGACTCGCACGATTCACCTGCGTCGCGGCAGCTACACCATTGAGCTGATGCAGAGCGTCAAAAACCAGAGCGCTGCTCCCTGGCGCGCACGTGCGTACTCGCAGATTACCCATCACTGGGCGAAGGCCGAGCGCTCGATGTGGGACCCGTCGACCTATTCATTCAAGGGACCGGCGGTCTACAACGCCAAGAAGTACCAGAAGCTTGATCTGGAGAAGCCGGACCCGGACCAGTTGCCGAAGGCGCCACTGACCGGTGGATGGGCCGCGGCACTCGAGCACCACTTCGTCGTCGCGATCGTGCCCGACCCGGCAGCGGCCACGGACTACACGCTCTCGGTCAAGGACAAAGATTACCGCCTCGGTGTGATCGGCCCCTGGCAGGACGTAGCGCCCGGCGCTGCGGCGGCATTTCACGAGACGCTGTTCATCGGCCCTAAGCTGCAAGAACAGCTTTCCGCCGTGGCCCCCAAGCTTGATCTGACCGCCGACTACGGCCGTCTGACGGTCATCGCGCAGCCACTATTCTGGCTGCTCTCGCACGTGCACCGCCTGATTGGCAACTGGGGCTTCGCGATCATCATCGTGACATTCCTGATCAAGCTTGCGTTCTATCCGCTGGCGCAGACCAGTGGTCGCTCGATGGCGCGCATGCGCAACATCGCGCCGCGCATGAAGGCGATGCAGGAGCGCTACAAGGACGATCGCGAACAGCTCGGCAAGCAGATGATGGAGCTGTACAAGCGCGAGAAGGTCAATCCGCTCGCCGGTTGCCTGCCAATCCTCGTTCAGATCCCGGTGTTCATGGGCTTCTACTGGGTGCTGCTCGAGAGCGTCGAGGTCCGTCAGGCACCGTTCATGCTGTGGATCCAGGACTTGTCGTTGCGAGATCCGTACTTCGTGCTGCCGGCCATTATGGGTGCGGCGATGTTTGGTCAGTTCAAGCTGAACCCGGCGCCACCGGATCCGGTGCAGGCGAAGATGTTCGCGTTCATGCCGTTGGTGATGACGGCGATGATGGCGTTCTTCCCGGCTGGCCTCGTGCTTTACTGGATTACCAATACCGTGCTGTCGATGGCCCAGCAGTGGCGCATCAACCAGCTGGTCGAACTCGAGGCCAAGCCGCGCTAGCGTGCCTCGTGTCACTGCGCGCGGACTGCCGCGCGCAGTGACATGCCTCCGGTGTATCGTCCGGCAGACGTCAACTCCCGTCCGGACCGCAGTTTCACCATGACCGCTGTCTCCAGCGCCGATACGATCGTCGCGATCGCTACGCCTCCCGGACGCGGGGGCGTTGGGATCGTGCGTGTGTCGGGCCCTGCGGCGAGTGCCGTTTGCATCCAACTGCTGGGTTCAGTACCCCCCGTGCGCCGTGCGGTGGTGCGCAGGTTTCGCGACGTGAGCGGCGCGATCCTAGATAGCGGACTTGCGCTGTGGTCACCCGCGCCCGCGTCGTTCACCGGCGAGGATGTGCTGGAGTTGCACGCACACGGCAGCCCCATTGTCCTTGACCTGCTGGTCGCGGCCTGTCTCGCTGCAGGTGCTCGCATGGCCCGGCCGGGCGAGTTCTCGGAGCGGGCTTTCCTTAACGACCGTATGGACCTCGCTCAGGCGGAGGCGATTGCCGACCTGATCAACGCAGGATCGGTCGCGGCTGCTCGTGCCGCAGCGCGCTCGTTGCAAGGAGATTTCTCAGCGTACGTGCACGCGCTGGAGGCGCGTCTACTTGAACTGAGGGTCTACCTCGAAGCTGCCATCGACTTCGGCGAGGAGGACATTGACCTCCTCAGTGAAGCGGGCGTCATTGAACGACTCAGGCAGCTGGACGCCGACTACCGCGCGCTTACTGCAAGCGCCGAACAGGGCAGGCTTTTGCAGGAAGGTTGTGCGGTTGTCATCGCCGGTCGCCCTAATGCGGGCAAGTCCAGTCTTCTAAATGCACTCTCCGGCCAGGATGCCGCCATTGTCAGCGATGAGTCAGGCACTACCCGGGACGTACTGCGCGAGCGCGTCGATCTAGACGGCCTGCCGGTCTGGTTGCTCGACACGGCGGGGTTACGCGACCGGGCGGTCGGAGTGGAGGCCGAGGGGATACGGCGTACCCGGCTAGAACTTGAACGTGCTGATCATGTGCTCTTCGTGGTTGATGCCGCTGACGCTGAAGCCGTGGCTGCGCTGCCGCGTGAGCTTGCCGCGCTGCCGCCCGCGACGCCGGTCACGGTCATTCGCAACAAGTCCGACCTGCAGGATTCAAGCGCAGGGGAGGGGCTGCGCGTCTCGGCTGTGCGTGGCAGCGGCATCGCCGAACTGAGGGCTCACCTGCGGTTTGCGTTGGGCGTGCGCACCACGGCACATGGCGTGCTTAGCGCACGCCGGCGCCATCTGGATGCGTTGGCACGTTCGGGCGAACGCCTGGCGGCAGCCGTACGCGTACTGGCTGAAGGGCAGGGGACCGAAATCGCTGCCGAGGAACTCAGGTTAGCCCACGACGCCCTTGGAGAAATTACCGGGCGGTACTCGAGTGAGGACCTGCTAGGCGAAATATTTGCTTCTTTTTGCATCGGAAAATAGCCCGGCTAGCGACGCACCGAGTCCGCTGTAACGCTACCGAGCGTCACCGTTCCCGCCAGCGTCAGACAACCGATCGAGTGGACTGCAGACTCCAGTCAACGATTGATCGATATGGGTATAGATCATCGTCGACTCGAGTTTGGCGTGACCGAGTAGTTCCTGCAGCGTCCGTATATCCGTCCCTGCCCGCAACAGATGGGTTGCGAAGCAGTGTCGCAGCGTGTGGATAGACGCGTGCTGCGTGATGCCGGCGCGAGTCACGGCAGTCTTGAAATCCCTCTGCAGCCCAGAGGCTGCGCAATGCCAGCGTTCCCAACGGCCGAGCTCCGGGTTCCAGTGGTTGATCGAGGACGGGAACAGAAACTGCCAGCCAAGCGACTTGCTGGCACCCGGAAATTTTTTTCCGAGCCGATCTGGCATCGGAGCCCAACCTCCGTCGATCTTCATCCGACCGCGATGTTGCGCCGCAACGTATTTCACCTGCTGCTTGAGCACGCCCACGAGCCGCTCTGGAAGTACGGTCAGTCGATCCCGGCCACCTTTCCCGCACCGCACCACGACCGTTTTCCGATCCCAAACGAGGTCTTTGATCCGTAACGAAAGGCATTCCTGCAGTCGCAACCCGGCCCCATAGATCAATCTGGCCATGATGCTCGTAGTGCCATCCATTGCCGCCAGAACTCGTTCGACCTCAACAATCGATAACACCACTGGAAGTCGGGCCGAGCGCCTTGGCCGGGCCAGACCCTCTAGCCAAGGGAGTTCGAGCGATAACGCCTCGCGATAAAGAAAAATAAGCGCGCTGAGGGACTGAGCATGAGTAGAGGCCGCGACGTTGCTTGCCACTAGTGAGTCAAGAAAAGCCCGGACATCGTCTTCGCCGAGATCCCGTGGGTGCTGCTTCCTATGGAAAAGCACGTAGCGCCGTGTCCAGTAGACATAGGCTGCGGCCGTTCGCTTGCTGTAATGCCGCCGTCGGCAGCACAATGCGACCTGATCGAGTAGCCGTATTGGCTTTTGGGAATCGGCGGACATGGACCGTTCTCGGTCGCCGGCATACGAGCAGTATCGTGCTAGCAAGACTTTGATGAACAG
>SESH01044796.1_pt1 | contig 54849 bp, 49 predicted proteins | sample 3171561 | NCBI WGS metagenome assembly SESH01 (sample SAMN10866947, study PRJNA518727) | freshwater metagenome | biome: subpolar coniferous forest; feature: holomictic lake; material: water; isolation source: holomictic Lake 442 2011 16.5 m and 2014 13 m | place: Canada: near Kenora, Ontario
TCTACCCAGGCGGAAGTGGTGATCTCGCCGGCGACGATGACGCAGCCGGTCTTGACCAGGGTTTCGCAGGCGACGCGCGCGCCTTTGTCCACGGCCAGGATCGCATCCAGCACCGCGTCGGAGATCTGGTCGGCGACTTTGTCCGGGTGGCCTTCGGCCACCGATTCGGACGTAAAGAGGAAACTGTTTGAAGACATGTGCTTACCGGCGCCCGTCGGCGGCCCTTTGAGTGGTTAACCGCGAAAGTATACCCGGGGCTTGCCGTCGTTGCCCCTATCGGTGCGGTATTAGACAATGGTGGGCTTAACCTACCCGCGACGGAATCCAGCCAATGACCAATCGCCGCCACCTAGCCAACGCCATCCGTGCCCTGAGCATGGATGCCGTGCAGCAGGCCAACTCCGGCCATCCGGGCGCCCCGATGGGCATGGCCGACGTCGCCGAGGTGCTCTGGCGCGACTTTCTCAAGCACAGCCCGGGCAATCCGAGCTGGTACGACCGGGATCGTTTCGTGCTCTCAAACGGCCATGCGTCGATGCTGCTGTACTCGCTGCTGCATCTGACCGGCTATCCGCTTTCGATCGAAGATCTGAAGAAATTCAGGCAGTTTGGCTCGCATACGGCGGGTCATCCGGAGCGTGAGGCGAAGCTGGGCATCGAGACCACCACCGGTCCGCTCGGCCAGGGTCTGGCGAACGCGGTCGGCATGGCGCTGGCGGAACGGGTGCTGGCGGCGACCTTCAACCAGCCCGGCTTCGACATGGTGGATCACCATACCTACGTCTTCGTCGGCGACGGCTGCCTGATGGAGGGCGTCTCGCATGAAGCCGCCTCGCTGGCCGGCACGCTCGGCCTGGGCAAGCTGATCTGCTTCTATGACGACAACGGCATCTCGATCGACGGCCAGGTCCAGGGCTGGTTCACCGACGACACCCCGAAGCGCTTCGAGGCCTACGGCTGGCAAGTCATCAAGGGCGTCGATGGTCATGACGCGGAGTCGATCAGCAAGGCGATCCGCAAGGCCCGCAAGGAAACCGGCAAGCCGTCGTTGCTCTGCTGCAAGACGGTGATCGGCTTCGGCGCCCCGAACAAGCAGGGGACGGAGGCCGCCCACGGCGCACCGCTCGGTGCCGATGAGGTCGCAGCAGCCCGCGCGGCGCTGGGCTGGGACTCGCCGCCGTTCGAGATCCCGGAGGAGGTGCGTGCCGCCTGGGATGCCCGTTCCAAGGGCAAGCGCATCGAGAGCAAGTCGATGCGCTTGCTGAAGGAATACCGCAAGGCATATCCGGAGCTTGCCGCTGAGCTTGAGCGCCGTCTGCACGGCGACCTGCCGGGCGGCTGGGGCGATTACGCCCGCGCGACCATCGCGGCGGTGCAGGCGGCGGGCCCCGTGCTTGCTACCCGTCAGTCCTCGCAGGCGGCACTGAATGCGTTCGCGCCGCGACTGCCTGAGCTGTTCGGTGGCTCGGCAGATCTGACGCACTCAAACCTGACCTGGACGAAGACCTCCAAGCTGATCACGCACGGCGACGCCGACGGCAACTACGTCTCCTACGGCGTGCGCGAGTTCGGCATGGCGGCGGCGATGAACGGGGTGGCGTTGCACGGCGGTTTCCTGCCGTATGGCGGCACGTTCCTGGTGTTTTCGGACTACGCCCGCAATGCCACCCGCATGGCGGCGTTGATGGGCATCCCGGCGACCTACGTCTGGACCCACGATTCCATCGGCCTGGGCGAGGATGGCCCGACTCACCAGCCCATCGAGCACATCTCCTCGCTGCGACTGATTCCGAACATGACGGTCTGGCGCCCCTGTGATGCGGTCGAGTCGCATGTCGCCTGGGTGGATGCGCTGGAGCGGCGCTCGGGCCCGACCTCGCTGGTGCTGACGCGGCAGGCCCTGCCGCACAACGCTCGTACCGAGACCCAGCTTGCCGACGTGCGTCGTGGCGGCTACGTGCTGGTCGATAGCGATGCAGCGCCTGAACTGGTGCTGATCGCGACCGGCTCCGAGGTCGCCCTCGCGGTCGAGTCGGCGAAGCTGCTCACCGCCGCCGGCCGGCGCGTGCGGGTCGTATCCATGCCCTGCACCTCGCTGTTCGACGCCCAGCCGGAGTCGTATCGGGATGCCGTGCTGCCGCGCGGCGTACCGCGCGTCGCGATCGAGGCGGGTGTGCGTAACTACTGGTGCCAGTACACCGGTGACATCGACCGCGTCGTCGGCATCGATACGTTCGGCGCCTCGGCGCCGGCCAAGGATCTGTTCCGTCACTTCGGCTTCACAGCCGAGCACATCGTCGCCGTCGCCGGCCGCGCGCTCGGGGCTTGATTCAGGTTTAAGACAAGAGGATTGCAAAGATGGCCATCAAGGTAGGTATCAACGGGTACGGTCGCATCGGCCGCAACGTGCTGCGCGCGCTCTACGAGAGCAACCGCCGCGGCGAGATCCAGATCGTCGCGATCAACGATCTGGGAAATTCCCAGACCAACGCGCACCTCACGCGCCACGACACGGCGCATGGCCGCTTCCCCGGCGAAGTCACGGTCGATGGTGATTCGATGATCGTCAACGGCGACCGCATCCGGGTCCTTGCCGAGCGTGATCCGGCCAAGCTGCCGTGGGGCGAGCTGGGCGTTGACTACGTGCTCGAGTGCACCGGCCTGTTCTCGTCGCACGAGAAGGCTGCCAAGCACCTTGCCGGCGGCGCGAAGAAGGTGGTTATCTCCGCCCCGGCCAGCGGCGCGGTCGACGCGACGGTCGTCTATGGCGTCAACCACGGCGTGCTGACCAGCGCGATGAGCGTGATCTCGAACGCCTCGTGCACCACCAACTGCCTTGCGCCGCTGGTGAAGCCCCTGCACGACCAGATTGGGCTCGTGGCCGGCATCATGACGACGATTCATGCCTACACCAATGACCAGGTGCTGACCGACGTCTATCACGAGGACCTGCGTCGTGCCCGCTCGGCGACCATGTCGATGATCCCGACCAAGACCGGTGCGGCCGCGGCGGTCGGCCTCGTGCTGCCGGAGCTGAAGGGCAAGCTCGACGGCTTCGCGGTGCGCGTGCCGACGATCAACGTGTCGATGGTCGACCTGACCTTCACCGCTGCGCGCGAGACCTCGGTCGAGGAGATCAACAAGATTCTCAAGGAAGCGTCGTCCGGTCCGCTGAAGGGCGTGCTGGCCTACAACGACGGCCCGCTGGTATCGGTGGACTTCAACCATGACCCGGCCTCGTCGACCTACGATGCAACGCTGACCAAGGTTATCGGCGGCACGCTCGTGAAGGTTTGCTCGTGGTACGACAACGAGTGGGGTTTCTCGAACCGCATGCTCGACACGACGCTGGCGTGGAGCCGCGCGAAATGACCGGTGCCGCCGCTACGGGCGGCGTGTCGACCCGCGTGGTGCGGATGCAGGACGTGGCACTCAAGGGCCAGCGAGTCCTGATCCGCGAGGACCTGAACGTCCCGCTCAAGGATGGGGTGATCACCAGCGACGCGCGCATCCGCGCGTCGCTGCCGACGATCCAGCTGGCGCTGGCGGCTGGCGCGCGGGTCATGATCATGTCCCACCTCGGCCGCCCGGAAGAGGGCAAGCCCGCCGAGGAGTTCTCGCTGGCGCCGGTGGCAATACGGTTGTCGGAGCTGCTCGGCCGGCACGTATCGCTGGTCAAGGACTGGCTCGACGGCGTGGAGGTCGCTCCGGGCGAGGCCGTGCTGCTTGAGAACGTCCGCTTCAACAAGGGCGAGAAGAAGGACGCGGAGGACCTGTCGAGGCGCATGGCGGCGCTGTGCGACGTGTATGTCATGGATGCGTTCGGCACCGCCCACCGCGCCGAGGCGAGCACCCACGGCGTTGCGCGTTATGCCCCGGTCGCCTGCGCCGGTCCACTGCTGGTGAACGAGTTGGTCGCGCTCGACTCGGCGCTGCACAGCCCGAAGCGGCCGCTCGTCGCGATTGTGGGCGGCTCGAAGGTTTCCTCCAAGCTGACCGTGCTTGAGGCGCTGCTCGCTCGGGTCGATCGGCTGATCGTTGGTGGCGGCATTGCCAACACCTTCCTGCTCGCGCAGGGCATGCCAATTGGCAAGAGCCTGGCCGAGCCGGATATGGTCGATATTGCGAAACGGCTGCTGGCGCAGTGCGCCGAGCGCGGTATCGAGCTGCCGCTGCCCACCGACGTGGTGGTCGCCAAGTCTTTCTCGGCCAAGGCCGAGGCCGACGTCAAGGCGGTTGCTGAGGTGACGGCGGACGACATGATTCTCGACATCGGCCCGGACACCGCCGAGCGCTTCGCGCGCGCGGTCGGTGATGCCGGCACCGTGCTGTGGAATGGCCCGGTTGGCGTGTTCGAGTTCGACCAGTTCGGCGAGGGCACGCGCGTGCTCGCCAATGCGATCGCAGCCTCGAAGGCGTTTTCGCTCGCCGGTGGCGGTGACACGCTCGCCGCGATCGAGAAATACCAGGTCGAGGAGAGCATTTCCTACATCTCGACTGGCGGCGGCGCGTTTCTTGAATTCGTCGAGGGCAAGCCCCTGCCGGCAGTGGTGATGCTCGAGGCGCGTGCGGCACAGGCACGCCTGCCATGACGCTGACCGGCACGCCGCTACGTCGGGCGAAGATAGTCGCGACCCTCGGGCCTGCGACCGATGATCTGCACGTGCTTTCCGATCTGATTCGTGCCGGCGTTGACGTCGTGCGTGTCAACTTCTCGCACGGCAGCTTCGAGGATCACGCACGGCGCGTGCAGTTGGTGCGCGACGCGGCGGCAAGCGTTGGTCGCTGCGTCAGCGTACTTGGCGACCTGTCGGGCCCGAAGATCCGTATCGACCGTTTCCTCGATGGCAAGATCCAGCTCGAGGAGGCGGCGCCGTTCACGCTGGATGTGTCGCTTGATCCCAACGGCGGCACTCAGCATACGGTCGGCTGCGCGTACAAGGAGCTGCCAAACGACGTCGCGGCTGGCGACGTGCTGCTGCTCAACGATGGTTTGATCGTGCTGACGGTGCTCTCGATCGAAGGGCCGCGCGTCCATACTCGCGTGGCCGTCGGCGGCGAGCTGTCGAACAACAAGGGCCTCAATCGGCGTGGCGGCGGTCTGTCGGCCGGCGCACTGACTGACAAAGATCGCGCCGACATCTTGATCGCGGCGCGGCTCGAGGTGGATTACCTTGCCGTATCGTTCCCCCGTAGCGCCGAGGACATGCTCGAGGCGCGCCGGCTGCTGCTCGCGGCCGGGGGCAGTGCCCGCCTGGTCGCCAAGATAGAGCGTGCCGAGGCGATTTTGCATCTGGATGCGATCGTCGAGGCGAGCGATGCGGTAATGGTCGCGCGTGGCGACCTTGGCGTCGAGGTCGGCTATGCGGAGTTGACCGGACTGCAGAAGCAGATCATCCAGACTGCCCGTCACCACTTCAAGGCCGTGATCACGGCGACCCAGATGATGGAGTCGATGATCCAGAACCCGGTGCCGACCCGCGCCGAAGTATCGGATGTGGCCAACGCGGTGCTCGACGGGACGGACGCGGTGATGCTGTCGGCGGAGAGCGCCGTCGGCAAGTATCCGGTCAAGGCGGTCGAGGCGATGGTGCAGGTCATTGTCGGCGCCGAGAAGTACCAGATTGCGAAGGGCGGCCGCACCCGGCAACGCTTCGAGCGCAAGGAGTTCCAGGGCGCCGACGAGGCGATCGCGATGGCGGTCATGTACACCGCCAACCACATGGACGTGAAGGCGATCGTGGCGCTGACCGAGTCGGGCTCCACGCCGCTGTGGATGTCGCGGATGCGGTCGGATATCCCGATCTACGCATTCACCCGTTTCGAGTCGACCCGCCGCCGGGTCACGCTCTACCGGGGGGTGTACCCGGTCGCGTTCGATGTCACCCACACCGATCCGGCGATCCTGTATCCATCGATCTTCCGTCGGGCGGTGGAGCTGGGCCTGTGCGCCGAGGGTGACCGCATCATTGTCACCAAGGGTGAGCACTCGGGCGTATCCGGTGGCACCAACTCGATGAAGATTCTAGAGGTCCGGTTCTAGGCCGCTGGCCGCGTGCCTGTTGTGCTTGGCATTATTGGGTCCAGCAGCGACGACGGGCTCCGCCCCTTGTCGCCAGGGGGTCACATGCAGAAGCTGTTAATTCGCATCCTCGCCGCCTGCTTCGGGCTTGCGATGCTGGCTGTCGTCGCTGGCTGGCTGCTGCTGCGCGCGAGCCTGCCGGTGCTCGACGGCCGCGTGCATGCGCGGGGTATCGAGGCGCTGGTCAGCGTCGAGCGCGACGCTGGCGGTGCGGTGACGGTGAGCGGCGGTCAGCGTGCCGACATCGCCTATGGTCTGGGCTACGCGCACGGTCAGGATCGATTTTTCCAGATGGACCTGACGCGCCGCGCCGCGGCCGGTGAGCTGTCTGCGCTGCTTGGCAGCGCGCTGCTCGCGACCGATCGGGAAATGCGCGTGCACCGCTTCCGTTCAGTGGCCCGTGCAGTGATCGGCCGCGCCAGTGCCGAGCAGCGCACGCTGATTGACGCCTACGCCGCTGGCGTCAATGCCGGGATGGTCTCGCTGCGCGGCAGCCCGTTCGAGTACCTGCTGCTCGGCACGAGCCCGGAGCCGTGGCGCGCCGAGGACTCGGTGCTGGTGGTGCTGGCGATGTTCCTGCAACTGCAGGAGCCGGACGGTCAGACGCGCATTGAGCGTGGCCTGATGCAGGAGTTCCTGCCGCCGGCCGCCGCGCAGTTCATCGCCGCGGCCGCTAGCGAATGGGATGCAGCGCTAGATGGCTCGGCCAGCGCGCCTGCACGGCCGCCGTCGGCCGTCGACTACGACCTGGCGCGTCTCGGCGCGCTCGACTTCGCGCCGCCGGCGCGGCACGCCGGTCCGCACCCGGCACCGGGCAGCAACAACTGGGCGGTTGCGGGCTCCCGCACCGCGTCGGGTGCGGCGCTGGTCGCCAACGACATGCACCTGACTATCCGGGTGCCCAATACCTGGTACCGCGCGCGGCTCCACTGGCGCGATGCGAGTGGTGTTGAGGCAGACGTCACGGGGGTCACGTTGCCTGGTGCGCCGACGGTGGTTGCCGGTAGCAACGGCCACGTCGCCTGGGGCTTCACCAACAGCTATGGCGACTTTCAGGACGTCGTTGTCGTCGTAGCGGATCCCACCGTCACCGACCACTATCTGGCGGCCGATGGATCGCACAGCTTCAGCCACGCGCTCGAACGGATCCTGGTCAAGGGCGGCGAGCCAGTCGAGTTCGACGTGGTTGGCACCCAGTGGGGCCCGGTCATCGGTCACGACGCGCACGGCCGCGCACTCGTGCTGGCCTGGACCGCCCATGATCCGGCTGCGATCAACTTCGAACTGGCGGGCCTGGACCGGGCAGCCTCGGTCGAGGAGGCGCTCGCGCTTGCCGGCCGTGCCGGCATGCCGGCGCAGAACTTCGTTGTCGGTGACCGCGATGGCCATATCGGCTGGACTGTGGCGGGACAGATTCCGACCCGTGTCGGTGCTGACACCGGCCTGCCGCACCTGTCGACCGATCCACGGGCGGGTTTCGCCGGCTGGCTGCTGCCGGCCGAGCACCCGCGCGTGGTGGATCCGCTGCCAGGCCAGATCCAGACCGCCAACGCCCGCGTCGTCGGCGGCGCGGCGCTCGCGGCAATAGGTGACGGCGGCTATGACCGCGGCGCACGGGCGCAGCAGATCCAGGGGGACCTCGCCGCGCGCGGCAACCATCTGACGCCTGCCGACATGCTTGCGGTGCAGCTCGACGACCGGGCGCTGTTCCTGACGCGCTGGCACGGCCTGCTGGCTGATCTGCTCGACGCTGCGGCGGTCGCAGGACACCCGCGCCGGGCTGAGTTGAAGGCGGCGCTGGCCGCTTGGAGCGGCCACGCCGCGATTGACGATCCGGCCTACCGCCTCGTACGCGCGTTTCGGCTCGAGCTCGAGCGCCACGCCTACTACGCGCTGATTGCGCCGGCCCGCGCTGCCAACCCTGCGGTTCATTTCCACATTCCTGCGTCGTTCGAGGGCCCGCTGTGGGCGCTCGTGTCTGACCGGCCGGCGAACCTGCTGCCGCCGGGGCAGAGTGACTGGCGCTCGTTCCTGCTGGCAGCGGTCGATGCGACGCTGGTCGATCTGGAGACTGACTGCGCGACGCTGGCGGCGTGCAGCTGGGGTCGGGTCAACCTAGTGCGCATTCGCCACCCGTTGTCGGGCGCTGTGCCAGGTATGGCGCGGCTGCTCGACCTGCCGGTCGAGATGCTGCCGGGGGACGAGGACATGCCGCGCGTCCAGGGCGTCAATTTTGGTGCGTCCGAGCGCTTCGCGGTATCTCCCGGCCACGAGGCCGAGGCCCTGTTCGCAATGCCCGGTGGGCAGAGCGGCCATCCGTTGTCGCCGTATTTCCGGGCCGGCCATGAGCACTGGGCGCATGGCACGCCGGCACCGTTCCTGCCAGGTCCGGCCGAACACCGACTGACGCTGACCCCCTGACGCCGCGGTCGCCCGCGACCGCCGGGCACCGTAAGATCGGGCCCCAGCCTGAAGGAGTCCCTGATGTCGAATCCCCGGTTTACCGGTACCGAGCGCTATGTCGCGACCGGCGACCTGACGATGGCGGTCAATGCCGCGGTAACGCTCGGCCGGCCGTTGCTGATCAAGGGCGAGCCGGGCACTGGCAAGACGCAGTTGGCCGAGGAGATCGCCCTGTCGCTCGGGCGGCCGCTGTACGAGTGGCACGTCAAGTCGACCACCAAGGCGCAGCAGGGCCTGTACGAGTACGACGCTGTCTCGCGGCTGCGCGACTCACAGCTCGGCGATGAACGCGTGCGCGACATTTCCAACTACATCGTCAAGGGGCGGCTGTGGGAGGCGTTCATCTGCGATGAACAGCCGGTGCTGCTGATCGACGAGATCGACAAGGCCGATATTGAATTTCCAAACGACCTGCTGCGCGAGCTCGATCGGATGGAATTCTACGTCTACGAAACGCATGAACTGGTGCGCGCCCTGCATCGGCCGATCATCGTCATCACCAGCAACAACGAGAAAGAGCTGCCGGATGCGTTCCTGCGCCGTTGCTTCTTCCACTACATCCGCTTCCCGGATGCTGCGACGATGGAGCAGATCGTCGATGTCCACTTCCCCGGGCTCAAGCAGGAGCTTCTCAAGGAAGCACTTGAGGCCTTCTACCGCCTGCGTGAGGTGCCGGGCCTGAAGAAGAAGCCGTCGACCTCGGAGCTGCTGGATTGGCTCAAGCTGCTGCTAGCCGAAGACATCCCGCCCGAGGCCTTGCGCGCCGCCGACGGCAAGTCGGCGATCCCGCCGCTGTATGGGGCGCTGCTGAAGAACGAGCAGGACGTGCACCTGTTCGAGCAGTTGCTGTTCATGAACCGGCGCGCCGGCCGCTAGGCCCGCAGACGTCATGCTGGTTCGCTTCTTCATGATGCTGCGCGAGGCCGGCATACCGGTCTCGCTCGGCGAGTACCTCGCGCTTTTGGAGGCACTCAAGGCGCGCGTCGCCGGCACTTCAGTGGACGACTTCTACGTGCTGGCGCGCACGGTGCTGGTCAAGGACGAGCGTCACTACGACCGCTACGACCGCGTTTTCGCCGAGCACTTTCGTGGGCTCGAAGCGGCGTTTGCAGGTCCGGAGGTGGCGGCATTGCCGGAGGAATGGCTGCGCAAGCTCGCTGAACTTACCCTCGGTCCGGAGGAGCGCGCCCGCATCGAGGCGATGGGGGGGCTGGAGAAGCTGATGGAGGCGCTGCGCGAGCGCCTGCGCGATCAGGAAAGTCGGCATCAGGGCGGCAACAAATGGATCGGTACGGCTGGGCGTTCGCCGTTTGGCGCCTACGGCTACAACCCCGAGGGCGTGCGCATCGGCCAGGATGCCTCGCGCCAGCGGCGTGCGGTCAAGGTCTGGGACAAGCGCGAGTTCAGGAACCTCGACGACACGCTCGAGCTTGGCACACGCAACATCAAGCTCGCGTTACGGCGCCTGCGCCGCTTCGCGCGCGAGGGCGCGGCCGAGGAGCTGGATCTGGGCGGCACGATCGACGCCACGGCGCGCAACGCGGGCTGGCTGGACTTGAAGCTCGTGCCGGAGCGGCACAATGCGATCAAGGTGTTGCTGTTCCTGGACGTCGGCGGCTCGATGGATGACCACGTGCGCGTCTGCCAGGAGTTGTTCACCGCGGCGCGTACCGAGTTCAAGCACCTCGAGTACTACTATTTCCACAACTTCGTCTACGAGACGGTCTGGAAGGACAATCGGCGACGCCATGCCGAGCGGATTCCGCTGCTGGAAGTGATGCGCACCTATGGGCCGGACTACCGGCTGGTGTTCGTCGGTGATGCGACCATGGGCCCGTACGAGATCGTGCAGGCCGGCGGCAGCATCGAGCACTGGAACGAGGAGCCGGGGGCGGCCTGGATGGCGCGCCTGCAGCGCGCGTACCCGCGGCATGCGTGGCTGAACCCGGAGCCCGAGGAGCGCTGGGAGCACGTCTCGTCCATCGGGCTCTGCCGCCGTCTGCTCGAGGGTCGCATGTACCCGCTGACGCTGGCCGGCATCGACCGCGCCACGCGGGCCCTCAACGCGCGCTGAGGCGCGGCCAGCGTCAGCCGGTCGTCTTCGCCTGACGGGACTGCAGTTCCTTCAGCACCATCGCCGAGTGGCCTTCCGGATCGACCTTGGCCCAGTGCTTGGCGATCTTGCCCTGCGGGTCGATCAGGAACGTGTCGCGCTGTGCGAGCTCGTAGATGCCGAGCATTTTCACCAGCACGCCGTAGTCGCGCGCCGTCTGCTTGGTCGGGTCCGCCAGCAGGGTGAAAGGCAGGGAGTGCTTCTCGGCGAACTCCTTGTGCGAGGCGACGTCATCGACGCTGATGCCGACGATGGTCGCGCCGGCCTTGCGGAACGCGAAGATGTTGTCGCGCAGCGAGCAGGCCTGCGTCGTGCAGCCGGACGTCTGGTCCTTCGGGTAGAAGTACACGACCAGCCACTGGCCGCGGTACTCCTGCAGCGTATGCCAGCGTCCGGCCTGATCCTGCAGCTTGAAGGCGGGTGCCGCGGCGCCCTCGGTCGGGCCGGCAGCCGGTGCTTCGGCCTGAGCCGGCAGCGCGGTGGCGGTGCATACGGCGAGCAGCAGGGCCGCAAGGCGACGACGGGAAAACATCATGGATTCCTCCAGCAGGGTACGTGGCGCAGGCCGGCGATCCGGCGCCTCCGATGGTAATGCCCGGCAGCGCATAATGACACCATGAGCGAGCCCATCGACCCCTGTACTGGACTGGCTGCCGCGCGGCCTCGGCTTGCACTTGTGCTGCCCGGTGGCGGTGCGCGCGCCGCGTATCAGGTGGGTGTGCTCAAGGCATTGGCAGAGCTGGTCCCCGCCGGCGCGCCGGTCCCGTTCCGGATCATCAGCGGCACGTCAGCCGGGGCGATCATCGGTTGCATCCTCGCGGCCCACGCCGGCGATTTTCGCCAGGGCGTCGTCATGCTCGAGCGCTTCGTGTGCCGCTTCCGTGTCGAACAGGTGTATCGCGCCGATGCGCCGAGCATGCTGCGCGGCGGGTTGCACTGGCTGTTGGCGCTGCTGTCCGGAGGCTGGCTGGCCCGCGCGCCGCGGTCGGTGCTCGACAATGGCCCGCTGCGTGCATTGCTGGAGCGACACGTGAATTTCGCGCATATCGCCCAGGCGCTGGAGCAGGGGCATTTGGATGCGGTGTCGATCAGCGCGTCGCCGTATCACCATCCCGAGTCGGTCGCGTTCTATGCGATGGGAGCGGCGCATACGCTGTCGTTGGGGGCGTGGCCGCAGGGCGTGCCGGCGCAGCTGTGCCTGGATCACCTGATGGCGAGTGCCGCGATGCCGTTCCTGTTTCCGTCGGTGCGGATGGACGGCGAATACTACGGCGACGGTGCGATGCGGCAGGTCGCGCCCCTGGCGACAGCGATCCACCTCGGTGCCGATCGCCTGTTGGCCATTGGCGTGCGGCCGTTGCCGGTAGTCAGCCGCAGCGTCGTGCCGGCCGGCGCGACGCAGGAGCCGAGTTTCGGTCAGATCTTCGGGTTCATGCTCGATACGCTGTTCATGGACGCCATGCACGTTGATCTCGAGCGACTCCAGCGCGACAACCTGCTGATCGCCGCGGCCGGCGGCGCGGTTGCGGGCATGCGCCACATCGAGGCGCTGCAAATCACACCGCGCGAGGATTTCGGCGAGATTGCCGAGCGTCACGCGGCCGACATGCCGCGTGCGCTGCGCACCTTGCTGCGCACGATGGGGGCGGCCAATCCCGGCGGGCGGATGCTGCTCAGCTACCTTTTGTTCGACGGCGCGTATGCGCGCGAGCTGATTGCGCTGGGCTATGCCGACGCGCTGCAGCGGCGAGATGCGCTTCAGGCGTTGTTGAGCGAGGCGTGACGGGCAATGACGCCTGGATAGGTGCTGCCGAAATGAGCCGCCAGGCGGTCGGTCAGATACACCGAACGGTGCTGTCCGCCAGTACAGCCGATGGCGACCGTGAGGTAGGCGCGGTTGTGCTTCAGGTACAGCGGGATGCGACGCTCGAGGAAGCTGGTGATGTCCTCGAGCAGCCGGCCGACCTCGACTTCGGCTTCAAGGAATTCGACCACCGCCGCATCGCGACCGTTGAGTGCCTGCAACGCAGGCACCCAGTACGGGTTCGGCAGCGTGCGTGCGTCGAACACGAAGTCGGCGCCGCCGGGGATGCCATGCTTGAACCCGAACGACTCGAACATGATCGATAGCTGTCCCTGGCTGCGTGGTTCGATCCGTGCGCGGATCATGTCGCGTAACTGGTGCACGCTCATCGTGCTCGTGTCGATGACCAGGTCCGCCGTGTAGGTAATCGGCTCGAGCAGCCGCAGTTCCTCGGCGATCGCACCTTTGAGATCCAGCCCTGTGCGAACTAGCGGGTGACGCCGACGGGTCTCGCCGTAGCGCTTGAGGAGCACGTTCTCATCGGCATAGAGGTAGATGGTCTCGCAGGCGATACCGCTCTTGCGCAGCGAGCGCACCAGCTCCGGGACGGTCGCGACATCGCCCGGGTCGTTGCGTGCGTCCAGTCCCAGCGCGCTCTTGTCGTAGACGCTCTTGGGACGCTGGACGGCGTGCGAGATGAACGCGTTGAGCAGCCCGGCGGGGATGTTGTCGGTGCAGAACCAACCGAGATCCTCGAGCATGTTGAGCGCGACGCTCTTGCCCGAGCCGGACAGGCCGCTGACTATCACAAGGCGCATCGGCGGGTTGCCTACGGTGGGGCGGGCGGCGGTGCCCGCGTAGGTGAATGTTACGAGTTGCCGGGGGCGGTGGCGAGGGGGGCCCTGGTCCCGGCGCGACGCCGGCTACGGCGTCGCGCGGATTGGGCCTGCGGGCGCCTAGGTGCGGCCGTGCGGTGCCTCGGCGGCGTGATGGTCGCCCTTCTTCTCCTTGTGTTTCTTTACCAGTCGATCGAGTTTGTCGGTGAGCTCGTCGATCGCCGCATACATGTTGGCGTTTGTGTCGGCAGCGTCGGCATGGATGTTGCCCCCGCTGACGCGCAGCGTTGCCTCGGCCTTATGGGTCAGCTTTTCCACCGTCAGTACGCAGTGCACGTCGATTACCAGGTCGAAATGGCGCGAGATACGCTCGAACCGCTTTTCGACATAGCTCCGGATGGCCGGGGTGATCTCGACATGGTGTCCCGTTACGGTCAGCTGCATGGTCATTCTCCTCGTGACTCGATCATTCAACGAACGGGCGCCGTCCGGCGCTCGCTCGACGGGGCGATCTTCATCGCCTCTCGGTACTTGGCCACTGTGCGGCGGGCAACCTGGGCGCCATCTGCCGCCAGCAGTTCGGCAAGCCGGTTGTCCGACAGTGGGCTGCCAGAGTCCTCAAGTTCGATCAGCTTCCTGATCTTCGCGCGGATCACGACGGAAGACATCTCCGTACCATCCGTAGCTGCGACGTGGCTCGAGAAAAAATAACGGAACTCGAGCACCCCCCGCGGGGTATGCATATATTTACCGGTGGTGATCCGCGAAATGGTGGCTTCGTGCTTGTCGACCGCCTCGGCAACCTCCCGTAGCACCATGGGCCGCATCGCTTGCTCGCCGTGTTCGAGGAATTCTGCCTGGCGCTCGACGATGCAGCGGGCGACCGTCAGCAGCGTCTCGTTGCGGATTTCCAGGCTGCGCAGCAACCAGCGGGCTTCCTTGAGCAGGTCGCGCATCTGGCCGTGTTCGCGGCCCAGATGGTTGGCGTAGGCCTGGTTGACCCGGATCCGGGGCAGGGCGCCGCTGTTGAGTTCCACGACCCAGCCGTGCTGCCCGCGGCGTACGAAGACATCCGGGACGACGTAGTTCGGGCGGTAGGGCTGGATCGTCGAGCCGGGCCGGGGGTGGCAACTGCGTACCAGTGCCAGCGCGTGGCCCAGTTCCTCCTCGCCGACGCCCAGCGTGCGCCGCAGCAACGGCCGCTGGTCGCGAATCAGCGCCAGATGGTCGCGGGCGACCTTGATCGCGGTTTCCAGCCCCGCTGTGTCCGGATGCAGTTGCACCAGCTGCAGCTCGATGCATTCGCCCAGCGAGCGGGCGCCGACGCCGGCCGGGTCGAACGCCTGTACAACCCGCAGCACCCTCTCGATTTCCTCGATCGAGCACTCCAGATCCGGCCGCAGGCAGTCCTGCACCATCTCGAGCGAGTCGCTGAGGCGGCCATCGTCGTCGATCGCGTCGATGAGCGCTTCACCGATAGTCAGTTCCCGTTGCCCCAGGCGGGACAGTCGTAACTGGTACGCCAGATGCTCGTGCAGCGTCTCGCTGCTGTCATCAGAGAACTCCTGCGGCTGATCGTCGCCGGACCAGGGGGTATCGGAAGTCGCCGCCGTGGGTTCGTCGCCCCAGCTCTCGTCGGCGGCTACCTCGTTGCCCTCGGTGAATGGCTCGGCAGCCTCATCGGCGTCGCCGCAGTCGTCTGCGTGGCTCGCAGCCTGCGCGGCCGACTCGGTCTCGGGTGCGGTGGAATGATTCTCAAGGCTGTCCGGCGGGACGTCGCCGTCGCCGTCCTCGTCGGCTTCGAGCAGGGGGTTCTGCTCAAGCGCGTCGCTGATCGTCTGGTGGAGTTCCAGCAGCGGCAGTTGCAACAGCCTAATGGCCTGCTGCAGCTGCGGCGTCATGGTCAGCTGGGTGCCGAGGCGGAGCTGTAGAGAGGGTTTGAGCATCAGACCCGGCTGGTTGATTGGACGTCGGCGTCGGGCATCAGTGCCGGCGACTACATCCGAAAATCTTGGCCTAAGTACACCTCACGAACCTCGGGGTTGGCAAGGATCTCTTGCGCAGATCCTGACGCTATTACCGCGCCTTGGTTCACGATATAGGCGCGGCTACAAATTCCCAATGTTTCCCGCACGTTGTGATCAGTTATGAGTACGCCGATGCCACGCGCGCGCAGGTGTTCGATACTGCGCTGGATATCGGCGACCGACAGCGGGTCGACACCGGCGAACGGTTCGTCCAGCAAAATGAAGCGTGGCTCCGCCGCCAGCGCGCGCGCGATTTCAACGCGGCGGCGCTCGCCGCCTGACAGGCTTTGCCCGAGGTTGTCGCGGATGTGTGCGATGTGCAGCTCATCGAGTAGCGCGTTCAGGCGTATGCCGCGGGCCTCGGCGTCGAGGCCGGGGCGCGTTTCGAGAATCGCCTCGATGTTCTGCGCGACGCTGAGCTTGCGGAATACCGACGCTTCCTGTGGCAGGTAGCCGATTCCCAGCTGCGCGCGCCGGTGCATCGGCAGGTGGGTCACTTCCCGCTCATCGAGGAAGATGCGGCCGCCATCGCAGGGCACAAGGCCCACGAGCATGTAGAACGCCGTCGTCTTGCCGGCGCCATTCGGGCCCAGCAGGCCGACGACCTCGCCGGTCTCGACCTCAAGCGTCAGATCGCGGACGACCGTGCGCGAGCGGTAGGACTTCTTGAGGCCCGCGGCTGACAGCTTGGTCATGGCTGCGCCCTGGGTTCGGGACGCTGCTCGGGCTTAGGCTCAGGCTTCTGCTCGGACTTGGCCTCGGCCTTCTTCGGGTTGATCGTGATGGTGATGCGCCCGCTGCCCTGTTCGCCAGGGTTTGCCAGCACCCGCTGCTCACGCACGTTGTAGACGAGCGTGTTGCCGCTGATTTCGTTGCTGCCGTCGGACAGCCAGGCGTCGTCCATCAGCCGCAGCGTTCCCGCTGCCGGCTGGTACTGAATACGGGCCGCCCGGCCACGCGATATCGCCTTGTCGCGTTTCTGTTCGAAGCGTGCCGGCGAGCCGGTGATATCGGCGTTGTTGATGAGGTTGGCGGTGAACGAAATACGCGCCTCGTCGCTCTGCAGCGAGCCGTCCGGAACGGTGATCCTGACATGGCCGCTGAACAGCCACTGGCTATCCTTGAAATCGAGGCCGCTGGCCGTCGCCTGGTCGGCCTCGATCGCAAGCTCGCCTTGGGCGATGCGCACGTCGTGGAACAGCAGCCTGCTGTTCTTGTAGTCAAAGTCCGAGGAGCTGGCCTCGAGCTGGATCGGCTGGCTGTCGTCGAGCTGCGGCGGGCGCGACTCGTTGGCAGGTGCCGCGGCCGACGCCCCGGCATAAAGCAGTATCAGCAGCAGGCTAGCGCGCAAACGTGCCATGGACAGCGGATTCCAGTCTGAGAGTTTCGCGCGTCAGGTCCGCGCGCAGCCCGTGCGCGAGTAGCGCATGCGGGGCCAGTTCGATGCGGACAGGATCGGCGGTCGTGGCGACATGCGTGCCGACGTCGAGCGCAAGGTGCTCGGTGCGAACGATGGCGGCACTGGCCGCTCCGCGGCCGGCGGCACGCAGTTCGACGTTGCCCTCGAGTAGTACCTGCTGGCTGTGAGAGGGCAGCGTTCCGGCATCGGAGATCATTACCCAGTCGCGCCCCGACTGCGGTTGGTAGTGCAGCGTCGGATGCAGGAGCGTCACGGCGCCGTTAGGGTCGGACTGCACGGCGCGTTCGGCATGCGCGCTCAGCGTCCTGTAGCCGCTCGCGTCGGTTTGTTCCACGGTGGCGTCAACCAGGTAATAGCCCGGCGCTGCCGCGAGGCGTTGATCCGCGCGGTCGTGGCCGTCGCGGCCGCTGCCTGCCAGCCACCACGAGGCGGCGGCGAGGCCGAGTAGAGCCAGCATCGCGACGGGGCGGGTGTGCGTCACGTCCGTCCGTCGATGAGCATGTCGCAGGCTTCGCGGACCGCGCCGCAGCCGCCCGCCGCGACTGTCACGTGGCGGGCCGCCGCCACGACGTCCGGGTGTGCGTCGGCCACCGCTATAGGCAGCGCGACGATGGCCATCATCGGCAGGTCGGGAGTGTCGTCGACCACGCAGGCGGCGTCGACCGAGGCGACGCCAAGTTCCGCCAGCAGTTCGCGCAGTACTTGCGCCTTGTTGTCGCAGCCTTGCCGCACATGGCGAATGCCAAGTTCCATGGCGCGTCGCTCGACCGCAGCGGAACGGCGGCCCGAGATAATCGCGACCTCGATGCCGGCCCCGAGCACGGCCTTGATGCCGACTCCGTCGCGGACGTGGAAGGCTTTCATGATCTCGCCGTCAGGCCCGAACCACAGCCGGCCGTCGGTCATGACTCCGTCGACGTCGAGGATGAGGAGTCGGATTCGCTTCGTCAGTTCACTGCTCACATGACCCCCGCGCGCAGCAGATCGTGCACGTTGAGTGCTCCGACCACGATGCCGTCGTTGTCGACAACCACCAGTGCCGTAATCCGGTGCCGTTCCATGATCAGCACGGCCTCGATCGCAAGTTCGCGTGGGCCGATCGAGCGGCACGGCGAGGTCATCACCGCAGCCATCGGCGTTTCGTGCACGTCGATCCGGCGATCGAGCGTGCGGCGCAGGTCGCCGTCGGTGAACACGCCCAGCAGCTTGCCGTCGGCCGCGACGACGCTGGTCATGCCAAGGCCCTTGCGGCTCATCTCCAGCAGGCCTGCCGAGACGGTCGCGTCCGGGCCGACGGCGGGGACCTCGCTGCCGGCATGCATCACGTCCGCGACGTGTAGCAGCAGGCGCCGACCCAGGCTGCCGCCTGGATGGGAGCGGGCGAAGTCAGCCTCGGTGAAGCCGCGCAGACGCAGCAGTGCGACGGCCAGCGCGTCGCCCATCGCGAGAGTCGCGGTGGTGCTTGCGGTCGGCGCGAGGTTCAGCGGGCAGGCCTCGGCAGGCACGCTGACGTCGAGGTGCACCGCCGCGATGCGCGCCAGCGCAGAGGCGGGGTTGCCGGTCAGCGAGATAACCGGCACGCCGAGGCGTTTCAGGGCCGGCACCAGCGCCAGCACTTCGCTCGTCTCGCCGGAATTGGAGAGGGTGATCACCACGTCGTCCTGGGTGATCATGCCGATATCGCCGTGCACCGCCTCGGCCGGGTGCACGAAGAAGGCGGGCGTGCCGGTGCTCGCGAACGTGGCGGCGATCTTGTTGCCTATGTGGCCGCTCTTGCCCATGCCAATCACCACGACCCGGCCGCGGCAGGCCAGGCAAATGCGGCAGGCACGGGCGAATTCGAGTCCCAGCCGGCCGGCTAGGCTGCTGACCGCCGCGGCCTCTATATTGAGCGCGGCGCGACCGAGCTCGGTGAGCTCAGCGTCAGTCAGGGGGGCGGGGGCAGGCTGCGCCGGCGTCGCCATGCGCGGACCTCTGCAGTAAAGGTGCGGACATCATAGCAATTTACCCACGCCGCCGGAGCGCCGCGCGTGGTGGCGCTGTTCCCGCCCCGGGCGATTCACTACACTCGCGCTCGGCGCGACTGGCGCCGGGCCCTGCGAGCGAGAGTCGCCATGAACCCCCTGCAAATTCAACAACAGATCATGGCCGGGCTGCCGGGCAGCCGCGCCGAGGTCCGTTCCGACGACAACACCCACTTTGAAGCGGTTGTAGTCGCCCCTCAGTTCGCCGGCAAGCGGCCCCTGCAGCGTCACCAGCTGGTCTACGCGACCCTCGGCGAGGCCGTCGGCCGCGAGATCCACGCGCTGTCGATCCAGGCCCTGACGCCCGAGGAATGGGCCGCTCAGGGCAGCCACTAGGCGCCGCCGTGGACAAGCTGCAGATTACCGGCGGTGTCGTCCTCGACGGCGAAGTGCGCATTTCGGGGGCCAAGAACGCTGCCCTGCCGATTCTGGCGGCCACCTTGCTGGTCGACGGCCCGGTGACCGTAGGTAACGTTCCACACCTGCAGGACGTGACCACGACCAATGAGCTGCTGGGCCGGATGGGCGTCACGGTCTCGATTGATGAGCGCATGCGCGTGACCGTCGATGCCTCGACGATTAGCCATTGCGTTGCGCCGTACGAACTGGTCAAGACGATGCGCGCCTCGATTCTGGTGCTGGGGCCGTTGCTGGCGCGATTCGGCGAAGCGGACGTTTCGCTCCCCGGTGGCTGTGCGATCGGCGCCCGGCCGGTCAATATTCACGTCACCGGTCTGCAGCAGCTCGGCGCCGATATCCGTATCGAGAACGGCTTCATCAAGGCCCGTGCGGGCCGCCTGAAAGGGGCGCGGCTGGTGCTGGAGACGGTGACCGTGACCGGCACCGAGAACCTGATGATGGCCGCGACGCTGGCCGAGGGCACGACCTGGATCGAAAATGCGGCGCGCGAGCCGGAGGTTGTGGATCTTGCCAATTTCCTCATTACGATGGGGGCGCGCATCCAGGGAGCAGGCACCGATACGATCGTCATTGAGGGCGTAGAACGGCTGCATGGCGGCAGCTACGAGGTGCTCCCGGATCGTATCGAGGCCGGTACGTACCTGGTCGCTGCGGCGATCACCCGCGGTCGCGTCAAAGTGCGCAACGTGATTCCGGGCCATCTGGACGCGGTACTTGCGAAGCTGCGCGATGCCGGCGCCACGGTAAGCGTGGGCGAGAACTGGATCGAGGTCGACATGCAGGGGCGACGGCCACTTGCGGTCGACCTGCGCACGGCGCCGTATCCGGCGTTCCCGACCGACATGCAGGCGCAGTTCGCGGCGTTGAATACGATTGCCGACGGTGTCAGCACGATTACCGAGACGATTTTCGAGAACCGATTCATGCACATGCTTGAGATGCGCAGGCTCGGTGCCGATATTCGCCTCGAGGGCAATACCGCGATCATCAGGGGCGTGCCGCATCTGACGGCCGCGCCGGTCATGGCGACCGACCTGCGAGCGTCGGCCAGCCTGGTGCTGGCGGGCCTCGTCGCCCGGGGATGCACGCAGATAGAGCGCATCTACCACATTGATCGTGGCTACGAGCGCATCGAGGAAAAGCTCAACGCGCTAGGGGCGCAGATCAAGCGAATCCCGGACTGACGCTCAGCGCTCGATCGGCCGCACGACCACCGGCATCGTGGTCTCGAAGGCCCCGGCGCCGGGTCTGGCGCCCTTGAGGCGTGCGTTGCTGCCAGGCGCCTTGCGTGCGATCCGGCTCAGGAAGTCCTGACGCCCGGTAATGGGCTGGCCGTCGAGTTCAGCGAGCCTGTCGCCGGGGCGCAGGCCGATCTGGGCGCCCGGACTGCCCGGGAAGAAGCCAGCCACCTCGACGCCCTGCACCGGTCGGCCCTCGTTGTCGGTCAGGTCGTACAGGCCCAGCCCCGACCAGCCGCGTGCCACCCGCCCTTTCGACTCGATTTCGGCGGCGACGCCGCGCACGAGGTTGACCGGGATCGCGAAACCGATGCCCTCCACGCCCTGCTCGTGGCTGAGAATGGCGGTATTGATCCCGACCAGCTCGCCGTCCGTGCTGACCAGGGCGCCACCAGAGTTGCCCGGGTTGATTGCCGCGTCCGTCTGGATGAAGTTTTCCAGCATCGCCAGCCCCAGCTGCGAGCGGCCGGTGGCACTGCAGATGCCCTGCGTGACGGTTTGACCAAGCCCCAGCGGGAAGCCGATCGCAAGCACCACGTCGCCGACCCGTAGCTGGTCCGAGCGGCCCAGCGGCATCACTGGCAGATGGTCGAGTCGGATCTTCAGGATCGCGATGTCGGTCTCGGGGTCGGTTCCCACCAGCGTGGCCTTGGTTGAGCGGCCATCAACCAGCTGCACGACGATCTCCTGCACCCCCTTGATCACGTGGTAATTCGTTGCGATGTGGCCGGCGGCGTCCAGGATCACACCGGAACCACGGCTGACCTCCTCGCGCTGGCGGAAGCCCAGTGAATCCGGCGCGAACCACGAGGACAGGTCCGGGAAACGTCGTTCCACGACGACCCGGCGTGTCGAGATGTTGACCACCGCCGGCGCGACCCGAGCAATCGCGTCGGCGTAGCCGCTGGCGCGGCTTGCTGGCGGCGCGGTCGCCGTCGGCGTGGTTTTCAGCGCGGTCAGAACCGGCCGGATGGCTGCTGGCTGCGCCGGGACGCCCGCCAACGGCGCGTCCCGGCGCGGCAGCAGTGCCGGCCGCAGGAAGACGGCCAGCAGCGCGCCGGCGAGGCCCAGAGCGATCCAGGGAGAGAGGAACCGGACCAGACGAGTCAGGCGTGACAAGGGGACCCCCGAGCTTCAGGAGATGGCAGGTGTCTTCAGGCGGCTGCGTGCCGCGATGTGATGTGTATAATGCGCAATCCCTCGAATCCGCGAAACCTCCAGTCAGCGCGCGCTGTTGCGCGTGTCTCGCGTGACCGGGGTCGGACAGATTGCGGAGCTCGATCGGGTATCCACAGGGGTAGTGCATGAGCGATGAGGTTGATCAGGGCCGCCGCCGCCTGCTAACGGCAGCGACGGCACTCACTGGCGCCGTAGGCGCGGTATTCGTGGCGACGCCATTTTTGGCGAGCTGGAAGCCGAGCGCGCGCGCCAAGGCGATGGGCGCGCCGATCGAGATCGACATCAGCAAACTCGAGCCTGGCTCGATGCTGAAGGTCGAGTGGCGCGGCAAGCCTGTCTGGGTCGTGCGCCGCACGCCCGAGATGCTCAAGCAACTTGAGAAGGCGACGCCGTTCCTGCTCGACCCGGCCTCGGAGGGCTCGGTACAGCCGGCCTATGCCAAGAACGACGCGCGTGCGCTCAAGCCCGAGTACCTCGTGGTGCTGGGCGTTTGCACGCATCTGGGCTGCGCGCCGATGCCGAAGTTCGAGGTGGCAGACGTTACTGTCTCCGCCGACTGGCCGGGCGGGTTCTACTGCCCCTGCCACGGTTCGAAGTTCGACCTGTCAGGACGCGTGTTCAAGGGCGTTCCGGCGCCTTCGAACCTGGCCGTGCCACCGTACACGTTCGTCAGTGACGGCCGCATCCTGGTCGGCGCCGACAGCACGCAGTCGGCCTGACCGGCCGCACTGCGCAAGGAGCCTATAGATGGGGACTGAGAATTACGGGGCCACCCAGGCCACCGGGCTTTGGGGCTGGATCAACGCGCGTTTCCCGCTCGACAAGATGCTCAAGGAGCATGTCACCGAGTACTACGCGCCGAAGAACTTCAATTTCTGGTACCTGTTCGGTGTGTTGAGTCTCGTCGTGCTCGTGATCCAGCTGGTCACCGGCATCTTCCTGACGATGAATTACAAGCCGTCCGCGGCCGAGGCCTTCGCTTCGGTTGAGTACATCATGCGCGACGTGGAATGGGGCTGGCTGATCCGCTACCTGCATTCGACCGGCGCCTCCGCCTTCTTCATCGTCGTTTACCTGCACATGTTCCGTGCGCTGATGTACGGCTCGTACCGTTCACCGCGCGAGCTGCTGTGGATCTTCGGCATGCTGATCTACCTGTGCCTGATGGCGGAGGCCTTCATGGGCTACCTGCTGCCGTGGGGCAACATGTCCTATTGGGGCGCGCAGGTGATCGTCTCGCTGTTCGGCACGATCCCGGTGATCGGCGACTCGCTGGCTGAGTGGATCAAGGGCGACTACTTCATCTCGGACATCACGCTGAATCGGTTCTTCGCGCTGCATGTGATCGCGATCCCGCTGATTCTGGTGTTCCTGGTTGTTGCGCACATCCTTGCACTGCACGAGGTTGGCTCAAGCAACCCGGACGGCGTCGAGATCAAGAAAATCAAGGGGCCGGACGGCCATCCTGTCGATGGCATCCGCTTCCATCCGTACATGACCGTCAAGGACACGTTCGGCTTGGGCATGTTCCTGATCGTGTTCTGCGGCATCGTGTTCTTCGCGCCGACTTTCGGCGGCCTGTTCCTCGAGGGTCCGAACTTTGACCAGGCCAACGCGATGCAGACCCCGCCGCATATCGCGCCGGTGTGGTACTTCACGCCGTTCTACGCGATGCTCCGCGCCGTGCCGTCGTTCCTCGGAACGCAGGTCTGGGGCGTCATCGTGATGTTCGGTGCGATCGCGCTGCTGGTGTTCCTGCCGTGGCTGGACCGCTCGCCGGTCAATTCCATTCGCTACAAGGGCATGATCTCGAAGGTGGCGCTGGCGCTGTTTGCCGTGTCCTTCGTGGTGCTCGCCTACTGCGGCATGACGCCGCCGTCGCCGACGCTGCTGGTGCTCAGCCGCACGTTCACGGCGGTGTACTTCGCTTTCTTCCTGCTGATGCCCTGGTACTCGCGCATCGACAAGACGAAGCCCGTCCCGGAGAGGGTGACCTACCATGCTCATTAAGAAGCTAGCGTCGGCGCTGGCCGCCGTCACCCTGCTCGCACTGCCGCTGGTGGCGCTGGCGAACGAGGGGTCGTACCCGCACGCTGAGAACGACTCGCGCAATATTGCCTCGCTGCAGCGCGGCGCGCGTAACTTCATGAACTACTGCTCGGGTTGCCACTCGGCCAAGTTCGTGCGCTACAACCGCGTCGCGACTGATCTGCACATCCCCGAGCCGGAGCTGCAGAAGAACCTGATGTTCACGTCGGACAAGCCGTTCGACACCATCAAGAGCGCCATGCTGGCCGACGACGCCAGGAAGTGGTTCGGCACCGTGCCGCCGGACATGAGCCTGATGGCGCGCTCGCGCGGCACTGACTACATCTACGCGTACCTGCGCAGCTTCTACCGCGATCCGTCGCGGCCGACCGGCGCGAACAACACCGTGCTGCCGGGCACTGCGATGCCGCACGTGCTTGCCGACCTGCAGGGCGTCCAGCGGGCCGTCTACAAGGCGACCGAGGGCGAGGCCGGTAAGGGCGAGTTCGAGAAGTTCGAGCTGGTGGACAAGGGTTCGCTGACGCCTGCGCAGTACGACGAGTTCGTGCGCGACACCGTCAACTTCCTGCAGTACATCGGTGAGCCGATCGAGAACACGCGCAAGGATCTGGGCATCTGGGTGCTGCTGTTCCTGCTGATGTTCACCTCGTTTGCCTACATGCTCTACAAAGAGTACTGGAAGGACGTGCACTGAGCCGGCTGCGAGCCTGCGCAGTCATGCCCGCCGAGGTGCCACCATCGTCGCGTCGCCCGTACCTGTTGCGGGCGATGCACGAGTGGATGACCGACAATGGTCAGACGCCGCACCTGGTGGTTGATGCCGCAGTGGAGGGCGTGGCCGTGCCGCGCCAGTTCGTGCGGGACGGCAAGATCGTCCTGAACGCCAGCTACGAGGCCACTTCGGGCCTCTTGCTAAAGAATGACTGGATCGGGTTTGGTGCGCGCTTTGGCGGCGCGCCGTTCAACATCCAGATCCCTGTGCATGCGGTCCTCGGCATCTACGCCCGCGAGACCGGACAGGGGATGATCTTCGCCGATGAGGAAAATGGTCCGGATACCCCGGCGCCAACGACGACGCCGGATGGTCCGTCCAAGGCGACTGGCGGCAACGAGCCACCGCCGCGTCGTCCGCAGCTCAAAGTCGTCAAGTAGCGGCGCGTGCAGCCCGTTCTTCGGCTCCGATGACTGCCCCGTCACCTGGTTCGGCCGCTGCCGATCGTAACAAGGGCCCGATCCTCGACGTGCTCGCCGGCAGTCTGCCGGCGGTTGGCAGCGTGCTGGAAGTGGCTTCCGGTACGGGCCAGCATGTGCGGCATTTCGCGGCGGCACTGCCTGGCGTGCAGTGGCAGCCCACCGAGGCCGATGCCGTCCGCTGCGAAGAGCTTGCAGCACGGCTCGCGTGTCCATCGGCCGCCAATATCGCCGCGCCGCGCTGCCTCGACGTTGAGCGTGGCCCGTGGCCTACCGGCGAGGGCTATGACGCGGTGCTGTGCATCAACATGATCCACATCTCGCCGTGGTCCGCGACCGCCGCGCTGCTCGCGGGTGCGCGTGAGGTGCTCTCGTCGCATGGCGCGGGCCTGCTCATCCTCTACGGGCCGTACCTTGAGGGCGGCCGGCATACTGCGCCATCGAACGCCGAGTTCGATCAGTGGTTGCGGGCGCGTGATCCGGCATGGGGTGTGCGTGACCTGGCCGAGGTCACCGCGCTTGCGGCGTGCGCGGGCTTCGAGCGCCAGCGCGTCGAGCGCCTGCCGGCCAACAACCTGTGCGTGGTGTTTGGCCGTGCGGCGGCACAGGTCCGCTAGGGTTCGTTGCGGTCGCTGGCAGTGAGCGGATGTGGCAGGCCGTCGGCGCCAATACGGGCCCATTCGAGCGTGCGCCGCACGCGTCCACCTGCATCAACCGTCAGCCGACCGGTGAGCCCGGCGACCGGCTCAGTGATTGGCGGTGAGCTGTGGCGCAGTGCCGCGACGAGCAGAGCCGCGTCATGGCCCATTGCAAACAGTCTGCCCCAGCGGTGAGCGGTCGTCGGCCATAGTTGCGCCGCGCTCGACCGCTTCTCGGCGAGTGCCGGGGTGTCATCCGTCATCCACGGCATGTCGACGAACGCGACGCCCTCCAGATCCTGATTGGCGGCAGCATTCAGTTCGTAGACATCCGACACCGAGTACACCGGCAGGTCGCCGGCGTAATAGAACTTCAGCTGCTGGCGCACCAGCCGTCCGTGCACGGGCTGGCCGCCGAAAAACACGAACTCAAGATCGTCGCGGCGGCGCGGATTGAACTGCAGCGAGCCACCGACCAGTGCCGCGATGGCCTTGTAGCGGCGCTGGCTGTCTTCGAAGCCGAGCAGCGGCACGAGCGTGTCGGAAAAATCGGTGGTGGAGGCGGCGTAGCTCAGGCTGGTGGCGAGCTGCCCCCCGCCTGCGCTGAACACGGCGTGGAACGCCGCGAGGATTCTGCTGCCCCACTCGCCAGCGGTGACCAGAGCGACGCCGGTACGCTTGCCCTCCGCCAGCAGTCGCTCGGCGACCTGCCGCGCCTCATCTTCCGGCGACAGCGCGAACTGGAAGAAGCGCCGCGGGACGGTTTCGCTGTCCGGCAGCACGTTCAGAGCCAGCACCTGTACCCGTCCGTCGGCCGCGGCGCGCACCGCAAGGACGTTTTCCTTGCCTAGCGGACCGACGACGAAGCCGGCGCCGTCATCCACGGCCCGATGGTAGGCCGCTGCCGCGTCGGAGCCGGTGTCGTACACCCGTACGGTGGGCCTGCTGGACTCGTCCTGGCCGTAATACGCTGAGAGAAAACCGTCACGCAATGCCTCGCCCGCCTCCGACAGTCGGCCGCTCAGCGGTAGCAGCAGCGCGAGCTGCGAGGAGTTGCGCGGCGCGGGTACGGCGACGACCGTCGGCGTGACGGGCGGTGGCGATACGGCGGGGGTAGGGTGGTCCGGCATGGCGTCGGCGATCACTGCAGCGGCAGGGTGTGAAGGATAACGGTTCCGCCAGGCAACCACCTGCTCTCGGTTGCCGCCGCCTCCTGGATCGCCCCGCCCAAAGCTGCGCGCGAGGTCCAGCCAGCCGGCCAGCGGCGGATCCGTGCCCGGCGGGGCACCCAACTCCGCCCCCCGCAGCGTCGCGGCGCGAGTAGGGCGGCGGCGACAAACCCCAACAGGTGAGCCCGTCGCCGGGGTCCCGGGCGTTGCATGCGTCTGTTCCTCCGTGCAGGATGCCGACGCGCGGCATCCGCGCGTCGACGGCTCAGTATAGTGTCTGCACCCGGCACCCTCTTCATCGTGGCAACGCCGATCGGCAACCTCGGCGATATCAGCGACCGTGCGCGCAGCACGCTGCGCGAGGTCGAGCTGATTGCCGCTGAGGACACCCGTCACAGTGGCCAGCTGCTCGCGCAGTTCGGCATCGACACGCCGCTGCTCGCGCTACACGAGCACAACGAAGCGGCGCGCGTAGCTGAGCTGATCGCCCGGCTGCAGGCCGGCGCGAGCATCGCGCTGATCTCCGACGCGGGCACGCCCTTGGTCAGCGATCCGGGCTATAGGCTGGTGGCAGCGGCGGGCGCGGCTGGCATCGACGTGCGCCCGATCCCTGGAGCGTGTGCCGCGATCGCGGCGTTGTCGGTCGCAGGCCTGCCAACCGACCGCTTCGCGTTCGAGGGGTTTTTGCCGCAACGGCGCGCTGCCCGGCGTGCGCGGCTGGAGACACTTACACACGAGACAAGGACGCTGGTGTTCTACGAGGCTCCGCATCGCCTCGGCGAAGCGCTGGAGGATCTTGCAGCGGTATTGGGCCCAACCCGCCAGGCCGTGGTCGCGCGCGAGCTGACCAAGCTGCACGAAACGGTCTATCGCGGAGATCTGGCGCGACTGGCCGCCTGCGCTGCGACCGACGCCAATATGGTGCGGGGTGAGGCGGTTGTGGTCGTCGCTGGCGCCCCGCCGGATGACGACGCTGATGCCGCGGCTGCGCGCGTCGAGGCGCTGCTGCGCGCCTTGCTGCCGGTGCTGCCCCTTTCGGCGGCGGTCGATCTGGCCGTTGAACTGACCGGCGTGCGCCGAAATCGCGTCTACGAACGGGCGTTGGAGTTGAAACGACAGCCCGGCGATGCAGAAGATGCTTGAGATTGCGGGCTTGCGGCCCTATGGTGGCGGCGGGAGTCGGCCAGGCAACCGCTCGCGGCTTGTCCGCGGGAGGAAAGTCCGGGCTCCATAGGGCAGGGCGCCAGGTAACGCCTGGGGGGCGCGAGCCCACGGAAAGTGCAACAGAAAGCAAACCGCCGAAGTCACGGGTTCGCCCGCGACTGGTAAGGGTGAAAGGGTGCGGTAAGAGCGCACCGCGTTCCTGGTAACAGGAATGGCACGGCAAACCCCGCCCGGAGCAAGGCCAAATAGGGAAACGAGTCGGCAGGAGTTCGCTCCTGGCCGGCAGCGCGCGGCCCGCGCGTGTTTCCGGGTAGGCTGCTTGAGGTGAACGGCGACGTTCATCCCAGAGGAATGGTTGCTCACGACAGAACCCGGCTTATCGGCCGACTCCCACCTCTTTTTGATGTTTCAGGGGCCCTTAAGGGCCCCTCCAGGGCCCTGAGTGCGACCTTCGTCACACTTCGTTGAACGCCCCTCGTGGCCAAGTTGGCCCGACTCTTGCAGCGTCCTAATATATCGCCGCAAGAACCCCTCGTAAGCCTCTGATTATCACGCCATTGAGTGTTCCATCCGGACTTTCACGTCGGCTGGTAAGTGATTGTCGTCAATGGAAAAATTCCCATTTTCAGCGTTGACCGCTGCAACCCTTCCTCCTATAGTGGCGTCAAGTGGGAAAAAGTGGGGAGGAATGGGGCTCGGTCCCATCGAACGACGTGTTTCGAGGCGCAAATCAGCTGACGCTCGATGCCAAGGGCCGGATGGTCATGCCGACCCGGTACCGGGATCGCATTGCCGAGCGCTCGGGCGGCCGCCTTGTGGTCACTGTCGATCGCGACCAGTGCCTGCTGATCTACCCCCTGCCGGACTGGGAAGAGATCGAACGCAAGCTGATGAAGCTGCCGACCTTGAACCCGCAGGCCCGTTTGCTGCAGCGGCTGATGGTTGGCTATGCGGCCGATCTGGAACTCGACGGACACGGACGACTTTTGCTGCCGGCGGAGCTGCGGGCTTTCGCCTCGCTGAACCGCGCGGCAGTGCTGCTTGGGCAAGGCAATCGCTTCGAACTTTGGGACGAAGCGAAATGGACCGAGCGACGCGATCAGTGGCTCAACGGCGAGGCTGAGTCCTCCGGAGAGCTGCCCGCGGACCTCGAGTCCCTGTCCCTATAGAGATGGCTGCGTCGGCGCAGCCGGCGCACTTGCCGGTGCTGCTCGAGGAGGTCATCGCGGGGCTCGCCGTCGAGCCTGGCGGACTGTATGTCGACGGGACCTACGGGAGAGGGGGGCACGCGCGCGCTTTGCTCGCGCGGCTCGGTGTGGAGGGGCGTCTGGTTCTTGTGGATCGAGATCCGCAGGCCATTGAAAACGCGAGGCAGCAATTTGTCGGAGACTCGCGCGTCAGGATCGAGCATGCCGCCTTCGATCGCCTTGGCGAGTTCGTCGGCGACGGCACAGCTGCCGGTGTTCTATTCGACCTCGGCGTCTCATCCCCGCAGCTCGACGACCCAGCCCGCGGCTTTAGCTTCATGCGCGACGGTCCGCTAGACATGCGCATGGATACCTCTTGCGGTCAGAGCGCGGCGGAGTTCGTCGCGAGCGCCAGTGAGTCAGAGATGGCGCGCGTGATCGCTGAGTACGGCGAGGAGCGCTTCGCAAGGCGGATAGCCGGCTCGATTGGCGCGGCGCGCCTGGCCGCGCCGATAGCAACCACGAGCCGCCTTGCCGATATCGTCTCCTCTGCAGTGCCGGCCCGCACGCGTGAGCCAGGAAAACATCCCGCGACCCGCACGTTCCAGGCGCTGCGGATTCATGTCAATCGCGAACTCGAACTGCTGGATCGCGGCCTTGATGCGGCGCTGCGCGCGCTGCAGGTCGGTGGTCGCATGGCAGTGATCAGTTTCCATTCGCTCGAAGACCGGCGCGTGAAGCGCTTCATGCGCAAGCATGCCGAAGGCGATCCGGTCTGGCGCGGCATGCCGAACATCCCCCTCGAGTCGCAGCCGCGGCTGGCGCTGGTCGGCAAGGCGCAGTACGCAAGCGACGCCGAAGTGGCCGGCAATCCACGCTCGCGCAGTGCAGTACTGCGCATCGCAACGAAGGTGCGGACATGAGTTCGCGCGCCGTGCATCTCGCGGTCGCCGGGTTGTGGCTGGGCGTGCTGGCCAGCTCAGCCGGCGCTATTTATCTGAAGCATGAATCACGCACGCTGTTCATCGAGCTGGAGAAGCTCTCGGCAGAACGCGACCAGTTGAATATTGAGTGGGGGCGGTTGCAGCTGGAGCAGAGTGCGTGGAGCGCGCACGGCTTCGTTGAGCAGGTCGCTAACCGCCAATTGCAGTTGACCTTTCCAAGCGCCACCGAAGTAAAGATCGTCCAGCCATGAAGCTCAAGCGCAGCGAAGCTCAGAGCAGTGCCCGGCAGTTTCGGCTGCGCGGTTACTGGGTCGTGGGCGCCTTGTTGCTCGGTGCGAGCGGTATTGTCGGCCGCGCGGTGTACATGCAGGTGCTCAGCCCGCAGTTCTTTGTGGATCAGGGCGACGAGCGCTTCATGCGCAACGTCAAGATCCCTGCCCATCGCGGTGCGATTCTCGATCGCTCCGGTGAGCCAATCGCGGTGAGCACGCCGGTCGATACGGTGTGGGTGGTTCCGAAGGAACTTGCCACGGCCGCCGACCAATTCTCGGTGCTGGCGAAGGAACTGCAGCGTGACGAGGAGTGGCTGGCCCGACAGGTCACCTCGCATCTCGATACGCCCTACCTGGTGCTTGCCAGGCAGCTGCAGCCGGACGAAGCGGACCGCATCAAGGCGCTGCACCTGCCAGGGGTGTACCTGCAGCGCGAGTATCGGCGCTTCTACCCCGCGGGTGAGGTGACCGGCCACGTGCTCGGCTTCACCGGCAACGACGATCAGGGCCAGGAAGGCATGGAGCTTGCGTTCGAGCAGAAGCTGCTGGGCGAGCCCGGTCTCAAACGCGTGATCCAGGACCGCATGCGTCGCACTGTCGAGAACGTCGAAAGTGTCAGGCCGGCGCGACCCGGCGAAGACCTGATCACCAGCATCGACCTGCGCATCCAATATCTCGCGTACCGCGAGTTGAAAGCTGCGGTTCGAGATTTCCAGGCGCGGGCCGGCTCGGCAGTCGTGATCGACGTGCGTACCGGCGAGATCCTTGCGATGGTCGACCAGCCGGCATTCAACCCTAATGACCGGGCGCAGTTCGACGTCCAGCGTTACCGCAACCGCGTTGAGACGGACATCCTCGAGCCGGGCTCTTCGGTGAAGCCGTTCTTCGTAATCGCAGCGCTGGCGAGCGGCAAGTTCAACGCCAGTAGCGTGATCGACACCAGCCCAGGCTTCATTCGCGTCGGCAATCGGGTTTTCGAGGACGAGCACAATTGGGGTCAGATGGATTTCGCGACGATCCTCGCGAAGTCCTCCAACGTCGGCATGGCGCACATCGCCCTTGCGCTGGATCGGTCGGCGATCTGGAACACGTTGTCCTCGTTGGGTTTCGGCCAGGTCTCGGCGACCGGCTTCCCCGGCGAGTCGGCCGGCGTATTGACCAACTACACCCATTGGGGCGACGTACAGGTCGCAACGATGGCGCACGGTTACGGCATGTCGGTGACGCCGCTGCAGCTGGCCCAGGCCTACGCGGTTGTTGGCGCGCTCGGCGTGCGGCGGCCGTTGACGCTGCGCCGCGTGGACGGTGTGGTGCCGGCTGGCGATCGCGTGCTTGATGCCCAGGTCTGCCGTGATGCGATCCACATGCTCGAAAGTGTCGTGCTCAACGGTACCGGCACCAAGGCCGCCGTTCGCGGCTACCGGGTTGCCGGCAAGACCGGCACGGCCTGGAAGGCGATTCCCGGTGGCTACTCCACCAACAAGTACATGGCGGTGTTCGGTGGCGTTGTGCCCGCCTCTGCGCCGCGCTTCGCGATGGTGGTTGTCATCGACGATCCCAGCAACGGCAAGTATTACGGCGGTGACGTCGCTGCCCCAGTGTTCTCTGCCGTCATGGCGGGGGCGCTGCGGCTGCTGGCTGTGCCGCCAGACGATCTGAGCCGCATCCCCAGTGCCTCCTTTGTGCAGTCGGAGGTGCCGCGTTGAACGCCGGGTCCGAAGCATCCCGCGGCGTTGACCTGGCCTGGTTGCTGCAGGGCCGCGCGACCGCGCCGCGCGTGACGGTACGCAGCCTCGTGCTCGATAGCCGCCAGGTTGGGCCTGGCGATGCCTTCGTCGCCGTTGCCGGCCGCAGCACGCATGGATTGGACCATCTGGACACCGCGATCTCGCGTGGCGCGGTGGCTGTCTTGTGGGATCCGGCAGATGTAGCCACTGCCCCCGCCGTGCCGCCCTTGGTTACCGCTGTCGCTGTGCCCGGCCTTGCGGCCAGCCTCGGTGATCTCGCCGACCGCTTTTACAGCCAGCCGTCAGCTAGCCTGAAGCTTGCCGGCATCACCGGTACCAACGGCAAGACGACCTGCGCCTGGCTGTATGCCGTCTGTCGTGGCGCCGATGCCGTGTACCTGGGCACTCTCGGTGCAGGTCGGCCGCCGCTGCTCACCCCTACGACCCACACGACGCTGGACGTGATGGCGCTGCACCGCGCGCTGCGCGGGTTCCATGACGCGGGCGCACATCACGCGGCGCTCGAAGTGTCCTCGCACGCGTTGGATCAGGGTCGGATTGCCGGTGTGCGGCTGCCGCTGGTGGCGTTCACGAATCTGACCCGCGATCACCTCGATTATCACGGTTCGATGGCGGCCTACGGTGCCGCCAAGGAACGCCTGTTGCATTGCGCCGGTGTGCGCCATGCCGTGATCAACGTCGCCGACAGTTTCGGCGCCGCTCTGGCCGATCGCGCGCCGGTCGGCGTGGTCGTCACGCGCGTGTCGGTAATCGCTGCGGGCGCGCCTAGTGGCCGCCACGTCTACGCGACCAAAATCGCCTGCCACGTGGGCGGCATCCACATCAGTGGCGTCACCCACGCAGGCCCTTTCGAGCTGAGCGCGCCGCTGGTGGGCCTGTTCAACGCCGAGAACCTGCTCGTCGTGCTCGGTCTGCTGTTGGCTTCCGGCGTGTCGCTCGCCGATGCGGTTGTGGCTCTGTCGACGGCGATGCCGCCGCCGGGCCGGATGGAAACGTTTCGCGTGGGCGCCGATGGCCCGACCTTGGTTGTCGACTACGCCCATACGCCAGATGCGCTATCGAAGGCCCTGGCGGCGCTGCGCGCCCATACCACCGGCAGTTTGTGGTGCATCTTCGGTTGCGGCGGCGATCGTGACGAAGGGAAGCGTCCGCTGATGGCAGCCGTGGCCGAGGCGGGCGCCGACCGGATCGTTGTCACCGACGACAATCCGCGTAGCGAGGATCCGGAGCGCATCGTCGCGATGATTACCGCTGCATTTAGCGGTCGCGTGCCGGTGCACGTCGAGCGCGACCGCGAGGCGGCGATCCGCGGCGCGCGTGCTGCCGCTCGTCGCGGTGACGTGATCCTGATCGCGGGCAAGGGCCACGAGGACTATCAGATCTACGGCTCCGACCGTCGTGCGTTCAGTGATCGTGCGGTCGCCGACGCGCTGCTGAAGGAGGCCGCGTGAATCGCTCCTTGTCCCATTACGCAGCGGCGATGGCTGGCTTACTGCATGGCGATGACGCGTCGTTCACCGCCGTCTCTACCGACAGTCGGTCGATTGCCGCAGGCGAGCTGTTCGTTGCGTTGAGCGGCCCGAACTTCGATGGACATGATTTCGTCGCGACCGCGGTAGCGCGCGGTGCGGCCGGCGTCGTGGTCACTCGGCGGATGGCCGTTGATGTGCCGCAGATCGTGGTCGCAGATACGTTGCGCGCGCTGCAGGATGCCGCCGCGGCGTGGCGTGCGCAGTTCCCGATTCCGGTCGTTGCGGTTGCCGGCAGCAACGGCAAGACGACCACCAAGGAAATGATCGCCGCGATCTTGGCGGCCCACGGCCCGTGTCTGAGTACGCGTGGCACCTTGAACAACCACATCGGCGTCCCGCTGACCTTGCTTCGTCTGGATCGTCAGCACGCTACCGCTGTAATAGAAATCGGCGCAAACCATCCCGGCGAAGTGGCTGCGCTGATGCCGCTTGTGCAGCCGACGGTCGGGATAGTGACTAACGCCGGTGCTGAGCATCTGGAGGGATTCGGGGACCTGGAAGGGGTGGCGCGCGCCGAGGGCGAGCTATTTGCAGGTCTGCACTCCGGCGCTACCGCAGTGATCAACGTCGACGACCCGTATGCCCCGCTGTGGCGCTCGATGAGTGTCGCCACGCGCGAGCTGGGTTTCGGCTTGGCGGCGAACGCCGATTTTCGATTGGCTGGTGAGGTGCAGTCGAGCGGCCCCGCTGGTTCCGTGCAGGAGTTTCAGATGGTGACCCCAGCCGGCGCCACCACCGTGCGACTCGGGCTGGCAGGGCGGCACAACGTGCAGAACGCGCTCGGCGCGGCAGCGGCTGCGTTCGCGGTCGGTGCCAATATCGATGGTGTTGACGTTGCCTCCATCGCCGCTGGTCTGGGCCGCATGCAGCCCGTGCGCGGTCGACTTGAGGTGAAGCTCGCGCCGTCTGGCGCTCGCGTGATCGACGATTCCTACAATGCTAATCCGAGCAGTCTCAGCGCTGGGCTCGATGTGCTTGCGACCCAGAGCGGCGAGCGCTGGCTCGTGCTCGGCGATATGGCTGAGTTGGGCGAAGCGGCGGGCGAGGCGCACCGTGCGGCTGGGCGCGAGGCCCGCGGCGCCGGCGTTAGCCGCCTGTTTGCCGTCGGCTCGCTGACCGCGGATGCGGTTCGCGAGTTCGGTGATGGCGCCGAATGGTTCGGTGACAGCGATGCGCTCGCCACACGGGTCGCGCCGTTGCTGCGCCACGACGTCACCGTGCTGGTGAAGGGTTCCCGGGTCAATCGGCTGGAACGGGTCGTCGCCGCGCTCGCAACCGCAGTCGGCGAAGGGCGCTGAAGGCACCACCATGCTTTACCGCCTAGCAGAACTACTGGCGCAGCATTACTCGGGATTCCGGGTTTTTTCGTATCTCACGCTGCGTGCGATCCTCGCGGCGTTGTCGGCACTGTCGATCGCGCTGATCGTCGGGCCGTGGATGATCCGCCGCCTTACCGAGCGGCAGATCGGTCAGAACGTGCGCGATTTTGGTCCGGAGTCGCACCTCAAGAAGCAAGGCACGCCGACGATGGGCGGTGCACTGATTCTCGTCGCCATGTTGGCCTCTACACTGCTCTGGTCCGACCTGAGCAACCGTTATGTCTGGATCGTAACCGCGGTCACTTTCGCTTTTGGGCTGATCGGTTTCTACGACGACTACCTGAAGCTGGTCGTCGGCAACTCGAAGGGGCTCGCAGCGCGCTGGAAGTACCTCGCGCAGTCGGTCGCCGGCCTTGCCGGCGCGCTCGCGTTGCTGTGCATCGCGTCGACGCCAGAGGCGACCAGCCTGCACGTGCCGGTTTTCAAGGATGTCGCGCTGCCGCTCGGATCGGTCGGATTCGTCCTGTTCTCGTACCTGGTGATCGTTGGAACCAGCAACGCGGTCAACCTGACTGACGGCCTTGACGGGCTCGCAATCATGCCGGCCGTCATGGTCGCAGGCGCTCTTGGTGTATTCGCGTATGCATCCGGTAATGCGATCTTTGCCAACTACCTGCTGATCCCGCACGTGCCGGGTGTCGGCGAAGTGCTGATCTTCTGCTCGACATTGGTCGGTGCGGGGCTTGGTTTTCTCTGGTTCAACACCTACCCCGCTCAGGTTTTCATGGGCGACGTGGGGGCGCTGGCGCTAGGTGCGGCGCTAGGTATCGTGGCAGTCGTTGTCCGGCAGGAGATCATCCTGTTTGTGATGGGGGGCGTGTTCGTCCTCGAGACCGTTTCGGTCATGCTGCAGGTCGCTTCTTTCAAGCTCACCGGCAAGCGCATCTTCCGGATGGCACCGATTCATCATCACTTCGAGCTCAAGGGCTGGGCCGAGCCGAAAGTGATCGTGCGGTTCTGGATAATCACCGTCATCCTCGTGCTGGCGGGCCTCGCCACGCTGAAGGTGCGCTGATGGGCGCGCGCAGAAATCTCGTGGTAGGACTCGGCAAGACGGGACTGTCCGTCGTGCGCTGGCTGCATGCACAGGGCGAGGCCGTCACCGTGACGGATTCGCGCCAGACGCCGCCGGGACTGGACGGCCTGCGCGTACTCGGCAGCTCGGTCGTCACCCGACTTGGCGGCTTTGACGCGGATCTGCTCGCACACGCCGACCGGATCGTGCTGTCGCCTGGTGTATCGCGTCGCGAACCGCTGGTATGTGCCGCGCTCGCGCAGGGCATTGCGGTTATCGGCGATGTTGAGCTGTTCGCGCATGCCTGCCGCGCTCCGACGGTCGCGATTACCGGCACTAACGGCAAGAGCACCGCGACGACTCTGCTCGCCGAGATGGCACAGGCGGCCGGGCGCCGCGTGCTTGCTGGCGGCAATCTCGGTGAGCCAGCGTTGGATCTGCTCGCTCAGCCGGTTCCTGAGCTGTACGTCCTGGAGCTGTCCAGCTACCAGCTGGAATCGACCAGTTCGCTGCAGCTGGCTGCGGCCGCAGTGCTCAACCTAACGCCCGACCATATGGATCGCTATGAGGACGTCGCTGAATACGCGGCGACCAAGGCCAAGATTTTCGCGCACGCCGCCGTTGCAATCGTGAACCTGGACGATCCGCTCGTCAGTGCAATGCCGCGCCCCGGGCAGCGTTGCGTCGGCTTCAGTATCCAGAGTGTCGACGCTGAGTTCGGCATCGTCGTGGGAGATCAAGGGCCGGCGCTGGCGCATCACGGCGTGGCGCTGCTGCCGTTGGCAGAATTGCGTCTGCCTGGTCGTCACAATGCCGCGAACGCACTGGCTGCGCTGGCGCTGGGTGCCGAGATCGGATTGCCGCTCGCGCCGATGCTGGCGACGTTACGCTCCTTCGGTGGTCTTGCGCATCGTACGCAGGTGGTTGCCGAGCGCCACGGCGTGCGCTTCGTCGACGACTCCAAGGGTACGAACGTTGGTGCGACTCTGGCGGCGGTCGCGGGCCTGAGCGAGCCGCTGGTGGTCATAGCGGGCGGTGATGGCAAGGGCCAGGATTTCAAGCCCCTTGCGGCCGCGTTCCGCGACCGCGTCCGCCATGTTGTGCTCATCGGCCGCGACCGCAATCAGATCGCCGCGGCGCTGGTCGGCTCCTGTTCGGTCGAATTCGCGGACGACATGGATGCGGCGGTTGCGGCTGCAGCGCGTGTCGCCCGCTCCGGCGATCTGGTGCTGCTGTCGCCAGCCTGTGCGAGTCTAGACATGTACCGTGATTACGCCGCACGTGGCGCGGCCTTCGCTGCGGCGGTCAGGGGGCTCGACGCATGAGCGCCACTGCCCACGTGATCCGCCAGCAGGCGCGTGGCCGATTGCAGATCGACTCGGCCATCGTTGGTATTACTGCGGCGCTGTTGTTGCTGGGCCTGGTAATGGTTGCCTCGGCGTCCGTGGCTATCGCAGCGCGTGAAGGCGATCCATTCTTCTATCTGGAACGTCAGTTGCTGTTCGCATGCGTCGGCGTCGTCTTTGCCGCGGTCGCGCTGCGAATTCCGACCGAGGTCTGGGATCGCATGAGTTTCGTGCTGCTGGTTACCGCGATCCTCATGCTGATGCTCGTGCTGGTTCCAGGGATAGGACATTCGGTCAACGGAAGCCGTCGCTGGCTGCATGTCGGCATGCTTAATTTCCAGGCTTCCGAAGCCGCTCGCGTGATGTTGCTGATCTACGTGTGTAGCTATCTGGTGCGCCGTGAAGAGGAAATGCGCACGACCGCACTCGGGTTCCTGAAACCCCTCGGAGTGCTGGTGCTGGCCGCGTTGTTGCTGCTCGTTGAGCCGGATTTCGGCTCCGGTGTGGTGCTGCTGGCAACCGGCATGGGCGTGCTCTTCCTCGCCGGTGTGCGCCTGCGCTACTTCCTTTCGGTCTGCGTCGCCGGCATTGCGGTGCTATGCCTGGTTGCGGTGATGACTCCGTATCGCCTTGCTCGCGTCATTACGTTCCTCGACCCATGGGCGGATCCATTCAACAAGGGCTTCCAGCTCACCCAGTCGCTGATCGCGATCGGTCGCGGTGAAGCGTTCGGCGTCGGCTTGGGCTCGTCGGTGCAGAAGCTGTTTTACCTGCCAGAGGCCCATACGGATTTCGTGTTCGCGGTATTGGCCGAGGAGCTCGGGCTTGTTGGTATAGCGGTGGTGGTGGTGCTGGTGCTCGCGCTCAGCTATCGGGCGCTGGTGATCGCGCGCAATGCCGCTGAGGCCGGTCTGAAGTTCCAGTCCTATCTGGCTGCTGCGTTCGGCATCTGGTTCGGGATGCAGGCGTTCATCAACATGGGCGTCAACATGGGCTTGCTGCCGACGAAGGGGCTTACCCTGCCGTTGCTGTCCTATGGCCGTTCTAGTCTCGTGGTCACGCTGGCCTGGATCGGTGTCCTGCTGCGCGTCCATCACGAGACGCAGACGACGCGTTCCGGCGGCTTGCGCGGGGTCGTCCGATGACGACCGTGCTCATCATGGCGGGCGGAACGGGCGGGCACGTGTTCCCGGCGTTGGCCGTTGCAAAGGTTCTGCAGCAGCGCGCCTGTCGCGTCGTCTGGCTTGGCACCCACCGCGGCATCGAGGCTCGCCTTGTGCCGGCCGCCGGCATCGATATGGAGTGGGTGCGCGTCGCCGGACTACGTGGCAAGGGCGCCAGCAGCTGGCTGCAGGCGCCGCTGCGCCTCATGCAGGCCCTTGGGGACTCGTTGCGTGCTGTCCGTCGCATTCGCCCCGACGTCGTGCTCGGCCTTGGTGGGTTCGTTGCCGGGCCAGGCGGCGTCGCTGCCCGCTTGCTCGGTCGTCCGCTTGTGATTCATGAGCAGAATGCGGTCGCCGGTCTTACCAACCGCGTTCTGGCCTGCCTGGCGCATAGCGTCGCGGAAGCGTTTCCGGGTGCCTTCCGTGCGTCGGTCGGCGCTGTCACCATCGGAAATCCGGTGCGACGTGAGATCGAAACCCTGCGCGCCGATCTGTCGGTCCGCTCGCACTTGCCGCGTCATCTGCTCGTGTTTGGCGGCAGTCAGGGCGCCGCCGCGATCAATCGTATCGTTCCGGCAGCGCTTGCGCTGCTTCCGGCGGCCTCTCGTCCGGCGGTGCTGCACCAGACCGGGCGTGACCGTCGCGAGGCGGTTGCGGCGGAGTACGCAGCGCTCGGCGTCGACGCCGACGTGCGCGAATTCATCGATGACATGGCCGGCGCGTATGGGTGGGCGGATCTCGCCGTGACCCGCAGCGGCGCCCTGACCGTGGCGGAGCTCGCCGCGGCGGGCACGCCAGCGTTGCTGGTGCCATTCCCGGCGGCGGTCGACGATCACCAGACGGCGAACGCCCGCTTCCTGACCCGGCATGGCGCAGCGCTGCTGTTCCCAGAGTCATTGCTGACGCCCGAGCTGCTGGCAGCGGAGCTTGCCCGCCTGCTTGGAGTGGACGGGACCTTGCTTGGCGCGATGGCAGTGGCTGCCCGCGGCGCCGCGGTCCCTGGCGCTGCCGAAACGCTCGCGGATCTCTGCCTGGCCGCCTGTGCGGGAGCTTCGCGATGAGCGCCCGCATGCGCCGCATTCAGCGGATCCACTTCGTCGGTATCGGCGGCAGCGGCATGGGGGGCATCGCTGAGGTGCTTCTCAACCTCGGCTACTCGGTCCAGGGATCTGACCTGAAACCGAACGCAGTGACCGAGCGACTTCTGGGTCTTGGTGCGAGCATTGAATTTCGCCATGCGGCTGAAAACGTTGCCGGCGCAAATGTCGTTGTAGTGTCGAGTGCCGTCGCGGAGGACAACCCCGAGGTTGTCGCCGCGCATGCTGCCCGCGTGCCGGTAGTGCAGCGCGCCGAGATGCTGGCGGAGCTCATGCGCTTTCGGGTGGGAATAGCGATCGCCGGCTCCCATGGCAAGACCACGACCACAAGTCTTGTGGCGAGCATTCTTGCTGAAGGCGGCGAGGATCCGACATTCGTGATCGGCGGGCGACTCAAGAGCGCCGACGCGAACGCTCGTCTTGGCACTGGCCAGTATCTTGTTGCCGAGGCCGACGAAAGCGACGCCTCGTTCCTGCATCTGCAGCCGATGATGGCGATCGTCACCAATATCGACAACGATCATCTGATCACGCACGGGGGCGACTTCGAGAAGCTGAAGCAGAGCTTCGTCGACTTCCTGCACAACCTGCCGTTTTACGGTCTCGCCGTGTTGTGTCTTGATGACCGTGAGCTTGCTGCTGTGATGCCACGGGTCAAGCGTCCTATTCTTACCTACGGCGTTGATCCTGCTGCCGACGTTCGGGCGATCAGTATCGAGCGTCAGGGTCTGCGCACGCGCTTCGACGTCGTACGCCCGGACCGTGGCGATGCGCTGGCGGTAACTTTGAATGTGCCGGGCCATCACAACGTCCTGAACGCGCTGGCCTCGATTGCGCTTGCTACTGAGCTTGGCATCGCAGATGGCGCGATCCAGCGGGCACTGGCGAACTTCCAGGGAATCGATCGTCGTCTGCAGGTGATCGCCGAAATGCAGCTCGCGGTAGGCCACGTCACCCTGGTTGATGACTACGGCCACCACCCGACTGAAGTGGCTGCAACGCTCGAAGCGATTCGCCAGGGCTGGCCGGATCGGCGGGTCGTACTGGCCTTTCAGCCGCACCGTTACACGCGCACGCGCGACCTGCTGGACGATTTTGCCGAGGTTCTCTCGACGGTCGATGCGCTGCTGGTGAGCGAGGTCTACGCGGCAGGCGAGCAGCCGATCCGCGACGCTGACGGCCGGGCGATCTGCCGCGCCGTGCGGACGCGCGGTCGGGTCGAGCCGGTCTTTGTCGCGAAACTCGAGACGCTGCACGAGGCGCTCGTGGGCGTATTGCGGGACGGCGATGTGCTGGTAACGATGGGCGCCGGGCACATCGGCGCCATCGCGCACGACCTTCCGACCCGTCTGGGTGCCGAGGTGCGCTCATGAGTGGCGTGCTGCGCGCGAATATCGCCCCCGAATTTCTTACCCACGTGCGCTTTGACGAGTCGCTCGCGCGGCACACGTCGTGGCATGTAGGCGGTCCGGCCGATGCTTTCTACACCCCCCACAGCGCAGACGAGCTTGCTCGCTTTCTGGCCTGCCTGCCTCATGGGGTGCCCGTTCACTGGCTAGGGCTCGGCAGCAACACGCTGGTCCGTGACGGCGGTTTGCGCGGCGTGGTGATCTCCTTGCATCTGGGCTTGAATCGCCTCGAGCGCGTTGACCTGACCCGTGTGCATGCGGACGCAGGGATCGCTTGTGCGCGTCTGGCGCGGCAGTGCGCGAAGTGGCTGCTCGGCCCGGCGGAATTCTTCGCTGGCATCCCCGGTACCGTTGGCGGCGCGTTGGCAATGAACGCCGGAGCGTGGGGTGGAGAGACCTGGCCGCACGTGGTCGAGGTCGACGTTATCGACCGTCACGGCCAGCGTTGGACCCGCGCCGCGTCCGAGTATCGCTACGGTTACCGCGAAGTGCATGCGCCGGTAGCGGACGAGTGGTTCATTGCTGCGCGCTTCGAATTCGCGCCAGCGCCCGCCGCGACTGCCGATACCATCAGGGATCTGTTGGTACAGCGTCGCGAAAAGCAGCCGATAGGCGCCTGGAGTTGCGGTTCGACTTTCACCAACCCGCCCGGCGACTACGCCGCGCGGCTGATCGAGGTCACGGGGCTCAAAGGCTTGCGAATCGGCGGGGCGGTCGTCTCCGAAAAACACGCCAATTTCCTGATCAACGACGGCGGCGCTACCGCAGACGACATCGAGCGCCTCATTGGCCACGTCCAGTCCGCGGTTGAGCGCAGTCATGGCATTCGGCTGATGACGGAAGTTCGCATCGTCGGAGAGCGGGCATGAGTACCGTGCCGACTCGCTCAAATCTAATAGCCGACGCAGCCGCGTTCGGGCGCGTTGCGGTTCTTTACGGCGGCGACTCGTCAGAGCGCGAGGTGTCGCTAAACTCTGGCCGCAACGTGCTCGAGGCGCTGCTGTGCCGCGGTGTCGATGCTGTTGGCGTGGATGGCGTGTCGGCGCTGGTTGAAGCGATCGTGCAGCGACGCTATGACCGGGTGTTCAACATCATGCACGGCGGCGCCGGCGAAAACGGCGTGGTGCAGGGTCTGCTCGAGGCCGCGGGCCTGCCGTACACCGGATCGGGCGTCCTTGGATCGGCACTGACGCTCGATAAGATCCGCACCAAACAGGTCTGGCTGTCTGCGGGACTGCCGACGCCGAGTTACGAGCGGCTCGCGCCCGGCGATGATGTCGGCGCTGCCGCCCGTCGGCTTGGTTTGCCGGTCATCGTCAAGCCATCGCTGGAGGGGTCCAGCGTCGGCGTAAGCCGTGTATTCGACGTTGCACAGTTGCCCGCCGCACTGGAGCTCGCCGCGCAATACGGGCGTGAGCTGCTGATGGAGCAGCTTATTCAGGGCGGCGAGTTTACGGTCGCGATCCTTGCCGGCGCCGCTTTGCCATCGATTCGGATCGTGCCGGCCGGCGAGTACTACGACTACCACGCGAAGTACGTTGCCGAGGACACTCAGTATCTATGCCCAGGCCTTGAGCCGGCAGCTGATGCCGAGATGCGAGCGCTCGCGCTGGCGGCCTTCGATGCGGCCGGCGCTGGTGGCTGGGGTCGCGTCGACGTGATGCGCGATCAGGCCGGCGGCAACTGGTTGCTCGAGGTCAATACCACCCCAGGCATGACCAGTCACTCGCTCGTGCCGAAGGCAGCACGCGCTGCCGGCATCGAGTTCGATGAATTGGTGTGGCGGATCCTCGAAACCAGCTTCGCTTCGCGCCGTGGGGTGCAGCCATGATGAAGCTGCTCGCCAGTTTCTGGACCGGCCGGGCCAAGAATCGGGCCAAGGTCGAAAAGGATTCGCGCTTCTCCCTACGCATGCCGCAGGTGAACTGGGCGCGCCTGACGCCCTTCGTGCTTGGCGCCGGCGTGATCGGCTCGTTGATCGGCTCGGCTGGCTTTGCGCTCGACCGGCCCGTACGCCGCATCGAGATGATTGGGGCGTTTCAACGTGTTTCCTCGATCGACGTAGAGCACATCGTGCGCGAGCGTCTGCGCGGCGGATTCGTTAGCGCGAACCTTGACGTCGTGCAGCACTCGATCGAAGGGCTTTCGTGGGTAGACCATGCGCGCGTGCAGCGTCGCTGGCCGGACGCGCTCGTGGTGCAGGTCACCGAGCAGAGCGCGATCGCGCGCTGGGGGGATACGGGCCTGATCAACGCGCGCGGCGAGTTGTTCATCAAGGACGCACGCCACGTGCCGCCGGAACTGCCACGGCTCGAAGGCCCGGATGGCGCCGTGCACGACGTATCCGAAGTGTTCTTTGAGATACAGCCGCGGATGCTGGAGGCGGGATTGCCGATCAGCGCGTTGCGGCAGGACCCGCGCGGTGCGTGGGAGCTCGACCTGGTCAACGGCGTCACGATCCGGCTCGGTCGGCGCCAGCTACAGGAACGGCTGGAGAGATTTCTCAAGTCGGCGGCGCCGCTGGTGGCCAGCCGTCCGAACGATATTGCGTTCCTCGACATGCGTTACTCGAACGGATTTTCCGTCGGCTGGCGCACGCCGGGTGCGCCGCAGGCGCGGCCCGCCAGTGGCGAGGAAGCGCCCATGAATCAGAAGCGGGATCAAGATGTCTAAGCGCAGTGAACGGAACCTGATTGTCGGCCTCGACATTGGCACGTCGAAGATCGTCGCGCTGGTTGGCGAGATCAAGGCGGATGGTGAAGTCGAGGTCATCGGCATCGGCTCGCATCCGTCGCATGGACTGAAGCGCGGGGTGGTCGTCAATATCGACTCAACCGTGCAGTCAATCCAGCGTGCCGTGGAACAGGCGGAGCTGATGGCTGGCGTTGAGATCAACGCCGTCTACACCGGCATCGCCGGAAGCCACGTGAGAAGCCTGAACTCGCATGGCATCGTGGCGATCAAGGATCAGGAGGTCACGCCGGGTGACATCGCCCGCGTCATGGATGCCGCCCAAGCGGTCGCGTTGCCGGCCGACCAGCGGATCATTCACGTGATTCCGCAGGAATTCATCATCGACAGCCAGGAGGGCATCCGCGAGCCCATCGGCATGTCGGGCGTTCGCCTTGAGGCACGCGTCCATATTGTGACCGGCGCCGAAAGTGCCGCGCAGAACATCGTCAAGTGCGTGCAGCGCTGCGGGCTTGAAGTCGAGGACATCGTGCTCGAGCAGTGGGCATCAAGCTACGCGGTGCTCACTGAGGACGAGAAGGACCTTGGCGTCTGCCTGATCGACATCGGCGGTGGCACGACTGACATCGCAGTTTTCGCAGGCGGAGCGCTGCGCCATACCGCCGTCATTCCAATCGCCGGCGACCAGGTGACCAACGACATCGCAGTGTCCATGCGGACGCCGACGCAGTACGCCGAGGACATCAAGATCCGTTACGCGTGCGCGTTGTCGCAGCTGGCGAATCCCGACGAGACCATCGAGGTGCCGAGCGTTGGCGATCGGCCGCCGCGCCGACTTGCCCGCCAGACGCTCGCCGAAATCGTTGAGCCGCGCTACGAGGAGCTCTACAACCTGATTCGCGACGAGTTGCGCCGATCTGGCTTCGAGGAGGCGATTGCTGCCGGCCTCGTTCTCACCGGCGGTAGCGCCAAGATGGAAGGCGCGGTGGAGCTGGCCGAAGAGGTCTTCCACGTGCCCGTTCGGCTTGGTGTCCCCCAGGGCGTCTCGGGCCTCGGCGATGTGATCCGCAACCCCGTGCATGCCACGGGTGTCGGGCTGCTGCTGTACGCGCGCGCGCAGGCCGGCCCGGTTGCCAACTTTACCCCTGGACGCGCCGCGCTGAGCGTCCTCGAACGGATGAGATCCTGGTTCAAGGGTTACTTCTGATTTTCGTCTTTTTCCTAACGCTTCCGTACGCTTCATTCGATTTAAGGAGAGCAACATGTTCGAACTAATGGATGCCTACAGCCAGAGCGCTGTCATCAAGGTGCTCGGAGTCGGCGGCGCCGGCTGCAACGCGGTCGATCACATGCTCCTTGCTGGGATCGAGGGCGTCGACTTCGTCTGTCTCAACACTGATTCGCAGGTGCTTAAAAAGGCCAAGGTCAAGACGACGCTGCAGATCGGCACGAACATCACCAAGGGCCTCGGAGCGGGCGCTGATCCCGAGGTTGGCCGTCAGGCGGCGATGGAGGACCGTGATCGCATCGTCGAGCTGATCGAGGGCTGCGACATGCTCTTCATCACCGCCGGCATGGGCGGTGGCACGGGCACTGGTGCGGCTCCTGTTGTCGCTCAGGTTGCCAAGGAACTCGGCATTCTCACCGTCGCGGTGGTCACCAAGCCGTTCGCGATGGAAGGCGGCAAGCGCATGTTGATTGCCGAGCAGGGCATCGCCGAGCTCAGCAAGTATGTCGACTCGCTGATCACGATCCCCAACCAGAAGCTGCTGACGGTGCTCGGTCCGAAGACGCGTCTGCTTGATGCGTTCACCTCGGCGAATGGCGTGTTGCAGGGCGCGGTACAGGGCATCGCGGAGCTGATCACCCGCCCGGGCCTGATCAACGTCGACTTTGCCGACGTGCGTACCGTGATGAGCGAGACCGGCATGGCGATGATGGGTACCGGCCACGCCTCCGGCGAGGACCGTGCGCGCATTGCAGCGGAGATGGCCGTCTCCAGCCCGTTGCTCGAGGACATCAACCTGGCCGGTGCGCAGGGCATCCTCGTCAACGTCACCGCCGGCATGGATCTGTCGATCGGCGAACTCGACGAGGTCGGTAACACCGTCAAGCAGTACGCGAGCGAGGATGCGACCGTGGTCGTCGGCACCGTGATCGAGCCGGACATGCAGGATGAGATCCGCGTGACGGTCGTCGCGACCGGTCTGTGCCGGACGGAGGTCGGTCGTCTGGCGACGCCGGCGCCGGTCCTGGCGCGTACCGAGATGGGCCGCCCGCAGGTCGTGCGTGCGCGTCCGGCGCCGGTTGCAGCGCCCGACTACTCGGAGCTGGCACGCCGCCCGGCGATGGCGCGCAAGAGCGCCGTCGGCGACGGCCTGCGGATGGACTACGATTCGTCCGACGAGCTGCTCGACATCCCGTCGTTCCTGCGCCGGCAGGCTGACTGAGGCCAGCCCCTCCTCCCGCCCGGCGGGAGGAGGGGAACTCTAATGCGGGATTCAGGACGACTCAATACCCTCGGCCGCGGTCGGCTGAGGGCGCAGCGGGCGACGTCGGCGCGCTGCGCAGACCCCGATCAGGCGCCTGCCGGCTGGCAGCGGCCGTTGTTGTCGGAGTGTGTCCAAATGCAGTCAGGTCAACGGGTTGTCGCGGTTTTGCCGGCTGTGTTAGGGTGCGCGCAATGTGCCGACCTGTCGGCCGAATCCGCCGAGCTCGCCCGCCCGCATGTTGAACCAGCGCACGCTTAAGAACACGATCCGCGCCACGGGCGTCGGCCTGCATTCCGGCCAGAAGGTCTACATGACCCTGCGTCCGGCGGCCCCGAACACTGGCATCGTCTTTCGTCGCATCGATCTTGCCGAGCCGGTCGACATCGAGGCACGGGCCGAGAACGTCGGTGACACGATGCTCGGCACGACGCTGGTCAATGGCGATGTGAAGGTCTCGACGGTCGAGCACCTGTTGTCCGCCTTTGCCGGTCTCGGCGTGGACAATGCTTTTATCGATCTGAGTGCCGCCGAGGTGCCGATCATGGACGGCAGTGCGGGCCCCTTTGTCTTCCTGCTGCAGTCGGCCGGCATCGAGGAGCAGACGCTGCCCAAGCGCTTTGTCCGCATCCGCAAGTCCGTCGAGGTTCGCGACGGTGACAAGTGGGCGCGCTTCGACCCGTTCAACGGCTTCAAGGTCAACTTCGAGATCGAGTTTGACCACCCGATCTTCCGTCGCCATTCGCAGCGGGCGTCGATGGATTTTTCGACGACTTCGTTCCTGCGCGAAGTCAGCCGCGCCCGTACCTTCGGGTTCATGCGTGACCTCGAGAAGCTGCGCGCGCACAACCTCGCGCTCGGCGGCACGCTGGACAACGCGATCGTGCTGGACGATTTCAAGGTGCTGAACGAGGACGGACTTCGTTACGAGGACGAGTTCGTCAAGCACAAGATCCTCGACGCGATCGGCGACCTGTACCTGCTGGGCCACAGCCTTATCGGTGAGTTCAGCGGTTATAAGTCAGGCCATGGCCTGAACAATCGCCTGTTGCGTGCGCTGGTGGCTGACGCGTCAGCTTGGGAGGAGGTTACCTTCCGGGATCGTGCCGAGGCACCGATCTCCTACGTGCCGGCCGCCGCCGTCGGCCACTAGGCCTTCGGACGCACGCGGACCTGCGTGCGGCTGATCTTGCCCTTCTGCGCTGCTGCTTCGATTGCGCTGACCAGGGCGGGCAGCGCGTAACGCACCCGCGTTGCAAACGCGCCGCTGTCGACCAGTAGCGTCAGCACCCCACGTTCGTCGATGGATGCACCAAAAACGTGCGGGACGAGCTCGCTGGGCAGCAGCTGCTGCACCGCAGCAAGCACCCGATTGGCGCTTTCCATGCCCGCTTGCAGGCTCTTGAGCTTGGACTTATTTAACGCCAGTAACTCGCTGATGGGGATCGGTTTTCGCATTCTCAGGGCTGCCCGGAAAGGGCGTATTCGGATGAAAGTGGTTGATCCATAGAGGGTTTTTGTTGCATAGTCGCCGCCGCTGCACAAAAGCAAACCCGTCGAAAGGCGGCGACGCAAAGCTTCCGGTCTACGGCGCAAGCTTAGGATAGCGGGGTCGCCGGCGAAGACAGACAGGATAGTCTGGTTCATGCAGTTCCGTGCGCCTGTCCGCCCCATTGGCGGGTCGCACGAGGCAACTGCCGACCGTCGCTTGAGTGCGATGGTCAACGGCCGCCGGTGCGGTGACCCTTGGTGGGTTGCCGGTCGTCCGGGTGGTTGATCAGCCCCCAGCTTCGCGCTGGGATCGATTTTGTGACCGGTCGGTTTGCCGACCGGTACCTGCGGTCCGCACGTCGGATCGCGTGGAACGAGTTCTGGAGCAACTGCCATGAACATCATCGTGTTCAGCCGTGAACGAGGCCGTGCGCGCCAGATCGACCTGCGTTCGCCGTGGTTTCTGGCCCTGGCCGGTTGCGCGCTGCTGCTCGTTTTCGGCGTCGTGTTCTTCACCGGTTCCCTGCTCGGCGCCCATTGGGCCGAAACGCGACCGGCACGCCAGCTCAAGACCTGGTCCGCCGAACTCGGCCGTCAGCGCGAGGATCTCGAGGCTGCCCGGCAGATGCTGCAGGAGAAGGTCGACGTGCTCGCCACACGGGTAGGTCAGATGAACGCGCATGTCATCCGCCTGGACGCGCTGGGCAAGCGCCTCACGCAGATGGCTGGCCTGAGCAAGGGTGAGTTCCATTTCGATAACGCTCCGCCGGTGGGCGGCGTGGACGCGGCCGGACAGCCGGCCGTCATGCCGGTGCTGACCGACATGCTCGATCACCTGTCCGATCAGCTGGCGGACCGCGAGCGCCAGCTTGGAGCGCTGGAGAACCTGATTCTGACCCGTGAGCTGCGTCGGGAGGTCTATCCGCAGGGTCGGCCGGTCCAGACGGGGTTCATTTCCTCGTTTTATGGCGAGCGAGTCGATCCGTTCACGGGCTACACGAGCTTCCATCCCGGCGTCGACTTCGCCGGTGAGGCGGGCGCGCAGGTGCAGTCGGTCGCGACCGGGGTCGTTACCTGGTCCGGCGACAAGAACGGCTACGGCGAGCTGGTGGAAATCAACCACGGTAATGGCCTCGTCACGCGCTACGGGCACAATTCCCAGTTGCTGGTGCGGGTAGGCGAGACCGTCCAGAAAGGTCAGGCGCTGGCCCTGATCGGCAGCACCGGTCACTCGACCGGCCCCCATGTTCATTTTGAGGTGCTCCGGAACGGCAGTCCGGTGGACCCGATGGCGTTCATCAACCAGAACGCCGCGCCGCTGCTGTCCAAGTCCCGCTAGGGGTTGATCGGGGCCGGTTTCGCCCTCAGGAAGGGGGTGGGAGTGGTCCGTGACGCCATCGACGGGTATTGGTCGCCACTCCTTAGTACAATGCGCGACTTTTCTTGGGCATCCGGACTCCGCCGGGCAGCCCCCGAAGGACCCTGACCCGTGCTCAAGCTCCTGACTTCGATTTTCGGCAGCCGCAACCAGCGCCTGCTCCGCCAATACGGCAAGTTCGTCACCGCGGCCAATGCGCGCGACGAGCAAATGCGCGCGGTGCCTGATGAAGGCTATCCCGAGCTGACCGCCGCGTTTCGCGAGCGGCTGGCCAGGGGCGAGACCCTCGACGACCTGCTGCCGGAGGCCTTCGCCGCCGTCCGTGAGGCCGCCAGACGCACGATCGGACTGCGGCACTTCGACGTGCAGCTGGTCGGTGGCATCGCGCTGCATCAGGGCAAGATTGCCGAGATGCGCACCGGCGAGGGCAAGACCCTGGTCGCGACGCTGCCGGTGTACCTGAACGCGCTAGCGGCGAAGGGCGTGCACGTCGTCACCGTCAACGACTACCTGGCCAGCCGTGACGCGGACTGGATGGCGCCGGTGTATCGGTTCCTTGGCATGACGGTGGGCGTGATCCGCTCCGGTCAGAGCCAGGAAGAGAAGCGGGCCGCCTACGCCTGCGACATCACCTACGGCACCAACAACGAATACGGCTTCGACTACCTGCGTGACAACCTCGCGTTCCGGCTCGAGGATCGCGTCCAGCGCGGCCTCCAGTACGCGATCGTCGACGAGGTCGACTCAATCCTCATCGACGAGGCGCGCACCCCGCTGATCATCTCGGGTCCGGCCGAGGAGAGCACCGAGCTCTACCTAACGATCAACAAGCTGGTGCCGACGCTGTCGCGCGCTGGCAGCGAGGAGCCGGTTGACACCGGCCTGTACGTCTCCGCGGTTGATGGCAATACCTTCAAGGGCGACGTGCGTAGCGGCGATGTGATCCTGAAGGCGGGCGGCAATCCGACGCTGCGGCCTGCGGACCTCGCCAATGCGCTGTCCGGCAAGGGCGTGGGCCAGCTCACCCTGGAGATCTGGCGCGATCGCGGTCAGCACACGGTCTCGGTGCAGGCGCCCGGCGTCACCGTCAAGGGCGAGGGCAATGGCGCCGCGACGCTGGTGCACGGGCTTGCGTTGCAGTCGCTGACCGAGGAGCAGCGTGACACGCTCGCCGTTGGTGGTGACTACTGGGTCGACGAGAAGCAGAAGCAGGTGCACCTGACCGAAGTGGGACACCACACGGTTGAGCAGATGTTCGCCGCGGCAGGTCTGCTGCGCGACGGTGGCAGCCTGTACGATCCCGCCAACATCCGCCTCATGCACCATCTCAATGCCGCGCTACGTGCGCACGGCATCTATCACAAGGACATCGAGTACATCGTCCGTAGTGACGAGGTCATCATCGTCGACGAGTTTACCGGCCGCACGATGCCCGGTCGGCGTTGGTCGGACGGACTGCACCAGGCGGTGGAGGCGAAGGAGGGGGTCGAGGTTCGTGAAGAGAACCAGACGATCGCTTCGATTACGTTCCAGAACTACTTCCGCATGTACGGCAAGCTCGCCGGCATGACCGGCACGGCCGATACCGAGGCCTACGAGTTCCAGCAGATCTACGGTCTTGAGGTCGTGGTGATCCCGACGCACCGGGCCATGGTTCGCAAGGACCATTCGGACCTCGTGTATCTGAGTCAGAGCGACAAGTTTGACGCGATCGTCGAGGACATCCGCGACTGTCTCGGCCGCCAGCAGCCGGTGCTGGTTGGTACCGCTTCTATCGAAACCTCCGAACTGCTCGCCGCGCTGCTCAAGAAGCAGGGCATCGCGCATGAGGTGCTCAACGCCAAGCAGCATGAGCGCGAGGCGCACATCGTCGCCCAGGCCGGGCGCCCCGGTGCGGTGACGATTGCCACCAACATGGCCGGCCGCGGTACGGACATCGTGCTCGGCGGTCGTCCCGATCCGGTTGAGCCAGGTGCGCCTGCGCCTGACGCGGCCACCCTCGAGCAAGCCAGCGCCGAGTGGCAGGAGCGGCACGCCAAGGTCGTCGCTGCCGGCGGCTTGCACATCATCGGCACCGAACGCCACGAATCGCGACGTATCGACAACCAGCTGCGTGGCCGATCGGGCCGGCAGGGCGATCCCGGTTCATCGCGCTTCTACTTGTCGCTCGACGACAACCTGATGCGCATCTTCGGCGACCCGACGCGCATGAAGGCGCTGTTGTCGGGCGTGGGCATGAAGGCCGGCGAGGCAATTGAGAGCTCGCTGCTGACGCGGCAGATCGAGCGCGCCCAGCGCAAGGTCGAGGCGTACAACTTCGACCTGCGCAAGAACCTGCTCGAGTACGACGACGTCGCCAACGACCAGCGCAAGGTCATTTACGGCCAGCGCAACGAATTGATGGCGGCAGACGACATCGCCGACACGATCACCGCCCTGCGTGAAGAAGTGGTCAGCTCGATGGTCGCCCAGGCGATCCCGGCGGAAAGCATCGAGGATCACTGGAACCTGCCGATGCTGCACGAGGCCATGGCGCGCGACTTCGGTCTGGAAGTCGATATCCGCGCTTGGCTCGACGCTGACAAGTCGCGCGGCGCGCGTGAGCTTGAGCAGCACCTGATCGATCTGCTCGACGAGGCTTATCGCGTCAAGGAAGCTCAGGTCGTCGCTGCCGATCTGCGTCGCATCGAGCGCACTCTCATGCTGCAGATGGTCGACAGTAACTGGCGCGAGCACCTCGGCGCCATGGACTACATGCGTCAGGGCATCTTCCTGCGCTCCTATGCGCAGAAGAATCCGAAGCAGGAGTACAAGCGCGAGGCGTTTGAGATGTTCTCGGCGATGCTGGATCGCATCAAGTTCGCCGCCGTGACGCTGTTGTCGCGCATGCAGGTGCGCAGCGAGTCCGACATCGAGGCGGAGGAGATCGAGCGCCAGGCCCGGCTTGCCAAGCAGATGCAGTTCCAGCACGCGGCGCCGCCGGCGCTCGATCTGGGCACCGATCCTGCGGTTGCGGCTGCCGGTGGTCAGGCTGGCGGCGATGGCAGAGGCTCCGCAGACTCGGCGCAGGCGCCGTTTCATCGCGCGCTGCCGAAGGTCGGCCGCAACGAGCCGTGCCCGTGTGGCTCCGGCAAGAAGTACAAGCAGTGCCATGGGCAGTTGGCTGCCGATGAGCCGCAGTTCCCGACGGATATCGGTCGCAATGACCCTTGCCCCTGCGGTTCGGGCCAGAAGTACAAGCACTGCCACGGTAGTCTGGAAGCCTGACCTGGCTCAGTGAGTCCACGGCTGCGTCCTGGCCGACGCGGCCGGCTCCTGCCGGTGTAGCCAGGAGCGCCAATGGCGATTTGTTTTCGGTTCGTCGCTCCTGCTTGCTTCGGTGTGAGGGCGTGACCGCCCGCGCCGTCATGGTGCTCGGCTGCAGCAGCGGAGCGGGCAAGACTTGGCTTGCCACTGCGCTGTGCCGTTGGTACGCGCGCCAGGGCCTGCGCGTCGCGCCTTTCAAGGCGCAGAACATGAGCAACCACGCTCGCGTGGTGATCGGACCTGGCGGGATGCCTGGAGAAATCGGCAGTGCGCAGTACTTCCAGGCGCTCGCCGCAGGCGCTGTGCCAGATGTGCGCATGAACCCTGTGTTGCTCAAGCCCGAGGCAGATACCCGTAGCCAAGTCGTCGTGCTGGGTCAGGTGCGCGCGGAGCTTGCAGATATTCCGTGGCGTGAGCGCAGCCCGCTGCTGTGGCGCGAGGCAGCGGAGGCTTACCGAAGTCTGGCGATGGACTACGACCTGATCGTCATCGAAGGCGCCGGTTCGCCCGCCGAGATAAACCTCGCCGCTGATGACTACGTCAATACCTCGACGGCGCGTCTTGCGGGTGCCGCGTGTCTGCTGGTGTCGGATATCGATCGCGGCGGTGCGTTTGCGCACCTCTACGGCACTCATCGGCTGATGGATGCCGAGGTGCGCAGCCAAGTACGGGGCTTTGTGCTGAACCGGTTCCGTGGCGATCCGGCGTTGCTAGCGCCTGGGCCTGCTGATCTGGAGGCGCTGACTGGCGTCCCTACGGTGGCCGTGATCCCGATGGTGGCTGATCATGGCCTGCCCGAGGAGGATGCCGTGCCCGCGAGCACCCGGCGTGCGGTAGGTCTGCACGTGGTGGTGCTTGCGACACCCTCTGCCAGCAATCTGGATGAGTTCGAACCGCTGCGTCGCGCGGGTGTGCGCCTGTCGTTTACGCGGGATGCCGCGACCGTCGCCGCGGCCGATTGGCTCGTACTGCCGGGCAGCAAGCAGGTGCGCAGGGACCTGGCGTGGCTGCGATCGACTGCACTTGACGCTGCTGTGCTCGCGCACGCTGCCGCTGGCCGTCCGTTGATCGGCATTTGCGGCGGGTTGCAGCTGCTCGGCGAGCGCTTAGACGATCCGTACGGACTCGAGGCGGCCGACCCGGGCGCCGATGAGGGTCTCGGTGTGCTGCAGGTTACGACCCGTTTCACTGACAAAAAGCATCTGGCCCAGGTCAGCGCGCGGTTTGGCGCGCTCACCGCTCCGTGGCAGGCCTTGTCGGGACTGTGTGTCGATGGCTATGAGATTCATCTGGGTAGAACCTCAGGGCCGCGGCCGGTGGTGACTGCCGCTGACGATGCGACTCGTGCGCTCGGCTGGCAGCAGGCTGGGGTGCTGGGTCTTTATGTCCACGGACTGTTCGAGAGTCCGGCGGTTATTCAGGCGTTGTTCGGGGTATCGATGCCGACGCTCGAACAGAGCTTCGAGCGCCTGGCAGATGTTGTCGAGACTGAGTTTTCGCGCGACTTTCTGCGCGGCATCGTGTGCGGAGAGCAACATTGAGCGACGTGCCGCAGATTCATGTCGTCGCCGGTGTTCTCATCGCCCCGGATGGGCGTGTATTGCTCGCACAGCGCCCGCCGGGCAAGGCGTTCGCCGGACGTTGGGAATTCCCGGGTGGCAAGGTGGATCCGGGTGAGTCCGCGCAGGCGGCGCTGCTGCGAGAACTTGAAGAGGAGCTGGGTATAGCGGTCGAGGCGGCAACGCCGCTGCTTACCGTTTCCCACCAGTATCCCGGCGCGGCAGTGCGTGTGTTCATCAACGCGTGGCGCGTCTGTCGTTGGCGAGGTGAACCACAGCCCCTCGACGGCCAGCAGTTGCGCTGGTGCGCCACCGAGGTGCTGTGCGAGGTCGATATCCTCGAGGCCGATCGGTCGATTGTGACCGCACTGCGGTTGCCGGCTCGCCTGGGGCCGGCCGATGGCGTGAAGCTGCTGGTTGACCCGGTGGAATTGCCGCCTGGCGCGGTGGCGGTCTACCGCGAATCTGCTCGCTTCTGCGTCCCAACCGATGCGCGCTCACTGGCTGGATTGCTCGTCCACGATGCTGCTTCAGCGGCACTAGCCGCTTCGCTTGGCGCCGATTTCTTGGTCGTCTCGTCGCAACAGCTTGACTGTGCGCAGCGACGACGGATCGCTGCACTTGGGCTGCCTTGGTACGCGTGCATGGATGTCGACGGTATTGCGGCGACAGGATCCGTTCACGCGTCGTTGGCCGGCTGATAGGATTTCGCTGATCGGAATCGCCGTGCCCGAGGTGTGGCCGTCGCACATCCTCGGCGGTTGCGGGGAACCCCGCCCGTGCCCTGTTGGCAGAAGTCTTGCCGGCTGATTGATACGCTCGTGATCCTCAGTCGGCTTGCCTGGGCTCGGTGAGCCGACCGCCAGGGTGTCGTTTCACTAGCCGACTTTAAAAAAACCTTTTTTTTCAGATAGTTGTCTAAGCTGGACGACGGCCAGCGCGATTGCGTTAAGCCCTAATTGCGCCGTCCCTATTCCGTTGGACCGGGGAGTAGGGATAGGATCGGGCTGTCCAGTTCAAATTAGT
>SESH01037880.1_pt1 | contig 54246 bp, 48 predicted proteins | sample 3171561 | NCBI WGS metagenome assembly SESH01 (sample SAMN10866947, study PRJNA518727) | freshwater metagenome | biome: subpolar coniferous forest; feature: holomictic lake; material: water; isolation source: holomictic Lake 442 2011 16.5 m and 2014 13 m | place: Canada: near Kenora, Ontario
GGGGCGGAATCGAACCGCCGATAGAGCTTTTGCAGAGCTCGGCCTTACCACTTGGCTACCGCGCCGAAAGACAAACGGGCCGCAACTTGGGTCAATTTTTCGCGTTGCGCAAGAACTGAAATGCAAAGGACCGAACCCACGATCTGGCCCACGGAGCACACGGACTACACGGAAACGAATCCCCCGAATCTTCCGTGTATTCCGTGTGTTCAGTGGGCAAAATGCATGGGGATTCGATGTCCACGGCCTTGACCCCGCATTCAGGCTAGACTCCCGGGGCTGCTTTACGGTTAATCCGGCATGTCCTGCACCGTTTTCACCATCGCCAACCAGAAGGGGGGCGTCGGCAAGACCACCACGGCGATCAATCTGGCGGCCGCCCTGGCCGAACGGAATATCCACACCCTCGTCGTGGACCTCGACCCGCAGGCCAATGCCACCAGCGCCCTCGGCATCGACAAGGTGGAGGGCAAGAGCCTCTACGGCCCGTTGCACGGTGAAGGCAGCGCCTTCGAGATGCTCACGCCGACCGCCTGGCCGCACCTGGCCCTGATTCCCTCGGAACAGGATCTGGCCGCCATCGAGATGGAACTGGCCCAGCAGGAAAACTACCTGATGCGGCTCCGTTCCGTGCTGGAGCCCATCCGCAACTCGGGCGGCTATCGCGCCATCATCATCGATTGCCCGCCCGCGCTCGGCCTGCTGTCCATGAACAGCCTCGCCGCCGCCGACCATCTGCTCATCGCCCTCCAGTGCGAATACATGGCCCTCGAGGGCCTCGGCCAAATCCTCAAGGTGGTCGAGCGCTTGAAGCAGGCCGGCGTGAACCCCACCCTCGACGTCGGCGGGATTGTCATGACCATGTACGACAGCCGCATCAACCTCGCCAAGCAGGTGGTGGAGGAAGTCCGCTCGCACCTGCCCGACAAGATCTTCAACACGCTGATCCCGCGCACCGTGCGGCTCAGCGAGGCCCCGAGCTTCGGCAAGCCGATCTTCGCCTACGACCCGCACGGCGTCGGCGCCATCGCCTACCGCGCCCTGGCCAAGGAAGTGGCCGAGCGCTTCGGACTGATGGAGAAAGGGAGCGCGTAAAATAACCACAGAAGACACGGAATACACAGAACTGTGATTTGAGTGTTCGGCCCTTCTGTGTATTCCGTGTTTTCTGTGGTTCGCTAAAATGCTCACAACGCTGAACAAATACCGCGCCGCCTTTCTGGTCGGCCTGCAAAGCAATCTGGTCTACCGGATGAACTTTGCCGTGCGCGGTTTCTTCTCGTTCTTCCACCTGGTGGTGGTGTTCATCCTGTGGGGCGCCGCGTACGCCGGCAACGCGGGGATCGGCGGATTCAACTTTGGCCAGACCTTCACCTACTTCGTCGCCTTGATCGTCGTGCAATTCATGATCGGCGCCTTCAATGAGGACTACCAGATCAGCGAGGAAATCCGCAACGGCCTGATCAACCAGTTCCTGCTCAAGCCGGTCAACTATTTCGCCTACCGCTTCAGCATCTATGTGTCGGCCCGGCTCGTCAGCGGCCTGCTCATTCTGGTGCCGCTCCTGGTCACTTATCCCCTGCTGAAAAACTACCTGGTGGTGCCTTTGGATGGCTGGCGTCTGGTCCTCGGCCTGCCCGCCTTGTTCATGTCCGCCCTCATCCAGTTCGGCATCGCCTATTGCTTCGGCCTGCTGAGCTTCTGGTTTCTCGAGATCCAGGGCTTCGTGGTTCTTTCCATGGCCTTGGAATCCGTGTTGGGCGGCCAGATCTTTCCCCTCGACCTGCTGCCCGCCTGGCTCTTCAAGCTGTCGCAATACCTGCCCTATTACTACCAGATGTATTTTCCCGTGGCGATCTTCACCGGCCGGCTTTCCGACCCCGCCGCGATCATCACCGGCCTCGGCATCCAGGCGTTCTGGGTGACCGTGATCCTCGCCCTCGGCCAGTTTCTCTGGACCCGCGGGCTGCGCCTGCATACCGCCGTGGGGGGCTGAGGTTATTTTCGATTTTTGATTCTCGATTTTGGATTTATGATAAACCAGCAGACATTCCGCCGGCAGCTGTCAGCAACCGCGTGATGCGTGCACCCCGCCAATCGAAAATCGAAAATCTGAAATCGAAAATCTGAAATGACCCTGGCCCACTACCTCCGCATCTGGCTGACCTCCGCCCGCTACTCGATCATGCGGACGCTGATGTTCCGCGGGGACTTCTTTGTCTGGGCGCTGGTCGAGTTGTTCTGGATGACGGTCAACATCCTCATGGTCTCGGTCATCTACGACCACACCAGCACGGTCGCCGGCTGGACGAAGTACGAGATGATGCTGCTCGTGGGCACCTCGCTGCTGATCCAGCGGTTCCTGATGGGGTTTTTCTGGAGCAGCATCTTCGAGATGGGGCGAAATATCCGCAGCGGCCATTTCGATTTCTACCTCGCCCAGCCCGGCAACGTCATGTTCATGGCGACCACCCGCAAGCTGGACCCCGACAGCCTGATCAATTCGCTCGTGGCCCTGAGTGTGGTCATCTACTCGGCCCGGCAGCTGGGCCTGCACCCTAGCGTCGTCGACATGGTGTCCTACGGTCTGATGGTGGCATGCGGCATCGTGATTCACTACAGCATGCTGGTGATGACCATCTCCTTCGCCTTCTGGTTCACCAGTGCGCAGGGCATCGAGGGCAGTTACTTCACCCTGAGTGAGTTTTCCCGGCTGCCCCGGCAGGCCTTTCGTGGGCTGGCCAGCGTGGTTTTTGTGTGGGCCCTGCCCGTCGTGGTGGTGAGCAACACCCCGGCGCGCACACTCCTGCACGGCTTCGATGCCGCCGCCGGGGGCTGGCTGCTTGGCATCACGCTCGCCTGGTTTGCGCTGGCGATTTTTGTGTTTAACCGCGGTCTGCGCCGCTATTCCAGCGCGAGTTCCTGATATCATGGCGACCGACGAGCAACTCTCCGCCCTGCAGGCCCGTCTCGGCTACCAGTTCCGGTCCCCGGCCCTGCTGCGCGAAGCCCTGACCCACGGTTCCTACCTCCAGGATCAGCCGGAAGCCGGCCCGCACAACCAGCGCCTGGAATTTCTGGGCGACTCGGTGCTCCAATTCATCATCACGGATGCGCTCTACCGCGAATTCACGACCGAGCGCGAAGGCGTGCTCAGCCGCCGCCGGGCGGTGCTCTCCAAGGGCGAGTTCCTCACCCAGATGGCGCGGGATCTTGGTCTCGACGCCTGCCTGCTGCTGAGCAAGAGCGAGGCCGAGGCGGGCGGACGGTCGCGCGCCTCCACGCTGGAGGATGCCTTCGAGGCCCTGATCGGCGCCCTGTTCCTGGACAGCGATCTCCCGACCACGCAGCGACTGGTGCTGGACTGGTACGGGCCCCTCGCCGCCCGCCTAGCCTTGTCCGAAGGAGCTGAGAACCCCAAGGGCCGACTGCAGGAACTGCTGCAACCCGCCCACGGCAACACCGCCTTGCGCTACGAGGTGGTCAGCACCAGCGGCCCGCGCCATGCGCTGGCCTACGAAGTGGCGGTTTTCCTGCACGACGAAAAACTCGGCAGCGGCCAGGGCACCTCCAAGAAGAGCGCCGAGGAGGAAGCGGCGCGCGCCGGCCTGGCGTACCTGGCCGCCAAAAATCCCGCGCGCTCCGCGACAGAATAGCCGACTCCCGGGACTACCCCGGTGTCGCGCCCTGCCCGGTTGAAATCCCCTCTCGATGGCTGAGCCCCCTTCCGCCCCGCGCACCAAACTCACCGGCATCTGTCCGCCGGCCCACGCCCATGCCCTGGCGAAATTGCTGCAACGGCACCCGGCCCCGGTGTGGCTCGTGGTGCACGAGGATGCCAAGCAGGCGGACGCGCTGGCCGAGGATCTGGCGCTTTTTCACCACGCGCACAAATCGTCCGCCAGGCTGGAAATCCTGAATTTTCCGGAAGCCCAGACGGAGAACAAGGAGATGCGCGAGGCCTTCACCGCCGCGAGCGACCGGCTGTCCGTGTTGAGCCGGCTGCGCAGCCTCCGCCCCAGCTCCTCGCTCCCCGCTCCCCGCTCCCCGCTCATCATCCTCGCCACCCCTGCCGCCCTGCTCCAACCGGTGCCACCCCTCATCGACTTTGCGGAGCGGGAGACCGAGTTGCAGCGCGGAGCCGGGTTGCCATTCCCGGCCCTGCTGAAACTGCTCGCCGGCTACGACTATGATGCGGAGGCCGTCTGCGAAGCCCCCGGCCAGTATGCCGTGCGCGGCGGCATCGTTGACGTCTACCCCATCACGGCCCACCAGCCCTACCGGCTGGATTATTTTGGCGACACCCTGGAGGACATCCGGACGCTCGACCCGGTCTCGCAACGCTCGGGCGAGGCGGTCGATCGCATCACCCTCACCGCCGCCCCGAAACTGCATGCCGCCGGTGCCCAGTCCACCTTGCTCGAGTACCTCAACCCGGCCACGCACGCCGCGTTGCTGGAGCCGAAGTCGCTGGAGGAATTGTTTGATATGCTCTCGCCGGAAACAGGTAGGGCGGGCACTTCCGCCGTCGCCAAGGCTATGGCGGACGAGCCGTTGCCCGCCGAATCAGCCGTGGCGCGGAACGGAGTCCGCGCCCTACCTTTCCTGGCCAGGCTCCCCCAGGCCTGCGCCCAGCTGTTCGGGGTGAGCGATCTCGACCTGGCCAGTGAACTCTTCGACTCCGCCACCACCGAAGAGACCTGGGACACCGAATCACTCTCTCACCACCGGACCTATCCCGAGGACCACCAGCTGGCGCACGAGCGGCTGCAGGCGGAGGAGGACGGACGCCGGCAATTCCTGGAGAAGGTTGCCGCCTGGCGAAAGGAAGGGTTCGCCGTGGATTTTGTCATTTCGAAGGAAGGCGAGGAGCAGCGCGTGCGCGAACTGCTCGCCGAGCACCCGGCGCTGAAAAAGATCCAGCCGCGCTACCTGCGCGGGGCGCTGAACGAGGGCTTCCGGGTGACGTTCCGGGGAGGTAGGGCGCGACCGCTGGGCGCGCCGCCACCCGTTCCCGGCGGGCCCAGCGGTCCCGCCCTACCCAAAGGCTTGGTTGTCGTCAGCGAAACCGAGATCTTCGGCCGACGGCGCCAGCGGCGGGCGGCCCCGAAACGCACCATCGCCGCGGCCTCCGCCGTCGACCAACTCCTGGACTTTTCAGAATTGGTGGAAGGCGATTTCGTCGTCCATCTCCAGCACGGCATCGCCCATTACCGCGGACTGACGAAGCTCGATACCCGGGACGGAACCCGTGAGGTCATTTCGCTGGAGTTTGACGATCAAGTCACGCTGCACGTGCCGCTGCAGGAATCCCATCTCGTCAGCCGGTATGTCGGCCTGACCAAGACCAAGCCGCAGCTGGGCCGCATCGGCTCCGGCCGCTGGGAAAAGGCCCGGCAGGCGGCCGAGCATGCCACGATTGATCTCGCGGCCGAGCTCCTGCAAATCCAGGCCCAGCGGGAGGCGCAGCCCGGCCACGCTTTCGCCGAGGACAATGTCTGGCAGAAGGAGTTCGAGGCCGCCTTCCCCTTCACCGAGACCCGCGACCAGGCCAAGGCCATCACCGACATGAAGGTGGACATGGAGCGCACGCGGCCCATGGACCGGCTCGTGTGCGGTGACGTCGGCTTTGGGAAGACCGAGGTGGCGATCCGCGGCGCCTTCAAGGCCGTGATGGGTGGACGCCAGGTGGCGGTGCTGGTGCCGACCACCGTGCTGGCGCAGCAGCACCTCAACACCTTTCGCGAGCGGATGGCCGGCTATCCCGTGGCCGTGGAGATGCTCAGCCGCTTCCGCACCCGCAAGGAGCAGGCCGGCATTCTAGCGGCGCTCGCGGAGGGCAAGGTCGACATTGTCATCGGCACCCACCGGCTGGTGCAGGCGGATGTGAAATTCAAGGACCTGGGCCTCGTGATCGTGGACGAGGAGCAGCGGTTCGGGGTGAAGCACAAGGAAGTCTTCAAGCGCTGGCGCGCGCATGTGGACATGCTCTCGATGAGCGCCACGCCGATCCCGCGAACACTGTACCTCGCCCTCACCGGGGCCCGCGACCTGAGCACGATTGAGACCGCCCCGGCCAACCGGCTGCCCATCCAGACCATCGTCAAGAGCTACGACGAGAAGCTGGTGGTGGAAGCCATCCAGCACGAAATCCGCCGCGGCGGGCAGGTCTTCTACCTGCATAACCGCGTCCTGAGCATCGATCTCGTCGCCAGCCGGCTCCGCGAATTGCTCCCCGGCCTGAGCATCGGGGTCGGCCACGGGCAGATGGGCGCGGATGGCCTCGAGCGCGTGATGACCGAGTTTGTCGCCGGCCGGTACCAGGTGCTGGTCTGCACCACGATCATCGAGTCGGGTCTCGATATCCCCAATTGCAACACGCTCATCATCGAGGGCGCCGACCGCTTCGGTCTTTCCCAACTCTACCAGCTGCGCGGACGGGTCGGCCGCTTCAAGCACCAGGCCTACGCCTATCTGCTGCTGCACCGGCATGCGCGGTTGCTCGACATCGCCCGGCAGCGCCTCAGCGCCATCCGGCAGCACAACCAGCTCGGCGCCGGTTTCCGCATCGCCATGCGGGACCTCGAGCTGCGCGGCGCCGGAAACCTGCTCGGCGCGGAGCAGAGCGGCCACATCGTCGGGGTCGGCTTCGAGCTGTACTGCCAGCTGCTCCGGCAGAGCGTCGCGCGGTTGAAAGGGGAAAAGCAGGCCGCCTGGGTGCGGGCGAACGTGAAGCTCGATTTCGTGTTTGTCGGCGAGGGTGTCGAGACGGCCCGCGCCACCGCCACCGACACCTTTTCGGCGCTCAAGCAGGCCGAGCGGACGGAGGGTGAAATCGCCAAGATCCAGGCCCGGCTGCCGGCCGATTATATCGGCGAAACGCGGCTGCGGATCGATTTCTACCGCCGCCTGGCGATGGTGGAGAACCCCCGCCAGGTGAAGGACCTCGAGGCGGAGATGCGCGATCGCTTCGGGAAATTCGGCGACCCGGTCCGGGCGCTGCTGCTGGTGACCGAAATCCGGTCGCGGGCGGAACAAAAGGGGGTTCTGTCCGTCGAAACCGAAGGCAACCGCCTGAAATGCCTGCGCAATTCGGGTCGCCGCGATGATTTCATCCAACTCAGCAGCCGCTTTCCCCGCTTGACCGCCCCCACCCCCCTTGCAAGGTTGAAAGAAATCATTACTTTCCTGCAAAATCTTCCAGCTAAATGAGTCTCCGTGGTCTTCGAGCCCTTTCCCTATTCTTGTCTGCGACAGCGCTGAGCCTCAGCGTCAGCGCGCAATCAACTCCGGCACAGGACAACCTCAACTTGCGCTATGCCAACGGCATAGCCGCTATTGCGGAGGACCGGGTCATCACGGTCGACGACATTCGCCGGGAAATCGGGCCGCTCATCCCTGAAATCCAGCGCCAAAGCCGCTCCGAGAAGGAATTCAATGAGAAGGTCGAAGCCCTGCAGGAAGACGTGATCCAGAACCTGATTGATCGGGTACTGATCGTGAAGGATTTCTACAAAGACGAGAAACGTCGCGTTCCCGACAGCTATATCGACAACCAGGTGGCGGAAACGATCATCAACCAGTTCGATGGCGACCGCAGCAAGTTCCTCGCCTATCTGCGATCCCGCGGCATCTCCCAGAAGGACTACCGCAAGGAACAGGAAGAGGACATGATCTACGGTTACATGCGCCAGCAGCAGTCGAAGTCGACCAGCACGGTCAGCCCGGTCAAGATCGAGGCGTACTACAAGGAGAACAAGGACCGCTTTTTCCAGGAGGACGGCGTGCACCTGCGTCTCATCCAGATCGCCCGCGCCGCGGACGACACCGATGACACCCTGCGCACGAAGGCCGCGGACATCATTGCCCAGCTCAAGGCCGGGGCCGAATTCGGCGATCTGGCCCGCAAATACAGCCAGGATTCCCGCAAGGGCAAAGGGGGCGATTGGGGCTGGCAGCGCCGCTCGGATCTGCGCAAGGAATTCAGCGATGTCATCTTCGCCCTCGACAAGGGCCAGCACAGCGAGCCCCTGATCATGCCGGAAGGCGCCTTCATTCTCTTCGCCGAGGATCGCAAGCACGCCGGGGTCCAATCCCTCGACGAAGTCCGGGCCGACATCGAGCGGGCTCTCATTCAGCAAGGTTCCCGGCAAGCCATGGAGCGCTGGCTGGAGAAATTGCGCCGCAACGCGTACGTGAAGCACTTCTAACCCGGAGATTTCGCCCTCGGGGTGTGAAATATTCGGACTAAGTTAACCAAACTCGCGGGCCAGCGGGTGAAAGCACCAAGGCCCATGAGCAACGAACCCACCTACCCGGCCCTGCGGCTGAAGGATCTGGCGGTCCAGGACCGCCCGCAGGAACGCTTGGAAGCCCTCGGCCCGGCAGCGCTGAGCGACACCGAATTGCTCGCGATGCTGCTGCGCAGTGGCAGCAAGGGGCACAACGTCCTCGCCATATCCCAGCGCCTGATCGCCGAGGCCGGCTCACTGGCAAAATTGGTGGCGTGGACCGAGGCCGATTTCCGTCGCCAACTGGGCATCGGCCGGGTCAAGGCCCTGCAACTGGTCACCGTCATGGAAATCGCCCGCCGGGTGCTGGCCAAGGACGGCACCACCGAGGCACTCTTCAACCGCCCCGAACTGGTGCTGGCCCATTTTGAGCCACTGATCGCGGGCCTCGCCGTCGAGAAATTCTGGGTCCTGTGCCTCAATCGCAAGAATCGCCTGCTGAAGCAGGTGGAGATAACCTCGGGCACCGCCACCAGCAGCCTGGCCCACCCGCGGGAAGTTTTCCGGGCCGCGATCCGCCACGGCGCCACGGCCGTGGTTTGCGTGCACAACCACCCCAGCGGCGATCCCGCCCCGAGTGCCGCTGATGTGCAGGTCACCCGGCAACTCCGCGAGGCCGCCAAAGCCGTCGACATCGACCTCTTGGATCATGTCATCGTGGGCCGAGCCGCCGCTGACCCCCAGGGCCGGGGTTACTACAGTTTCCGCGAGGCCGGGGTGCTGTGATCTTAAACGGAACGATGCAGTTGAATCAGGTGGAACCTGACCGCTGACTCTTTTTGTGGTTTCTTGTGCCTCTTTGTGGCCACCCAGGGATTGGGCCCGGACCGAAACTTTATCTTGGCCACGAAGAGGCGCGAAAAGACACAAAAACTCCGAGTAGCCCGAAGCAATATTACGTAAGCTCTCAGCCGGGATCTTACAGTTGAATCCATGGTCCCCAATGGCATTGGCCCGGCTGAGGTTCCCGATATAAAAACAAGGGCCGGAGTGCGGTAAACCGCTCTCCGGCGCTTATTTAAATTGGTGGTGGAGACTGGAGTCGAACCAGTGAACGGCAAGAGCCGAATTGATTTACAGTCAACGTCCTTTGGCCACTTGGATACTCCACCATCAAAAACGAAAGGTGAAGGTATGGGGGCGTTTGCGCCTTTGCCAAGCGGTTTTTTGTTTAATTAGTCGGAACCTTAAAAGCAATTTCGAGGACCTGGAGACCTGCCGATCTGGCGCAGATATTGGATCCATTTGGTGTAGGTCGGGCTTGATGCCCGACATTCAACCCAACCTGTCGGGGATAAACCCCGACCTACACAACCGCCCGACCTACCCAACCTCCAGCCACCAACCGAATTTCCTCCCCACCTCACCCCCGCTTGCCAATAAGCCATTCATCAGGAAAATGGAGCTGTGATCGAGTCCTTGCACCAAGCCTACGATGCATTGCGGGCCCACCCCGTCATCAACGGGCTGCTGCCCCACCTGCTGACCGTCGTGGGCTTCCTCCTCGCCTTCTTTGCCATCGCCCGCCTCATGAGCGAGCGCAAGCAACCGGGCAACACCTTCGCCTGGCTGCTGGCCATTGCCTTCGTGCCCTATGTGGGCGTGCCCCTCTTTCTGCTTTTTGGCGGACGCAAGATCAAGAAACTGGCCAGCCGCAAGGCGCGGCTCCGTCCGATCATTCCGGACCTGCCGCCCACGGCCGCCGCCTCGAGCTTTGCGGCGCGCGTGCTGACCCTCAATGGGGTGTGCCCGCCGGTCGGCGGCAACCGGGTCCATTTTCTCACCTCGGGCGAGGAGGCGTATGCCAGCATGGAACGCGGCATCCGCGAGGCGCAGCACACCATCCATATCATGACCTTCATCCTCGGCCGCGATGCCGTGGGCGAGCGCCTCATCAAACTCCTCGCCCAGCGCGCACGCGAGGGTGTCCGCGTTCGGCTGCTCCTGGATTCACTGGGCTGCTTCTCGACCAGCGGCCGGTTTTGCGACCCGTTGCGGGAAGCCGGAGGGGAAGTCGTCAAATTCATGCCGGTGGTGCCGCTGTCGACACGCGGCTCGGCCAACCTGCGCAATCACCGCAAGATTGCGGTCTTCGACCACCGCATCGCCGCCCTCGGCGGCCGCAACCTCGCCAGCAACTACATGGGGCCGACACCCCTGAAGCGCCGCTGGCGCGACTTCGGCGCCGTCATTGAGGGCCCGGCCGTCGGCCTGCTCAACGAGATCTTCCTGGCCGACTGGGCCTATGCCAGCGGCCAGCCGATCGAGCCGCTGCAAAAGGAACTGCCTGCCACCCTGCCCCCCGCCGGCGACAGTGAGTTGCAGATCGTCGCGAGCGGGCCCGATGTCGAGGGCGATCCGTTGTACGAGGTCATCCTCTCCCTGGTGCAGCAGGCGGAGCGAAGCGTCTGGATTGTCACCCCGTATTTCATCCCCGACGAAGTCCTCTATCGCTCACTGCTGGTGCAGGCGCGGGCGGGCATCGACGTGAGATTGGTCGTGCCCGCCAAGTCCAACCACCCGATCACCGATCTCGCCCGCCGCCACTACCTGCGCGAGTTGCACGCCGCCGGGGTCAAGGTGCTCTACTATCAGGCGGGGATGAACCATGCAAAAATGCTCCTGGTGGACAACCATACCGGGCTGTTCGGCTCGGCCAACATGGATCTGCGCAGTCTATTTGTGAATTTTGAGGTCGGGGCCGTCACCTACTCCCCCGCCGAGGCCGCGGAGATGTCGCGCTGGATGCACGAGATCTTCGCCCAATCGAAGCCGATGCCCGAGCCGCGCAAGGAGCAAAGGCTCATGTCCAAAATCGGCGAAGAAATCGCCCGCCTGCTTGCCCCGATGCTCTAGACGGCCCGGGCGGTGATGAAGGTGCGAATGGCCGCTTCGTCCGCCGGCAGGCTGTGCTTCACAATGGGACGCGACTTAAGCACCTCCAGGGCCTCATGCGTCGGTTCCTCCTTGAGGGCGGCCCGGATGGCGGCGGGAAACTTGGCGGGATGCGCCGTCGCCAGCACGACGCTGATCCGCTCGCGGTTCAGGTCCTTGAAGGCGCACGCCGTGTGCGGATCGACAATATAATGATGATCGGCGTACACGCGGCGGATGATGCCGGTGATCTCCGCATCCGTGGCGCTGGAGGAACTGAAAGTCGACTTGTCGAAATGAGGGAAGCGGTACTCCCCGGCGGCCGTGAGCCCGGCCATCACGGTGCGCACCTGCGCGGGATCGGCCTTGAGGTGGTAATAGAGGAAGCGCTCGAAGTTCGACGCCACCTGAATGTCCATGGAGGGCGCGAGGCTGGGCTGCACGGCGCCGATCCGGTATGCCCCCGTCGCGAAGAGCCGGTGCAAGATGTCATTCTGGTTCGTCGCCACCTTGAAACCGAGAATCGGCACGCCCATTTGCGCCAGCAGCCAGCCGGCAAAGACATTGCCGAAGTTGCCGGTGGGAACCACAAACTCCGCCTGACTTCGCTCCGCCGGCGGCAATTGCAGCCAGGCATGGAGGTAATAGACGCATTGGGCCAAAATGCGGACCAGGTTGATGGAGTTGACCGCCGACAGGTGGTGACGCTGGCTGAACGCCTGGTCGGAAAACAGGTTCTTCAGGATGCGCTGCGCATCGTCAAAACTGCCCGCGATGGCGATGGCGTGGACATTCGCGGCGCCGGTGCAGGTCATTTGCCGCTCCTGCAGGGGCGAGACCCGGCCCTCGGGATAAAGAATGAAAATAGCGGTCCGCGGTTTCCCGAGCAGCCCGTGGATCGCCGCCGCCCCCGTGTCGCCGGACGTCGCGCCGAGCACATTGAGGCTCTGCCCACTTTGCCGGCCCTGCCATTCGTACAGGTTGCCGAGCAGCTGCAGGGCAAAATCCTTGAAGGCCAGCGTGGGACCGTGGAAAAGTTCCTGGACGTAGGTCCGCTCATCCAGCTTCCGCAGGGGCGCGATGGCCGGATCGGTGAAATGCGCATACGAACGCTGCACCAGTGGCGCGAGCACATCGGCCGGGATGTCCGTGGCGAAGATGGCGATGAATTCCGTGCACAGCTGGGCATAGCTCAGGTTCTGCCAGCTTTTCAGCCGGAGGGAGATGTCCGGCAAATGCTCCGGCAGAAACAACCCTCCATCCGGCGCCAGCCCGACCGCCACCGCCTGGGAGAAGGTGTGAGGCTCAGTCTGTCCGCGGGTGGAGATGAAACGCATGGAGCTGTCAGATGTCAGAAATCAGAGATCAGTGGGAGCTTTATCCCGGCGCAGAAGGAAAGACTCTGGCTTAGCCATCATGCTGCCGAGCATTCGACCCACTTCATCGATCAGCCCGGACATTGCCTTCAGTTCGATCGCCGTGATGTAGTCGTGTGCCAGGGCATACCTCAGCCAATGTTCGGTCTCGTGCAACTCAGCATCAGCGTCCGAGAGTTTGCTGATAAAATGGGCCTCATAGCGGCGCTTGCCCCACGCTTCTGCAATATTAGCACCCACCGAGCGTGAAGAGCGCCTTACTTGGTCGATCAGTGCATATTTCTCCTCTTTGGGCCAAGCCTTGGTAGCGACAAAAACCTTGAGCCCCAGGTCAAAGCTTTTTTGCCACACAATTAGGTCTGAAAAGTGTCGAATAGAACCCCTGGCCTGATCTCTGACCTCTGACATCTGATGTCTGCCTCTATTTCCCCAACCCGAACGCCTCGTGCGCCGCAATCTGGGCTTCCGTCGCCTTGGCGCGGTCCACGGCCACGGTGATCTTGATCTCCGACGTGGCGATGAGCTGGATGTTGATGCCGGCCTCGCCCAGGGCGGTGAAGAGCTTCGCCGCCACGCCCGCGTGCGTCCGCATGCCGACGCCGACCACGGAAAGCTTGGCGATGTTGTCGTAGGCCGTGAGCTTGCCCCCGCCGATTTTCTTGAGCACCGCCGGCAGCACCTTGACGGCATTGGCCGCCTCGTCGCGCTGCAGGGTGAAAGTCAGGTCCACGACCCCGCTTTGGCCGACCGTCTGCACGATCATGTCGACGTTGATGCTGGCATCGGCCAGCGCCTGGAAGATGGTGGCCGCGGTGGCGGGCTTGTCCGGCAGGTTGCTGATGACGACCTTGGCCTGGTCTTTGTCGAGGGCGACGCCGCGCACGACGACTTTTTCCATGTAGGCGACTTCTTCTTTCACGATGGTTCCTGGGTTGTGGTTAAAGCTGCTGCGGACTTCAAAAACGACGCCATACTTCTTGGCGAACTCGACGGAGCGGGACTGCATGACCTTCGAGCCGAGGCTGGCGAGCTCGAGCATCTCGTCATAGCTGATCTCATCGATCTTTTGCGCATTTTTCACGATGCGCGGATCGGCGGTGTAGACGCCGTCAACGTCCGTGTAGATCTCGCATTTGTCGGCCTTGCAGGCGGCGGCCAGCGCGATGGCGGTCAGGTCGGAGCCGCCCCGGCCGAGGGTGGTGATCTGCCCCTCCTCGTTGATGCCCTGGAAACCGGCGACGATGACGACCTTGCCCGCCTTCAGGTCCTTCAGGATGGGCTTCGGCACGATTTGCTTGATCCGGGCCTTGGTGAAAACCTGGTCGGTCAAAATGCCCGCTTGCGCCCCGGTATAGGACACAGCCGGCACGCCGATGGCGTGCAGGGCCATGGCGGTCAGCGCGATCGTCTCCTGCTCGCCAATCGCCAGGAGCATGTCCATTTCGCGCGTGTCCGGCCGGTCATTAATGGCCTTGGCGCGGGCAATGAGCTCGTTGGTCACGCCCGAGCGGGCGGACACCACAATGACAAGGCTATGGCCTTCGCCGCGCGTCGCCTGGATGCGCTTGGCCACATTCTTGATGCGGTCGACGTCACCCACCGAGGTGCCGCCGTATTTCTGGACAATGAGAGCCATGGATGAGAACCCGGTTAAATGCCCTGCCGGGGCCCCATTTGGCAAGGCGGGAGTGCGGCGCTCAAGTCATAAGGCCACACCATGTCTGCAGCCAGCTGAAGCGTCCGCGTCCGCTTATCGCGGCGCGACCCGTTGCTAGACTGGTGGCTTCTTCGCGAACTTGTTTTCCGTGCCGTTCAGCAACCGCTGAATGTTCTCATGGTGGCGCAAGATGACGAAACAGCCGAGCACAGAGGCGATGATGCTGATGGCCAGATGATAGCCCAGCAGCCAGCCGGCCGTGATCACCGCGGCGGCGGCGACAATCGACGCCAGGGAGACGTAGCGAAAGGCATAAAAAACCACCACCCAGGTTGCGCCGCCGATCGCACAGGCCAGGGGCATCAGGACGACCAAGCCGCCGGCCGCGGTCGCCACGCCCTTGCCGCCGCGAAACTTGGTGAAGATGGAAAAAGAGTGCCCGAGCACGGCCGCCACGACGCCGATGAGCGACATCATCACCCAGTCCGGCCGGGGGTTACTCGGAAAATAGTACCACTGCCATTCGCTCGACGCACGGTCCAATAGCGGCCAGCCGGCGGCCAGCGCTCCCTTCAGGACATCGAGCACCAGCACGGTGTTGCCGGCCTTCGCCCCCAGCGCGCGCTTGACGTTCGTCGCCCCGGGATTGCCGCTGCCGACCTTGAAAATATCCACGCCATGCGCGCGCGCCACCAGATAGCCAAAGGGCAGCGACCCGAGCAGATAGCCGATGAGGGCAGAGCCAATTAACCAGACGTTGGGCATCAGAGGTGGACGACCACAGCCTGCTTGATGGCGCGATGAACGGTCAATTCCTTAAGGGCGGCCTCCGACGGGGCCGTGTCCAGATTCAGCACGCAGAGCGCCGTGCCTCCGGCGTTGTTGCGACTCAGGGACATCGCGGCGATATTCACGCCGGCGCGGCCCAGGAGCGTGCCCACCATCCCGATGATACCGGGCTCATCATGGTTCTCGTAGATCAGGAGCGCACCCGAAGGCAGCGCCTCGACCTCGCGGCCATTGAGCGACACCAGCCGGGGACTGTTGGCCTTGCCCAGCAGGGTCCCCCGGGCGGACACCACGGCGCCATCCGCCTGCACGGCCTCGACCTGGATCAAATCGGTGTAGTCGGCCTCCGTGTTCGACTTGATGGTCTCCACCTCGATCCCCAGCCGCGACATGATGGTGGGCGCGTTGATGAAATTCAGGCTGTCGCTGCTGATGCGACGCAGAAACCCGCGCTGGATGGAGCGGGTGACCGGATTGGCGTCGAGTTCGACGATCTTGCCCCAGTAGGTGATGCGCAGCCGCTCGACCCGGGTGGCAGCCAGCTGCTGCACCAGGGTGCCGAGCTTGGCGCCGAGTTCGAGGTACGGACCGATGAGCTTCAGCGTGGCGGCGTCCAGCGACGGCATGTTCACCGCATTGCTGATCACGCCGCCCTTGAGCACATCGGCGATCTGCTCGGCAATCTCGATACCAACCGCGTCCTGGGCCTCGGCGGTCGACGCCCCGAGATGCGGGGTCAGGGTGACGTTGGGCAGCATGCGCAGCTCGCTGTCCTTCGCGAGCGGCTCCTCCTCGAAGACATCGAGTCCGGCCGCCGCCACCTGGCCGGACTTGAGGCCCGCGATCAGCGCCGATTCCTTGATGATGCCGCCCCGGGCGCAGTTGAAAAGGCGGATGCCCTTCCGGCACTTCGCGAGCGCCGCCTCGTCGATCATGTACTTGGTCTGCTCCGTCAGCGGCATGTGGACGGTGATGTAGTCCGCCTGCGCCAGCAGATCATCCAGCGATACGGCCTCGACCTGCATGGCCTTGGCGCGACTGGGGGCGAGATAGGGGTCAAAGGCCAGGACCCGCATGCCGAAGGCCTGGGCGCGCTTCGCCACCTCGGTGCCGATGCGACCGAGGCCGACGATGCCGAGGGTTTTCTTGAACAGCTCGATGCCGGAAAAATTCTTCCGGTCCCACTGGCCCGCCTTCATCGAGGCCGCCGCCTGTGGGACGGGGCGCGCGCCGCACAGGATGTGCGTGAAGGTCAGTTCCGCCGTGGCAATCGTGTTGCCCAGCGGGGTGTTCATGACGATGACCCCGTGCTCGGTTGCGGCGTCGACATCGACATTGTCCACGCCCACGCCGGCGCGACCGACCACCTTGAGCAGTGGCGCCGCGGCGAATACTTCGGCCGTGATCTTCGTTTCCGAGCGCACCGCAATCGCGTGCACGTCCTTGACCAGTTCGAGCACCTGGGCCGGGGAAGAACCATAAGCCTCCACCACTTCAAAGCCCGGCTGCTGACGCAGGAAGGCTACACCCTTGGCGGAGATTTTGTCGGCAACGAGGATCTTCATGAGGACCGCCAAAAAGCCGTTTCCCGCCGGAAAAAGCAATCCCACAGGACTGATATCGGAGGCCGGGGGTGGATTTTATGACTCGGGAGTATTTGTAGCGGCAGGCCTCCGTGCCTGCCGATTTCAATCGCAAACCCGACAGGCAGGGACGCCTGTCGCTACAGATACGCACACCCCTCACGCCCCGAGCGCGGGGTAGTCCGTATAGCCCGTGGCCGTGCCGCCATAAAAGGTGTTCGCGTCCGGCGGGTTGAGGGCCGCACCCAGTTGCAGCCGGCGCGGAAGGTCGGGGTTGGCGATGAAGAGTTTGCCCCACGCCACGGCGTCGGCCTCACCGGCGGAGAGCAACTGCTGGGCGGTGTCCCGGGTAAAGCCCTGGTTGGCCAAATAAACGCCGCCAAATGCCCGCTTCAGGGCGGGGCCCAGCCGGGGTTCGTCGAGGGATTCGCGGGCGCAGAGGAAGGCCAGCTTCCGTCGGCCGAGTTCGGCTGCCAGGTAACCGAAAGTCTCCGCGCGGTTGCTGTCACCCATGCCATGGGAGTCGCCGCGCGGCGCCAGGTGATAGCCAACCCGATCGGCGCCCCAAACGGAAATGACGGCGTCGGTGATCTCCAGCGGCAGTCGGGCGCGGCGGGCAACGGAACCCCCGTAGCCGTCCGTGCGCAGGTTGGAACTGTCCTGCAAAAACTGATCGAGCAGGTAACCATTGGCCCCATGCAATTCCACCCCATCAAAGCCGGCCCGCTGGGCGTTCTGGGCACCCCGGCGGAAGGCGGCAACGATGCCGGGGAGTTCCTCCCGGGCCAAGGCTCGGGGCGTGACAAAGGATTGCTGCGGGCGGATCAGGCTCACGTGCCCGGTCGGAGCGATGGCACTCGGTGCAACCGGCAAGGCCCCGTGCAAATAAACCGGATCGGAAACCCGCCCGACATGCCAGAGCTGGAGAAATATCCGGCCGCCAGCGGCATGGATCGCGGCGGTGATTTTCTTCCACCCGCTGACCTGCTCCTCCGACCAGATGCCCGGGGTATCAGGATACCCCACGCCCATCGGGTCCACGGCGGTCGCCTCAGAGAGGATGAGTCCGGCCGAGGCGCGCTGGACGTAATACTCCCGCATCAGGTCAGTCGGCACCCGGCCGGCGCCGGCCCGGCAACGGGTGAGCGGAGCCATGATGACCCGGTTCGGCAGAGTGAGCGCGCCAACGCGGAGGGGATCGTGCAGAGTGGGCATGTCGGTTTTAGATAGTCAGGACGGCCCGCATGGCAAATGGGGCGCGTGAATTTCGCTGCCAGCAGCTGGGGCAACGCTTGCTGGTGTCCAGTCAGTAGCGACAGGCGTCCCTGCCTGTCGGGTTTGAATTCCGGAACACGACAGGCACGGAGGCCTGTCGCTACGGGGGATCCGCCTCACTTTCCCCAACCCGTGAAATGTGCGCCGAAGCCCATGCGCAGCGACCAATCCTCGATGGTCTTCGAGACCGGCGAGGTGCCGCTGGCACCGCCGTGTCCGGCGTTGGATTCGATGTGGATGAGAATCGGGCCACTCGCCGGATCGGCCTTGGCCTGCACCGTCGCCGTGTACTTGTAGGAATGCGCCGGGAACACGCGGTCGTCATGGTCGCCGGTGGTCACGAGAATGGCCGGATAGCGGGCGCCGGCCTTGACGGTGTGCAAAGGCGAGTAGGCCACCAGATACTTGAATCCCTCCGGCGTGTCCGAGGTGCCGTAGTCCGAGGCCCAGCCCGCCCCCACCGTGAACTTGTGGTAGCGCAGCATATCCATCACGCCCACCGCCGGCACGGCCGCGGCGGCGAGATCGGGGCGCTGGTTCACCACCGCGCCCAGCAGCAGTCCACCGTTGGAGCGGCCATCAAGGACCAGTTTGCGGTGGGAAGTGTAGCCCTGGGTCACGAGCCAGTCGGCCGCGGCGATATAATCGTCGAAGACATTTTGCTTTCGTTCCTTGGTGCCCGCCTTGTGCCATTCCTCCCCGTACTCGCCACCGCCCCGGAGACAGACATCGGCGTAGATGCCACCGCGCTCGATCCACACGAGCGGCGGGACGGCGAAGGCGGGCTTGTGGGTGACATTGAAGCCGCCGTAGCCGTAGAGCCAGGTCGGCGCCGTCCCATCGAGCTTCAGGCCTTTTTTGTAGACGAGAAAAAGCGGCAGCCTGGTGCCATCCCGGGAGGGCAAGAAGACCTGCTTCACCTCGAATGCCGTCGCATCAAAGGCCACCTTGGTATCCTGGTAGGTCGCGGTCTGGCCCGTGCTGAGATCGTGCCGCAGCGTGGTGCCAGGCGTGAGAAAGGATGAGTAGCCGATGAATAGCTCGGCGTCCTTGAACCGGCCGGAGATCGCCGTCACCGAGCCGAGGCCGGGCAGCGGGATTTCGCCCACCGGGGATCCGTTCAGGTCGAAGAGCGCCACCCGGTTCACCGCATCGTGCATGTACGTCACGACAAATTTCCCCGCCGAGATCCGCGCATTTTCCATGGCATCAGCCCCTTCGGCCAGCACGGTCCTGGGCGCGGTCCCTGCGGGAGCGGAGAGCTCAAAGGCGACGATCTTGCCGCGGGGCGCCCCCTCATCCGTCGAGAAATAGAAGCGTTGGTCCTGGTTGCCCAGAAACCCATAGCTGCTGCCGAAGCCATCGATGAGTTTCACGACTGCACCGTCCAGCTTCGGGTGCAAGGGGTCAACCAGGTCCTGGTAATAGACACTGTTGCCCAGTTTACCCGGCTGCGAAATGGCCAAAATCAGGTATCGCCCGTCGGGTGAAACCGCCCCCCCGAAATTCCAGGAGGGATGATCGGGCATTTCAAATATCAGCCGGTCGGCGGCCTGCGCCGTCCCCACCTGGTGATAGTAGATTTTTCGGTGCTCGAGGCGGCTGAACACCTTGCTGTCACCGCCCGCCGGCTGCGGATAACGGGCGTAGAAGAATCCCCGGCTGTCGTGCGTCCAGCTCATGCCGGTGAACTTGGCCCATTGCACCAGATCCGGCGCATCCTGTCCGGTCGCGATGTCCCGCAGATGCAACTCCCGCCAGTCGGAACCGCCGGTGGCCAGGCCGTAGCCCAGCCATTTGCCATCGGGCGAGGGGGAGGTGACCGCGAGGGCCACCGTCCCGTCCTGCGCCAGGGTGTTCGGATCAATTAGCAGGCGGGGCTGGCCGGCCAGACCATCCTGCACGTAGAGCGGCGACTGATTCTGCAAGCCGTCGTTTTTGGTAGAGAAATACCAATTGGCCTCCTTGAACGGCAGGCCCGTGCGCGAGTAGTTCCACAATTCCGTCAGCCGCTGCTTGATCAGCGCGCGCTCGGGCATTTTGGCCAGTTCCGCGTCGGTGAAAGCATTCTGCGCCTGCACCCAGGCCCGCGTCGCCGGGGCGTCGAGTTCCTCCAGCCACCGGTAGGGGTCGGAAACCTTCGCGCCGCTGTAATCGTCAACGTGTTCGATGGTTTGAGTGGCGGGATAGTGGAAGGCGGCCAGGCTGAGCGCGGGCGCCAGCGAGATCGCGAGGGACAGACGAACCAGGTTGCGCATCCGGACAAGAAGCCGTGAATCCGGAAATCCTGCAAGCCCACATCGTTTCGCCGCCGCCCGAATCGCGGGATTGCACTGGGATCACGCCAGCGGCATCGTGCCCGGCTCATGCCCTCCCTTGCTCCCCTCCGCCGCCTGCTCTGCCTCCTGCTTGCCACCGGGGGATTGACGATTGCCGCCTGGGCCACCCCCGAGACTTGGAAGGAGGAGATCGGACGATTTGCGGCGGCTGATGCTGTCTCCCCACCCCTCCAAGGCGGGGTGGTGTTTGTCGGCAGCTCTTCCATCAGGTATTGGACGACATTGGCCGAAGATTTTCCGGGTATTGTTACCCTGAACCGAGGCTTTGGCGGTTCCGAGTTGGCGGACAGTGTCTACTATGCGGATCGGATCATCCTACCCTACCACCCTCGGCTCGTCGTGCTCTATGCCGGTGAAAACGACCTCAACGCCGGCAAGACGCCGGAGAGCGTGACCGCCGATTTCCAAGCTTTTCGTCGCGTCATCCATGCGACGCTCCCCTCGGCCAAAATCATTTTTCTGGCGATCAAGGCCAGCCCGGTGCGCGCGAAGATCCATTCCGCGGTGGCGCGGGCCAACGCCCTGATCGCGGCGGATTGCCGCACCGACCCGCGTTGCACCTTCGTCGACATGGCCACCCCCCTGCTCAATGCCGCGGGCGGCACCCGCGCCGAGCTCTTCCGCGAGGACCAGCTGCACATGCAGCCCGCCGGCTACGCCATCTGGACCAAGGTCCTGCGCCCCTATCTCCAGCCATGAATCCATCCGCCGCCGAACGCCTGCGCCGTCAAGTCGAGTTCATCGTCGAGGTCGACCGCCTCAAGGAGGTCTTCCGCCAGACCGTGCTGATCAACAGCCGGCGCGCCGAGAACAGCGCGGAACACTCCTGGCACTTCGCCCTCATGGTGGTGGTGCTCGCCGAGCACTCCAATCACCAGCCGCTCGACGTGCTGCGCATCCTGAAGATGGTCCTCATCCATGATCTCGTGGAGATCGATGCCGGCGACACCTTTGCCTACGACGTCAAGAACATGGCCGACCAGCATGCGCGGGAGGCCGTGGCCGCAACGCGCATCTTTGGCCTGCTGCCGCCGGACCAGGCGGCGGATTTCCGCGCCCTCTGGGATGAGTTCGAGGAGCAGCAGACCCCCGAGGCCCGTTTCGCCGCCGCTTGTGATCGGTTTCATCCCATGCTGCTCAACTGCCGGACCGATGGCCACGCCTGGCAGAGGCACGGCGTCACCCAGGACCGGGTGCTCGCCCGCAATGCGCATGTGGCCCAAGGCTCGCAGGCCATCTGGGAGTATGCGGTGAGGATGATCGATGAGGCGGTGGCCAAGGGTCATTTGCTCCCCAAGCCCCAGTAATGGCGTCGGATTGTCCGGTTCATAATTCGAAACCCCGGACACATTTTATCGCCATTCCCAGAGGGGTCGTGTTGGTTGACCGGCGATCCATCGTGTAAGTCCAACCCCTGTTTCACTATGCATCCTCTCCGCCGTCTTGTCACCCTGCTGCTGGCCGTGCCCGTCATCGCCGTGGCGGCCGACTCGCTCCCCCGCGAACGCGTGGCCTTCAACTCGGGCTGGCGGTTCCAGAAAGGCGATGACGCCGACTGGACCGTGGCGCAGTTGGATTATGCGGTGACCAAGCCCTGGCTCCTAGCCAGCAGCGCCGACCTGCTCGGCAGCAGTGCACCCCGCCCGGCCCGGCCGCCCGGCAACCTCGGCGGCGACATCAAGCAGATCCGGTCCGATTTTGACGACAGCAGTTGGCGCCAGCTGGAGTTGCCCCACGACTGGGGCGTCGAGGGCGAATTCCGCCAGGAGTACCCCGGCGAAACCGGCAAGCTGAAGTGGTGGGGCACCGCCTGGTACCGGAAACACTTCACGTTGCCCGCCAGTGACACCGGTCGCGGCATCAGCCTGGAAGTCGACGGCGCCATGGCGTATTCCACGATCTGGCTCAACGGTCAGTTCGTCGGCGGCTGGCCTTTTGGCTACACGTCCTATCAGGTCGACCTGACTCCTTTTTTGAAACCCGGGGCGGACAATGTGCTCGTCATCCGCCTCGACAATCCACCCGACTCCTCGCGGTGGTATCCCGGCGGCGGCATCTATCGCAACGTCTGGCTGGTGAAAACCGCGCCCGTGCATCTCGCCCACTGGGGCATCGTGGTCACCACGCCACGAGTATCGGCCGCGGCCGCGGACGTGATCATCCAGGTCCAGACGGCCAATGAAACCGACGCGGCGGCAGAGGTCGCGCTGAGCACCGAACTCTATGCCTTGGACGCGAACGGCCGGGCCACCGGCCCGGTCATTGCCACCGGCCAGCCTGTCACCGTCCAAATTCCGGGCCGGCGCGAATCGGCCGCGGCACATTCCTTCCACCTGACCCAACCCCGCCTCTGGAGCACGGCGCAGCCGCAGCGCTACGTCGCCGTCACCACCCTTCGTCAGGGCGATCAGGTCATCGACCGGGCGGAGACCAACTTCGGCATCCGCAGCGCGACCTTCGATGCCGACCGGGGATTCTTGCTCAATGGTGAGCGCCTGTCCCTGAACGGCGTGTGCAATCACCATGACCTCGGCGCCCTCGGGTCGGCGATCAATATACGCGCACTGGAACGGCAGCTGGAGATCCTGCGCGCCATGGGCTGCAACGCCATCCGCACCAGCCACAATCCTCCGGCCCCCGAGTTGCTCGAGCTGTGCGACCGCCTTGGTTTTGTCGTCTTTGACGAGGCCTTCGACTGCTGGGTGAAAGGGAAGAAGCCCAATGACTATCACCGCCTCTTCGCCGACTGGCACGAGCGCGACCTGCGCGCCTTCGTCCGGCGCGACCGCAATCATCCCAGTGTCATCATGTGGAGCATCGGCAATGAGGTCGCGGATCAGCACGACCCCGAAGGCTGGAAGCTGGCCGCGCACCTCGCCGCTATCGTGCGCGAGGAGGACCGCACCCGTCCGATCAGCACCGGACTCGACGGCATCCAGTCGGGCTACAATGGCCTGCAGCTGGTGGTTGATGCCATGGGCTACAACTACAAGCCCGGGGAATACGCCCGGTTCCATGCCGCCTTCCCCACGATTCCCCTCTTCGGCAGTGAAACGGCCTCCACCGTCAGTTCCCGCGGCGAATATTTCTTTCCGCTCAGCACCGACAAGCTCGACCTGGCCGGCCGGGTGAATTTCCAAGTCAGCTCTTATGATCTGCTGGCCGAACGCTGGGCGACCACCCCGGAGACCGAATGGCAGGGCCAGGAGGCCAATCCCTTCGTCGCCGGGGAGTTTGTCTGGACCGGCTTCGATTACCTCGGCGAGCCCACGCCCTACTGGAATGACGCCAAGATTCTGTTCCATTTCAGCGACCCGGCGCGGCAGGCGGCCGCGGACCGGGAGTTTGCCGAGATGCAATCCCTCACCGTGCCCTCCCGCAGTTCCTACTTCGGGATCGTGGATCTCGCCGGTTTTCCCAAGGACCGCTACTATCTCTATCAGGCGCATTGGCGGCCTGATTTCCCGATGGCTCACCTGCTGCCGCATTGGAACTGGCCGGAACGCGTCGGTCAGACCACGCCGGTGCATGCCTACACCTCCGGCGACGAGGCTGAGCTGTTCCTCAACGGCCAGTCGCTCGGCCGCAAAGCCAAGGCCCCGGGCGCCTACCGGATTCGCTGGGATGAGGTCAAGTATGCCCCGGGCGAACTCCGGGTGATCGCCTACAAGCACGGGGTCAAATGGGCCGAGGACGTAAAGCGCACCGCCGGCCCGGCGGCCAAATTGAATCTCGCCGCCGACCGCAGCAAATTGTCGGCCGACGGCCAGGATCTGTCATTTGTCACCGTCCGCCTCACCGACAAGGATGGGCAACTGGCCCCGCGCGCCCAGAATCGCGTGAGTTTCGAGCTCACGGGTCCGGGTGAAATTGTCGCCACGGACAACGGCGATGCGACCAGCTTCGAACCGTTTTTCGCAAAGGAGCGGGCGGCCTTCAACGGTCTGGTGCTGGCGATTGTCCGCACCAAGGCGGGCCAGGCCGGCGCCATCACCCTGCGGGCGAAATCCCCCGGGCTGGAGGCGGCGGAAGTGTCCCTGACGGCGCAATAAATAATCCTCGCTGCATTTGATTGGGATGGAACGCGACCTCCGCGCGCGTTTTCTCCTGCGCGCTTTGGGCCAACCCGTCCAGAGTCCGGACGGGTTTGGCGAATGTGCGCCGGGAAAACCGGTCCGCCCCGCGACTGCGCTCGGGCCCTGAGTTTGTCGAACGGGGAGGCCCGGGTCCATCTGTTGCGGTTGACTCGCTTTGCCTAACTCAGATCCCGGAACGAACCGAACTCGGCATCGAACAACTGCCGATAGGTCCGGACCACCATGCCGTCGGTCTGGCCCGCGAGAAAGTCACAGATGCGCCGGGCCTTCCCGTCCTGCGTCTTCTCCGCCTCGATGAGCCGGCTGACGTTCGGCGGGAGGATGCGGATCACGCGCTCGTTGCGCTCGGCGTAGTTCGACCAGATCGCCGTGTAGAGAGCCATGAGGATGACGCGCGCCTTGTGTTCCAACTGCTCCAGCTGCGGGCTCTCAAAGATGATGTCATTGGCCATCTTCTTGAAAAAATCCGCCTCGCTGCGCGCCGCCTCGTCGATGACGAGGTCGTATTTGTAGCGGTTGGTCATCTCCGCCATGAAATTATCCCGCACCTTCAGCCGGCAGGCCTGGATGAAGGTGCCGATCTTCCGCGAGAAGGTATTCTCCAGCTTGTCGCGCTTGATGGCGTCAATCAGCGTATCCAGGTGGCGCTGCTCGGCGGCGCCGATGGTCTCGCCATCGGCCCAGCGCTCGACGCGCTCGACCGTGAGGAAGCCGGCGCGCACCCCGTCCACAATGTCGTTGAGGGAGTAGGCCGCATCATCGGCCCAGTCCATGATCTGGCACTCGACGCTCTTGAAGTCGTTGAGGGCATCGCCGCGCATGAGCGGCCCGGGGATCTTGGCCCCGTCAAACACCCAGTCGCGCACCGGGGCCTGCGAGTCGTAGATAAAGTGACTGAGCGGCGGCGTGGCGAATTCGGTGTAGAGCTTCTTGTACTTGAGCACGCCGTCGAGCAGCGCCCGGGTCGGCTGCATGCCCTTCACCCCCGACTCATTCTGGTAGATCGACTCGCAGAGCAGATGGAGGGTCTGGGCGTTGCCCTCGAACCCCCCGCGCCGCTTCATCAATTCCTGCAGCGTGCGCTCGCCGGAATGGCCGAAGGGCGGGTGCCCCATGTCATGCGCCAGGCAACTCGCCTCCACCAGGTCGGAGTCGATGTAGAAATCAGCGGTCAACGGATCGCCGCGGCTGAGCAGATAGACACAGATCGAGCGGCCGATCTGGGCCACCTCCATCGAATGGGTAAGCCGGGTGCGATAAAAGTCGTATTCACCCGACAGAAACACCTGCGTCTTGGACTGCAGCTTGCGGAAGGCGTGGGCGTGAATGATGCGGTCCCGGTCAATCTGGAACGGGCTCCGGTAGTCGGCCTTGCGGCTGCTGCCCCATTCCTGGAGGTCAAAGGCGTTGTAAAAGCGGTTCTGCGACATGGGTGAAGGATGGGAAAAGTAGCGGCAGGCGTCCCTGCCTGCCGGGCAACCGAACCACCGGCAGGTGAGCCGGTGGCGACAAAAGTGAAGCATCCCAAGCGGCAGGGATTTAATGGACACAAAGAGGAGTTTTCGCAGGATGCCAAGCTTATGCCTCCGCCTGCACCCCGGCTCCGGCACGACCAGCCTTCCCCTCCCCCGTCAACCTGCCGGTAATTCCCGATGCAAAGACTACCCTCTTTCTACCTGCTGGTGGCCCTCATGGTGCTGGCCCCGGTCCTCCGCAGTGCCGAGGCCACCGGTCCCTCCCTCATCACGGCGGCCGATCTCTTCAACCTTAAGCAGGTCGAGGCCCCCGCGCTGTCGCCGGACGGCTGGTGGGTCGTCTACATCGTCCGCTCCATCGAGCCCAAGCCCGACATGCCGGCCGAGACGCCGGTGAAAGCGGGCGCGAAGGACGACTGGGTCTACCGGACGCAACTGTGGCTCGCCGCCACGGACGGCCGGACCACCCCGCGGCAGCTGACTTTTGGCACCGCCGGAAATTCCTCCCCGGTCTGGTCGCCGTCAGGCGACCGCATCGCCTTCGTGCGCAGCGGGGAAAAGGAAAAGCCCCAGATTTTTCTCCTGTCGCTGGCGGGTGGCGAGGCCTTGCCGCTGACCAAAATCGAGACGGGCGCGACCCAGCCCCGCTGGTCACCGGATGGCAAAAGCATCCTCTTCACCAGTTCGCTCACCGCCGCGCAGGTGCGCGATGCGCTGGACTCGGCCCAGCTGGCCAACGCTCCGGCCTGGAGCACCGAGCGGCCCGGTCGCAAGGCGAATGACACGGCCAACTGGGGTCTTAAGAAAAGTGCCGGCAAGGCCAACCCCAAAGGCAAATCAGACCAAGCCGCCCCGGCCGCGCAGCCCGATGGCACGCTGTCGGAAAAGCGCGAATGGCTGGCGCAGGACGAGGCCGACGCCAATCCGCGCGTCACCGACCGGCTGAATTTTCTGGCCGAAGGAGACCTGACGCTGGAACCCACCTTCAACCAGTTTTATTTGGTCGAAGCCCGTGAAGGCGCCGAACCGACGGCCATCACCCGGGGCTATGAAGGCTTCGCCAATGCCGAGTGGCTGGCGAATGGCCAGGAATTGGTCTGCACCGGGCCGCGCAACCTGACCGAGCATCCCGACCGCTCACGCGTCAGCAGCCTTTATCGCATCACGGTGGCGACCGGCCAGGCCAAGGTGCTGTTGGCTGAAACCGGCTGCAACTATGCGAACCCCCTGCCATCCCCCGACGGCCAATGGATCGCCTTCACCCTGACGACCGGCGGCGAGTACAGTTTCGACCAGCCGATGGTCGCAATCGTCCCGGCCGGCGGCGGCACGATCGAGCAGCTCACCGCCCAGCTGGATCGCGCCGCCACCAACCTCAAGTGGACGCCGGACAGTGCGGCCATCTATTTTGTCGCCGCCAGCCATGGTCATTTTCCCCTGTACCGGGTCCCGGTGGTGAATCCCAAGGTCCAGACCCTGACCGCGGCCACCGACTGGGGCATCCGGGAATTTGATGTCTCGGCCCGCACGCTCGTGCAGGTCGTCACCCACCCGGGCAATCCGTGGGAGCTCTATCACGGCCCGAGCGATGGCCAGAACCCCCAGCCCCTCACCCGTCACAACAGCAGCTGGCTGAAAGACCGGCAGCTCAGCGCCTACGAGCCGCACAGCCTGATCAACCGGGACGGGCTCACGATCGATTTCTGGACCATCAAGCCGGCCAATTTTGATCGCACGAAAAAATATCCGCTGCTGGTCAACATCCACGGCGGACCGTCCGCCATGTGGGGTTCCGGCGAGGCCACCACCTGGCATGAGATGCAGTACTTCGCCGCCCGGGGCTACGCCATCGTCTTCAGCAACCCGCGCGGCTCCGGCGGCTACGGCCGGGACTTCCAACGCGCCAATTTCCGCGACTGGGGCATGGGCCCGATGTCCGACGTGCTCGCCGCCGCCGACTTTGCCGCCAAGGAACCCTACATCGACCGGGAGCGTCAGGTGATCACGGGCGGTTCCTACGGCGGCTACCTGACGGCGTGGATTGTGGGTCATGACCACCGGTTCAAGGCCGCCATCGCCGCCCGCGGGGTCTACGACCTCTCGGTCTTTTATGGCGAAGGCAATGCCTGGTTCCTCCTGCCGCTCTATTTCGGCGGGTTTCCCTGGCAGAAGGACATCCGGCCCATCCTCGATCGGGAATCCCCGCTGAGCTACGTGGAAAACATCACCACGCCGCTGCTCATCAAGCATGGCGACACGGATTTCCGGACCGGCATCGTCCAAAGCCAGCTGCTCTACAAGAGCCTGAAGCAACTCGGCCGGCCCGTCGAATACGCCCGTTACCCGCACGCCACCCACGAACTCAGCCGCAGCGGCGAACCGAAGCAGCGGCTCGACCGGCTGGTGCGCTTCGACGAGTTCTTCCGCCGCTACATTGGGGAGAATTGATCAATTACGCCGCGACCGGCGTCCGAATATCACGCCTGATTTACGCTCTGGCGCAACCGGTCGGTCGCTGCTGGCTTGCGGGCCGTGATCTCCGCGTCCATCTCTAGTGCCATGCCCCACGTGTTTTTCCCCACCCAATTCGGACCCTGCGGCCTGGCGTGGAACGAGACCGGCCTGACGGGGTTTCAACTGCCCGATGCCACGGCGGAATTGGCCGAGCAGCATCTCGCCCACAAGGCCCGGAGCCTGCCCGCGACCGAGCCGCCACCCGAGTGGGTGCAAGCCATCATCCGGAATGTGCAGCTGCACCTGGAGGGCCAGCTGCAGGATTTTTCCGGCACCATCCTCGACTGGTCCCGCGTGAGCGACTTTCAGCGGGCCGTCTATCTCCAGGCCCAGGCGATCAAGCCCGGCTACAAAAAAAGCTACGGGGAGATTGCCCAGCTCATGGCCTTGGGCCACGAGTCCGCCCGCGCGGTCGGCGTCGCCCTGGCCACCAATCCCTGGCCGCTGATTGTGCCGTGCCACCGGGTCGTGTCCGCCGGGGACAAGATGACGGGCTTCTCCGCCCCGGGCGGCGTGCGCACCAAGACCCGCCTCCTGGCCCTGGAAGGGGCTGAACTCCTGTCCGAATGATGAACGTGACTGTAGGAGGGGCTTTACGCCCCGATAAATCCTCTCGCCGACCTAAGGAATCGGGGCGTAAAGCCCCTCCTACAGCGTGAAATCCAGACTCCGCTTCAAGCCCGCGGCGGCCCTCGACCATCTTCGTGCCAGCGATCCGGTGCTGGCCGGGCTGATCGATCGCATCGGACCTTTCGCTTTGGAACTAAAGCCAACCGGCAGCCTGTTCGAGGCCCTGCTGCGTTCAATCGTCTACCAGCAACTGCACGGCAAGGCAGCCGCGACCATCCATGGCCGCGTGCTCGTCGAACTGGCCCGCCACGGCGGGACGACCCCCGGAGCGTTGAATCTGGCATCCGACTCCGCCCTGCGCGGCGCAGGCTTGTCGGGCAACAAACTGCTCGCCGTGCGCGACCTCGCGGCCAAATGCCTGGAGGGAACCGTGCCGTCGCTCAGGGAGGCCCGAAAACTGGCGGATGATGAGCTGGTCGCGCGCCTCACCGCCGTGCGCGGCATCGGGCCCTGGACGGTGCACATGCTGCTGATTTTTTATCTCGGCCGGCCGGACGTCATGCCGACCGGAGATTTCGCCATCCGGCTCGCCTATAAAAAACTTTACCGCAAACGCCTGGACCCGACGCCCGAGGTCATCCTCAAGCAGGCCCGCCGTTGGCAACCTTACCGCTCGGTGGCCAGCTGGTATCTCTGGCGCTCACTTGATCCGGCCTGAGCGGGGCGGGTGCCGCCCGCCGGGTCGAATAAGCCGAAAGAGGTAGCGCTTCGGGATTGTTTCAGAACCGCGGCTGGCTAGGCTGGCGCAAATCAACCTCCCCACCCCCATGCGCGCCATCGTCAAACCCACCGCCGGTCCCGGCCTCATCATGACCGAGGTCCCGCGGCCGGTGCCCGGAGTCAATGATGTGCTGATCAAGATCATGAAGACCTCGATCTGTGGCACCGATGTGCACATCAACAAGTGGGACAAGTGGGCCGCGCGCACCATCAAGCCGCCGCTCGTCATCGGCCACGAATACGTCGGAACCATCGCCGAGGTCGGAGCCGGCGTCACGGGCTTTCCCCTGGGCCAGATCGTGACCGGCGAGGGCCACATTGTCTGCGGCCACTGCCGCAATTGCCTGGCCGGCCGCCGTCACCTGTGCCCGAACACCATTGGGGTCGGCGTCAACCGCAATGGCGCCTTCGCCGACTACGTTTCCATTCCGGCCAGCAACGTCTGGCGCGTGCCCGCCGGGCTGTCGCTCGATGTGGTCTCCTGCTTCGACCCGCTGGGCAACGCCGTCCACACCGCTCTTTCCTTCGATCTCATCGGAGAGGACGTGCTCATCACCGGCGCCGGCCCGATCGGCTGCATGGCCATCGCCGTCGCCAAGCACGCCGGCGCCCGCAAGGTCGTCATCACGGACATCAACGAGGGCCGCCTCGAACTGGCCCGCAAGTTCGGCCCCACCCGGGCGGTGAACACCGCAACAGAAAACCTGACCGATGTCTGGCACAAGGAACTCGGCATGACGGAGGGCTTCGATGTGGGCCTGGAAATGTCGGGCAGCCCGATCGCCTTGAATCAGATGATCGACAACATGATCATGGGGGGACGGATCGCCCTGCTGGGCGTCCATCCGGGCGAGGCCACGGTCGACTGGAACAAGATCGTCTTCAAGATGCTGCACCTGAAGGGCATTTACGGCCGCGAAATGTTTGAGACCTGGTACAAGATGACCGCACTCGTGCAGGGCGGCCTCGACATCACCCCCGTCATCACCCACCGCTTTCCCGTCGCGCAATTCCAGGAGGGCTTCGAGTTGATGGGCGCCGGCAAGAGCGGGAAAATCGTGCTAAGCTGGGAATGAGCAAGCCAAGCAAACGGTGAACCACTAATTCGCACTAATGAATCACTAATCAACCGCTCGTCTCTCGGATAGACCACAGTTTGTCCAAGGGATTAGGGTGAAATTAGTGTAGATTAGTGGTTAAATAAAAACTGCCATGAATCCCGCCTACACCGCCCACCTTCAGAAAACCCTCGGCGAGATCGAGGCCGCCGGCCTGCTCAAGCGCGAGCGGGTCATCACCACCCACCAAACCGCGCACATCGCGGTGGCCGGCGGCCAGCCCGTGCTGAACATGTGTGCGAACAATTACCTCGGGTTGGCCGACAATCCGGAGTTGATCGCCGCGGCCCAGGCTTCGCTGGACCGCTGGGGCTATGGCCTCGCCTCGGTGCGTTTCATCTGCGGCACACAGCAGATCCACAAGGATCTCGAGGCGGCGATCTCCCGTTTCCTCGGCACCGAGGACACCATCCTTTATTCCTCCTGCTTTGACGCCAATGGCGGCCTCTTCGAAACGCTGCTCGGGGCGGAGGACGCGGTCATCTCGGACGAATTGAACCACGCCTCGATCATCGACGGCGTCCGGCTGTGCAAGGCGCAGCGCTATCGCTACCGGAACAATAACCTGGATGATCTCGAGGCCAGGCTGAAGGAAGCTGACGCGGCGCAGGCCCGCTTCAAGCTGATCGCCACCGACGGGGTGTTTTCGATGGACGGATATATCGCCAATCTCCCCGGCATCTGCGCTCTCGCGGACAAGTATGGTGCCATGGTCATGGTGGACGACAGCCATGCGGTGGGATTCATGGGCAAGACCGGCCGTGGCACGCACGAGCATTGCGGTGTGATGGGCCGGGTCGATGTGTTCACCGGCACCCTGGGCAAGGCGCTCGGCGGCGCCTGCGGGGGCTACACCAGCGGCCGCCGGGAAATCATCGCCCTGCTCCGGCAGCGCTCCCGCCCCTACCTCTTTTCGAACACGATCGCCCCCAGCATCGCGGCCGCCTCGATCAAGTGCCTGGAGATGCTCAGCGCCTCGACGGCCTTGCGCGATCAGCTGGAAACCAACACCCGTTTTTTTCGGGACGGCCTGAGCAAAGCCGGACTCACCATCCGGCCGGGCACGCACCCCATTGTGCCGGTCATGCTCGGGGATGCCGCACTCTCCCAGAAGGTCGCCGCGCGCATGCTGGAGAAAGGCGTCTATGTCATCGGCTTCTTCTATCCCGTCGTGCCACAGGGCGCCGCCCGCATCCGCACGCAGGTCTCCGCGGCCCACAGCCGGGCCGACCTCGCGTTTGCCATTGAGAAATTTGCCGAGGTGAAGCAGGAATTCGGACTGTAATGCCCACCCCCACCCAACGCCAGAAGCTCAAGGCCGCCGCCAAGGCCGCCGCCGCGCGGGCTTATGCCCCCTATTCCAAGTTCCGCGTCGGTGCGGCCGTCCTGACCGGGTCGGGCAAGATTTTTTCCGGCTGCAATGTGGAGAATGCCTCCTACGGGCTGTGCAACTGCGCCGAGCGCACGGCAATCTTCAGCGCCGTTGCGGCCGGCGAACGCCGGATTCGCTGCGTCGTGGTCTACACGCCGACCAAGACCGCCACGGCCCCCTGCGGCGCCTGCCGCCAGGTCATCAATGAATTCGGTCCGGCCGCCCGCGTCATCTCCTTTTGCCAGGGCCGAGAGGAACTCGATGTTTCACTGGAGGCCCTGTTGCCCGGTGCCTTCGGTCCGGCCGATCTGGCCTGATGGGAGGGCACGCGGCCACTCCCCATTGCCCTAAAATCAGAGCGAGTCGGTAAACGCCTTCAGCGTTTCCCAATAACGTGGTCCCGCCGTATCGGCCAGGCCGCCGTGTTGTCCGCCCGCGATGAATAATTTCATTTTCCGGGCCGTGGTCGCGGCGTAAAGCGCCTCCCCATGCCAGAAAGGCACGGTCGCATCCTCCGTGCCGTGCACGATCAGCACCGGCATCCGCACGCGGGGAATCTTGGCGAGGTTGGTGAATTTATCCCCCGGCAGCAGCGGCAGGCGGGTCATCACCCGGTAGGCGCTGACAAACGCTCCCTGCAACACGAGGCCGGCGGCGGGTTGGTGCAACGCCAGCTCCAGGCCCGGCCCCCCGCCCAGTGAATAACCGAAGATCACGATCCGCTCGGCGGGGACGCCCAGTTGGGTGCGCAGATATTCATAGGCGAGTTTCACATCAGCAATCGTGTTGGCCTCCGTGGGATTTCCCCCGCTGCGTCCATAATGGCGGTAATCCAGGGCAAAGACCGCATAGCCGGCCTTGAGGAAGCTGGGCATGTACTCCGCGATGCTGCCGAGGTCCTCGTAATTCCCATGCAAGTAGAACAGCGTGTATTTGGCCCCGGGATTGGGCCAGTAACGCGCGGCCAGCTTGACCCCGTCCGGGGCCGTCAACTGCACATAATCGGCCGTCAGCTCATACATGACCGGCGGCTGGGGAAAAAGCAGGCGTCCGGAGATGAGATGCGTGCCCACCGTGAAGAGCGCATAGCTGCCGATGAGCAGCAGGCAAATCCGACCGAAACTGAGGACAATTTCCGGCATTTTCCGCATGAAACACGCCGGGCCTCAGGGGCCGGACAAATAGTCCCGCACCACCGCCAGCACCTGGGCCCGCGGCACTTCCTGCTCGGTGCGATCGGTCAGGTCGCGGATCTTCACGACCCCCTTGGCCAGTTCGTCCGTGCCATAGATCAGCGCCAGCTTCGCCCCCGACTCGGAGGCGGCCTTGAATTGTTTGCCAAAGGCCACTTCCTTGAACGGGTAATCCACCCGAAACCCGGCGGCCCGCAGCTGCTGGATGTCGGCGAACGCCGCCACCCGCTCGCTCGGTCCACCGATCACGGCATAGACCTCGGGAGCGTTGATGAAATTCGGGGTGAGGCCGCGCTGCTCGATCAGCAGGCCGGTGGTGACATCGCCGATGGCAAAGCCGACGGCCGGCAGGTCCGGGCCGCCCAATTTCTTGATGAGATCATTGTATCGCCCGCCACCGGCGAGGGCCCGCAGATCGCCCTTTCGGTCAAAGGCCTCGAAGACAAACCCCGTGTAATAGGCCAGCCCCCGCACGACGGATAGGTCAACTGCGAGGTATTCCGTCAGACCCATGGCCGCGAGCCCCTGCAAGACCTTGCGCCAGTCGGCGAGGCGGGCCGCCAATTTTTCCGAGCCGAAGGGAGCAAGGGCTCCTTCCAAATCGGCCAGGCTCTTGATTTTCAGGAAGGCGAGCACCTTGCCCTTCAGTTCCTCCGGCAAGGCCCCATGCGCCTCGGCATAACCCTTGAACGCATCGTCGCCCATTTTCTCGTAACGATCGATGGCGGAGAGGATGGAGCGGGACTTGGCCTCGTCGAAACCCAGGGCCTCGAGATAGAAAAACCAGAGGTCACGATCACTGAGTCGGATGGTGAAATCCGCCGCCGACAGGCCAAAGGTGGCCAGGCACTGGATCAGCAGGGCGATAAGCTCGATTTCGGCCTCGGGACCCGGCTCACCAAAGATGTCGGCATTGAACTGGTTGAAGGCCCGCAGCCGGCCTTTCTGGGCGCGTTCGTAACGGTAGAATTCAGCGATGCTGAACCACTTGATGGGGCGTTTCAGCGCCCCCGCCCGGGCGCCGACCATGCGGCATACCGTCGGAGTCATTTCCGGCCGCAGGGCGACCTCGCGACCGCCCTTGTCGGTGAAATTAAAGAGCTGAGCCTCGATCTCGTCGCCCGACTTGGCCTTGTAGAGTTCCAAGGGCTCCAAGACCGGCGCATCGTATTCCTGAAATCCGTAGGAGCCGGCTGCCTGGCGCCAGGCACGGAAGATGTGCTGACGACGGGAAAAATCCTCCGGATAGAAATCCCGAAAGCCCGGAAGCGACTGAAAGCCGGCCATGCCTCGCTGCGACTAGACGCCCGCTCAGGCCGTGGCCGGAGGCGGCGGATTGTCCCGCAACTTGTCGAGGCTGAGCTGCTTGATCTTCTGCTTGAGAATCTTGCCCGATTTGAATTTCACGACCGCGCGCTCGGGGATGACGACCTCGGTCTCGGGCTTGTTCGGATTGCGTCCGACACGGGCCTTGCGCACCTGCACTTCGAGAACGCCGAAATTGCGCAGCTCGACATTGCGTCCGGCCGCGAGGGCATCCATCACGATATCCAAGGTCATTTGAACCGTGTCCTGTATTTGCTTTTGCGGGAAACCGGTCTTCTCGTAGATTTCCAGCACGATCTCGCGTTTGGTGAGGTTGGTCGACATAGCTAGGCGGGGTTGAGAATTATTGTCCTCTAAGGTTACAACCACAAACAATTCACTACCCAGTGCTTGCGTCAACCGCAAAGCCGCACAAAAGGTAACTTTACCAATGCCGGACCCAAAGGCCATCAACACCATGTTTGCCCGCATCGCGGGCCGCTATGATCGGGCCAATCACCTGCTGAGCGGGGGGGTGGATTTCTGGTGGCGGCAGCGCCTGGTCCGGGCCGTTCATGACTCCCACGCCGCGTCCGTGCTGGATCTCGCCACCGGGAGCGGAGATGTTGCCTTTGCCCTGGCGGATGGCCTGCGGCCCGGTGTGCGTCTCACCGGCATGGACTTCTGCCAGCCCATGTTGGATGAAGCAGTCAAAAAACGCTCCCGCCATCCGCATTGGAGCCATATTGAGTTCAAGCCCGGCGATGGCATGGCCCTGCCCCTGCCAGACGCCTCCTTTGCGGCCATCACCATTTCCTTCGGCCTCCGCAACATGGCGGACCGGGCGAAGGCCCTCGCCGAGATGCACCGGGTGCTGCAACCCGGCGGCCGGCTCTTTGTCCTGGAGTTCTCGCAACCCTATTTTTGGTTCCGTCCTTTCTATTACCTCTACCTCAAGCTGGTTCTGCCAACCATCGCCCGCCTGATCACGGGCGACCAGTCCGCGTATGAATATCTGGGTGGCTCCATCGAGGATTTCCCCGACCGCCAGGCCATGGCGGCGGAGATACGCCGGGCCGGTTTCAGTTCAGTCACGGCGACGCCCCTCACCCTGGGCATAGTTGCGCTGCACGAGGCGCAGGTTTAAACCGGGGGAGACCCGGCGCGACGCCCCCTTGGTCGCGGCGGAACCGCCCCTGCCCGCAGATCAATTGGCCAGCCCGGTCAATTAAACGACTTCCCGCAACCACAGGTGCTCTGGGCATTGGGGTTTTTAAGCTCGAAACCCTTGCCCTGCAAACCGTCGTCAAAATCGATGCTGGTGCCGTTGAGATAAGCCAGGCTCGTGGGGTCGACCAGGATCTTGACCCCTTCGCTCTCGAAAACCTCGTCCGCGGGTTTGGGCAGATCAAAGGACATGCCATACTCGAAACCCGAGCAGCCGCCGCTTTCGACAAAGACGCGCAACTGCTTGAGGGGATCACCTTGCGCAGTCCGCATGGACTGCACCTGCCGGGCAGCGCGGGTGGTAAGGGTCAGCATGGGCGTGAAGTTAGGAAGCATCCGCCGGCTGTCAACCGGGTCTGTAGCAGGAATCGTGCAAATGACGCGCTGCGCTCTTGCCACGCATAAAAATCAGCGTTTTTCTCCTCTTTGTGGCGTCCTCTTCCCTCAAGCACATCTTCAGCGAACTCGAATACGAGCTGATCCGCAAACTTGCGGAAGGCGGCATGGGCCTGGTTTATGAAGCCGTCCAGAAAGGCACCGGCAACTTCCGCAAAATAGTCGCCATCAAACTTATTCGCGAGGAATACTCGAGCATCCCGGAGTTCCAGAAGAACTTCATTGGCGAAGCCAAGCTGGTGGCCGATCTGATCCACACCAATATTGTCCAGACCTACCACCTCGGCCAGATCAGCGGACAGTACTTTATGACGATGGAATTCGTCAGCGGCGTGAACCTCGAGCAGTTCATCGACCGCCACAGTGAGCTGAACCGCAAGGTGCCGCTGGATATGGCCGTTTTCATCGCCTCGCGCGTCTGCCGCGGCCTCAGTTACGCCCATGCCAAGCGGGACCTGGAGGGGCGACCGCTCGGCATTGTGCACCGCGACGTCAATCCCAAGAATGTGATGCTCGCCATCGAGGGCGACGTGAAGCTCACGGACTTCGGCATCGCGAAGGCCCTGGACCTGATGTACAATGAGGAAGGCAAGGTGATTCCGGGCAAGGACGAGTACCTCTCGCCCGAGGGCGCCAGCTACGCCGTCACCGATGCCCGCTCCGACCTGTTTTCCCTCGGCATTGTGATGACCGAGATTTTGCTGGGCAAAAACATCTTCCGCGGCGCCAGCCGGATGGAATCGCGCCGCAACATCCTGAGCATGCCGGTGCCCCACTTTGCCACCCTGCGTGACGATATCGACCCCAAGCTGGAAGCCATCATCCACAAGTCGCTGCAGCGTGACCGGGACAAGCGTTACCAATCCGCCTTTGCCATGCTCACGGATCTGGAGCTTTACCTCTACAGCGATCGGTACGGCCCGACCAACGAAAAGCTCGCCGTTTACCTCGCCGAAGTTTTCCCCTCCAGTAAAAACGGTTCCATCGCCGCCCCGGTACCCCCCTTCCCCCGCGTCTCCACGCTCGAAAGTCAGCGGTAAACCGTTGCGTGCATGAGTGGTCCCGGGCTCCATCAGGGTTTCCAGCAGCGCCAGACCCAGCAATTGGTGCTGGCGCCGCAGATGCGGCAGTCGCTGAAGATCCTGCAGGTGGCCGCGCTCGATCTGCGCGCCGCGATCCAGGAGGAACTCCAGTCGAACCCCACGCTCGAGGAGCAGCCGATGGCGGATGTCAGCCTCGAGAAATCAGCCACCAGCGGCGATGAGGCGGCGACGCCCAACGACGACCCGCGGGAGGAGATGGATTTCTCCAAGGATTTCCAGATGCTGGAAAGGATCGGTCAGGACTGGAAGGACCACATGTCCGACACCGGCGGCGTGCGCCCGACCACCAGTGAGGAGGACGAACGCCGGCAGCATTTCTATGATTCGCTGACGACCGAGACCTCCCTCCAGCAGCACCTGATGCAACAGGCCGAAATCGCCGGCTGCCCGGCCACCACCCTGGAGGGCGTGCGCTTCCTGGTCGGCAGCCTGGATGATCGCGGCTACCTGACCGCCACCCTTTCCGATCTCGCGCTGCTCGCCCACCTGCCCCTCGCGACCATGCAGGAAGCGGCCAAATTGCTGCAGACCTTCGACCCCGCCGGCATTGGCGCGGAAAGCCTGGCGGATTGCCTGCTCATCCAACTCGGGCAAAAGGGCCGCGGAAAATCCGTGGCCGCCCGCATCATCCGCGACCATCTGGAACTGCTCATGCGCCGTCGCATCCCGGACCTGGCCCGCAAAACCGGCCTGGCCCCGGAGGTCATCCAGGGCGCCATCGAGGAAATCGGCACGCTGGACCCGGCGCCCGGCCGGCGGTTTGCAGACGACTCCAACCGGGTGGTGATCGCCGATGTGACGGTCGAGCAGGACGGCAGCGAATGGAAGATCATCCTCAACCAGGACTACATTCCCCGCCTGCGACTGAGCAACACCTACAAGGATCTCATCGCCAAGGGCCGGCTGACCAAGGCGGAGGGCGACTACCTGCGCGAGAAGCTCCGCTCGGGCAAGTTCATCATCAACGCCATCGAGCAGCGCCAGCGCACCATCGAGCGCATCACGCGCGAAATCATCAAGCACCAGGGAGAATTCTTTGCCGAGGGCGTCGCCAAGCTGAAGCCCCTGACCATGTCCCAGATCGCCGACATCATCGGGGTGCACGAGACGACGGTCAGCCGCGCACTCGCCAACAAGTTCATGAAGACGCCGCACGGCGTCTTTGAGATGAAGTATTTCTTCACCTCCGGCTACCAGTCGGAGGCCGGCGCCGCCGTGGCCAACACCAGCGTGAAGGAAATGATCGCCGACATCATCGCCGCGGAAGATCCCGGCAAGCCGCTGAGTGACCAGGATATTGTCGGCTTGCTGCAGGCGAAGGGGCTGGGCATCGCCCGCCGCACCGTGGCCAAGTATCGCGAGGAACTCGGACTGTTGCCGAGCAACCTGCGGCGCCGCTACGATTGACCGCCGGCCGCCACCGACTGGTCGTACAACTTGGCGGCTTCCTGCACGGTCTTGACCAGTTCCGGCAGCGAGACCGGCTTGAGCAGGTAGCGGTAGAGTGCGGCCTCGTTGACACTGCGCAGCAGCATCTCGGGCTTCATGTAACCGGTCACCAGCACGCGCTGGGTGTGGGGATACTCCTCGCGAATATCCACCAGGAAACTCAGGCCGTTGCCGCCCGGCATCAGGTGGTCGCAGACCACCACCTTGAACGGCCGCTTGTGCATCAGGAAGCCTGCCTCGCGGGTGCTGTTGGCCATCGCGACCTCGAAGAACGGCGACAGGGCCTCGGCAAACAGCGACAACAAGGGCTGTTCATCATCAATGAGCAGGACCGCGCCCAAGGGTGCAGCCGCCGGGGGGATCGCTTTGCTCATCTCAGTCATCAGAAAAAATGCTGGTGCTCACCCGAAGGTACGCAAACAAAAATCTTCCGCGCCTCCGTCCGGGCCCGACTGATTTTAGTTTGCCTGCCCCGCCGGTGCCGTTTGTCTGATGAGCAGGTATGGACCAAATCGATTTTCACGCCGCCGCCCGCGACGGCACTATCTCCCAGCTGCCGGCCGCGGCCCTGACAATTGAAAACCTCACCCGGGCGAACGCGTCCGGGAACACCCCGCTGCATTTCGCCGCCAAGTATGGCTCCCTGCGCCAGCTCCCGCCCGCCTGCCTGACCGTCGAGCAACTGCTGCACAAGAACGACGCAGGCTATACGGCGCTGCATCTGGCGGCCCGGAGTGGATTCCTCGAGCAGATCCCCCCCGCCCTGCTGACCCGCGAGCATCTGCTGGTCCGCACCAACAGCGGGTATACCGTCCTGCATCAGGCCGCCGCCAGCGGCTCGTTGAGCCAGATTCCGGCCGCACTTCTCACCGCGGAAATTCTCGCCACCAAGACCGATCACGGCAACACCCCCTTGCACGATGCCGCGGAAGCCGGCGCCCTCGACCGCTTCCCCCCGCACTATGTCACCCGGGAGACGCTCGCGCAGACCAACAGCGGCGGCGAAACCGTCCTGCACGTCGCCGCCTTCAACGGCCACCTCGATCAAGTGCCGTGCGAGTTCCTGACGGCCGGGGCCCTTTTGACCAAGACGGCGAACCACGACACCTGCCTGCACGCCGCCGCCATCGCCGGTCACCTCGATCAGATTCCCACCGAGGTCCTGACCCACGACAACCTGGTGATGTCCAGCAAATCGGGCTACACCCCCATCCACGCCGCGGCCGAATCCGGCAACATTGGCCAGATCCCACCCGACCGGTTGACCATTGACCTGCTTATCTCCCGCAATGATTTCGGCGACACCCCGCTGCATGCGGCCGCCGTCGAGGGACATCTCAACGACATCCCGCGCGAGTTCCTCAACCGCGCCACCCTGACCATCCGCAACTACAATGGCGGCACCCCCATTGGCGCCGCCATCCGCCACGGCTATGCCAGCCAACTGCCCGAGGAATTCATTCCGCAGCCGCCCAGCGCCTTTCAGAAATTCCTCTACCGGATCGGCCTGGCGCGTCCGCCCAACACCTGAGGCCCCGGGGCATCTGTGACATAATCGTCCGCCTGACTGGCGCGCGACCGACCGGCCCGCTAAGCCTTTTCTCCTTTCCATGAATACTACGATTACAGCGATCACCGCCCGCGAGATCATTGACTCGCGCGGCAACCCAACCGTCGAAGTCGACGTCAAGCTCGCGAGCGGCGCCTTCGGCCGCGCCGCCGTGCCCTCGGGCGCCTCCACCGGCGAACACGAGGCCATCGAGCTCCGCGACGGCGACAAGGCCCGCTACGGCGGCAAGGGCACGCTCAAGGCCGTGGCCAACGTGAAGGGCAAACTCGCCCCCGCCCTCATCGGCTTCGACGCCTGCGACCAGCTCGGGGTTGATCACGCCATGATCAAACTCGACGGGACCAGCACCAAGTCGAAGCTGGGCGCCAACGCCATTCTCGGCGTCTCCCTGGCCACCGCCAAGGCCGCCGCCGCCGCCCTCAACCAACCACTCTACAAATATCTCGGCGGCCCGAATGCGAAAGTCCTCCCCGTGCCCATGATGAACATCATGAACGGCGGCGCCCACTCCGACGCCCCGATTGATTTCCAGGAATTCATGATCATGCCGACGGGCGCCAAATCCTTCGCCGAGGCGCTGCGCATGGGCTGCGAGGTTTTTCATGCCCTCAAAAAAGTGCTCAAGGACAAGGGCCTGGCCACGGCGGTCGGCGATGAGGGCGGCTTTGCCCCCAAGCTCGCCTCCACCGAGGCCGCCCTCGACGTCATCGCCCTCGCCGTGAAAAACGCCGGCTACAAACTGGGCAAGGACATCAACCTCGCCCTCGACGTCGCCGCCTCGGAATTCTACGTCAAGGAGAAGAAATGCTATGTCTTCAAGAAATCGGACGGGCGCTCCCTCTCCGGCGATGACATGGTCCAGTTCTACAAGGAACTCGTCGCCAAATACCCCATCGTATCCATCGAGGATGGATGCGCCGAGGGCGACTGGACGACGTGGAAGAAACTCACGGACGCCATCGGCGGCACCACCCAGCTCGTGGGCGACGATCTCTTCGTGACCAACACCGAGTTCCTCAAGCGCGGAATCGACACGGGCACCGCCAACTCGATTCTCGTCAAGGTCAACCAGATCGGTTCGCTCACCGAAACCTTTGACGCCGTCGAGATGGCCAAGGAAGCCGGCTACACCGCCGTCATCTCGCATCGTTCGGGTGAGACGGAGGACGTGACCATCGCCGACATCGCGGTCGCGACCAACGCCGGCCAGATCAAGACGGGCTCGCTCTGCCGGACCGACCGCGTGGCTAAATACAACCAGCTCCTCCGCATCGAGGAGGAACTGGGCAGCAGCGCCATCTTCGGCGGCAAGATGTAGTTGGCCGTCGGCCGGAACCCAAACTTCACCGCACTCTCGAATGGCCGGACCGCAAGGTCCGGCCTTCTCGTGGGCGGATACGTTCACGTCCGGCGGACATCTACCCTTGCCCACCTTCCGTCTCCGCCCAAACTGTCCCCGTGAACCCGTCCTGCTTCCGCCCCCTGCTGTTTGGATTTAGCCTCGGCCTCAGCGCCACCCTGCTGGGCGCCACAGAAAGCACCCCGGCGACCCCCGCCAGCAACAAGCCCGCCGTTCCCGCCCAGGCAACCCCGCCCGCCCCGCCGCCCCCCGTCCTGGTGCTGCCCACGATCGAGGTCCGCCAGAGCCGCCTGCACGAAATCGACGTTGAGATTCGCAAACTGGACAAGCTGATTGCTCGCGAGGAGAAGAAAGTGAAGTCAAGCGAACTGGATAAGACGCTCAACAACTCCCAAGTCGCCAATGCCGCCGCCCTCTTTGGCGGCAACTCCGCCGAGCACCTTTCCGCTGTCGCGGCCAGCCGGGTCGCCCTGCTCCAGACCGAACGCGACGTGCTCGAGTCCATGAAGCGTCCCGCCACGCGCGAGTCCCTGGCCATGATGGAAACGGAGTTGGCACAACTCCGGACCACCCGGCGCAACCTGGACGACGCGGCCCGGCAGCGCTAAGCCTCGTCGACCAACGGAGGGCCCGCGTCCCGGCGGGCCGGCGTGCGACGGTCCACCGGACGTGCCCCCTCCAGCGCCGCCAACCCGGCGATGCGCAGCAGGAATCACTCCACCCGCAGAATGTAACCCCGCAGATACTCGCTCTCGGGCATCGTGATGAGCACCGGGTGATCCGCCGGCTGATGACACCATTCGAGCACATGCACGCGGCGCTTGGCGTCCGCGGCGGCCTCGGACAACACTTCCCGCAACTGGGCATCCTGCATGTGATGGGAGCAGCTGTAGGTTGCGAGGATGCCCCCGGAAGTCAGCGCCTTCATCGCGCGCAGGTTGATTTCCTTGTAACCGCGCAGGGCGCCCTCCAGCGCCGACTTGGATTTGGCGAAGGGCGGCGGGTCCAGGATGATCAGGTCCCAGGCCGGAGCCGCCTCCCGCTGGGCGGTAAACCAGTCAAAAACATTCGCGGCGACAAATTCGGCCGCCAGCCCGTTGCGCTCGGCATTTTTCTTGGCCTGCCCGACCGCGTCGAACGCGCTGTCCAGCCCGCGCACGCTGGCCGCTCCGGCCCGCGCGCAATGCAGGGCGAAGGAACCTTGGTTGCAGAAGGCATCCAGCACGCGCTTGCCCGCCGCATGCCGGGCCACGGCCACATGCTGGGCCCGCTGGTCGAGATAGAATCCGGTCTTCTGCCCACCCTGCAGGTCCAGCCAGTAGTCGAGGCCGTCAATCTTGACCCAGCGGGGTTCCCAAGTCTGGCCGGAGCGCGTGTGCACCTCGGCGGGCAAACCCTCGAGTTTGCGGATATTGGCGTCGTTGCGAAAAATGATCTCCGCCGGCTTCACCAGCTCGACGAGTAGGTCGCTGAGTTCGGCCGCCCGCTGCTCCATCGCCAGGGTCTGGATCTGCACCACGAGGGTGTCGCCGAATTGGTCGATGACCACCCCGGGCAGATCGTCGGACTCCGACCAGACCAGACGCTTGAAATCCGCCAGCCCGGCCCGCCGGGCCAGGGACCGCTCCAGCGCCGATCGCAGATAGGCGGCGTCCAAGGCCACCCGGTCGCGGCTGAGGCGCCGCCAAACGATCTGTGACTTGCTGTTGTAAATGCCCGTGCCGAGAAATCGGCCGGTGCGATCGCGGCATTCCACGACAGCCCCATCGTGGGCCGCCGGCAGCAATTCCACGCATTCGTTCGCGAAGACCCAGGGGTGGCCCGCGAGGACCCGTGAATTGGCATTGGGCTTTAACTTTAAGGAAGGGATCACCTGCTTATCATTACCGCTTTGCCCGCTCGCAGAAGCACAAAATGGGGGAAACGACCTCACGCCCCTTGGGCTTTGGCCCCGGGCTTGGTCCAAAAAAGGCTTCCCCTTGAAGCCTCGGCCCCGTTTCCTGCCCAACTCACTCTCACCCACCCTTTCTCGCCACCCTGCGCCTCGCTCCCCGCTCCCGCCCGCCATGTCACCCACCCAGGAAATTGCCCGCCGTCGCACGTTTGCGATCATTTCGCACCCCGATGCGGGCAAGACGACCCTGACCGAGAAGTTCCTGCTTTATGGCAATGCCCTCCATCTCGCCGGGTCGGTGACCGCCCGCAAGAACCAGCGCGCCACGGCCTCCGACTGGATGGAACTCGAGAAACAGCGCGGTATTTCCATCTCCTCCACCGTGCTGCAGTTCGACTACGCCGGCTGCGCCGTGAACCTGCTCGACACGCCCGGGCACAAGGACTTTTCCGAGGACACCTACCGGGTGCTCACCGCGGTGGATGCGGCCCTCATGGTCATCGACGCCGGCAAGGGCGTGCAGGCGCAGACGCGCAAACTCTTTGAGGTCTGCCGGCGCCGCGGCGTGCCGATCTTCACGTTCATGAACAAATGCGACCGCCCCACGCTGAATGCGTTCGCCCTGCTCGATGAGCTCGAAAGCGTCCTCGGCCTCCAGTGCTCGCCGGTCATCTGGCCGCTCGGCAACGGCCCGACCTTCAAGGGCGTCTTCGACCGTCGCACCAGGGAAGTCCACCTCTTTGAGCGCGTCCCCGGCGGCAAATACCAGGCACCGGTCAATGTGACCTCCCTCGACGACGAGGCCGTCCGCGGCAAGCTCGACGACTACACCTACAACGAGGTCAAGGAGCAGCTCGAGATGCTCGATGGGGCCGGCCATGCCTTCGACCTGAAGGCCATCCAGACCGGCCAGCAGACCCCCGTCTATTTCGGGAGCGCGGTGAACAATTTCGGCATCCAGCTGCTGTTGGACGGTTTCCTCAAGGACTCCGTCCCCCCCGCGCCCCGGACCTCCGTCAGCGTGACCGTGCCGGGCCTTGCCCAGCCCACCGCGGCCCGCGAGATTTCGGTCACGAGCGAGAAATTCTCCGGCTTCGTCTTCAAGATCCAGGCCAACATGGACCCGAACCACCGCGATCGCATCGCGTTTCTTCGGGTCTGTTCCGGCAAGTTCGAACGCGACATGGTGGTCACCCACCAACGCACCGGCAAGCAGGTGCGCCTTTCCTCGTCGCACAAGCTGTTCGGCCAGGAGCGCGAGACGGTGGACGTGGCCTGGCCGGGCGATGTCATCGGCCTGGTCGGGCACGATTCCTTTGGCATCGGCGACACCCTCACGGAAGATCGGACCATCGCCTACGACGAAATCCCCCGCTTCCCGCCCGAGGTCTTCATCTACATCTCCAATCCGAATCCTTCTGATTCGAAGAAATTTCGCGCCGGCCTTGAGCAGCTCCTCCAGGAAGGGGTCGTCCAGTCCTTCTCGGCCCGCAACGCCCCATCCGGTTCCACATTGCTCGCGGCGGTCGGTCCGCTGCAGTTCGAGGTCGTGGAATACCGACTGAAGGCGGAGTACAACGCCGAATCGCGGCTTACTCCCACTCCTTGGAATCTGCTGCGGTGGCTTGAGATTCCGGCGTCAATGCAGGTGCCCAACAAAGCCTTCGACTTCACCCGCCTGATTGTGGCCACCGGCGTTGGTTTTGGGGCGGACAAGTTCGACCACCCCGTCGCGTTGTTCCCCAACGAATGGAGCATGCGCTACTTCACGGAGAAGAATCCAGAGCTTAGACTCCATACCTTGCCCCTGGAGCAAATCTAGCGGGCCCCGGCCGGAGTCAGCAGCGCAATTCGCAGGCCACCAGGCAAACATCGTCCCCGAATGGTTGCGCGGCGGAGAATTGCCAGGCATTGTTCCTGACCCCGGCGAGAGTTGCGCTGAGTGAACTGCCAGCCCCGCTGCGCAGCGACTCGCCCAGCCGAGGCGTCCCAAATTCCTCCCCCTGCGCATTGGCGGCCTCGGTGATACCGTCGGTGAAAAACAAGACCCGGTCCCCGGCCAGCAGCGGAAGTTGGGCGGCGGCATAGACCGAGTCCTCCAGCAGGCCCAAGGCGAGGCCGCCAATCTTGTCCCCTTCCGGCAAGGACTGAACCTGACCCGTCAGCGCACTCCAGTGCAGGGGGGTGGGATGTCCTGCCTGTGCATAGGTGAGCCGCTGGTTCGCGACATCGATCACGGCATAGACCGCCGTGACAAAAATCATGTCGCCGGTGCGCAGGAGCAATTTGGTGAGGTGGGCGTTTAATCGCGTTAGCAGTTTTGCGGGATCAGTCGCGTCCGATCGCAGTTCCTCTATCATCGTGCGCACCATGGCGGTGATCAGGGCGGACCGGACCCCGTGGCCCATGACGTCGCAGATGATGATGCCGGCCTGGGTGTCCGATATGGCGATAACGTCAAAAAAATCTCCACCCACCCCGCCCGCGGGCTCATAAAGGTGGGCAAACCCCAATCCGTCGTCACGCGCTCCCCCGTTCCGGCACATGGGAAACTCCCGCGGCAGCATGGCCAGTTGGACCTCGCGCGCCATTCGCAGGTCATCTTCCATTTTCTGGTTCTTTTCCGCAATCTCCCGCTGCCTGACCTCAAGCTCTGCGATATTGCCCATCAACATGGTAGTTTGCTGCCGCACCAGGTTGCGCACGTAGACCAGGCCGACAAAATCCCCGGCGCGGTCAACCAGCAGCACATCGTCATAGAAATGCTCATCGCGCCGGCCGGCGATGGTTTGCAAAACTTCGGTCAGTGGGGTGTCGACGCTGATCTTAATGGCGTCCGGGGTCAGGTGCTGCCGCACTTCCGCCCGGGCATAAAGGGCAAAGCCATAGCGGGCCCCCAACAGCGTGCCAATGTCGCGCCGTGCACAGAGACCGAGGAGTTGGCGGCCCTCGACCACCGCCATAAAATCATGCCGGCTGGTCGCAAAACGCTGCTGCACAGCCTCAAGCTTCTCGTCCCCCCGGACGAATTCACTGTGCCCCACCAGGGCGCGCAGGGGGCTGGGCTCGGCTGACGGGATCGACACTGTCATGCGCCAAGCATTGGGTCCCAATCCAAAATATTCAACCTGAGTCGACGAGTGACACCCAGCCGTAACAATCTTGAAACCGGCCCCCCGTGTCCCCCGCAGGGGTCAGGTCCGCTCGCTCATCCAGAAATTGCGCATTTTGGCATCGTCGAAAAGCAGCCAAGATGGCATGTCTGCATCCATGACAGATGCGCGCCAAGACAACGCCGGGGTCATCGCCTTTCCGCCGCTGATTCTGGCGTGCTATGTCGTGGTCGGGGGCGCCGCCCACTGGCTGCACCCCATCCCCTTGCTGCCGATGCTGCCGGCGCGGGTCCTGGGCATCGTGCTGCTCGTCGCCGCCGGAGCCCAGTCGCTTTGGGCGGCGCGCACCATGAAACGCGCCGGCACGAACGTGAATCCGGGCCTGCCGGCCACGACCATCGTGGCCGCCGGACCCTACACCTATACCCGCAATCCGATGTACCTTTCGCTCTGCATGGTATTCACGGGCTTGGGCCTGCTGGCGAACGGCCTGCTGCCCTTGCTGCTTCTGCCTCTCCTGGCCCTTACCCTGCACTGCGGCGTGATCAAGCGCGAGGAGCGCTACCTCGCCGCCAAATTCGGGGCCAGCTACCTCGACTACCAGCGTCGGGTTCGACGTTGGATCTAGCATTCCATCCCAGCACCTCTGCTCGCTTCCATGAAACTCCGCCTTCTCTCTTGCCTCGTTGGAATTATTCTCACCGCCGGTTCCGCCGCCGGAGAATCCGCCGCCAAACCGCCCGTTTTGGTCAGCGTCCACGGCGCCTGGGCCGGTGGCTGGCAGATGAAAAAGGTCGCCCCGCTGCTCGAGGCCCAGGGCTGGAAAGTTTACCGTCCCTCCCTCAGCGGCCTCGGGGAGCACTTCAACACCGCCTCGCCCACGATCGGCCTGGCCACGCACATCGAGGATATTGTGAATCTGATCCTGTTTGAAGACCTGCACGACGTCATTCTCCTCGGTCACAGCTACGGCGGCATGGTCATCACCGGCGTCGCGGATCGTATCCCGGAGCGCATAAGCCGACTCGTTTACCTGGATGCCTTCGTGCCCAACGATGGCGACAGTGCCAAGAGCCTGCTCAAGGCCGGCACGCTTGATATCGAGAAAATGACAAAGGACGGATTCCTCATCCCTTCCTGGGTCAAGCCAGACAAACCCTTCCCACGGGATGTTCCTCATCCGCGGAAGACCTTCGCCGATCGCATTGTGCTCAAGAACCAGACGGGCGCGGCGAAGATCCCCGCTACCTACATCCTCACCGTCGAAAAGGGCATGAAACCCGAGGACGACGATTTCTTCGCCGCGTCAGAGCGCGCCCGCGCCCGGGGCTGGCCGGTGTTGATCATGGAGGCTGACCATGTCCCGAATTGGCGCCAGCCCGAGGCCACGGCCGAACTGCTGCGAAGTATTTGCCGATGAGGCAGCCAGACCCGAGGCGTGTATTCAAACGGTAGGGCGGCGAGTCCCTTCGCCGCCGCGGCGCGCGCGGAGAGCGCGCCCTACCTCCAAACCGTAATTCACCCATGAAAATGAATCGAATCACTCCGATGTTGCCGGTCAAAAGCATGCCCGCGAGCGTCGCATTTTATCAGCAACTCGGATTCAGCATTGAGCATAGAAAAGATGACTGGGGGTGGGCCATGCTTCGCTTTGACGACTGTCGCCTGATGTTGGATCAATCGATCAACCTTAATCCGGACGCGCCCCGCCAATCTGTTCTCTATTTGTATCCCGAGAACATTGCTGAGTATCACCAGAAGGTGCGCGCGAACGGCTTGGCGGTGCCCGACTTGGCCGTCACCTTTTACGGCCTGACCGAGTTCCGGCTCGACGATCCCGACGGCAACCGGTTGTGGATTGGGCAGGAAAACCCACCCGCCGCCTAGTCCGGGAGTCCGCGCTACCGGACGGGGTGGATTCGCTATTTCGATCCCACGGCTTTCCGCCCAGCCTTTCCCTGGCAGAAAGTCGGTTGCCAGCGCGCCGCCTGCGACTCATTTCTGGGGTTCGATGCTTTTGAAACTGCTGCCAGTCACCAGCGATAATGCAGAAACCAACGCCGCGCTCCTCAATGCTGTTTCGACGTCAGAGCGGAGCATGAATTGAGCTTCCTCTCCGGCCCACGCCCCCATGCGCGATCCCTTCGAAAAATCCTTCGCCAAGGCGAAGCCCGTGCATCCCTACGAGTGGCTGTGGGAAGGCCTGGCCACCGACCCGGGCTTCGTCCTGCGCTCGATGTTCGGCGGCAAGTCCGTCTACCTCGACGGCAAGCTGATGCTCTACTTCGCCGCCAAGGCTGAACCCTGGCGGGGTTTGCTCGTTTGCACGGACCGTCCCCACCATGCCGCCTTGGTGGCGGACTTCGCTGAACTGCACCCGCACCCGATACTGCCCAAGTGGCTCTATCTCTCGGAAAGCACGGAAACCTTTGAGCGCCTCGCCACCCGGCTGGTCGCGCTCGCGCGCCGGCGTGATCCGCGGCTAGGCGTCATGCCTCAAGTCAAAGGAAAGCGTTTGCCGGCCAAGGGGCGGCGCCGACCCAGACCGTAAACGCTCAATGTTCCCATAGCGCTCTGTCATTTTGCCAACAGGCAATAACCCTGCACTGAAAAAACCGGCGTCACCGTTCCTGCTGTTCCGAGACGCGCGTCTCGACTTTTTCGGCTGATCTATTGCCAGTGGGGGCCGCCTCCCGCACTGGGGCTGATTCCCGCGAAGTTGGCCTCTCCCGGGGCGGGGAGTAGGATGGTGGTGGCGAGGCGTGCCCGCCTCCACCTCGGGTAGAATCTGTCGAAGCCAGCGGGCCGGGGTTTCCGGATGGCTGGTGGCCGCTGCGCTTGCCTGTTTCCGTGTTCTGCGTCACCCCCGTGGACGGCGGCCGATGGGCGCGACCGTCGTCTGGTCGAGGACGGTCCGGAGAGGGATTTTGGGCCGTGGGATACGGGTGGTCACCTGGTTTACGTTTGGCATCCTCGGGCCGGTGCTGGACCACATCAGGAAATCCCGGAGCGGGATGATTGCGCTCATCCGGCTTCCGATGCGCGTCGGTTGGCCGATGGGGTGGCGCATAATACGTTAGTGGCGGACGGTAGTAATACCGATCGCGGTTGTAATAGAACTGATCGTAGTAGGTATAACCCAAGAGTCCGAAGTAACCGTAGCGAACATCGTACGGGTCATAGTACCGCGGCGCCGTCTCAGGATAGGACGTGAGCAGCGTGTAGGATGCCGTCACGATGGGTGTGATTTGCACCACCAGGTATTCGGGTGTCGCCCCCGGAGCCTCCGGGGGAAAATCAACCCGCACAAAATAGGGATTGTTGGTGAGCGGGCCTTGCCCCTGCAGAAATTGCAGGACATAGGCCCGCAACTGCTCGGTTTCCTGGGGGGTAAGTTCGCGGTTTCGGGATGACTCCACCACGCTTAGCTTGTACTCGATCGCCTGCGGCGGCGGCAGAGACACCGTCTCGGTCGTGGTGCAACCGGACAACAACAAGGCGGCGCCAAGGGCGGTCAGGATCCAGCCAAATCTGAGCTTCATGTTAAGCGAGCAAGGGGCGAGAAGTGCGATTATACATCTATTATCCAGCTCGGTCTGACTCGCAAGCGGGATTCATTGTTCCGCGTCAGTCCCGACTGGCCGGCCACGGCCGGTAATTTCGCCGTCTTTTGCTTTGTAACTGCCACCTAAATCCACACCGTACCGACCCATGTCCAAATACCTCCACGCTGGTCTTGCCGCCCTTTGCCTCCTTTTCACCGCCTCGGCCCACGCGGTCGAGCCGACGCCCCCGGTGGTCAAGTTAATCAAGGCCGCCCGGCTGGTCGATCCCGCCGCGGGCAAGATGCTGACGGGCTACGCCGTCCTCATCGAAAACGACCGCGTCAAAGCCGTCGGTCCGGCGGCCGACCTCGCCAAGTCCCTGCCCGCCGGGGCCACGGTCATCGACTTGGGTGACACCACGATTCTGCCCGGCCTGATTGACTGCCATACCCACGTGACCGGTCAGCCGGAGAACTTCTATGAGGACATCTTCCGCAAGAGTCCGATCGACCAGGCGACCACCTCGCACATCTTCGCACGCCGCACCCTAGAGGCCGGATTTACCACCATCCGGAATGTCGGCGCGGACAACTATGTGGACTTCGCCCTCCGCAATGCCATCAACACCGGCAAGCTCCCCGGACCGCGCATCCTCGCCAGCGGGCCGGCGCTCAGCGCCACCGGCGGCCACGGTGATCTCAATGGCATGTCGCCCTACATCCGCTTTGAGGGCGACATCAACGGCATCGCCAACGGGGTCGAGGAAGTCCGCAAGAAGGTGCGCGAAAACGTCAAGTACGGCGCCGACTGCATCAAGATTCTCGCCACGGCCGGCGTGCTTTCCGAGGAGGAATCGGTCGGCCTGCCGCAGTACACGATCGAGGAGATGAAGGCCGCCGTTGACGAGGCCGCCGTCTGGGGCCGCAAGGTCGCCGCCCATGCCCACGGCACCGAGGGCATCAAGCTCGCCATCAAGGCGGGCGTCGCCTCGGTCGAGCATGCGAGCTTCATCGACGAGGAAGGCATCAAGCTGGCGCTGGCCCACGGGACCTACCTGGTCTTCGACATCTACAACGACGACTACATCATGGCCGAATACGGCCGCCTCGGCTTCCCGCAGAACATTCTCGACAAGGAAAAACTCGTCGGCCGCACCCAGCGGGAAAACTTCACCAAGGCCCTCAAGGCCGGTTGCAAGCTGGCCTTTGGGTCCGATGCCGGCGTCTATCCTCACGGCTGGAATGGCAAACAGTTTCATACCCAGGTCGTTTGGGGCATGACCCCGCTGCAGGCCATCCAGTCCGCCACCACCACGGCGGCTGACCTCCTCGGCTGGAACACCAAGATCGGCCAGCTGGCCCCGGGCTTCTACGCCGACCTGATCGCCGTAAAGGGCGACCCCACGGCCAACGAGACCGTGCTGGAGCACGTCGACTTCGTCATGAAGGGTGGTGAAATCTACAAGAACAAGCTGACGGCGGACGCGGTGAAGGTGTTCGAGTAAGCCGGTGGCGCGTGACCTCCGGGCGCGCGGGCCTTGCGTTCGCCATTTTCGGGAGGGCCCGCGTCTCTGCGGGCCGAGGGGCGCCGCTCACGCCCCCCGCTCGAACACGAACAGTAATAAGCCCAGCACGGTGAAGATCGTGCCCAGCAGGGCGGCCTCGTAGCGCTCGAATTTCTGCACCTGGAACCGTTCCAGCCCGACCAGCGTCAGCCAAGTGAAGACCAGCATGCCGGCGAGTGTGCCCACGGCCAAAATCAGGCTGAGCACAAAAAATCCGCGCCAGCCAAACTGCACGCCGGACAGGTAGACCGGCAAAAATCCCTCACAGGGTGACAACGTGAGCATCATGAACAAACCGGTGATGGCCGCCCAGTCGCCGGCCCGGTCGGATACCAGCGCGCTGTCCTTCAGCTCATCATCCCAGTGGCTGTGGTCCTGCTCATGGCCGCAGGCCGCGCTCTCCTGATGGTGCCCCCCCGCCGGATGGTGATGCAGCACCCCGCGACCGCTCCACTGCCGCCAAAAATAGAAGAGCCCGATGACCAGCAACACGCCGCCCGCGAGCCAGGGAAAGAGCTGTCCGCCCCGCTCATCAAGTTTGAAGCCAAACCAGGCGATGACCAGACCGAGCAGACTGGTCAGTCCGACATGCCCCAGGCCGGCAAAACAGGCGACCACCAGGGTCTTGCCCCGACTCCAATGCCGGGCCCGCGCGACCAGCACGAAAGGCAGCCAGTGGGTCGGGATCGCCGCATGAAAAAATGCCACGGTGAAGCCGGTGGCGGCGATGGTCGTGAGAACGGCGGAATTCATGAAAGATGCAACCTGAGGTGGCGCGCGTTGACCTCAACGCGCTTAGCGGCTTGAGGTCAAGCCGCACCACCATAGCAAAGCCGTCAAGGGAGCATTGATAATCTTTCTCGTTCTTCGGCTAGTTCTCGTTCTCGATGGCCGAGCTCGACTCCGGAGAATGAGAACGATTAGGAGTAAGAGAACGATTTGACCATGCCACCCGACCTCAACGCTGTCCGCACCTACCTGCTCCAGTTGCAGGATTCGATCTGTGCCGCCCTGGAAGCCGAGGATGGCGGCGGTCGCTTTCAGGAGGATGCCTGGACCCGCCCGGAAGGCGGCGGGGGCCGCTCGCGGGTCTTGAGCAACGGGCTGGTTTTCGAAAAGGCCGGGGTGGGATTCTCGCATGTCAGCGGCCCGACCCTGCCCGCCTCCGCCACGGCGACGCGCCCGGAGCTGGCGGGAAAGCCCTTTCAGGCACTGGGCGTCTCTTTGGTCCTCCACCCCCGCAATCCCTACGTGCCCACCGTGCACATGAACGTCCGTTTTTTTATCGCCGGCGCCGGCGACACGGCGGTCTGGTGGTTTGGCGGAGGCTTCGACCTGACCCCCTACTACGGATTCACCGCGGATTGCGTCCACTGGCACCGCACCGCCCGCGCCGCCTGCGAGCCCTTTGGCGCCGAGCTTTATCCCCAGTTCAAGGCCTGGTGCGATCGCTACTTCTTCCTCAAGCACCGCGGGGAACCCCGGGGCATCGGCGGTCTCTTCTTTGATGATTTCAATGCGCCGGGATTTGCCGCGAGCTTCGCGTTCCTGCGCAGCATCGGTAACGCCTTTCTGCCCGCCTACCTGCCGATCGTCCGGCAACGCCGGGCCACGCCCCACGGCGAGCGCGAGCGCGATTTCCAGCTCTATCGCCGGGGGCGGTATGTGGAATTCAACCTTGTGTGGGATCGCGGCACACTCTTCGGCTTGCAAAGCGGCGGCCGCACTGAATCCATCCTGATGTCCCTGCCGCCACTCGTCGCCTGGCGCTACGACTGGCAGCCGGAACCCGGCACCGCTGAAGCCCGGCTGTACGAAATCTTCCTGCAACCTCGCGCCTGGGCTGAACTCACCGACTCTCAACTCTCAACTCTCAACTCTCAATCTAGCTGATGACCTCCCGCGAACGATTCCTCGCCGCCGCCCATTGCCAGCCCCTCGACCGCCCGCCGGTCTGGATCATGCGGCAGGCCGGCCGCTACCTGCCCGAGTACCGGGCCCTCAAGGCCAAGTCTTCCTTTCTCGAAATGGTGAAGACCCCGGAACTGGCCGCGGAAGTCACCCTGCAGCCGCTCCGTCGTTTTGCCCTGGATGCCGCCATTATATTTTCCGACATCCTCGTCATTCCCGAGGCCATGGGCCAGGGCTACAAGTTCCGGGACGAGGGCGGCATTGGCATGGACTTCCGGCTGGACGACAAAGCCCAACTGGACCGGCTCGACCCCACCGGCATGAGCGAGCGCCTCGCCTACGTCGGGCAGGCCCTCACGCGGGTCAAGACCGAGCTCAAGGGCGAGAAAGCCCTCCTCGGCTTCGGCGGTTCACCCTGGACGCTGGCGACCTACATGCTGGAAGGCGGCAGTGCGGACGACTTCGTGCGCAGCAAGAGTGTGTTTTACTCCGATCCCGCCTTTTTC
>SESH01054836.1_pt1 | contig 52892 bp, 53 predicted proteins | sample 3171561 | NCBI WGS metagenome assembly SESH01 (sample SAMN10866947, study PRJNA518727) | freshwater metagenome | biome: subpolar coniferous forest; feature: holomictic lake; material: water; isolation source: holomictic Lake 442 2011 16.5 m and 2014 13 m | place: Canada: near Kenora, Ontario
ACTAGTCTGACACCGGGGGACTCAGCTCATCCAGACACACGGGTTTAATCAAATAATCATCCATACCCTGCGCGATACACCGCTCAGACGTGCCTTGTATGGCATCGGCCGTCACAGCAACGATAGGTAATCTTGCACCTGAAGATTCTTCACGTCGAATAGCGGCAGTCAGTTCAAAACCGTCCAGGTCAGGCATATAACAATCCGTGAGCAGCAGTGCGTACCCGCCGCTGCGCCACATCAAGAGCGCTGCCGCGCCGTCACAGGCTACCTCAGTCTCATACCCCAAAAATTCAAGTTGCGCCTGCATCACCTCAAGATTAATTTCATCATCCTCCGCGAGCAGAATCAGACGCCGCCCCTTCAAAGCCGCGCACGTCATCGCACCGGTCAGGTGATCATTCAAATTAGCTGCCATGACCATCGCCCGAATAAGTGACGCTTGCCACCGCACAATTACCGCATCCTAAATATTCCAGACGATCAAAACTAGTCGCCTTTGAGATCGCTATCCCCCGCCCGTTGAGGTCGAAAATGCGTTCGGCACTAAATTCCAAATACGCCTGCCAGTCAAAACCATCGCCTTGATCGGTAATCGTCACAACACAAGCAGCATCGGTCTTGACCAATTCCACCTGTACCTGGCGGTCCGCATAGGGTGCTCGCAAAAGACGCGCCTCAATCTCCTCAGACCAGCGGTCCTGGTGCAATAGCTGATTTTTTTCGGCATAACTAATCGCCAGATTGCCGTGTTCAACCGCATTAACCAGCAATTCCGAATACCCCCTCAACGTGCGGAGCGGATCGCCGCTCGCCTCAGCCAACTTTAAAGCGAGCATGCGTGCCTCACTGAGCGTGCGGCAAGTAAAAACCTCACGCGCCAACTGATCGACTGCTTGACCAATCATAGACTGCAACGCACCGTTAGCGCACGATTCTTCCAGCGCCGTTTTGACAACCAGATTCAAAATCTCCTCAGTGACAGGTTTGCTCAAATAATAAGCGGCACCTGCCGCCAACCCGACTAAAAAATCCTGCTGAGCATCTACACCCGTGAGCATGATGACGGGTAAATGCGTGTACCGTTCATCCGAACGGATGCGCTGCAACAACCCCAGACCGTCAAGTCGCGGCATGTTCCGGTCCAGCAAAATCAGATCATACAACGCAGGCGCAGCATCGAGCCTCTCCCAGGCGACCTGCCCGTCTTCCGCCGTATCGACCGAGTACCCGGCTGCTGCCAGCGCGTCCGAGGTTAAACACCGCAAAAATTCATCGTCATCGACAACCAGTATATTTGCCATGATGTTCAGCCTCCCGGGCTAGTTGCCCGCAGCGTCAAGTGTTTCAAGAATGCATTCCATGTGCACACCGATTTCCAACCCTTCGTCGTACAGCGCTTTTGCCTGCCCGATCGCAAAATCGAGCATGCCTGACAATTCCTCTTCCTGAGAGTGCGTGATCCCTATCGTCAACATCGCAAGATCGAATTTCTTTTGCAACGCCAGAAAAATCCCGCTGCTTCTGACACCCTGACTGCGATGGCGCTGATCGATGCGCTGCAAGGCGTGACGTGTACTGTCCAGCAACACTTTATTAGCGGCGTATTGCCTGATGACTTCAGCGCTGCTCTCGATGGAATCCACACGCGCATTAGCACCTTCAGCCAACCAAGCCAGATTGTCCTTCATGCGTCCGTGTCGCTCAGGATCATCGCGGGAATTGCTTTTCACGATGATGGTGATGTGTTCATAAGTGCATGACGTGCGCGTGCCAAACTCAAACAAGCGCGCCTGACGCGACATATTGCTCAGCACCGATTCTTCCAGCGGCGAACAAGGCCCGTTAGCCGACAAGGCAACCGCCCCCAGACGCCCGTGAATTTTGACACTGGCTTCAAAACCGTAAGCACACAGGGTACTCAAGACTTCACGGCACAGGCTTTCGTAATCAGGGCAACTAAAACTATTGCGCATAAATTGCAGCACGGCACCAATCTCTGCCGAACTCGACATCGCTGTCATGGCAGTTGAAAAGGCGTAGGACAGATCCTTGTTAAGTCGCTGCCGCTCAGCGCGATTTGCCAGCGCCAGTTTAATTTTTGAGCGCAACTCATCAACCGAGACCGGTTTGGTCAGATAATCATCGCCGCCTGCCTCGTAGCCTGCCAATCTATCTTCATCGCTAAGCCTACCCGAGAGAAAAATAATCGGCAATTCTCCCGTCGCATGCTCTTCACGCAAAGCGCGACACACCGCGTAGCCTGACATACCGGACATCTCCACATCGAGCAATAACAAATCAGGTCGCGTCTCAGCAATCGCTGCCAAAGCCGCCGCACCCGTCTCCACATGCCGTATATCATAGTCTGCGACCAGCATTTCGACCGTCACAAGGGCTGAAAACTCATCATCTTCAACGAGGAGAATATAAGGTTTGTCGCTCATGGTTTATCCTTCCGTGTGATGCATTAACACACCCGGATAGACACACCGGTATTTGATAGCTGCACTGACAAGCATGATAAAAGGTATTTTGGACCACGGCTATTAGCCATATAGGCTACAAGCGAACAAATTTTGTGGCAGAATGACGCTCGTCAACCCTGCTATAACCGCATAAACGGTATGACTATTTTTGACACGCCCCGTATCCACGTAGAACTACTCACCCCGCGACAGCGAGAAATCGCCGGCATGCTGGTGAGCGGAATGACCAATATCGAGGTTGCAGAACATCTTTGCATATCAGCACATACCATCAAAGCACACCGCGCCGATATCATGAACCGGATGCAAGCGAATTCATTCGCCGAACTGGTTCATCAGTTCAACAGGATGCAAACCACGCAACCTGAACCTCGCACCACCCCCTTACATGTCATCGTCGTTGAAGATGACGAGTGGTATCGCGACTATTTGACCGAGAATTTGCATGAACGCCGCTACAGCAGCATCGGGGTCGTTGACGGGGAGGGCCTGCGTGCCGCCTGGGCTCAACAACCTGCCGATGTCGTGATCCTGGATATTGAACTCGGACACGGCAAGGAAGACGGACTGATGATTGCCTCACGCATCCTGTCTAACTGCCCGTGCGGCATCATCATGGTGACCGCCAAAGGCGCGCAGGACGAACGACTCAAAGGCCTGAGCATCGGCGCTGACGCCTATTTCGCCAAACCGGTCAACATCGACGAACTCTCCATTACCCTCACCAACTTAGGTCGCCGTCTGCGCTAATTAAAAAAGGACACAAGCTGTGTCCTTTTTTAATTCCCGTGCAAGACTGATTACTTGCGACGCGGCAACATGCGCTCCATCAGTCCGTCTTTCGCGATGAACTGATGCTTGATTGCACCCAGCACATGCACGATCACCAGCAGAATCAGCGTTGTGACCAGCACTTCATGCACCTCATGGGCAAACACATGCTCATAACCACCGTCAACAGGCAGCAAACTTGCATCGCCTGACAACAGGGCGCGCCCCGCATCGCTGCTGGCAATCGTGATCATGCCGCTCACCGGCAACAGGAACAGCACGGTATATAGCGTATGGTGGATACCCTTAGCGACCTTATCCATCACCGTGTCGCCCATGGCAGGTGGCGTGCCGTCCTTGCGGCGAAAAAACAAACGCAAGGCGGTCAGCAGCAACACCGAACCACCCACGATGCCGTGAACCAGATATCCCGCGATCGTCGCATGACTTGCATCGGTTGATTCTGCCAACTCTTCACCTAAAAACCACGCAGTGACCAATAAAGCCAGCGTCAGCCAGTGTACGAGTATCATGCGATTACTATATTGCGTCATACCATTTCCCCTTATTTTTTGCAGAACGCATCTGACTCATACCTGAGCCGATAAGTTCCCTGTTTGTGACCGGTGCGAAATCTACCTCAAATAGACCGAGCAAACAACTGCACCTTCACTTAAAACTTAACTTACCGGCACGAACGGGGTATGCTCGACGCAACACAGGGAGGACAAAGACATGAACTCACCATGCGGACTGACGACAGTGCAGGCAGAACAGAAACTGCGCGAATCCGGTTACAACGAGCTATCTCCCCCGCGCACTCGCCGCCTCTGGCATATTGCAGCCGAGGTTTTGCGCGAACCGATGTTCATGCTGCTGATTGCGGCAGGCGGCATTTACCTGTTACTGGGCAGCGTTGACGATGCCATGATGTTATTAGGCTTCGTCCTGATCATCATCGGCATGACCGTATTTCAGACACAAAAAAGCGAACGGGTACTCGATGCCCTGCGCGACTTATCCAGCCCGCGTGCGCATGTTATACGTGACGGCAAGCCGCTGCGTATCGCCGGACGCGAGGTGGTCACAGATGACGTGCTGCTGCTCACCGAGGGTGATCGGGTCGCAGCCGATGCTGTGCTGCTAAGCGCCAACGACCTGTTTGCCGATGAATCCATGCTGACTGGCGAATCAGTGCCGGTGCGCAAGCGCGCGGGAGACGCCAGCATCTGTGAACCGGGCGGCGACGACTTGCCCTTTGTCTATGCCGGCACCGTGCTGGTACAAGGCAGCGGCATCGCGCGCGTCACGGCAACCGGATTACAGAGCGCCATCGGCCAGATCGGCCAGTCACTCGACGCCACACAATCGGGCACCTCCCCCTTACGCCTTCAAACCGGACAACTGGTGCGCCGCTTAGCCATCATCGCCCTCGCGCTGTGCCTCCTGCTGGTGCTGATCTACGGCTATACGCGCGGCCACTGGCTCAATGCGCTGCTGGCCGGCATCACGCTGGCGATGTCCACGCTGCCCGAAGAATTCCCGGTCATCCTCTCGGTGTTCATGGCGCTGGGCGCATGGCGCATCTCGCAACAAGGCGTGCTGACGCGGCGCATCGATGCCATCGAAACGCTGGGAGCTGCCACCGTGCTGTGCACCGACAAAACCGGCACGCTAACCGAAAACCGCATGGTCATCCGAAAACTCTACAGCGGCGGCCAAATGCACAATGTAGAGGACGGCGCTGAACTGCCGCCTCCGTGGCATGAACTGGTGGAATTTGGCATTCTGGCCAGCGAACGCGACCCGTTCGACCCGATGGAACGCGCCCTGCACGAACTGGGCCGCAACACCTTGAGCGGCAGTGAACACCTGCACGACGACTGGGAGATCGTCCACGAATACAGCCTGTCACCCGACATGCTGGCAATGTCGCATGTCTGGCAGGGCAGCGGACAATCCCATCACCCGGTCGCGGCCAAAGGCGCGCCGGAAGCCATCATCGACCTGTGCCACTTGCCGGAAGCCGACGCACTGGCACTCGAACAGGTCGCCGCCGACATGGCTGACGCAGGTTTACGGGTGCTGGGCGTGGCACGCGCCATACTGCCGGCGACGCCCATCAACTGGCCTGCTCTGCAACACGACATCGAATTTTCCTTTGTCGGCCTGCTCGGCCTGCAAGATCCGCTGCGCCACGGGATGAAAGAAGCCGTTGCCCAGTGCCACGCTGCCGGCATCCGCGTTGTGATGATTACAGGAGACCATCCGCGCACCGCCCAGAGCATCGCACGCGAACTGGGCCTGCCCGCAGAACAACTCATTACCGGCGTCGAACTCAACACACTGACCGATGACGTATTGCGTGACCGCTTGAAAAACGTGCAGGTATTTGCCCGCATCGTGCCGCAACAGAAACTGCGTCTGGTGGAAGCCTTCAAATCCAACGGCGAGATCGTCGCTATGACAGGCGACGGTGTCAACGATGCGCCCGCGCTCAAGGCCGCACACATCGGTGTCGCTATGGGCCAGCGCGGCACGGATGTCGCCCGCGAAGCGGCAGGCATGGTATTGCTGCACGACGACTTCGCATCCTTGGTTGCAACCATCCGCTTAGGCCGGCGCATCTACGACAACCTGCGACGGGCGATGAGCTACACGCTTTCCGTACATCTGCCGATAGTGGGAATGGCGATGCTGCCCGTCCTGATGGGAGAGCCGCTGCTTCTGATGCCCGCCCATATCATGTTTCTGGAATTGATCATCGGCCCTGCCTGTTCGATCTTTTTCGAGGCCGAGGCCGAAGAAGCCAACATCATGCAACGACCGCCCAGGGCGGCTAACGAAGCGCTGTTCAGCGGGAAAAAACTTGCCATCAGCTTGTGGCAGGGCATTGCCGGATTGCTGGTAGCCGCAGGTATTTTCTTCTGGGGAATCTTCAATGGTTACGACGAAAATACCGTACGCGCGCTGGTATTCACGGCGATGGTTGCGGGGAATATCTCGCTAGTGCTGGTTAACCGCTCTCCCGCCACCGAACAAAAAAATCCCGCCCTGTACTGGATATTGCTGGGCACGTGTTCAGGACTGGCACTAACGCTCACCGTCCCCGTGCTGCGAGAACTGTTTCACTTCTCGGGCAGCATCCCGCTCATTCTGGCAACGGGACTAGTGGCCGCCTTCGGCACAACACTACTTAGTGCAGCCATTAAACGCACAGCCTGAAAACTTAACACCACTAGCCCAGACAGTGACTGCTTTGATACGGACAGCGGATATTCAACAATCGAAAGCATGACATTCCGGTTTCGAGACTTAGCGGTCATAGCCAAAGTGACTATATCGGTCAGCTCTGGGACCTGCCTACCAGTTTTCATAAGGCTGAATCAATCAGCCATTATGCTCACGACGATGACGCTGATTACCACCAAACTTGAACCCATAAGACGTTGTCGCCAGCCTTCATGCTCTTTTAGCCAAACGATGCCGAGCAATACCGTCAACACAATCCCGGCATTGGTCAGTGTTACCGCATAGGCAGCGGGCAGCGCGCGCATCGCATAGATAACAAGCGCATAAGCGGTACCAACACCTGATGTTCCTATGATCAGCGCGTAAACCGGCGGTGTCTCTGCGGGTATCCAGCGACCTGTACGCCACTTTTGCTCTACCAACAGATAAATCCAACTGATCGCAAAATTTACGCAAACGTAGCCCAGTGCGGTTCTGAGATCAGGGACATTTACCGCCGCCAGCTTGTCGCTCAAACTATAAATAACCGTCATCAAGGCGGCAAACAAAGCGTAAGGCCATGCGCGACTGAGTCGTGTCACACCATCCTGCGCGCTACTTGCAATCATCCAGAGACCAGACAAAGCCAAAAGGATGGCGAACCAGGACAACAACGGGAAGCTGTGGCCGAAGAACAGCACTTCAACAATCGCAATCAACAACGGAGAACTACGCACCATTGGATAGACTGCGCTGGCGGGTGCCAATGTGTAGGCGCGCCGAAGCGCTAAAAAATACAGACCATTGCTTGTTCCGCTGATGGCGGCACAGAGATACAGTTCTGGTGCCTGTGCTGCGGCACGCAGGTAATCCGGCAAACTGAATGGCGCGAATATCAGCACATACAGCCCCACTATCCACCATAGAAAATTTGCCTCGCCAGGTGTCCGCCTGGTCAAAAGATTCCAGGAAACATGGAGTAAAACGGATGCCCCTACGGCCATCAGCGGCGACATGATATTTCCGGAATGTCCAGTCTATCGCCATCGCGTGCCAGCGACAGCCTGCCTGTCAGTGCAAAGGGGTGATTCAATAACCAGACATCAAGACTGTGACTGATATGCATCAGCACAATATCGCTATCCGGATAATTTTTACTCAATTCCAGTACTTCCGGAAAATCAAAATGATTCCGTTTTCCCTCTACGCCGGGCGGATAAGTGCAATCAAGGCAGATCGTATGAGGTTGCCATTGGGTCAAAAATTCTGCGGTAGCGGGCGGAATTTCACGACTATCCGTCAGATACGCCAATCGAGCACCATTATGTTCGATACAGTAACCCAGCGTCGGTTTGGAATGCACGAGTGGCACTGGCGTAATGCTTACACCGCCCACCTCAAACGATTCAAATTTAGACAGGTGCTTAAATTTCAGCGGGCCGGGATACTTGTACAGATCCGCGCATCCTTCCGCGTCGTGCGGGGCGAACACACTCAGTTCACCTACGCCCCAACGCCAGTGAAATAAGCCTTGCACATGATCCGGGTGAAAATGAGTAATCAAAATGGCGGATAAACTGCCAGACGGGAAACGCTCACAGACGTCCATTACACCTGCGTCCAGCAGTAATTTCACACCATCAGCCTCAATCAGCGCGCAATTCGGACGTCGTATAGCGCTGACATCAATCCGGGCGCGGCGGCAAATCAGACAGTCACACCCCCACAGAGGCACGCCACCCGCAGCACCCGTACCCAGAAAAGTCAGCTGCATTGCATTACTCGTATTTTAGAGCGGATCAATTCGACGAACGCGGGGCCTGTTTCATTGAGTGGTGCGTCATTACGAAAACGCTGCAATCTCGGATGCTGCAAGGCTTTGAACTCCTCTGCCCGCATCAGCCTAGCTTCAATCTCACTATCAGTTTCACGTCCGCGCGACTGTAATCTGCCACGTAATACATCAGCCGAAACTTCTATCAATAGTGGAATCAGTTCAGGATAATTTTTTGATGCCTGTTGAAGATAAGCCCGCGAGCCATTCACAATCACGACCAGTCCTTTTGCCAGCCACTGATTTATTTCGCAGCCGATACCATACCGCATTCCATGACTGTGCCAGTGCAAGGGGAACAATTTACGTGCCATTCTGGAATCAAATTCTGCTTCACTTAACGCCACATGATTTTCACCGCCGGCATCGTGCGGGCGAGTAATGTAACGATGCGCGAACACAACACTGGAATCCTGTTCCAGCGCATGCCGCGCATGCAGCATCAAACTGTCCTTACCGCTGCCGGACGGGCCAATCACATAGAGTAAAACACCGCTCATCTCAGGCACCATGATCGAAAGCCAGTGTCATCACGGCAATTCCCTCTGACCATACGCGCGCCGCCTGAGGCAATCCGCCCAAATTACGCACCGCAATCAAATCGGCACGCTTGCCCACAGCGATGGTGCCGCGGTCATTCAGACCGGCAGCACGCGCAGGATTTGCACTCACCAGCGCGACAGCTTGATGCAGCTGAATACCGGCCATCACAGGTAACTGCATGATGGCAGGCAACAACGCCGCAGGAGAGTAGTCACCGCACAGGCAATCTGCCACTCCTTCGATGATGGCATCCAGCGCACGCATCGAGCCTGATTGTGACTTGCCCCGCAATATATTCGGCGCACCGAACAATGTTGCCAAGCCAGCGGCACGTGCCGCCTGTGCGGTCTCAAGGTTTATCGGAAACTCGGAAATTCTCACCCCTAAGTCAGTCACAATGCTGATTTTTTCAGGGCGATCATCATCGTGACTCGCTAATGGAATACCTTTTTGACGCGCTACTTTTGCCAGTTCCTGCATGCGCGCAAAAGAGCCATCCCCTTGTGCCAACTTGTCTGCCAGCAATGCATCTATTTCAGCGGATGATTTCTTATAGGTACGCGCAAGGTAGTTACGATAGGCATCGGTATCTTTAAATTGACCTTGCCCTGGCGTGTGATCCATAAAGGACATCAGGTGTATCTCGTTATTTTCCAGTAGCTCGTGCAGCACGGCAGGTGCCGTCGGATCGGTAATCTCATAACGTGCATGCACCCGGTTATCCACCAATGCGTGTTCCTGCCAAGCGTGCACCGCACGCGCTAAGGCCGCAGCGGTCTGGTTATTACGCACGCCCAGTTCAGCATTAGCAAAGGACAGTGCATGATAAATAGTGGTAATACCCGCAGCCGTATTGCGTTTATCCGCCTGAGCGCAGGCAAAATCGAAGGGGAAATGCACGCCGGGACGGGGCTCCGCTTCCTTTTCCAGCGCATCGCAATGCAGGTCAATCATGCCCGGCATCAGGATATGCCCAGTCAAATCGATCTCCGTCGCGCCATTGTTGCTTGCCGGGTCAATTGCAACGATCACGCCGTTTTCAATCAGAACCGCCGCGCTTTTCAGGGTTTCATTTTCCAGCACCACCTGTGCGCCGGTAAGATAGAATTGATTTTTCATGCTAATCCTTGCTAAGTTCAGTTACTGCGATTAGGGGAGAAAGTTCCACGACCTCATCGGCCAGGCGACGTACCAGCTCAGGGTGATGAAAGATGGCCAGCATGGCGATGCCAGTTTCTTTAAGCAATTGAATATGCTCAACAACCCTCTCAGTCGTCGCAGGATCCAGACTGGCCGTAGGTTCATCCAGCAACAACAATCGAGGCTGTGCAATCAAGCCGCGCGCCAGATTCACACGCTGCTTCTCGCCGCCCGAAAAGGTCGCCGGTGGAACATTCCACAAATGACTTGGCACCGCCAGTTGCGCTAATAATTTCTCAGCACGGCCGCGTGCCTCATGGCTGTCCACCCCGCGTGCAAACAACGGTTCAGCCACCACATCAATGGCTGATTTACGCGGCAGACAATATAAAAACTGCGTCACGAAACCGATTTCCTGTTTACGCAATTCGAGTATCTGATGTTCACCCGCTTTTGCCAGATCAATGACATTGCCGGCTTTGCTACGATACAGAATACGTCCGCTGCTTGGCAGGTAAGTGCGGTAAATCCCCTTCAAAACTGAAGACTTACCGGCACCTGTAGGTCCGATAAGAGCAGTTAAACGTCCCGGATAAACGCTCAAATTAACACCCGATGCTGACGGAATATCTTTGTTTCGTTCATGTAAATGAAACGTCTTGGCGTAGTCTTCAATGGTTAAAATTGCTTGTGTCATAGTCATCTCACAGTGCGGAAGCTACCAGCCGCTGGGTATACGCGTGCTGAGGATCTTCGAGAATTTGATCGGTCAGACCGGACTCGATTACACGGCCGTGTTTCATCACCAGCGTGCGTCCTGCCAGCAACCTGATCACGCCCAGATCGTGTGTTACCACGATCATCGCGGTATCGAGTTCATTTTGAATCTCCAGAATCAGATCGAGAATGGCAGCTTGTACAGACAGATCAAGGCCCGTGGTCACTTCATCCAGGAACAGCAGCGGCGGCCTGGTAGCCAGAGCCTTGGCAATTTGTACGCGCTGTTGCATCCCGCCTGAGAATGTTTTTGGATTTTGATCTATACGCGCCAGTGATACTTCCGTGCGCGAGAGTAATTCACCTGCCCTGCGGCGAATCTCAGCGTAATGCTTCAAATCACTCATCAGCAGGCGTTCCGCGATATTACCGCCTGCCGAAATCTGAAAATTCAGACCCATATGCGGGTTCTGATAGACCATGCCAAAACGTTTGTTGCGCATACTGCGTTGCTGGGCCGCGTTAAGGCTGAACAAATCGTGCTGTTCTGCACCATCGAAGAAAGTTGCTTGTCCGGAAGTCGGCGTATCGTCGAAATACAGCATTTTGACCGTGCTTGATTTACCGCTGCCGGACTCGCCGATGATGCCCAGAATTTCGCCCCGATACAGATCGAAATTAATATCATGAGCGGCGACCACACTGCCGCAAAAAGGGCAGATATTGGTATCAAATTCAGGGCCGGTATGTAGTGTGCAGAGCGGACAGCCCTTGCCGTGGATACGCGACAGTCCGCGTACTTCGAGTATTTTGCGACTCATGCTGCACTCCCAGTTTGTTGCTGTTCTTCGCAATAGGCGGAATCAGAGCATTGATATGCCACCATTCCTTGATCATTGCTGAACTCATCCAGAAAACTCACCGTTGAACCGCAGCATCGGCAGGCATGACGCACACCCGTCGCATCACGGAAATCTTCCACACGAAATGCGATATCATCAAAAACGAGCGGTTCAGCCAGCGTGTAAGGCGGCACGGCGTAAATCTTCTTTTCGCGTCCGGCACCCAGCAAAACCAGGGCTTTGGACTGATGTAGTTTAGGCACATCCCAGCGCGGAATCGGCGAAGGATCAATCACATAATGTCCGTTGATCCGCGTCGGATAACGATGCGAGATGGTGATCTCGTCAAAATGCACGATGTCTTCGTAAAGTTTGACCAGCAAACGTGAATAGTCTGCCTCGGCATGCATGATTTTTCGCCGTGCTTCTGATGCTTCAACCACCACCAGCGCATCGGGATACGGCACTTGCAAAATCAATATCTGCGCTTGGGTCAGCGGCTTTTCCGGAATGCGGTGACGCGACTGTAGCAAGCTCGCCTCCTCCGTTTTTTCGGTTACGTCAACGCCCGGACAAGTCAGCTGCACAAATTGGCGTAAATTCACGGCATTGACCGAATCATCCGAGCCTTGATCGATCACCTTCAGCGTGTCTTGAACGCCGATCAACGACAGGGTAATTTGCAGGCCACCCGTACCAAACCCTCGACCCATCGGCATTTCACGCGAGGCATAGGGTGTTTGATAACCGGGAATGGCAATGGCTTTGAGGATGCAGCGACGCACTTCTTTCTTGGCATACTCATCCAGAAACCCAAACGAGTAGCCTGCATCCTCTAGCGGCAGTTCATAATTTTCGTTCATGCTGTCTCTCCTGACTTACGCACCTTGCCTTGCGTAGTGCGCAAGCGATCCATATCAGACTGAAAGGTGACGTAATGCGGCATTTTGTAATGCGATGCGAAACCCATTGAGTCAACCCCATCCACATGCAACAAGACAAATTCAGGATCTTCTGATGGATTATCAGGACCGTCACGCATGCCTTTTTGCAAGGCGCGATCAATGATCGCCATGCTGATTGCCTTAACTTCATTGTGACCAAAACAGGCACCGTAACCCAGGGTAAAGACAGGCATATCACCGGCGATGCCGCTTTCATACATCGCAACCACTTCGCATTCGGTCATTAAAACCTCACCGGCTTCCATCAATTCACCGGTCACCGGATGCGGCAGCATGACCGGCAGATAACCCACGCGCAGCTCGGCCACGGTAGGATGCACATCGCCATAGCCACGCATATTTGAATACGCCATCGCCAGCAAAGAGCCGGTTTCAGCACGCGCCATGGTAGCGAGTGCTGCTGAGCGCGGCACCGGAAACACCAGCGGGTCGCGGGTGATATCGAAGGCTGGGTCCTGCATCAAACCTAAAGGCGGCAGCAAACCTTCGGCACGCAGCGCATCCAGCACCTTCGGAAAACTATCCGGTAAATCAGCCTCTGGCGTATTACGGAGGAAATTTTTGGCCACGACTCGAAATGCAGCAGGGTCTTCATTCGCCAGATCGAGACGCAATAGGCGCAAGGCATAATCGAACGTCGCACCCAACATTTGACCGCCCGGAATATCCTTGAAGGCCGATGAGATGCGACGAATGCAGTTCATCTTCGAGGTATCTTGTAGCGGTGTTTCCAGTAATCTGGGTTTGGTTGAGCGATAGGCGCGCAAGGCAAAAGCGGCTTCCAGCGTATCGCCCTGAAATTGCTTGAGCGCGAGTGCGGCCAGTTTCGGATGATAAAGCCCGCCTTCGGAGACCACCCTTGATGTCAATAAGCGCAATTGATCTTCAATAACGGTCAACTTGATCGGCTCATCCATTGCGTTTTTACAGCGCATATAGTCTGTCGCGGCGGCAGCACCGTCAATGGCCGCTTTGCCGCCCTTAATTGCAACGTAACTCATGCTGCGCCTCCCATTGTGATCTGCGTGGTTCGCGGTATTGCCACAAAATGATGTTGATCACACAGCAGTAAATCGACGCCAAGCGGAAAAGCCGAAACCCATTCCTTGCGTGCGGTAATCCACGCGGGATGCAGCCCGTCTACACGGATAGACGTTGTACTTTCAATGCCGGGACCACTCAAATGCAAGCTAAGATTGCCAGTCGAATCAGGCCGCAATGAGCTGACGCGCAACAATAGGGTCGCCCCTTTCTCAGGGGCATCCAGTGTGCCTATGCACGGATTAAGATCAGGTGCTTGAGCGCCATCCAGCAGAATAAACGCCGCTTTTTCCGAAACGCAGGGGCGCGTTTCCAACCTGGCCCACAATGCTGAACTCAACAATTGCTGAGGATCTGCCAGCGTTGTTTCGCCATCAACCAGCGCAATCAGAATTGCAAGACAAGCGCTTGTCTCATGATCGGCACAGGGGGTAATGCGTCCCGGATAGCTAAAGCTATCAAGCAAGCCGCGAAATACCTGCTGTTGCAACATGGGTTGCCAGATAGCCGGCGAACAATTGATCGTTTCATTCAGCATCTTCGTCATCCTCTTGTTCCAGCAGCGAAAAATCGACACGAGTGGCAGCCAGCATTTGACGCCGTTCGCTTATTTTTTGCATACGCAACAACTCTCCCTTTTCAACCAGATTTTCGGCTATGTTACAACCCGGTAACTTACCTGACAGGACTGCATCGAGAATGGCGATGGAACGAGCCAGTTGAGCCCGGTCATCAACCAGTACACAGCCACCTTGAACTTCATGACCCTCAGCTGTTTTCAAGATCACCTCGGCGCGAGCCACCGGGATTTCACCCAGGTAAAACGGCTCATGAAACGCACCGTCCGTTAAGCTCAATAGACCTAATCCTGCCTGTGGCAAGACCACATCGCGCACTTCAATGTCACCGCTTAGGGTTGCCGCGACCGCTTTGATCTCAGCCGCGTCTAATTGACAGAGCGCGCGCGGCCAATCATTTCTTGGAATATTCATTAGTTAAGTTTTCCTCTTATCCAGGTAGACAGATAATCAATCGTTAAAATCGTGACCAGAATCACCACAATCAGCGCGGCTGACTGGTCGTAATTGAACATGCGTAAGGTGTCATGTAGCGCAAGACCTATGCCACCCGCGCCAACCAGACCCAATACTGCGGCCATGCGTACATTGCGGTCGAAGATATAGAGCATGTAACCCAGCGCTTCGCGTTGAATCGACGGCCATCCGGCATACATCACCAGTTGAACACGCGATGCACCGGTCGCTGTGACAGCTTCATAAATCCCGTTATCGACGCGTTCCAGACTTTCTGCAAAGAACTTACCCAGAAATCCGGCTGTATGTACGCCCAACGCCAATGCGCCCGGCAAAGGTCCCAGCCCCAATGCGGCAACAAATATCAATGCCAGTAACAAATCCGGCATGGCACGCATAAAGTTGAGCAATTCACGCGCAATACGATAGGTCACGGCATTCGGTGACAGGTTTCGAGCGGCGAACGGCGCTAACAGCACCGCCACGACAATCGCCAGCGTACTTCCCCACAACGCCGTTGCCAGCGTTTGCCCCAACAGTTCTACATATCTAGATAAGTCTTCAAAATTAGGTCGACTGTAGCGGCTGAAATACTCGAAAATGTCCTGTACGCCATACAGCAGCGTCTCAAATGACAACTCCAGATCGAAGATAATTAGCCAAATCAGCGCCAGCCAACCCGACAACCAGACGGAGGTCGGATTGAACGGCTTTTTGGGTAAGGCAGGACGTTCGATTATTTGCTCAGCCATTTAAATCATCCTCATGCGAAAGTGATCGGATGCGCGATCAAGCAGCGTCACCACGATGTAAATAGACAGCGCAATGGGCAGCAGCCGGTCATAGTCGAACATCCGCATGGCCATCACCAGGTCATAACCGATACCGCCCGCGCCCACTAAACCTAGAATCGCAGCGGCGCGCAGGTTGTGATCCAGCACATACATCACCGTGCCGACAAAGTCCGGAAACGCCTGGGGAAAATGAGCGAAAGTACGCAGTTGCAACCAACTTGCCCCCTGTGCCACCACCCCTTCCACCTGACGCTGATCGACCACTTCAATGCTCTCGGCAAAAAACTTGCCCATGAAGCCGACCGTCACGAATGACAGCGCCATGATTCCCGGCAAAGGTCCTAATCCCACCGCAGAGACAAACACCAGCGCCCAGACAAGTTCGGGCAACGCGCGCATCAAGGACAGTAAATTGCGTGTCGCATGAAAAACAGCAGGATGCGGACTGGTATTTTTAGCCGCCAGAATACCCAATGGCAGACTGATGACTAGCGCAATACTGGTCGCCAGAAACGTCATTTCGATGGTCTGCAAGATGTTTTTAGCCAGTGTCGGTAAATACTCCCAATCGGGGAGAACCAGCAAATTTCCCGCAAAAGCCAACATGCGAGGAATGGCGGTGACGATCCTGCCCAAATCAAGTTCGACAGCCGGTGCGCTGATCACCAAAAGCAAAATGCAGGCGAGTAGCAATAGCGTTGGCACCAAGCCAGGTCGTCCGTTAGGCGTAGGCCAGCATAGTTTCGAGTTGCTCATCGACTTGATCTCCGTTGCGACTATAGATTCGACTCAGCGTTACTCGATCCAGCCCGCTGGCCGGACCGTCATACACAACCAATCCGTCATTCAGCCCGATGATGCGATCAGCGAAACGCTTGGCCAATTCGACCTGATGCAGATTGACCACCACGGTAATGCCGTCGCGCGTACAAATTTCGCGCAGCAGCCCCATGATTTCTTCACTGGCAACAGGATCCAGGCTGGCGACCGGCTCATCGGCCAGAATTACACGCGGTTGTTGCGCCAGCGCACGGGCAATACCGACACGCTGCTGTTGTCCACCGGAGAGTTTATCTGCGCGATTCCAGGCTTTGTCAGTCAATCCCACCCGAATCAGCGCATCGTGCGCAAGATCCAGATCGGTGCGACGAAATAAATATAAAAGGCTGCCCAGCCATGAGCGATGCGACAAACGCCCGGTGAGCACATTAGTCATGACCGACAATCGATCCACCAGATTGAAATGCTGAAACACCATGCCAACTTGTGAACGAACTTCACGAAGATTGTTTTGCGTGACGACTTGTTCGCCTATCTGAATGCTGCCTGCAGTAGGTGTTTCCAAGCCATTGATAGTGCGTAATAAAGTAGACTTCCCCGCGCCAGACGGGCCGAGAATAACCGTGAAAGAACCCGCTGCAATTTCTGCGCTAACGCCCTTGAGGGCTTCAAATCCATTGGCATAACGTTTGCCGATGTCTTTTATAATAATTTTAGCCATACGACCTCCAAATTAATTCGCGGTCTGCATCTACTTTGCCGACCGCGACACTTCAATTACTTCAGCTGCTCTTTCTTAAGGCCAAGTTCTTTAACCATATTGCGGATCATTTGATAATCTTTAGGCTCAACCGCAACGTAATGGCTGATCTTGCCGTAGCCTGTTACTTTGATTTCCTTGTCTGCATTCAAGATTGCGTCGCGAATTTGTGCTTTCAGTTCCTTAGGCAAATCACCGCGATAAACCAGTGGAGAGCCTGGCAACGGTGATGATTCGGCGATGATGCAATTGCTTTCTTTGGTAATCAGACCTTTTTCCAACATCTTTGGATAGGTAATATCATTGTCAGCCGCCGCATCAACCGTCTTGTTTTTCACAGCCAATTCCGCTGCATCGTGCGAACCGGCATAGGTAAACTTACCGAAGAATTCCTGAGGCATCTTGCCGGTTGCTTGCTTCACCATGTAGCTCGGCATCAAGCCGCCTGAGGTAGAGGCTGGGTCAACAAACGCAACGCTCTTACCTTTCAGGTCGAGAATGCTTTTGATGCCACTGTCGCAAGGCGTAACGATGATGCTTTTGTAGGTAGCTGAATTGCTGCCTTCACGAATGCCGACAGCAAAGGCTTCAGCGCCTGCTTCTTGTTCAGCCAGGTAATACGACAAAGGGCCGAACCAGGCGATATCCACACGCTTCTTTTTCATCGCCTCAATCACGCCGGCGTAGTCGGTTGCGGTGAACATTTTCACCTTTTGACCCAGCTTTTTTTCCAGATAGGCGCGCATCGGTTCGAAGGTCTTGATCATTTCTTCGTTGTTATCCGCTGGAATCAAACCCAGCACCAATTCGCGAGCCTGTACTACTGCGGTTGCACTCATCAGCGAAGCGCCGATCAGCATGGAAAGAACAAGTTTGTTAAATTGCATGTTGAAACTCCTGTTGGATTCAGTTTGGTAGGGAGGTTTTAGGGTGTGATGCGCAGTTGGATCCGGTCTGCGCGGAACCGGGTAATGGCGTACTCGACCGGAGAGTTATCCCAATCCAGCACGTTCAAACTCTTAACCCGCAACACGGGCCGATTTTGGGTAATTCCCAGCAGCTTTGCATCGTCGCCTTGAGGAAGGACGGCGGTTACCAGACTTTCGGTACGATGAAGTGCGCCGTAATTTTTCTCTAAATAATCATGTAACGACCCGCCTGCATAACCACCCAGTAATTCGCTGAACGGTTCAACCGGCAGAAAATGCGAGATAACGCAGAAGGGTAAGCCATCGGCTAAGCGTAACGTTTCAAGCCACAGAACGGGTTCGTCAGCTGTCAGCGCTAGGTTGCGCGCAACACCCGCAGGCGCAGGAGTAATCATTTTTCGTATCACGCGTGTATCGGTAGAAATACCGATATCGGCCAATGTTTGAGTAAAACGCGTATTGGCTCCAACTCGATAATCGAGCAACTGATCGGTAATAAAAATACCTACTCCATGACGCCGTTCAAGCAATCCTTGCGAAATCAGCTCATCAACGGCACGACGCAAAGTATGACGATTAACGGCAAAACGTGCCGCCAACTCACCTTCCGCAGGCAATCTGTCGCCCGCAGCGCCCTGCCGAACATAGTCGCGCTCCAGCACTTCGGCGATTTGTGCGTAAAGGGTAATTCCGGTATCGCGATCAATTGCATAAAGGCTCATGACGATAGATGTCTAGATATGTAATGCGACATATCATGAGTTACAACCGTTTCAAACCAATGAAGCTTTTGTGAAAGTTTTGTGAATTATTAATATTTCAACACTAAAGCGGGAGTTATAAGCGAGGTGGGTATGTATTTGGGATGATGACTATTACTGCCAACTGCGACTATGAAGTAATAATTGTTCAGCCTCATGTTCTGCAATCCAGATACATAAGCAATGGGATACCAAGTCCCAGCGTAGGTGCGAAACAACTGCGAAGTCTATTATTTGGAGCGCAAGCTATGGCATACGCGGCATCTGCAAGATTTCGAGTTGTAACGGATCGGCGTTAATGCGAAAACGATCTGGTTACCGTAGCTTCAGACTTGCTTCAACGGTCTATATACCAAGGGTGCAGGTTGATTTGCATGTCATTTTTACGCAATATTTCACATTTATGCTAACATCCGCACATGGACTGGTGAATAATTTACTTTTCTGAACGTGTGCGATCTGATGTGCTTGCGTTGCCTCCCGGCATTCGTGCTGACTATTTGCGTTTGTCTGAACTGATGGAAGAGCATGGCGCAGACTTGAGAATGCCTCACTCTAAGGCAATGGGGAGTGGTTTATTTGAATTGCGCCCTAAAGGTCCAGAGGGAATTGGACGAGTGTTCTACTGCACTCAGGTGGGGCAAGTGATCGTGGTACTGCACTCGTTCATCAAGAAAACACAAAAAACGCCGAATAATGAATTGGAAATTGCAGTTCGTCGCTTGAAGGAGGTCAAAAATGCAAAATGAAAAATTTAATCCAGTTGCTCACGATAATGCATTTGTTGCTCAGATGTTGAGTGATCCTGAAACCAAACATGCTTATGATGAGCTTGAGGATGAGTATGCTGCGCTCAATGCTGTGCTACGCGCCCGACGTGAAGCTGGTTTGACTCAATCCCAGATTGCTCAACGCATGGGTACAACAACCAGTGCAGTATCTCGTCTGGAGTCCTCTCTTATCAGTCAGAAGCATTCACCCAGCTTTGCGACATTGAAAAAATATGCCCATGCTTGCGGGAAAAAATTGGTTGTTAGCCTCGCGTAAATATTTTGCCGTAGCTAAAACGTAGCTACGGTACGCTGTAACCGCTGTTTTTGACTCATTATAGCTGTAAAACATAAAGCACGAATAATGCAATGTGTTGTTTATTAACAAGTATTTTTTTATATAGCTAGACTGTCTGTCTGGGTAGATAATATTTAGTCTTTAACGGCTGGGTTGTTCATGTTTTTTCCGTCCAACACCAAAGCATCTAACTACCGCTGTCCATTAGCAAGCAAATGGCACACAGCCGACCATGAAATATGCGGGATAATTATTTTATGAGTAGCCGCTTTATGTCTGACAGCGGAAGTATACGCTGATCGTTTCCTGCGGAAATTGGAATTTCGAAGGTGGGATTACAGGAGACCGTGAAAGATTGATTTTGGGTCGCCATCTGTCCGCCGAATTTTCCAAACCGGCGGACAGCTATGAATCACATCCCGACCTTGACATTCATCACATCGCTCCACTGACCGACGGGCTGATCGTGCAGTCGGTAAATCGCCTTGTATTTCCAGCTGGTGCCAGTATCGGGCAGCGGGGTGGTATCTATCGTATCAGGCTCGCTGTTGACCGCAAACAGTGCAAAACCATTTCCTCGGTCCGCCCATATCTCAATCGATCCCGCCTGCCCCTTGGCCCAGCAAATCACCGGATTTCCTGCGCTGAACCGATTTTTTAATACAGGCTTCCAGGTGTCAGGTTCCATCAGGATTTCGGCACCTATCAGTCTCAGATGCTGGCCAATCGCTGCCGTGTAATTCTTGTGCGCCTTGATGCCAGCCACCAGCGTAGAAAAACGCTGAATTATGCCGGGACTGACGACAGGTGGAGCAGTGTCGCTTTCCCTGAGCAGCACCGGCCAGCTGGCAGACCCGCTGCCGCCATCACGCAGCTGATTCTTGTGCGCAGTCCAGTTGTGCGCATTGCTCTGCATCTGATGATGCATCGTGAGCGAATAGCGGAAAGCTTTCGTATCTGCGTTGTGGCTTTCAAGCGCTTCCGTGCTGACATTCAAGTCCGGCGCATAAGCGGGCAGATTCGCCGCGACATGCTCCATCAACTCCACCTTGCCCATATCATCATTGGGCATATAACCCGTTGTCGCCATGATCGCACTCCTTCGTAAGTTAACCTTAAAAACTCAGCAAAACAGGCCGAGCACTGACGCTGATGAAACCAATGCAAAACACGCATTTAAAAATGACTGCCGGGTGATTTTCACTCTCCCCGGCAGGGTATGCATTCTTCCCTGCAGGTGCGGCATATTTCTCCGGATACCCATCGATTTTTGCCGTGCATTTTTTTATTTCTGCCGGGGACTATTCACGCTTCATGGCAGCTGCTGCACTTTTCCTTGAATGCTCATCCTATTCCGGCATGAACGATTTTAAATCTGCTGCACCTTCTTAACAGACAGCTGTACCTGCCAACCCGATTGCTGTACCTGCAAACTTGATTGCTGTACCTGCCAACCCGATTGCAGCATGTAAGTTTCTGACAGCAGCCAGCCCAATACAGACTGCGAATTTTCCAGGACTGACTGCCGGATGCCCATCGGGCCTTGGTGCATCCATTTCCGGGGAGATTCACTTGAAAAACAGGAATCGGCCTAACCGTCAAGCGCATTCTGTGTGCGCGAACTGAAGAAAACAATATGCATGAATACATAGAACTAAATACATAGGCGATGCGTTATTCCGCGACTGATCCCGATATATTTCATGGGTAATAATCAGGGCTGAGGGCAAACATGCGCTGCAAAAAGTCCGGCAGACTGCTAGAATTCATCCTTTGCAATTGACCCATCTTAAGGAATACGAATTATGTCCATGTCCGACCGCGACGGTTTTATCTGGCACGACGGCAAACTTGTGCCCTGGCGCGATGCTACCACCCATGTGCTCACGCACACACTGCACTACGGCATGGGCGTATTTGAAGGCGTCCGCGCTTATAAGGCGGCAGAAGGCACGGCGATTTTCCGACTCAAAGATCACACCGAGCGCCTGTTCAATTCTGCGCATATCTTCCAGATGAAGATGCCGTATGACAAGGAAACGATCATGGAAGCGCATCGCGAAGTCGTGCGCACCAACAAACTCGAATCCTGCTATATCCGTCCGATCTGCTTCTATGGTTCCGAGGCGATGGGCATTGCTGCAACCACCCTGTCCACTCACGTGGCAATTGCCGCCTGGCCGTGGGGCGCCTATCTGGGCGACGAAGGCATGCAAAAGGGCATACGCGTCAAGACTTCCAGCTTTACCCGTCACCATGTCAACGTCAACATGTGCCGCGCAAAATCGGTGACAACCTATGCCAATTCAATTCTGGCACATCAGGAAGTGGCCAACGATGGTTACGATGAAGCGCTGTTGCTGGATGTGGACGGTTATGTGGCTGAAGGCGCGGGCGAAAACCTGTTTATCGTCAAGAAGGGCAAGTTATACACGCCGGATTTGACCTCTTGCTTAGAAGGAATTACCCGTGATTCAGTCATCACACTCGCCAAAGAAATGGGCATAGAAGTGATTGAAAAGCGCATCACGCGCGACGAAATTTATTGCGCGGAAGAAGCCTTCTTTACCGGCACAGCCGCCGAAGTCACCCCGATCCGCGAACTGGATCAACGCCAGATTGGCGCAGGTTCACGCGGCCCGATCACCACCTTGCTGCAACAGGCGTTCTTCGATTGCGTGGCAGGAAAGCACCCGAACCATACCGACTGGCTGGACTACGTTTAAGGAGAAATAACGTGAGCACTATCACCCATCGTCAAATTGAGGTCACCGCACACGATCTGCCGTTGACCTGCCCGATGCCGTCTGCCAAGCTGTGGAACGCGCACCCCAGGGTTGCGCTGGCACTCAATGCGGACGGCGCGGCGCACTGTCCGTATTGCGGCACGCTCTACAAGTTTAAAGGCGATCTGCCCAAGGGACATCACTAAGCAGATTCTGCTGCGCACGCTTGCGGCGTCATTCGGGAATACATCAGCATGCATAAAATCTTAGTCATCGGCCCGAGCTGGGTAGGCGATTGCATGCTGATGCAGCCGATGCTGATGCGGCTCAAACAACGCCATCCGGACTGTCTGATTGATGTGTTAGCCCCCGCATGGACAGCCGGTTTGTTGCACGCACTCCCTGAAGTCAATCAGGCGATCGTCAATCCCTTCGGCCACGGCGCGTTAAATATTAAAGAACGCTACCGGCTGGGCGTTGAGCTGCGTGCCGCTCAATACGATCAGGCGATCGTGCTGCCCAATTCACTCAAATCCGCGCTGGTGCCTTTTTTCGCCAACATTCCGCTGCGCACCGGCTTTGTCGGCGAGCTGCGCTACGGCTTGCTCAACGATGCCAGACCGCTCAACAAACGCCATCTGCCGCTGATGGTAGAGCGTTTCGCCGAACTGGCTGAAGACCGCAATGGCATCATACCGCGGCCGCTCGCACATCCTAAGCTGAGTATCTCTGACGCCCAGCGCGCTGCCACCTTGCAGAAATTAAACCTCACGCTGGAAAAACCTGTTGCCATCTTCTGTCCGGGCGCGGAATACGGCCCTGCCAAACGCTGGCCGATCGCTTATTTTGCCGAAACCGCCCAGCGCCTGCACGATCAAGGGTATGCGGTTTGGCTGGTCGGTTCGACTAAAGACCATGACGTGGCGGAAAAAATTGTCGCCCTAGGCAACCCAGACACGCGAAATCTTTGCGGCAGCACCGATTTGAGCGATGCCATCGCATTGCTCTCGTTGGCAAGTCTCGTGATCAGCAACGATTCCGGGCTGATGCATCTGGCCGCGGCGCTGGATCGCACGCTGATCGCACTGTTTGGCTCGAGCAGCCCGGAATTTACGCCGCCGCTGTCTAAATCAGCACAAGTCGTCAAACTTGATCTCCCATGCAGCCCGTGTTTCAAAAGAATATGCCCGCTAGGTCATTTCAACTGCATGAATCATCTAACACCGGATCTGGTATGGCAAAAAATACGTCCCGTGCTGTAACCTGCCACCGTCTGTTGGACAAACCATGAAGGTACGCCCGACCCATTTGTAACTCATCACCGCAATGAAAGTTAAGTATGAGTAACAGCCCTGCTTCTAACATCAAAATTCTCGCCGTTGAAGATGACAGCGGTGATTATGGATTGATACGGGTGTACCTGCGCATGGCAGGCTATGTACCGAATATCGTTCCTGATCCGTTGACCTGGGTGACCACCTTAGCACACGCTGAACAGCAGATCATGCTCGACAGGCCCGACATCATCCTACTCGATCTGAACCTGCCCGATTCGTTTGGCATCAGCACAGTTAAGCGCATGCGTACACTGTTGCCCACCGTGCCTATCATCGTATTGTCTGGTAACAACGATAATGATATTGCGCTTGCCGCCTTAGAAGAAGGTGCGCAAGACTTCGTGATTAAAGGTCAATACGAACACAACGCCCTCGGCAAGGCCATTTCACACGCGCTGATACGTGCCAAACTGGAAGCCAAACTGATTGAAAGTGAATTTCGCTGGAAATTTGCCATTGAAGGATCAGGGGACGGCCTATGGGACTGGGACGTTGCACAAAATACCGTCTTTTACTCACTTCGTTGGAAGCAGATGCTAGATTACACCGATGACGAAATCGGCAATGGTCTGGATGAATGGTCGTTGCGCATCCACCCCGACGACAAAGCCGACACCATCGCAACCGTCCAGGCCTATCTCGCGGGCAAAACATCCTGCTATCTGAGCGAGCATCGTGTACTGTGCAAACAGGGCGACTACAAATGGATACTGGATCGCGGCATGGTAGTGGCACGCGATGCTGATGGCAAACCGTTACGACTTATCGGCACACACACCGACATCACTGAACACAAACGAATGGAAGATCAGGTCAGGCAACTGGCATTCTACGACACCCTTACCCACCTACCCAACCGTCGCCTGCTCAATGACAGACTCAGTCAGGCCATGTCGGTCGGGAAACGCAGCGGCGGCTATGGCGCATTAATCTTCCTCGATCTGGATAATTTCAAGCCAATCAACGACACACACGGTCACGTTGCAGGTGACTTACTGCTGATTGAAGCTGCGGACCGCTTGCGTGCCTGCGTGCGGGAAATGGATACCGTGGCCCGTTTTGGCGGTGACGAGTTTGTCGTCGTACTCAGTGAACTGGATACGGATGATAAAGCCTCAGCGATCGAAGCTAGCCGGGTCGCCGAAAAAATTCTCGCGCGCTTGTCAGAGCCTTACCAGTTGACCGTCAGGCATGAGGGGCAGCCTGACCTGCATATAGAGCACCATTGCACGGCCAGTATCGGACTGGTGCTTTTTCTAGGCCAGCAAGTCAGTCAGAATGACATCATCGTAAGTGCCGATGCCGCAATGTATCAGGCTAAGAATGCTGGACGAAACACCATTCGCTTTTACGAGGCGGATTAACCGGTAACGATAAAAACCAACACCTGACTCAGATGAACACTATACCGCGTGAAATCTTTAAAGCCTATGACATACGCGGCATCGTCGGCCACACGCTGACCGCTGACATCGTCGAAGCCATCGGGCACGCCATCGGTTCGCTGGCAGTTTCACGTAATCAGCGCACGATCGTGATTGGCCGCGACGGGCGCTTATCCGGCCCGGAACTGATCGCAGCGCTGGCGCGGGGCATCCAAAAAAGCGGCATCGACGTCATTGATGTCGGCTGTGTGGCGACACCCATGGTGTATTTTGCCGCCTTTCATCTCAACACAAGCAGTTGCGTGATGCTCACCGGCAGTCATAACCCGCCCGATTACAACGGCATCAAGATAGTGCTAGGGGGAGACACGCTGCATGGCGAGGCAATCCAGGGATTGCGGAAACGCATCGAGCAAAAAAACCTATCCCACGGCACGGGTACTTATTGCCAACAGGACATCAGCTGCGCGTATATCGAACGCATCGTATCCGACGTTAAACTGGCGCGCCCGATGAAGATCACCGTCGATTGCGGCAACGGTGTGGCGGGCGCCTATGTCGCCGAACTCTACCGTCAACTGGGCTGCGAAGTCGTGGAACTCTATTGCGAGGTAGACGGCACTTTCCCCAACCACCACCCGGATCCGTCTGTACCAGAAAATCTGCAAGACCTCATCTGTACCGTCAAATCCAACGGCAGCGAACTGGGGCTGGCGTTCGACGGCGATGGCGACCGCTTGGGCGTCGTGACACGTGCGGGGGAGATCATCTATTCTGATCGTCAACTGATGCTGTTTGCCGCAGATATGCTCAGCCGCCATCCGGGTGCCACCGTCATTTTTGATATTAAGTCGACGCGCCATCTGTTCGACTGGGTAAGATTGCACGGCGGCGTGCCTGTGATCTGGAAAACCGGCCATTCGTTGATCAAGGCCAAAATGCGTGAAAGCGGTGCACAACTCGCGGGGAAAATGACAGGCCATCTCTTTTTCGTAGAACGCTGGTACGGCTTCGATGACGGACTTTATGCAGGTGCGCGCCTGCTGGAAATTTTGAGTAAAACAGCTGATCCGGCTAACATCCTCAACGCACTGCCGGATTCGTTCAACACGCCTGAGATACACATCAAGACGCAAGAGGGCGAAAATCATAGCCTACTGGCACAACTCAAAACCACGGCCAAATTTACCGACGCAATTGACATCATTACCATTGACGGTCTGCGCGTCGAATACGCCGATGGATTCGGCCTGGTTCGCCCCTCCAACACCACGCCAATGATCGTAATGCGCTTTGAAGCCGACAGTGAAATCGCACTAAAACGCATTCAGAATGACTTCCGACGCATTCTTCAACAAGCAGCACCGCAGCTAATATTGCCGTTCTAAAAAAAGGGCATCCGCTGAAGGATGCCCTGATTTAAACTTCAGCTACGCCGATCTTACAGTTTGCCGCGCACCCAATCCGGTACAGAAGCTAACGCAGCGGCTAAATGCTCTGGTTGCGTACCGCCTGCTTGCGCCATGTCCGGCCTGCCGCCGCCTTTGCCGCCGACTTGCTGGGCAACAAAATTGACCAATTCACCGGCTTTAACTTTGGAAGTTGCATCCGCCGTCACACCGGCGATCAGGCTCACCTTACCGTCATTGACGGAGGCCAGCAGGATCACCGCTGATTTCAGTTTGTCCTTGAGTTTGTCCAGCGTCTCACGCAATACCGCTACGTCCGCGCCTTCCATCAACGCCGCCAATACCTTGACGCCATTGATTTCCACGGCCTGAGTGGCTAAATCATCGCCTTGTGCTGATGCCAATTTAGATTTAAGTCTTGCCAGCTCTTTTTCATAATTCTTAATATTATCAATTAGTTGCAATACACGCACAGCCACCTCATGCGGCTGTGCTTTGACCAAATCTGCGACCTGCTGCAATTGTCGCTGCTGCTCTTGGATCAACGCCAGTGCGCCCTCGCCTGTTACACCCTCGATACGACGCACGCCGGAGGCCACACCGGACTCCGCTACAACCTTGAACAAACCGATGTCGCCCGTGCGCGCAACGTGCGTACCGCCGCATAATTCACGACTGGAACCAATATCCAGCACGCGCACTTCGTCGCCATATTTCTCGCCAAACAGCATCATCGCGCCGGTCAGCTGGGCGTCTTCAATACTCATCACGCGCGATTGAGTGGCAAGATTAGTCAGAATCTCGGCATTGACGAGGGTTTCCACACGCAATATTTCGTCATCCGTCATCGGCTGACTATGCACAAAGTCGAAGCGCGTTTTGTCAGGATCAACTTGCGACCCCTTCTGTTGTACATGCGCGCCCAGCACTTCACTCAACGCCTTGTGCATTAAATGAGTCACGGAGTGATTACGTTCGGTCGCACGACGCGCCGCCACGTTGACTCGTGCATTCACGCCATTGCCCACCGTCAATTTGCCGGTATTGACCACGCCGTGATGACCGAACACGCTGGCTTGAATCTTCTGGGTATCTTCCACAGCAAAGATGCCATGCACGCTGCGCAACTCGCCACTGTCGCCCACTTGACCGCCTGACTCCGCATAGAACGGTGTGTCATCGAGCACCACTACGCCCGTATCGCCCTCAACCAGTTCATTGACCGACACGCCATCCTTATACAGCGCCAGCACGCACCCCTTGTGTTCGAGCATCTCATAGCCGTGGAAGGTTGTCGCAGGGCCAGCATAATCTAGGTTTGCCGCCATCTTGAATTTTCCAGCGGCACGCGCCTGTTGCTTTTGCTGCGCCATCGCGGCATCGAACGCAGCGGCATCCACCGTCACACCGTGTTCGCGGCATACGTCTTGCGTCAAATCAAGCGGAAAACCAAAGGTATCATGCAGTTTAAATGCGGTTTCGCCATTGAAGACCTTGCAAGTGGCCGCAGCCATCTCAGCCAGCTCCGCCTCCAGAATCGCCATGCCATTTTCTATCGTGGCAAAGAAACGCTCTTCTTCGAGCTTTAAGATGCCTTTTACGCGCACTTGTGCCTCAGCCAATTCAGGGAAAGCAACGCCCATTTGCTCGACTAAATCCGGCACCAGTTTGTAGAAGAACGCTCCGCGTGCGCCCAGCTTGTAACCGTGACGAATGGCGCGGCGTATGATGCGGCGCAGCACATAACCACGACCTTCATTGCCCGGAATCACGCCATCGGTAATCAGGAAAGCGCAGGCGCGAATATGGTCAGCCAGCACTTTGAGCGAGGGCGAATCAAGATCCTCGCACTGCGTCTCGCGTGCCGCCGCCAGGATTAGCGCTTGAAATAAATCAATTTCATAGTTAGCGTGCACATGCTGCAACACCGCAGAGATGCGCTCCAACCCCATGCCGGTATCGACTGAGGGCTTAGGCAAGGGATGCATCACACCCGCTTCATCACGGTTAAATTGCATGAACACGTTGTTCCAGATTTCGATGAAACGGTCGCCATCTTCTTCAGGTGTACCCGGCAATCCGCCCGGAATATGTTCGCCGTGATCGTAGAAAATCTCGGTGCACGGACCGCAAGGGCCCGTGTCGCCCATCATCCAGAAATTATCCGACGCATAGCGCGCGCCCTTGTTGTCGCCGATACGAATCACGCGGGAAGCTTCGAGGCCCATCTCTTTGGTCCAGATGTCGTAAGCCTCGTCATCCTCGGCATACACCGTCACGTAAAGACGGTCTTTAGGCAGCTTGTAAACTTCCGTCAATAATTCCCACGCGTACTGGATTGCATCGCGCTTAAAATAATCCCCGAAACTGAAGTTACCCAGCATTTCAAAGAAAGTGTGATGACGTGCGGTGTAACCGACGTTTTCCAGATCGTTATGCTTGCCACCGGCTCTGACGCATTTTTGGCTCGATGCCGCGCGTGTATAGGGGCGCTTGTCGAATCCCAGAAAAACATCTTTGAACTGGTTCATCCCTGCGTTGGTAAACAGCAAGGTTGGATCTTCATGCGGCACCAGCGAACTGGAAGGTACGATGGTATGGCCTTTTGAGGCGAAGAAGTCTAAGAACTGCTGGCGGATTTCACTGCTTTTCATGTTTGTATCCATCACTGATCGTTGCTACAGGCGGCGTGAGCGCACACCGGACAAGGTGCGCATCATACCATCCGACGCAACAGCCCGGCCACCTCGGCGAACTAAAGTAAAGTTGAAATCAATCCTGATCTTGTGAAGAACCCAACACTTTGAAAATCACGTCAAAGCCGAAACCCCGCGACTGCAAGAAGCGCATCTGTTTCGCTTTTTCTTTAGCGTCATGGGGGGGGTTGCCAAATTTGCGCTGCCAGACGCTGCGGGCTGTTTCCAGCTCGGTATCCTTTAAGGCGGGCAACGCCTCCTCTATCAACTCCTCGCTGATGCCCTTCTGATGCATCTCGTGAGTGATGCGTTGCAACCCGAAGCGCGGACGCCGGGCATGCAGGAGTTGAGTGGCGGCACGCTCATCAGACAACCAATCGCTCTCAACCAGCGAATCCAACAGCGCATCTAAATCGACCGCTTGCAATTGCTCAAAATCATCCTCCACCTGAACAAAAGGATGCAGTTTAGCCGCCAGTTCCGCACGACTGTATTCGCGGCGCGCCAGATAGCGCAGCGCGCGCTCGCGAAGACTGGGTTCAGGCCTTTTCTTCACCTGCTTGTGCCAGTTTTTCGGCCGCTTTCGCTTTCGCTGCCGCCTTAGGAGACTCACCGCCGTCCATTAGTGCAACGCCGACGATGGTGCGGATTTTGTTTTCGATTTCGAATGCCATTTCAGGACGGGCGCGCAAAAATTCACGCACATTGTCTTTGCCCTGACCGATTTTTTCGCCGTTATAGCTGTACCATGAACCGGCTTTTTCGATCAATTTATGCAAAACGCCCAAGTCAATAATCTCGCCTTCGCGCGACGTGCCTTCACCGTACAGAATATCAAACAGCGCTTCCTTAAATGGCGGGGCAACCTTATTTTTAACGACTTTTACGCGCGTCTCATTGCCGATAATTTCATCACCCTTTTTGATCGCGCCGATGCGGCGAATATCTAAACGCACGGATGCATAGAATTTCAGCGCATTACCGCCAGTGGTGGTTTCAGGATTGCCGAACATCACACCGATTTTCATGCGCAACTGGTTGATGAAAATCACCAGCGTGTTGGAGCGCTTAATATTAGCCGTCAGCTTACGCAGCGCCTGCGACATCAATCGGGCATGTAAGCCCATTTGCGCATCGCCCATTTCACCTTCTATTTCAGCCTTAGGGGTTAAGGCTGCAACCGAGTCGATGACCACCACATCCACAGAAGCTGAACGCACCAGCATGTCGGTGATTTCCAGCGCCTGTTCGCCATTGTCCGGCTGCGAAATAAGCAGATCTTCAACCTTCACGCCGAGCTTTTGAGCGTACTGCGGATCGAGTGCGTGCTCTGCATCGATAAAGGCGGCTGTCCCACCCAGCTTTTGCATTTCTGCAATGACCTGTAAGGCCAGGGTGGTTTTACCGGAGGATTCAGGGCCGTAGATTTCGATCACGCGACCGCGCGGCAAGCCACCCACACCCAGCGCGATATCCAGCCCTAATGAGCCTGTGGATACGACCTGTATGTCCTGCGCGACTTCGTTTTCACCCAGACGCATGATCGAACCCTTGCCGAACTGCTTCTCGATCTGACTTAACGCTGCCATCAACGCCTTGCTTTTATTCTCATCCATGGTGTATCCCCTCAAAATTAGTTCGCGGATTATGGCACATCAATTCACTTATGAACAGAACGATCGTTCTTATTGCAAAAATTTATCACGCGGAGGCGCGGAGATCGCGGAGAAATCAAAATTGAAAAAACGATCCTTGTACCTCAATACAAACTTAACCGTACGCTAAGCAGTCGGTTTTTTTCTCATCTCTGTTTGGCTAAATCACGCATATACGCAAGCTATTAGATAGCTCTGCACCTCCGCGTGAACAATCGTCGCCTTTAAGCTAGCTCAGTACGCGAATTCAGAAAATCAATCACGCCCAGCAAAGCGATACGCACCGCTTGTATGCGAACTTCACTGCGATTGCCTGCCAGTTGATGACGCTGCGTCAGTATCGTTTCATCTTGGATACCCCAAGCAAACCAGACAGTACCCACCGGCTTATCAGGCGTGCCGCCATCCGGCCCTGCGATGCCGCTAACCGCCAAGGCTAGCTGCGCTGCGCTGTGCCGCAAAGCACCCGCAACCATCTCACACACCACTCTGTCAGATACGGCACCGTACTGCGCCAGCGTAGCGCTTTCAACACCCAGCATCTGCTGTTTGGCCAGGTTGGAATAGGTAACAAAACCGCGTTCAAACCAGACCGAACTACCGGCAATTTCGGTTATCGCCTGAGCTACACCGCCGCCGGTACAGGACTCTGCGGTGGCCAGCATCAATCCGTGCGACTTAAGTATTTCACCTAATTGAGCAGCTAGAACGTCCATCATTACCCCCAAACCGAAAAATCATACTCACGCGGAGACGCGGAGAACGCGGAGAAAAACGAAATGCTAAAAACAAATCATGATGCTAAATCAAAACCATTCGTCCCATTGACGGTTTGTAGCTTTTAATATGGTTTTGAATTTCTCCGCGTTCTCCGCGTCTCCGCGTGAGATTGTTCTTCTACAACCCGCGCGCCAGATCGTTTTGGATATCGACGATCGCCTCCAACCCCACCGCGATGCGTATCAGTCCGTCCGAGATACCCGCCGCGGCACGGGCTTCAGGGCTGATGCGCGCATGGGTCGTGCTGGCCGAATGGCAGATGGTGGTGCGCGTATCGCCCAGATTGGCGGTAATCGACAGTAACTTGGTATTGTCGATCACGCGCCATGCCGCCGCCTTACCCCCCAATACCTCGAAGGCCACGATGCCGCCGCCTGTTTTCTGCTGCTTCATCGCCAACTCATGCTGAGGATGCGAGGGCAGGCCGGGATAGAAAACCCGCGACACATTGGGCTGTGCTTCGAGCCAAATTGCCAACTGCAAGGCGGATGCAGAATGGGCATCCATACGGATTTTCAGCGTTTCCATGCCTTTTAAAAAAATCCAGGCGTTAAATGCGCTCATGGTAGGACCCGTCGTGCGCAAAAACCCGTAAACCCCTTCCATGTTCTTGCGACTGCCCAGCACCGCGCCGCCCAGCACACGCCCCTGCCCGTCCAGATACTTGGTCGCCGAATGAATCACGATGTCAGCGCCCAGATCAAGCGGTCGCTGCAAGATCGGCGTACAGAAGCAGTTATCCACCGCAAGCAATGCGCCGCAGCTTTTCGCCACCACCGAGATGGCCGCGATATCGGAGATTTCCGTCAGTGGATTGGACGGTGTTTCGAGAAAAAATAACTTAGTATTCGGGCGCACCGCCGCCTGCCATTCGGCCACGTCGGTGGCCGAAACATAGGTCGTTTCGACACCGAATTTTTTGATGACGTTGTTAAACAGATTGACGGTAGAGCCAAACAAACTTTGTGAAGCGACGATATGGTCACCTGCCTTCAACAGGCCCATCACGCACGCTAAAATTGCCGACATACCGGAGGCGGTGGCGACGCATTGCTCGGCCCCTTCCATCGCTGCCAGCCGTTCTTCGAACATCGTGACGGTCGGATTCGTGAAGCGCGCGTAGATATTGCCAGGTTCTTCCCCGATGAAACGCGCGGCGGCCTGTGCCGCACTATCGAATACGAAGCTGGACGTTAAAAACATCGCCTCTGAATGTTCGCCAAACTGGCTGCGCACAGTCCCTGCTCTGATAGCCAGCGTTTCAGGCTGATAGTTTTCTTCGTTCATATTCCGCACTCCTAAATCCTCAATCCTGCCACTTTTACATCGATGAAGCACTCATCGCCAGTTCCAGTTCCATCTGATCATCGTCCGACTTATTGGCTTTGCCTGCCGAGCGTCCCCGCTCGACCTTATCAAGATAGGCCGGTGTGATATCTCCCGTAATATAAATACCATCAAAACAGGAGGCTTCAAAATCAAGGATGTCCGGATTAGCCTTGCTCACGGAGGATTTCAAATCTTCCAGATCTTGATAGATCAGCGCATCGGCGCCAATCTCGCGGCAGATTTCCTCATCGGTGCGACCCGTTGCAATCAGCTCCGCGCGGCTGGGCATATCAATACCATAGACATTAGGGTAGCGTACCGGCGGCGCAGCGGAGGCGAAATACACTTTCAGCGCACCAGCATCGCGCGCCATCTGCACGATCTCGCGACTGGTTGTGCCGCGCACGATGGAATCGTCCACCAGCAACACATTCTTGCCCTTGAACTCCAGACCAATTGCGTTGAGTTTCTGGCGCACTGACTTCTTGCGCATCGCCTGTCCCGGCATGATGAAGGTACGGCCGATGTAACGATTTTTGACAAAGCCCTCACGAAATAAAATATTCAGGCGATTAGCCAGTTGCATCGCACTCGGCCGACTTGAATCGGGAATCGGAATCACCACATCGATTTTGATATCCGGCCAGATACGCGCCAATTTATCAGCCAGGTATTCACCCATATACAGGCGTGATTCATGAACAGAAATCCCATCGATCACCGAATCCGGACGTGAAAAATACACATATTCAAAAATACACGGACTCAACCGTGCATTGTCGCTGCACTGACGTGTGTGCAATCGACCTTCGAAGTCAACAAAAACGGCTTCACCGGGCGCGACATCGCGTAGAAATTTAAACCCCAGCGTATCGAGTGCCACACTCTCCGATGCAATCAGGTATTCATTACCCGCTGGCGTTTCATTGACGCCGATCACTAAGGGGCGAATGCCGTAAATATCGCGAAACGCCAGCAAACCATAGCCTGCGATAATGGCAACGACCGCATACGCGCCGCGACAACGCTGGTGTACGCCTGAGACGGCCGAAAAAATGGTCTCCGCATCCAGACGCATACCCTTCGATTTTGACTGTAATTCATGCGCGAGCACATTGAGTAGCACTTCGGAGTCGGAATTGGTATTAACGTGACGCAAATCCTGCACAAAGAGCTGTTTTTTCAGCTCTTCTGAATTGGTCAAATTACCGTTGTGTCCCAGCACAATGCCAAACGGGGAATTCACATAAAACGGCTGCGCCTCGTTATGATCAACTGCGGAACCTGCCGTCGGATAACGGACATGTGCAATACCGGTATTGCCCTGCAGGGCGCGCATATTGCGGGTGCGGAACACATCGCGCACCAATCCGTTGCCTTTGTGCAAATGTATCGTATCGCCATCCATCGTTGCGATACCGGCGGCGTCCTGCCCCCGATGCTGCAAAACTTGCAAACCATCATACAAAAGCTGGTTGGCGGGCGAATATGAGACCACTCCGAGAATGCCACACATGTTGAATTCCTTTTAATTTCTATTTCTGTAATGGATGCGCGCGGCAATATCGTCAGGCAGCACCACTTTGGAGAGCAGGGCTGCATCTTCTGCCCACTTGCTGAATTTTGCATCCAGCCAAAAACGTTGTTCGGGCAGACTGGATGTCCCAGCCAGCCACACCAGGATCAAGATCACCAGTATGCCGCGCAACAATCCGAATACACTGCCCAGCAAGCTATCGATTAAACCTAAGCCGACCGCCTTAATGAGTTTGGTAAACATCCACACCAGCATCGCCCACACGATGAGTACCGCAATAAACACCAGCGCATAGGCCAACGCTGCACGCGCCTCGTCCTGACTGACCGGCAGCATGGGCGCAACCAAGCTGGAAAACTGACGACTGATGAAATATGCGAGCGGCCAACCCAACAGGGATAAAACTTCGTAGACCAGACCGCGCCATACACCCAGCGACAGCGAGATCAGCATGATGCCTATCACGGCATAGTCAAAACCCGTCATTTAACTGCCGTTACCGCCGGATGCAAGTCATGCTTTTCCAGCATTTTTCGCACATCATCGGCTTTACTGCGATCCGTATAGGGTCCCACTCTCACCCGGGTGGTGCCCGCAATCACTTCGGTGTAAGCCTTAAACCCCCAGCCTTTTAATTTATCCGCTTCCTGCGCCGCCTTTTGAGCATTTGAAAAGGCGCCCACCTGAACCACATAACTGCCACCCGGCTTTTCACTCGATTTTTCAGTCAGTTGCTTTATATCGACTTTTTTGTCTTCCACGGGTTTAGTGTCAGCTGGCTTAACATCGACAGGGCGAACATCGGCCGTTTTGATTGCCACAGCGGGCGCCTCAACAACGGGCGTGACAACAGGTTGCGCCTTCACGTCAGCAACCGTTATTTTGCCCGACACGACTGCAGCAGGCGTAACCTCAGAGACCACCGCGACCGCCGAATCAGCCTGTACAGCGGCCTCAACCACTTCCGACAAGGCCACTCCCGGCACAAATTCTCCGACTTTATCTGATGCGGGGATGCGCAGATCGATATCCTGACCGGTTATTCTAGGCTCGCTGTCCAGCACCATAGGCAAGATCACCACCACCGCAAGCGCGAGCGCAATCGCACCGATGAGGCGTCGACGCGCGCGACTTTTAATATTCTGATCCTCAGGTTGCTTTGCCATTGATTGAACCTTTAATTACATCAAACCTGCTCAGACACAGGCCATCCAAAATAATTCCGCTCAGACGACGCGCAGTTTTCTTGCGGCCATCATGTCCGCTACCGTGTAGAACGATCCGAAGGCCGCGATTCTATCATTTTCACCCGCCGCATTACAGGCATGCGCAAGTGCATCGGCAATACTGGCAAACTCAATCACCTCACCTGCCACCCCCGATTCCGCCAGTACACGCGCCAACTTCTCTGCACTCGCACCTCGAGCCGCGGAGAGTCCCGCAACCAGCCAGGTATCAATACAGGGCTTTACGGCTGCCACGACACCGGCAATATCTTTGTCGTTGAGCATGCCAAACACCGCATAGGTATGCGGACAGGGCGGCATGCTTTTCAGATTGTGCGCCAGCGAACGCGCCGCATGCGGGTTATGTGCCACATCCAAAATCAGTTGCGGCTTGCCCGGCACAAACTGAAAACGCCCGGCCAGTTGCACTTCTGTCAATCCGCGACGTATCGCGGCCATGCTCACCGGCAAACGCGCTTTCAACGCATCGAGCGCGGCCAACACAGCGCTGGCATTATTTAACTGAAACGCACCGCGTAAGGCCGGATGAGGCAAGGCGCTGCGATCCCCCGTCCGGCTTCGATAGTCCCATTGCCCCTGATGCAGTTTAAAACCAAAATCCACACCCGCGCACCAGAGTACGGCACCGATCGCCTGTGCGTGATCGGTAATCGCCTGTGGCAACTGACTATCGGCAAATATGGCCACGCGATCGGGGCGAAAAATCCCCGCCTTTTCATAAGCGATTGCCTCGCGCGTCTCACCCAGATAATCCGTGTGATCAATGTCCACCGAGGTGACAATCGAGCAATCGGCATCGAACACATTCACCGAATCCAACCGCCCTCCCAAACCCACTTCGAGGATGGCGACATCAACCTTGTGATCGATGAATAACTGCATCGCGGCCAGCGTGCCGAACTCAAAATAGGTGAGCGGAATATCGCCACGAACCTGTTCAATTTTCTCGAATGACGCACACAGTTCCTCGTCCGATGCCGCGAGTTTTCCGATGCGCACACGCTCGTTGTAGTGCAACAGATGCGGCGAGGTATAACAGCCGACCTTATAACCTGCCGCATACAGAACCGATTCGAGCATCGCACAAACCGAGCCCTTGCCATTTGTCCCGCCCACCATGATGACCGAAAAATCAGGCGTAAGCTGCAGCCGCTGTGCGACCTCACCCACACGCTCCAACCCCATCGCAATCGTGCTGGGATGCAGCGATTCAAGGTAGGTGAGCCAATCGGCTAAATTTTCAGGCATAGGGGGAATTCGCGTCGATCAGGCCGCGTCCAGCTCTACCACTGCCGGTTGACGCGTCAGCAGCGTGATCAAAGTCGCCAGTTGATTACGCATTTCACGCCTATCGATAATCATATCTACCGCACCGTGATCCAGCAGGAATTCAGCGCGCTGGAAGCCATCCGGCAGCGTTTCGCGCACGGTTTGCTGAATCACGCGGGCGCCCGCAAAACCAATCAGCGCGCCGGGTTCAGCAATCACCACATCCCCCATAAAGGCAAAACTGGCTGACACGCCGCCCATGGTCGGATCGGTCAGCACGGAGATGAACGGCAGCTTGTCTTCGGACAATTGCGTCAAGGCCGCACAGGTTTTTGCCATTTGCATTAAAGACAGCAACCCCTCCTGCATGCGCGCGCCACCACTTGCGGCGAAGCAGACAAACGGACATTTTTGTTCCAGCGCGACTTGCACGCCGCGCACAAAACGCTCACCCACCACAGAGCCCATCGAGCCGCCCATAAAGGCGAATTCAAAGCAGGCAACCACCACAGGCACATCTCGTATGCAACCTTGCATCACGACCAGTGCATCATCTTCATCGGTGCTTTTCTTGGAGGCGACCAGACGTTCCGAATACTTGCGACTGTCTTTGAACTTGAGCGTATCGACCGGCAAGACTTCAGCACCGATTTCAAAGCGCCCTTCACCATCGAGCAACCAGTCCAAGCGTGTGCGCGCACTGGCACGGTGGTGATGGCTGCACTTAGGACACACGCCCAGATTCTTTTCAAGATCCGAGTGATACAGCACCGTTTCACAGGAAGGACACTTGCTCCACAATCCTTCGGGGACATTTTTCTTAGCATCGCCTTCACGGCGGTTAATTTTCGGCGGTAATAATTTTTGGAACCAGCTCATGTTCTCTCCTTTATGCCTGCTCGACTGCCAGACTTAACTCTTTAATCAATGCGCTCACACGGACAACGACATTCTGCTCGGTTGAATCTTCAATTTCTTGCACGATACGGCTACCCACCACTACGCCATCACACAATTTCGCAATGGCCTGCGCCGTCGCCGCATCGCGGATACCAAAGCCCACGCCGATGGGCAGCTTGATATGCTGACGCAACTGGGGTAATTTTTGTTCGATGGCTGACAGATCAATACTGCCTGATCCTGTGACGCCCTTAAGCGAGACGTAATACACGTATCCGCGCGCAAGTTTTGCAACCTGCTTGATGCGCGCCTCTTCAGTGGTCGGTGCCAGCAGGAAAATAGGATCAATGCCGTGACGCTGTAAATGTTCAAACGCCGCAAAGCTCTCTTCGGGCGGAAAATCAACGGTCAACACGCCATCCACGCCCACTTCTGCGCAGCGACGGGCAAACACCTCCCAACCCATCGCTTCAATCGGATTGCCATAACCCATCAAAACGACCGGTGTCGTGTTGTTTTTCAGGCGAAATTCAGCCACCATTTCCAGCACGCCGCGCAGCGACATGCCTTTTTTCAGCGCACGTTCAGATGCGCGTTGAATAACGGGACCATCCGCCATCGGATCCGAAAACGGCACACCCAATTCAATCACGTCAGCCCCTGAGGCGGCCATCGCATGCATCAACGGCACAGTTGCCGCTAAACTCGGATCGCCCGCCGTGAAAAAGGGAATGAGTGCAGAACGCTGTTGCTGCGCGAGTTTCTCAAATGTCGCCTGAATGCGGCTCATAGCGTAATCCCCTTGATGCGCGCCACCGTGTTCATGTCTTTGTCGCCACGACCGGAAAGATTCACCAGCAATACTTTATCCGCACTCATGGTTGGCGCAATTTTCATCGCGTGTGCTAACGCATGACTGGATTCCAGCGCCGGGATAATTCCCTCAAAACGGCACAAAGCATCAAATGCGTTGATGGCTTCGTCGTCATTGCTTGCAACATACTGCGCACGCCCGATTTCCTTTAACAAACAATGCTCAGGCCCTACACCGGGATAATCTAAACCTGCCGAGATGGAATGCGTTTCCGTAATTTGGCCGTTCTCGTCCTGCATCAAGTTGACTTTATTGCCGTGCAGCACGCCCACTTTGGCATTGGCCGTGAGGGGAGCGGCATGCCTGCCCGTTTCGATACCGTGACCACCCGCTTCGACGCCGATGATCTGCACTTCCGGAATCCCGATATAGGGGTGGAACATGCCAATCGCGTTGGATCCGCCACCCACGCAGGCAATCACCGCATCCGGCTGACGACCGATCATCTCCGGCATCTGTATCTTGGATTCATTGCCGATGACGCACTGAAAATCGCGCACCATCATCGGATAAGGATGCGGACCTGCCGCCGTCCCAAAGATGTAAAACGTCGTCTCAACGTTGGTGACCCAGTCGCGGATCGCCTCGTTGCAGGCATCTTTCAGTGTCTTCGAGCCGCTCTCAACCGGCACCACCGTCGCCCCCAGCAACTTCATGCGAAACACGTTCGGTGCCTGGCGCTGAATATCTTCTGCGCCCATATAAACGATGCATTCCATACCGAAACGCGCGGCAACCGTCGCCGTTGCCACACCGTGCATACCGGCTCCGGTCTCGGCAATGACGCGCTTTTTTCCCATGCGACGCGCAAGCAGCGCCTGCCCCATTGCGCTGTTGATTTTGTGCGCACCGGTGTGATTCAGGTCTTCGCGCTTGAGATAAATCTGCGCGCCGCCTAAATGTTCGGACAACCGTTTGGCGTGATAAATCGGGCTGGGACGACCGACGTAATGCTTTAATTCATAAGCCAGTTCAGCCTTAAATTCTTCGTCATTTTGATAACGCAAATATTCAGCCGCCAATTCTTCAACCGCCGGAATCAGCGTTTCCGCCATATAGGTACCGCCGAATTGCCCGAAGTGACCGGTGTTGTCTGGATAGTTATACATTAGTTCTTTTAACCTCTTGAATGAAACGGGCGATTTTCGCCGCGTCTTTTACACCCTTACTCGCCTCGACCCCGCTGGATACATCCACCGCATAGGGCCGTACTTGTTTAATGCCATCGGCGACATTTTCCGCATCCAGGCCGCCGGACAAAATCAGCGGCAACGGCACAGACTGCGGAATCAGCGTCCAATCGAACACGGCGCCCGTGCCGCCGGGGATACCGTCCACATGCGCATCCAGCAGTAATCCTTGCGCCCTATGAAAATGCGCTGCGCATTGTAACAAATCCACACCCGGCTTGACGCGGATTGCTTTGAGATAAGGCTTTTGGAATTGTTCACAGAAGTCGGCAGATTCATCGCCGTGGAATTGCAGCACATCCAGCGAGACAGTCGCCAACACCTCGCGAACAAAGTCGGCCGAAGCATTTACGAACAAGCCCACCACGGTCACAAAGGGCGGCAATACGGCAACTAATCGAGCCGCTTGGCTAATGCTGACATAGCGCGGACTCGGTTCATAAAACACCAGGCCTATCGCATCCGCCCCGCCGTGCGCCACCGCCAGCGCATCTTCCTCGCGAGTGATCCCGCAAATCTTTACTCGTATCACATGATCTCCTGCTGAGGCAATCCCCATTTCGGGTCGTAGCTAATCCGGCGCAAGTATAAACCATCGGGTGAAAAAGTCGGTGCTGCCAGGTGGCGCGATTTTGAGGCTAATAAATCAGCCGTCCATGCCGGCGGATATTTCCCTTTACCGACATACACCAGGCAACCCACAATATTTCTCACCATATGATGTAAAAAAGCATTCGCTTCGAGCTCGAAGACGATCACGTCCCCGTTTGATGAAATATCAATTTTATTCATCTGCTTGACGGGCGATTTTGCCTGACATTCTGCCGCACGAAACGCACTAAAATCGTGCTCACCCAGCAAATACCCTGCCGCCTCCCGCATCAAGCCGAGATCCAGCGGCAGGTGAAACCAGCCCATTTTTCCTGCATGAATGGCGGAGCGGACCGGTTTATTCATCAACAGATAGCGATAACTGCGGCCCTGCGCTGAAAATCTGGCATGAAATTCATCTGGCACCGGATGTGCCCAACGGACCACGACACTGGCCGGCAACATGGCATTAACCCCACGCACCCAGGCGGTCAAAGGGCGATGCACGTCCGTCTCAAAATGAACGACTTGCTCGAGCGCATGTACGCCGGTATCCGTACGCCCTGCCGCATGCACCTTCACGGGCGCATTGGCAATGTGACTCAAAGCCCGTTGCAAGGTATCCTGCACGGTGAGGCCATCAGGCTGACTCTGCCAGCCGAAATAAGGTGCTCCGTCGTATTCCACACCCAGCGCAATTCTCATCTCACGACCTGCCATAACAATATTACCATCGCCACCAGCAGCACGGTATCTGCCAGTGACACGCGATGAACCATCAGCGCCACCGTCCTGTTTTCAATGTCCGGCTCCCCGTTGTCGGCAGTCAAGCTCCGCAAACTATCCTGCCATGAGCCTCCGCGCAACATGCCTGCCTCGGCATAGTGCAGCGTTAACGCCAGGCGCACCGCGAGGCGCTCTCGCGACACACCGAAATAGGTCAACGGCGCAAACAAACAATATAATCCCGACATTAAGGCGGGCCTATGCAAACGACCCAGCAGTATCGCGAGCCCCGCGAGTGCCGCAATCAGCCGCATCAACTGTAATCCCCCATCGGTCAACCCTTCAACACTAGGACCCCAAGCACCGAGCATCTCCACTACAGCCGTTCCGGTCGTGGTGTAACCATAAATGAGTATCAGTGACAGCATGATCCAGCGCGTGCGCAACAATAACTGCACCAACTTGCGTCTGGACACAATAAAGGCCAGCGTGAGGATGAGTGCGCCTGCAATCAGCAGGTGATCCGGCGATAAAAACGGCATCATCGTTAGCAATACACACCAGATCAAAATTTGTGTGGCCGGATGCAAACGCATTCTTACTCCAAATAAAAACGGCAGCTCATGCTGAGCTGCCGTCGATTCAAACACTCAAATTAACCTAACTGCTTGATCAGCAGTTCCGCCTCATGCTGCTGCGCGGCATCACCTTCGAGCAGGACTTCGCTGAGAATTTCCCGTGACCCCACCTCGTCGCCCATTTCCTGATAGGCTCTTGCCAAATCAAGTTTGGTAGCCACTTCGTGCCATTGCTCGCTCTTTATTTTTTCACTGACGTCGGCAGCGGGGGCTGCAACATCTTCCATATCGAGACTAATATCGGACAAATCAATCGCTGGCTTTGCTGGCGCAACCTTCACATCATCGAGCGGGAAATCGAGGGTAAATTCCATCCCGTCGTCTTCCGCTTCAGGCGCACTTAAAGCCACTTCAGCAGCTTTAGGCGCTGAGGTGACATCAAAAATAAGATCATCGAGACTAGGCAACGCCTCTTCTTCCGGCACGTCCAGCGCAGATGAACTTGCCGCGATGTCAAAATCCAGCACGTCAGGCACAACAGGGCTCGTCGATGTCACATCGAAATCAACCTCAGGCACAGGGTGAGTTGACGTCACATCAAAGTCCAGCACGGCTGCGGGTTCAACTTGCACAGCTTCAGGCTCCTCGACTAGCGCCGCAATCGCGTCTTCCACGGATTCTGTATCGCGCGCTTCAACCTCAAATGCATCCATCAATTGCGTGGCTGTTCCGACCTCTTCAATACTCGCGTCAGGAAGCTGCAATGCAAGAATATCCGCCTGTTCGATCGCATCACGATCGCCTGATTTTTCCAGCAACCCGGCAATTTCCGCAAAACCAGCGGCATTTTTACGTTTAGCGTAGATACCCAGCAGCTTCAAGTGAATTTCATGGTTATCAGGTGAATGACGCAATGCATCTTTCAATACCTCTTCGGCTTGCTCGTCACGACCGAAGTTCAGGAACAAATCAGCTTCGCTGATCGGATCGACCTCATCCGCTGGCGGCGCGATCTCCTCAGTTCCGGTCGTTGTAAAATCACCCGTATCAGGCGACGGCATTACCGGCACCGTGAGCAGTCCGGTTGAAGAACCCGATTCTACGTCTGCAGTCTTGCCGGGTTTGCCGCTTTGCTGCTTGCGGCGCTTAATCGCAATCCCGATACCTGTCAGAGCGAGCAATACCGCGGCCCCCAAGCCCAGCAACATGGTATTTTCCTGCAGCATTGTCAGCAATGAGGGGCCTTCGGCTTCAGCCGCTACCGGCGCACTGGCTGCCACGACTTCACTTGCAGCAGTAACGGCGCTCGCCGCCGTCACCTCACTGACGGCGGCGACGGCACTTTCCGCCACTACTTCAGCCACTTCGCTCGCAGCAGCTTGAGATGCTGCACCTGCGATCAGCAGCGCAGCTTCCGCCTTGAGTTTTGCAAGTTTTTGCATGTCCTTCAGATTGGCTTCGAGCAAGGCGAGACGGGCTTTTTCTTCCTTTTCAGCCTGTGCTTTTGCGATTGCCTCTTCGGCTGCCGCATTGCGTTTATCCTGTGCCGCACGCGCAGCTTCTGCGCGCTTATTCACCGGCATTTCGCCTTTAGATAAACGCAACACTTCTTTGGCAGATTCAGTCGCGAGCGGCGTTTTATCCTGCGCTGGGGCCGAAATTTTTCCGGTTGCCACCTGCTTGTTGCTCTCCTGGCGAGGCGTAGTTAACGCAGCCCCCGCGAGTTTTTGGCGATAGCTGTTCCAATCAGCCGATTGCGCGTGAATTTCCCTGATAGCATCAGACTGCACGAGATTGGCGACTTCATCGCGATCCGGCATACGCAATATTTTTCCGGTTTTAATCCGGTTCATATTTTTGCCATCAAACTGATCGGCATTCGCACGGTACAACGCAACTAACATGCGCTCTAAACTGATATCAGCCGGCTTAACGCCAGAGGCTATTTTATTGAGGGTATCGCCCGATTTAACGGTAATCTCATCAGACGATAAGTTGGATTTTTCAGCACTCACGGCCCGGCGACCGACTGATTTCTCAACAGGTTTTGCAACTGGAATAGTTTCTTCACGCTTTACAGGCGTTGCCTCCAGCGGAGTCGATTCCACCACAGATGGCGCCAGCGGCTCTACCGCAGTCGCTTTAGGTTGTGCGACGACATAGCCTGGCGGATCCAGCAAAAAGGTATATTCGCGCATCAACTTGCCGGATGACCATGACAACTCGACTAACAAACTGACAAAGGGATCGTTGATTTCGCGATTGCTGTTAAGTTTAAGATAAGGGTCGCCATTGGCACGACTGCCTACCTCAAAACTGTATTTCACCCCGAATGGATACTCAAGCCCGGCCCCCTTGTAGGCATCGGGGGACGCCAGACGCGCCACCAGACTAGGCTTATCAGCGCCGCTCACAGCGACCAGCTCGATTTCCGCCTTCAGCGGCTGGCCCAAGGCAGACACCACATTGATGCCACCCAGTCCGACAGCGTAACTCAATACGCTGAGCGACAATCCGGCTGTCATCCCGAGCAGTTGCAACATCAACTTGCGAGGCATATTTGTACACTGAACCTCACCCGTAGCAGCTAGCGGTGAGTCGGGTCGTTTTAGCGGTGTTTTTTGCACGGCATTGCCTCGCTTTTTTATTGAGCTACTAATAGGGTGATCATAACAAGTTCTCACCCGCAGACAAAAGTCTATTCCAGATATTCGGCAACTAATTCAGATACACGGCGGCTATTTTAAATAGTCGGCGATGAGAATTTCAGCGATTTGTACGCTATTGAGCGCCGCGCCCTTGCGCACATTATCACTCACCACCCACATATCCAAGCCCATCGGATGCGATAAATCCTCGCGGATACGCCCGACATAGGTTGCATCGGTACCTGCCGCATCCACCGCAGTCGGCCAGCCGCCTGCCACATGTTCATCCATCACGATCACACCGGGTGCTTTTTCCAGCAAAGCACGCGCTTCTGCTGCCGTGATCTTCTTTTTAGTTTCGATGTGCAATGCTTCCGAATGACCGTAGAAAACCGGCACGCGCACCGCGGTCGGATTGACCATTATGGTGTCGTCTTCCATGATTTTCTGGGTTTCCCAGACCATCTTCATCTCTTCCTTGGTATAGCCGTTTTCCATGAACACATCGATTTGCGGCAACACATTGAAAGCAATACGTTTTGGATAAACTTCAACTTCTACATCCTGCGAACTGAACAGCGCACGGGTCTGATTGGCCAGCTCTTCAATCGCCTCCTTGCCCGTGCCGGAGACCGCCTGATAGGTCGCCACATTGATACGAGAAATCCCCGCCGCGTCCTTGATCGGCTTCAAGGCCACCAGCATCTGGATGGTCGAGCAATTCGGATTGGCGATGATGCCGCGATTGGTGTATTGCGCGATAGCGTGCGGATTGACTTCCGGCACAACCAGCGGAATATCGCGGTCGTAACGGAAATGCGCGGTATTGTCGATCACGACGCAACCGGCAGCCGCCGCGATCGGCGCATATTTTTCAGAGACGCTGCCACCAGCGGAAAACAAGCCGATCTGTGCTTTAGAGAAATCAAAGCCTTCTACATCCAGCACGGTCAACTCTTCGCCGCGAAAGGAAATCTCCGTGCCTGCAGAACGGCTGGATGCCAACAGATACAGGTTGCGCACCGGAAACTTGCGCTCTTCCAGTATCGCCAGCATCGCCTCGCCCACCGCGCCGGTCGCACCCAAAATACATACATCGTATTGCTTGCTCATTATTACTTTCCTAACTGAACTCGTTAAATCTTGATTATCCAAGAGAAGGGAGATGGGAGGTGCGGTGAGAGGTTTTCACCCTTACCCCTTCCCTCTTTACCCTTTTCTCTTCCCAATGTTTACAGCGCCTTAACCACCGCATCGCCCATCGCCGTACAGCCAACCTTTTGCATACCCGCTTCAAAAATGTCGCCGGTGCGCAAGCCTTGCTGCAACACGCGGTGTACTGCGCCTTCGATGCGCTGTGCAACATCTTCACGTGCAAACGTGTAGCGCATCATCATCGCAACCGACAAAATCGTCGCCAGCGGATTCGCGATATCCTGTCCTGCGATATCGGGCGCCGAGCCGTGACAAGGCTCATACAGTCCCTTGTTATTCTCATCGAGCGATGCGGACGGCAGCATACCGATGGAGCCGGTCAGCATGGACGCTTCGTCCGACAGAATATCGCCGAAAATATTGCCGGTCAGAATCACATCGAACTGCTTAGGCGCACGAACCAACTGCATGGCCGCGTTATCTACATACATGTGCGACAACACGACTTCCGGATATTCAAGCGCCACATCCGTGACGATCTCGCGCCAGAACATGCTGGTGTCCAGCACATTGGCCTTGTCCACCGAACACAGCTTGTAACTGCGCTTCATCGCGCTCTTGAAGCCGACATGCGCCACACGGCGGATTTCGGATTCTGAGTAATGCATGGTATCAAAGCCCTGACGCTCACCATTGTCCAGCGTGCGGATGCCGCGCGGTTGACCAAAATAAATATCGCCCGTCAGTTCGCGCAAAATCAGAATATCCAAACCGGAGACCAGTTCCGGCTTCAGACTGGACGCATTCACCAACTCAGGATAAACCATCGCAGGACGCAAATTAGCAAATAAATTCAGAGACTTACGAATGCGCAATAAACCCTGCTCAGGACGCATCGCACGAGGCAAGGTGTCGTACTGATAGCCGCCTACCGCACCCAGTAAAATTGCATCGGATGCCTTAACCAGACTTTCGGTCGCAGCTGGAAACGGATCACCCGCCGCGTCATATCCCGCACCGCCCAGATGAGCGTATTCGGTTTCGATGTGCAGACCGTCGCTGCGCAATGCTTCCAACACTTTCGCGGCTTGTGCCACGATCTCAGAACCTATGCCGTCACCCGGCAAAACTGCAATTTTCATTTTAATATCCTCATCAATTCTTAAATACAGGAAGTGGGGCGTAGGTTAGTGGGACTCGCCTCTACTTACCGCTTACCACTCCCTACTTACCATGTTACAACCAAGGCTGCGCCGCGCGGTGTTTCGCTTCGAACGCTGAAATCTCATCCATATGCTGCAGCGTCAGGCCGATGTCATCCAGTCCGTTCAGCAGACAGTGTTTACGGAACGCATCCACCTCAAACGGATACACCGTGCCATCGGGCGAAGTAATCGTTTGCGCCTCAAGATCGACGGCAAGTTTAAAACTCGCCGTGGCCGCTTCCGCTTTAAACAAGGCCTCTACCGTATCGGCATCGAGTCTGATCGGCAACAGGCCATTCTTGAAACAATTATTGAAAAAGATATCGGCAAAGCTAGGTGCAATAATCACACGAAATCCGTAATCTTCCAGCGCCCAGGGCGCGTGTTCGCGAGAGGAACCACAGCCGAAATTTTCGCGGGTCAGCAAAACCTGTGCCCCCTGATAGCGCGGCTGATTAAGAACGAACTCCGTATTAACCGGACGTGTTGAATTATCCATACCCGGCTCGCCGTGGTCCAGATAACGCCACTCGTCGAACGCATTCGGCCCGAAACCGGAACGCTTGATGGATTTTAAAAACTGCTTAGGGATAATCGCATCGGTATCGACGTTAGCGCGATCCAGAGGTGCCACTAAGCCATTTATTTTAGTAAATTTTTCCATTTATTTTGCTGCCTTCTCAATTTTTTCGCCGCCCTTTTTCAGGTCTTTTCCAATGCCTTCAATAGTATTGCAAGCAGTCAAAGCAACAACGGCCAGCAGCAAGACGATCGTTTTCATCACGGCACCCTTAAAGTTTGCTGACATCGACAAAATGCCCGGCAATCGCTGCCGCGGCCGCCATTTCAGGACTGACCAGATGCGTGCGGCCGCCCTGACCTTGCCGGCCTTCAAAATTACGGTTGGAGGTCGAGGCGCAACGCTCGCCTGCGGCAAGCTTATCATCGTTCATCGCCAGACACATCGAACAGCCCGGATCGCGCCACTCGAAACCCGCCTCGATAAAGATTTTGTCTAACCCTTCCTGCTCGGCCTGCAATTTCACCAGACCGGAACCGGGAACCACCAGCGCCAGCATGACGTTTGCAGCCACTTTTTTACCCCGTGCCACGGCGGCAGCGGCACGCATGTCTTCAATACGCCCGTTGGTGCAAGAACCAATGAACACCTTGTCGATCGTAATTTCAGTGATCGGCGTATTGGCCTTCAATCCCATGTAAACCAGCGCGCGTTCCGCGCCTTCACGCTTGTCCTGCCCCATCAATGCAGGATCAGGCACACAACCGTCGACCGCCACCACCATTTCAGGCGATGTACCCCAGGTGACTTGCGGTTTGATTTGCGCCGCATCAAGCGAGAGCGTCGTATCGAATACCGCGCCCTCATCGCTATGCAGATTACGCCAACTGGCAACCGCCTCTTCCCACATTGCACCTTGCGGCGCAAAGGGGCGCCCCTTTAGATAAGCAAAAGTCGTGTCATCCGCCGCAATCATGCCGGCGCGTGCGCCCGCTTCGATCGCCATGTTGCACAAAGTCATACGACCTTCCATGCTCAGGCCGCGCACCGTGCTGCCGGTAAATTCAATCGCAAAGCCTGTGCCGCCCGCCGTACCGATCAGACCGATCACTTCCAGCGCAATATCCTTGGCCGTCACACCATGGCCCAGCACGCCGTCAACACGCACTTCCATGGATTTTGATTTTTTAGCCACCAGACACTGGGTCGCCATCACGTGCTCAACTTCGGATGTGCCGATACCGTGCGCCAACGCGCCAAAAGCACCGTGTGTACTGGTATGAGAATCGCCGCAGACCACCGTCATGCCGGGCAGGGTCGCACCTTGCTCAGGCCCCATCACGTGCACAACGCCCTGACGGATGTCGCCCATTTTAAATTCAGTGATACCAAATTCGGCGCAATTAGCATCCAGCGTTTCCACCTGAATGCGCGACACAGGGTCCGTAATACCGGCAGCGCGGTTGGTGGTCGGCACATTGTGATCCGGCACCGCCAGCAGTGACGCAATACGCCAGGGGCGACGTTTTGCCAGCCTCAGCCCTTCAAAAGCCTGGGGGCTGGTCACTTCGTGAACCAGTTGACGATCGATGTAAATCAATGCCGTACCGTCCGCATCCTGCCGAACTACGTGAGAATTCCAGAGTTTGTCGTAAAGGGTTTGTGCGCTCATTTTATTTCGCCTGACTGGTACACGGTTTTATAGAGCGCGCGATTATGACACAACACAGGCTATTTGACAGCTTATGCGCCGATCGACGACTCAAAACAGGCAGACTAGGGCATTTTTGACGACGAATTAGCGAATTCAAACAACGATGCTTGATTAAACCCGATATGCGGCCCGCAAAATCATTATTCAGCAATTTCTCACACTGCGCTGGCGTGCAAAGCGCTAGCGCCCCGCCTCGGGGGTATTAAATTCCGTATACGCATCCCACCTGGTCGCACCACGACTCAGATAATATCTGCCTTCTGATTCAGCCACCGTGACCGTTTCATTTTGCGAAACAAACCGTGTGGAAGGGTAATTTTGCACGTAGTCAGCAGATCTAAAATGGCCATTCGCAAAGGGCGACTGCTCCAGCGTGCGTTCAATGATATGCGAAATGGCCAGATAGCTGGTGGGCTGATCAATCGTTAACGCATCGCCCTCGCGCTGCACGCCGCCACCGACCATCTTTATTCCCACCGGCACCAGCGAAATCGAGGGTGTTGGAATTTCCCGCAGACCGGCGACCTGTCGCTTATCTCCACGAATGGCCGCCCCGTGTTCGGGTACCATTACCACCACCGCACGCCGTCCCGAGGCCTCCAGTTTTTGCAGGAAGCGATCCGTTTCATCCAAAAATTTGCTCAAGCGGTTTTTATAGTTAACCAGCGTATCCGGCGATGCATCCGCGCCCGACACATGATTTCCATCATGCATACTGACCGTGTTGTAGTACATCGCAACGCGTGAACTGGCAGACGTCTGCCTCGTTTGCAGCCAGCGATCCAGCACAGAAAAGTCATCATAGACAGGGGATTTATCGAAGGCATATTGAGCAACATCAAGCCCCTCAAGCGACATGGGTAGCGCGCTCAGGCGACCGTGTTTTTTCAACTGTCCCAGAAAATCATCAAATTTTCCGTTGTGATTGAGCACCAAATTAGGCTCAAAGCCACTCAATTGCAGACTATTCATCAAATAGCATTTATCGGCCACCGTCGTATACATGCCGCCATGCTCTGTCTGACCGCACTTGGCACGCATAAAATGGATGGCAGCAGGCCCGCTGTAGGATGCTGCCGAATTGAACTTCTTCAACAAAATATCGAAACGCTGCCATAGCGGGTGATCGTCGAGACCGACAGCGAGCACATCATCCCAGGAGAGCGAACAGACATGGATAAAAATCACATCGAATGGAATCGCATCCGCTTGCGGCGTAACAAACAGCACAGAACGCTGGGTCTCTTTATTAAAGAAATCTTGCAACACTTTGTCCATATCAAGCGTCGCGTTGACGGCCGCCTTATCTGAACTGAACAGCGCCGCATTCTGCCAGCCCCACACCATCAGCATACTACACACAACAAGCACGCCCGCCCGGATCCGGCGCGAGATAATCCAGTAAGCGAGTGAGATTGCAACCAAGACCCCGATAGCCTCCCAACTGAAAAACCGCCCGGACAATTCGAGCATATACGCCCAGCTAAAATCAGTCAGTTGAGACGTCTGCGTAATCAAGCGTCCAATATCGGGCAACCAGGAATCGTAATAAAGTAGCGCCAGCGCCAGCAGCGTTGCGAAGAGTGTTTTTAACCGGTACAAAAGGCGGGACGAAACCGGCAGGAGCAGCAACGCCACAAACAGCAGATTTTCCATGGAGTGAAAGGCAATCGCATCAAGACTGTACAGACCTAGCTTGGCCGCGAAGTAGCTCCCCCACATTCCCAATGAAATTTTTTCATATGAGAATTGACCCAGCGGATCTACCACCCGGCGTAATTTGAGCGCCATTCGCCCCAGCAGGCGAGGTGCGAAATATCGCCAACGCCCCTTATCCTGATGTGTATTCGCAATTGGCTCAGACGATGACTGACCGCGTCGCTGCCTGGGCCCTGTTCGCCTGTCGCCGATCGGTCGCTTGATTCCATAAACCGGCGCGCCCCCGGAACGGACATTCGCACCTCGCGCTGTAGCGGCTTTCGCCGCACCCAATTGTTGCCCAAGTTTTGCCAGATAGGCTGACCACACAGGCAAGTCGTCCGATACAATGTGCACCTCAGCCTGCATGAGCGCACGGCGCTGATCAGCGCTCATGCGCCGGTCACCGCCCGGATGCCGCATGCGATGATGAGGTGCAGCCTTCAGTCCGGATCCATCAGGTGCCGGCCAACTCACAGGCACCCCCGTCCAAATGGGCATGTTGGCCGTCTTCCTAACCTGCTCGCCTAGCCTGGCCAGATACCCTGACCAATAGGGCATCTCATAACCGACGCCTTGAGTTGCAGCATCAGTACCTGACGCTTCCGGCTTATAAGTCGCGCGATTCAATTAAAACACCTCGGCACAAAGCAGGTTATGCGGTTATTTAAAGTTATCATGTCTGAGCCATTTCACGCGAAGGATACATGAAACTGACTATTTAGCTAATATGCAGCCTGCGAAAAGCGTCCAGATGAGTTCCATCCGACCAGAATCAATCCCAGCAAAGCCATGAATGCACTACAGGTATATAACATATTCGCACCGTAATATTGCCATACCGGCCCGCTAATCAAGCCTCCCAGCATTCCGCCCGCCCCGTAAGTCAAACTGCCAAACATCGCTTGCCCGCGAGATTGATGCTTGCCCTGAAACAACTCATGGATCAATCCGACCGACGCGGCATGATAAGCGCCGAACGTGGCCGCATGCAGCACCTGAGCTATGAGCAGCAACACCAGAAAATCGACGCACCACCCTATCATCATGAATCGAATGACCGCAAGTGCAAAGCTGGCAATCAGGATGCGCGTGAACCCGTATCGATGCGCTAACCGCGGCATCAGGATAAAAACGCCGATTTCACAGATGACGCCTAGCGCCCACAAACCGCCCACCGCACTTTTCGCGTAGCCGTGTTCGACCAGATAGATAGAAAAAAATGTGTAATAAGGGCCGTGTGCGGCAGACATTAAAAAACAGGCGCCGAAAAGCAACATCACAGACGGCCGCAAAAGAATGTTAAAGATAGGCTGCTGATCGGTGTGATGCGCCGCAACCTGCGTTTCAGGTAACTGCCGGGAAAACAGCAAAATACCCAATTCAGAAATCAACCCGGCCCACAGCAGCCACGAGATTGCAATGTAATCAAACGCATACCCCAACCCTACGACCGAACCGATAAATCCGACCGAGCCCCAGGAGCGTAGCCGTCCATAACGTGCCGTGTGCTTCCCCAGATAACTTAAGGTGGTCGCCTCGACCAGCGGCATCGACGCGCTCCAAAAAAAGCTCATCAACGCCAGCACCAGTAGCATCCCCCAGAAACTGGTGGTCACAAATACACCCAGATAAAATACCGCACTCAAAGTAGCGGCAACTTGCACCACCCGCAATCGCTGCCCCGTGTGATCGGCCAGCCACCCCCATAAACTGGGCGCGAGCATCCGCATCACAGGCTGCACCGACATAAGAATACCGATCTCGACCGCGCTAAAACGGATGGATTGCAGATACAGACTCCAATAGGGCGCGAACATCCCAATGAAGGCGTAATAGAAGAAGTAGAAACCGGCAATACGCCAGTAATAATTTTTAACGTGAGTCACGTGCGTGTCTGCATATTCGGATTGAGTCTGCATTCTAACCTGTATGCAGGCGGACGATCTCATTCGCAAACCCACACATCATAGACAGAAAATTATATTTAGGTTAGCTTAAACGTTGGCGGATTCAACTCTGAA